>Ga0137387_10000716_pt1 | contig 15132 bp, 10 predicted proteins | sample SagtaG_3_FD_104909 | JGI IMG/M metagenome (GOLD analysis project Ga0137387, IMG submission 104909) | Vadose zone soil microbial communities from Angelo Coast Range Reserve, California, USA - Sage2_R_115_16 metaG | ecosystem: Environmental > Terrestrial > Soil > Vadose zone > Saprolite | place...
GCATTTGTAAGATGAATCACAATTACAATGCCGCTGTTTGTTCCAAGAGCGATGAATCCCAGAATTATCTGCACCACGTAGTCAGCTATCGCTGCAATTCCCGTTCTGAACAGGGTTGACTTCGAACCGAGCTCCATCGCAGCATAAACTGTCGCTATGATGAGAACTCCGAAGGTCACAACTCCCCACACTAGGTGATACTGGACATTGATGTACCCGAAGACGGCACTGCCTCCTAGAACGACCTGTACGAAGAGCATTAGTCCCACGAGGTTCGCAATTATCCGTGCGGGCTTCAAGACGCGGGAAAACCCGCACCTTTCTGTAATATCAGATTTTCCTATTTACACGTGCTGTCAGTCGGCGTAGAGGAAGCGATTTTCCAAAAAAGGCTATCTTAACGCGTGGCAGGAAACTTGGGTCTTCACCGCAATGTTGAACTGAAGATGTCTCACATGAAGGGGCATGCTGGACTCCAACAAGGTTCCTGTTTCGCAGTCAGCGTTATTGGTGATCGATGCACAGGACTCATTCAAGGTCGGCCCTCGTTGGGAACGACGCAGCAACCCTGCCTTCGAAAAAAATGTAGACGCGTTGATCGAAGCATACCGAGCAGCTCATTTGCCAGTAGTTTTCTTCTTGCATACTGACAAGGATGAGGGTTTTGCCAGAGACAGCCCATCATTCAAGCTGATGAACTTTCTCAAGCCCCGGGCCGATGAGCCTGTGATGGTCAAGAACACACGAAACTGTTTCACAAGCACAACACTGCAACCCTATTTGATCGAAAAAGGCGTGAGACGCCTCAGCATCGCGGGCATACAAACGGAACAGTGCTGCGAGACAACCGCCCGGATCGCAGCCGACCTAGGCTACGCAGTAGACTTCGTCACGGAGGCCACCATGACCTTTCCAATCCCGAACTGGGACAAGCCAGGCGAAGAACTCGGAGTCGACGCAATACGCGAACGCACAGAATACGTCCTCCGACGCCGCTTCGCACGCATCACCACAGTCAACCAACTAACAAAAGAACTCAAAGAGAGTCAACAAAAACGCTGAGTATGGCCCCAACCCCGAGAAGGTGTTTCAGGAAATGTCAGGCTCGAAAGGACTCACCAAATGGTTCCTCTCGAAAGCACGAGGTCATGGTCCTAGGCCAAGCTGTGACATCAGACCGAGAACATCGTAATAGATTCGAACCTCGCCAATCCGATCCCCTTCGACTCTGCAAATCATGGAGCTTGGAATCTTGAAGCTCTAGCCGGTCGGTTGAACCTCTCTGGGTCCAGCATGAATCGGCCCCTTCATAGTCCCGCTCTCCTCAACCTCCAGACAAACCCAGTCATCCTGGCCAAAACTCCGCACCCTCCTTATCTGATAATCGGGAAACATGTTGAACAAACCCGTCCACATTTTGTCCAGAGCCTGCCGTCCCTTCAAAGACCCTAAAGTTGGATCGTAGAGGACGGTCGATTCTTCATGGAGATCCAGAAAGTTCTCTTTCGATCGGCGGTTGATGCTGTCTACCCAGGCCCGCTCGACAGTCTCACATTATCCGCTATTGTCGTCTGCAAACCGCGTCTTGGAACAGGATGAACATTATTCCCTATAACCTAGATAGGGACTCAGAAGGATAGAACTGGTACCATTGCAGCGGAGAAGCGTTCTGAGTGTGGAGAAAGAATTTTTTCGCGGCTCGTCCCATCAAGCCAGACCTCGGCGTACTCGGACGCAAGTGGGCTCTCCTCATTCTCGCAGACATTGGGCTGAGAAAGGTCGACCGTTTCAGCGGTCTCCTCCGTTCAAACCCTACGCTCAACTCCAGAATATTGAGCAGAAGACTCAGGGAGCTAGAAGAAGCAGGCATGATCAGAAGAATTGAGAAGAAGCGAGCACCAGGACCTGTCCGGTGGGCCATGACCGAGAAAGGAATCGACATTCTCCCAGCCATCATTCGACTGATAGCGTTCGGCGCTAGGTGGCACGCCGCGAACCCGTTCCACGGAAAGCCTCCGAGAAGGCTCACCTAATTCTTGATCAAACCAAATCCTCATGAAAGTCGATTCATTTTCCTGTCGTTAGGGTTAGAGTAATGAGGGTCTCGGCTTGCCGACCTGTCCTATCTCTTTGAGACGGTTCAGCCGGTTTGGATCACGGACAACTCTGGGGTCCTTCGAAAGCTCCGCATAGGCGGCCGCGAACCAATCCTGAGCTTCGTGCTCTTGGCCCAGGACTAAGAGGCATTCAGCAATTTCCTCGTAGACGTACCCGTTTCTCTTTCCGTCCCCCTGGTACTCCTCGAAGAGACCTCTCTGTATCTCTAACGCCTCCTCCGTATGATCTATCGCCCGAAGAACTTTTGCGACACACCATTTTGCGGTCCTAATCTTAGGCGGGTCGCCGAGCTGTTCGTAAAACTCTAGTGCCTTCTGGAACATGAACAAGGATTCTTGGTAGGATTTCTGATCAAAATAGTTCCAACCGATGCTATTGTAGAGGATGACCTTCCATCTTCCGGTCTTCTCGTCTTTCGAGTTCTCGGCAATCTCCAACGCTTTCAGGTTCCACTCTAGCGCCTTCTCCGGCTCGGCGATGGCCATCAAATGAGCAGCGTCGACAGCGTAGAGGTCCATCTTGAAAACGACGGCTAGATTCATCGCTTCCTGGAAGCGAGGCTGAGCCTCCCTTGCTTTCCCCGACAAGCTGAGAACTCTTCCGCGTTCCAATAGGTATCTCACGCTGACCCTCTGTTCAGCTTTCGGTAGTGCCTTCTCGACTCGATCGAGAGTCTTTTGAGCGTCTGGAAATTTTCTCTGCATGGCCTCTGCCCTCGCAATCTGCGTTAGAAGCTCGGACAGGTATGAGATGTCAAGCGAGTCTACCGCTGCTGGGAGAAGCTCGCGAAACCTCTTCTCAGTCGGCCCTGGGCGGTCATAATCCCACAGACTATCAAAGTCGGTGAGCTTGCCCATGGTCATCCTGCCATCTGACTCTCCCCTCTCTCCCGTTGAAGCCGACATGTTTCTGGAGAAACCTGGACAGGTATCTACTGAAAGAATCGACTCAATTTCTTGATTGTACCCAGCACCAAAGACCAAGGGTGAAGGCTAGAAGGCTGGACGTGCTCACGGGACTCAGTAGCCCTCATAAATATCGCCATCGCTAACTCGTTGCCTAGACATCAGACGAGAGGTTTCGCGCCTATGCTCTTCGTGGGGATCGACGTTGGCGGAACATTCACCGACATCATCGTCTTTGATAATGAGTCGAGGGAGACACCCGACATCGTCAAAGTCCCAACAGTTCCGAAACAACCCAGTTTCGCAATCCTCGAAGCCCTCAAACGGTATCAGGATAGAGCGGAACAAGTGGCTCTAGTCTCACACGCAACCACAATCGCCACCAACGCCCTCCTGACACATACTGGTCTCGCGAAGACTGCTCTCATAACCAACCAGGGCTTCCGAGATGTCTTGGAGATCGGGCGTCAGAGAAGACCCGAGATCTATAACCTCGACACCAAGAGGCCAAAGCAACTCGTCGATAGAAGAAACCGTTTCACCGTGAAAGGACGAAGGCTCGTCGACGGGTCCGGTCGGACTCCTTTGGCAGAAAGCGATTTGTTGAAAGTCTCTAAGGAAATTGCTCAGAGAGGGTTAGAATCGGCCGCCGTTGCATTTCTCAACTCGTACGTCAATCCTTCAGACGAGACAAAAGCCGAGAAAATTCTGAGACGCTCGGGCTTCAAGGGACACATCGATATCTCCAGTCGCGTCGACCCTCAGTACAGGGAGTACGAGAGGACTAGCACCACAGTTGTTAACGCTTCGCTCGTACCGCTCATGTCCCAATATCTGCACGGATTCCAGAACGAGCTCGAATGGATCGGATTTCACTGCGCATTCTACGTCATGAACTCTGACGGAACAGCAAGCACTCTGGCTCAAGCATCGAAACGTCCCATCTCAATAATAGAATCGGGTCCAGCCGCTGGAGTTCTCGCTTCGGCAAGTCTTGCCAGTCAATTGTCCCTAAGCAAAGTCATAACTTTCGACATGGGCGGGACGACCGCCAAAGCGGGCACCATCATCGAGGATAGGCCGGATTTATCGTACGAGTTTGAGGCCGCGGGTAGGAGCTACCATGGAAGATCTATCAAAGGTAGCGGGTATCCAGTGAGACAACCGTTCATCGACCTTGCGGAAGTGAGCGCTGGAGGCGGAACAGTCGCGTGGCTGGATGAGGCAGGAGTTCTCAAGGTAGGCCCTGAGAGCGCGGGTGCGGATCCCGGACCAGCAGCATATGGCAAAGGAGGAAGTCAAGCAACAGTGACGGACGCGAACATTGTCGCTGGAAGAATCAATCCGTCCCAAATGTTAGGCGGGGATCTCAAACTACACGATGATCTAGCTGTTGCCGCTATCCGAAGGCTAACCCGCAAACTCGGAACATCAGTTGACAGGACCGCCGAGAACATTCTGAGAACAGTCAACAGCAACATGAGCAAAGCACTCTCACTAGTTAGCTTAGAACGCGGCCGAGACCCTAGAGAGTACACACTGATCGCTTTCGGAGGCTCGGGACCAGTACACGCCTGCGATCTGGCGGAAGAGCTTGGAATCCGACGAATAATAGTACCATTACACCCCGGCCTCTTCTCGGCCTTCGGTCTGCTAACCGCAGAACTATCCCGAACATTCACACAACCGATACATGCAACAGAGAATGTCGAACGGACTTTCGCACAACTCAGAGAGCAAGCAAGAAAATCATTGAAGGAGGAAGGCTTCACAACCCACCAGACGATAGAACAGGTTGATCTGAGATACCAAGGACAGGCATACGAGATTACCGTGCCTTACGAAAAAAAGGCTAACCTAACAAAGTTGTTCGGTCGAGAGCACAAGAAACTCTACGGATACTTGTCACTCGACGCGGTCGAAGCCGTAAACGCCCGCGTCCGAGTAATCATTCCAACCCCCAAAGCGAAGTTTGTCAAGAAGAGGTTACAAGCCTCAAAGTCTGCCTCTCCGATTCTATCGAGAAGAATGTCGCTTATGGGAAGCTGGCAGAAGGTCCCGGTCTACGACCGAGAAAACCTGGTCCCCGGCGTAAGCGGAAAAGGTCCCTGCATTATCGAAGAGTACGACTCGACCACGATTATTGGAACTAAATGGATATGGAAAATCGACCCATACCAAGACATTGACCTGAAGGCTACTCGCTAGAACTAATCCCAAGTATCAAATCGAAGCGTGCTCACCGCCAGTCAGCGGGCGTTACTGAACGAATATGTGTCACAAACCGGACCCATATCAAAAGCGGAATCGGGCCACTCGCATCCAGCAAGGTCTCTCTAGCCAAGGTGACGAGATTTCCAAGTAAATCCTTCATCGTCGCCGCCGCGGTGGATGCAAGCTCATGAAGAGATAGTCTGGGTTGGAGACACCCAGTATGGCTCTCGAGGATGGACGGGCGGCGTCCTCGTCATCCTGTTCGGAGGCTTCTTCCTAACTATCGGATTACTTGCCAGCACTGTCGTCCTGGCAGCGTTCGGCCTCTTGTTCATGATCGTCGGAATTCCCCTCACATATCATGGCATCAAACAGGGCGGCACAAAATTCTACCTAACAAACTTCAGGCTCGTCAGAGCAAAGAAAGGCAGCATCGTCTCACAATTCTCAAGACAAATCTTCCGAGGAAGAAATCTCTCATCCTTCCTACGCGTAACCGCACCCCCTAAACGCGATGCGAAAGACCGAGCTTGGTCCCCGGTTGAGACGTTCCTCGTCCAGGTCCTAGACCCAAGTACAGGTAATTTACTGATGAGCCTTGGCTGGATCCCGGAACCATCCGTCAAAGCCTTGGAAACGATCAGTCAGGTCGTCTATTGTCAGTACTGCGGCCGGAAGAACGACCCATCGAGCAACGTCTGCCCTGAATGCGGAGCAAGCCTTTAGGGACTCAAGACGGGCGAAGATGCCTAGAGCCAAGAAAAAACTGGAATCATCCGGCCTTCCAGAGGATGCCGGCTTAGGACCTAGTCCGTATCTGTCGCGTCCTCGCTAGCGTCATCTATCTCAACGTGAGTTACTGAATTGTCATCTGAGGGTTCGTTATCATCGTGCTCCTGATCTTGATGGTTCTGGTCCTGCTGATCACTATCATGACTCGTGGTATTGGTATTGGAAGTTTCAGTTGCATGAAGAATGGCGACGGTGGGAAGTAGCACGGCGGCTGCAATCAACAGGATGAGGACTATCTTCTTCGAGACTCTTCACCCCCAAGGATCACACATCAGAATCAACATTGAGATCCAAAGGATAACCCAACTGTTTTGAACATACCGTTCAAGAGAATTTATCGCGACGACCTAGCGGCCGCGTCAAAAACAGGGTAAGGATCAATCTCGGACCCACGAAATTGGTTCCTTTGCCATCCAGTTCGGGTGAACGTTATGGTGCCGTTGCTCTTTATGAGGTCTATCAGAACAGTAATGCTAGACAGCACCCAATGTCATCTCTTAGCGTTCCTGTTCGAGCCCGAGTCAGAAGGAGGCGAGCCAAGGACAGCGTGTCCAAGCTAGCCTTTCGTGTCAGCTACCTACGTCGCAGCAGAGAAATCTACCGTCGCTATCTTGAATCAAAGCCCTGGCTCAACCAGCTTTACACCATCTTCCTCAACCTCAAACCCGGCCAGAAAATCGTCGACGTAGGCTGCGGACCTGGCGACTTCACCCGCCAGCTCGCAAGACTCTCAAACCAGAAAGCAACAATCCTAGGAATAGACTCCAACGAGAGGTCAATCCAGGCAGCAACCGCCGACACCCGGAAAGCTCGATTGTCCCAATGTGTATCTTACAAGATAGGTGATGTCTACAAAATTCCGCTGGAAGACAGCTACGCTGACCTGACGTGTTGCCGGACCCTCCTGATGCACCTCCCCGAGCCTCTCAAAGCGGTCAGAGAGATGGCGCGAGTAACCAAGACGGGTGGATCAGTTGTCGCCCTAGAAGGAGGAAAAATGGGAGCGTTCTTCGACCCGACCGACGAGGAATTCAGCAAACTTGCTGAGAGAGCCTACGAAGCTTGGGTCAACGGCATCCGAAAACTGGAAGGGAAGGAGTTCAGGATTGGCGAGAAACTTCCTGGAATCTTCCATAATGCCGGGTTGTCTAGTATCAAGGCAGAGGTCCAGGCTGACGCGTGGCTGTACTCTGACCCGAGGCGAAGGCTCAGCGATGTGAAGGCGGAATTACGCTTCGATTACTCAATCTTCAAGGAGAGAAGGAGCAAAGATAGAAAATATCTACTGGCAGGCGGAATGGCAAACAGTCAGATCACTTCTTACTTCAACCGCCAAGAGGCCCGAACAAAAGCACTAATTTCCGACGACAAGAGGCTCCGCAACGACGCTTCATTCTACGCGGCTACGTTCTTCCTGGTGGCTGGAATGAAACAATAAGGCAATCCAACGAAAGAACGTTCACGCCTGGAGGCTCAGGTTCGGCGATATGCATCTGATCAATTTCGTCAATGATCTTTCCATCACCGTTAACGTGCTCAGCGACAAATACTCGATCTACGTCGGCAACTCGTCGAAGTTGAGACGAGCATTCAGTGGAATCGGAGCATTCGTTTTCTATTTCACTCCCAGGGGCGGTGCCGGCAAAAACCCTCCTGCCCCAGTATGGAATACTCAGCTCGTCATGATGGGAGAGACCTGGACCGAGTCATTGAAACAGCGCTCTCCAGATGGAACCACTCACCTGGACCTTCCGGACCCTTTCCCCTGTACCGGATTGATTACACCCGACATGGAGGGATTCATTGTCGCATCGACAATCAGACTGGATATGGACGATGGCCGAAACGTTGCGATAATGCTGCTCTCCTCGTCCAAAGAACCTGCCAAAATAGATGTCGAGAAAACAACCCTATCAATCTCAAGTGACAAATACGATGCTACAGTCTTCATTACATCGGACGATGAGGTCCGGTGTGCGGGCACGATATCAGGTCAGGGGTTCAAAACCGCTAAACTTCTTCTTGCCAGATTGCCAAACTGTTATACTGCTCATCGAGGTTTCATTGAGGAGATTGCTAAGATAAGGGCCCTGGTCAGATTGACGCGACTTGGAAACCCGTCTCGAGAAACTACGAGGACACACTAATAGTATTCCGGCCCGACAACATAAAGGACTACGACTTAGAACAAATCGGACATCAGATCGGTGCCGATGATAATGCATTCATGGGAGAAGACAAACCCCCGTTTCTGATTGGCGATGGAAACGGCACAAACTACAAACTTACGCTAGTGCTGGATCGCTTCCTACGAAGAGAATTGTCCGACGAAACGTCAATCACGCTAGACCGGAAGAAGCTGCAATAACACCAAGCCTTCCGACAGGCCGTCTTTTCACCCAGTTGGTTGCTGACGAAGATGTTTGAGATATGCCAGTAGACTTGACGACCGTGGAGATCATCAGGAGCACCTTGCTCCATGCGAGCCAAGAGATGGGCATCGCGCTCAGAAACTCTTCCTATTCACCGAATATTCGGGAAAGAATGGATCATTCAGCCGCGATCTTTGATGACAAGAGAAGACTACTCGCGCAGGCAGAACACATTCCAGTCCACCTTGGCTCACTACCGCTGGGATTGAATAACACACTGGACTATTGCGAGAAGGAAAAGATCGGGCTGGAAGAGTCGTCGATGGTAATCGTCAACAATCCATACCTTGCTGGTACACATCTGAACGATGTTACGGTCATCCGGCCCGTTCATTACTCGAACAGTCTCGTTGCATACACAGCGAACAAGGCGCATCATGCAGACGTCGGCGGGAAAGTTCCAGGCAGCATTTCAGTAGATGCGAAAACTCTTTTCGAAGAAGGTGTCGTAATAGATCCGCGATATCTGATCCGTAAAAACAGGTTCGTCAACACCGCCGTAACAGCCCTATCGTCCAAATCAAGGACTCCAAGAGAGAGGATTGGAGATCTCAAGGCGCAGACAGCGGCTAACCTAACGGGTGAGAGAAGGATCCTCGAACTTGTCAGGAAGCACGGCCGGAAAATGTTCCAACAGGCATGCGCAGAGACACTAACGAAGACTGAGCAACTGGCGAAATTGAGGCTTTCCAAAATACCGTCAGGCACCTACCGAGCTCAGGACCATCTAGAGGATCCTGACGGACACGATATTCGACTCAAAGTCACCCTTGCAATCTCAAAGGGATGCTTGAAAGTGGACTACACCGGAACCGATAGTCAGGTATCGAATCCTCTCAACGCAGCCTACGGCGTAACCCTCTCAGGAGTATACTACGTTACCCGGACATTAACAGGAGACGACGTTCCTGCGAATCATGGAGCGTTCGCACCCATCGCCATACACGCGCCCGAAGGCACAATCCTCAATCCGACGTTTCCCCACCCTGTCGCAGGCGGGAATGTCGAGACCAGCCAACGAAACGCGGACCTTCTATTTCGCGCATTTTCGAAAGCAATCCCCAGCAAGGTCCCTGCCGACTCGGGCGGTTCGATGAACAACGTCATGATGGGCGGAACCTCCAAGGGCAGAAACTGGGCTTTCTATGAAACCATAGGCGTAGGCCTGGGTGCAAGAAGCGACGCGGACGGCATTGATGGCATACAAGCAAACATGACCAACACAATGAACACACCAATCGAAGAGATAGAACGATCATACCCGCTACTCGTCAAAGAATACGAGCTAAGACCCGATAGCTCCGGACCAGGGCGGCACCGCGGAGGCACTGGAATCATCAGGTCGTACCAGGCTCTAACCAACGATATCACTGTAACAGTCCTTGCGGACAGAGGAAGAAACAAGCCTCAGGGGCTCTTCGGAGGAGGATCGGGTGCACGAACAGAGGTCAATCTCTACAAGAGGGTGGGAGGAAAGGCTCGCAAAACAAGACTTCCTGTTAAGGTCACGGTTGTTCTCAAGAAGGGAGACGTCATTGAAATCAGGACCGCTGGCGGAGGCGGCTATGGGAAGCCAGGGAAACGCGAAAGGTCAAGAGTCAAAGACGATATTCGACAGGGAATCATTACATCTCCTAATGCGAGACGGCACGCTACCTGGTTCAGTGCATCTTTGGATTCAAAGGAAATGATTTGACGTAAGAACCAATTCGCGCGACTCCGCTACCTCCAGATACGGAAGCGATGAAGACTATTGCTCCAAAGATTGAGTTTTGACCAGATCAGACCGATGATTACTACAGAATTGAACGGCGGGCTTATCTACAGCGTGACGAACATATTCTCTACGGATATCCACGTGATTTGATGTCGGACAAGCGTTTTGTCCAACAGTCCGGTATCGACGCCTTCAATGGTAACGAGCTAATAGTCAAAGGCGCACTGGAAAGCCAGGTCGGCCTCATGGCCGGATACCCAGGATCACCCGTAGCAGAAATCTTCACAATTCTCGAAGAGAATGCCGACATCCTCCGCGAAGTTGGACTCTGGGGCGAAATGACCAACGACGAGTCCCAAGGCGCGGCCGCCCTCAACGGCGCAATGGACGTTGGCGTGAACGCCATAGCCGTGATGAAGAGTGTCGGGCTGAACGTGGCTGCCGACCCTATCAACATCATCAATTACAGCGACAAGTACGGTTTGAGTGGCAAGAAGGGAGGAGCAGTCGTCGTCTGCGGCGACGACCCCCATGCTTCTAGTACTCAGGTGGCTGGCGACAGTCGCGCATTGATGGAGCATCTCAAGATGCCCATCATCGAACCTAGCAATCCTCAAGAGATCAAGGATTGGATCGGCGAAGCTCTCAGACTCTCGGCCTACTCGAACTTGGTCGTAGGCTACCTAATCACCACTTACCTAGCTGAAGGCGGGGGAAACGTGCAGATCTACGAGAACAAGTCCCCTGAGATCAGTTTCAAACATCCTATCACGATCGACATTTCGAAAGTAGACATCAAACGAAAAGTCAGCATCCCACCAAACACTTGGGATCTTGAGAAGGAGATCATTCGTGACCGCTTTCCTAGAGTCCACCAATATGTTCGGCAAAACCATCTTAACAAGATCCTCTATTCCAACGGCATAAAACGAAATATTGGTTTCGTTGCGGCAGGAATTTCCTACAGTTATCTTGAACAGGCTCTCTGGGAGCTTGCCTGCGACGAACAATTTCCCATCCTCAAACTATCCGTCACGTTCCCGCTAGACCCTGGCGTAGTGGAAGAGTTCTCGAAGCTAGCTGACAACATAGTCGTCGTTGAAGAGAAGGGTCCGATCATTGAGGATCAGATCAAAACAATGCTGACCGATCTTGTCCAAGATGGAAAGATCAAGAAAGAACCCAACGTCTGGGGCAAGATATTCCCGAAGGACGAGGATGGTTTCCCTGAAGAGAGCGGACTTACTCCCTCAATGGTTATCGAAAAACTTGGAGGACTGATTCTCGAGCTTGGGGATTCTTCTGCGAAATACGATGAGAAGAAAATCCACAGCGAGTTGGACCTTCTAACCGAGATCAAGGCCTACGGAGTTTTGGTTCCGCCCAGGTCACCAGGGTTCTGCGCTGGCTGTCCACATAGAGAGACGCTCAGCGCGGTGCACTCGATGAGAGACCAACCTGAGCACAAGGACATTTTCGCTCATGGAGACATTGGATGCTACTCGATGAGCTTTCTCCCGCCCTTCGGCGAGATGCACAACCTAACCGCAATGTCCCTGGGGGGTGCCGCGGGAAGCGGGATGGACCCGTTCGTCACCAACAAGCAATACGCGCTGATGGGTGATTCAACTTTCTTCTGGAGAGGCATGACCGCCATATCGAACAGCATCAAGGAAGGCCAGGACATTCTCTACATCATCCTCGAGAACAAGAACACAGCCATGACTGGCCACCAACCAACCCCAGAGTCTGGACACAACATAATGGGCGACAAGACCACTGCCCAGGACATCGAAAGCATTGTCCGAGCAATGGGACAAGATCAGATCTTCGTCAGGAAGATGCCTCCGTCCAACCGGGAGAAGTATATGAAGGAACTCGACAAAGCTTTCGGCCTGCCCGGCGTCAAGGTAGTAATCGCCGACAAGGAATGCGGCATAACTTTTCACAAGAGAAAGCGTTCTGAGAGAAACAAGATCATCGACAAACAAGGATACATCCCACGAGAGACTTTCATCAACATATCCCAAGAGGTCTGCGAAAACTGTCGTGAGTGCACTAAGAACACAGGCTGTCCTGGACTGACGATAATCGACACTGACTATGGAGAGAAGATTGGAATCGACCAGTCTACGTGCGTCTCAGACACCTACTGCACGAAGATCATGGCCTGCCCCTCCTTCGAAAAAGTAATCGTCACAAGAAACAAGCCGCCGAGACCACGAGTGAAGAAGATACCCCTAGACAATATTCCACAGCCGGCCCGACACGAGTTCAAGGATACTTGGAGTGCATTCATCAGCGGAGTCGGAGGCATGGGAGTCGGAGTTCTCTCCTCGACACTAGCCAGAGCCGGGACCAAGGAAGGCTACACGGTCAAGTTCAACGACAAGAAAGGACTCGCCATAAGAAACGGGGCAGTCTCAGCCCACATCAACTACGCCAAAGGCAACGCGAAGATCAGCACCATCGTTCCCAACGGCAAAGCAAACCTCCTCCTCGGACTCGACATGCTCGAAGCAGAACGAAGCCTAGTCTACGCCAGCCGCGCAAGAACAACAGCCGTAGTCAACAGCAGCGTCATCCCCACCATACCGATGCTCGCAGGGATGATGAACTACCCGACCGATGTAGAGGATAATATTCGAAAGCACACCAACTCCGACGAGTACCTGAGCGGAAGAATCGGCGAAATCTCAGAACTTTTCTACGGGAATAAACTCTTCACAAACATCATCCTCCTCGGAATGGCCTTCCAGAGAGGCCTCATACCCGTCAGCGAGAAAAACCTCCTCGAAGCGATAAAGGAAACGGTCAGCCCAGGCCAACGCGCAAGGAACACAGAGGCCTTCGAGCTGGGACGAAAATTCGCCGCCGAACCCGAATACTTAGAGTTCAAGAACATTGTCGCCGATGACAAGATCCTCCGGCTCTTCGGTGCCAAGGAATCATACATGGAACTCTTGGCCCGGAAATCCGACACCATAGCTCACTCCTACTGGATGTGGTGGAAAGGCGCGAGTGGCGCGGAGGAATACAGAACCATGGTAGAAGACGCCGTCGCAAAGATGAATCTGGACGAGGAGACAAATCGAAACCTCGCGCGGCGCGTGTATGACATGATCATGTGGGGAAGCCTAGACCACGCAAGAAGATACGTGGACAGGGTCTTGGAAGTATTCAACGTTGACCGGCCCGAGAAGAACTACGCCGCAACCAAAGCAACGATACTGAATCTGGCCAAGGTGAGCCTGATCAAAGACGAGATCTACACTCCACTCCTTCTAACTGATGATGAGAAGCTGGAGAGGGACAAGATCCGCTACAACGTCGACGAGGAAAATGGGGACAGGATCAATTATGAACACATTAACCGTCCCGAGTTCGAAGTCTTCGGAAGACAACTACGGTTCAACCTACCCCAGTGGCTCGCGCACAACTGGCTCATGAACCTCTTCAAACACGCCAAGTTCACGCGGGGCATCCTCACCCGGTGGGGCTGGCACAAGAAGGAACTCGGATTCCGAGACTGGTACAACAACCAAGTAATAGGATTCTTCCTCAAGACCGCGCCGTCAAACTATGAACTCGCACTCCGCACACTTCGAGTCATCAATGACCCCTACCGACCCAACGAGTTCGCAGTCACAGGCTTCAGAGAGGTCATCTATCCCAAGATGGAAAAGGCAAGAAAAGATTTCGAGCAGCTAATAGGATCAAGTCCACCTCTTCCAGAGATTCCGGTACTCGCATCCTAACAGAAACATAACCCGAACTTTTTCCGAACTTTCAAACCCTAGAAACATCTGTTGTTCCACGCGAGTTTGCTCGTGGCGGTCGACCGTCGGGGTATCGGTTATATCATGGTCAAGCCCACTAGCTCTAACTGCCCGGGGTAGCCGTTGACATTAGAGGACCGCCTCCGTAACCCACTAACCGAAGTTATTGGCCAGAGACAGTACTCGCAGGCGGCTCTCTACCGCGCGGCAATCCGCGACACACGATTCTCATCGGGCTTCGGGATGTATCCTCCTCATGTAGTCAAACCGAGTAAGTGGAGACCTGCCGCGTGGCTCGTTTTCAAGTTCGGATTCGTAGGGGGACTGGGACTATTCCTCAACGTATACATTATGTATGTTCTGACCCAGATCACAGCCCTTACAGGTCTACTCGCAAGCTTTCTGGGGGGGTCTTCCTACCTTGTGTACGCGATCATCAGCAGTCAAGCCGCGGTCTTGGTCAACTTCCTCATGAACGACGCTCTGGTTTTCAGGGGAAGAGCGAGGGCAACCGGACTCATCCAGAGATTCACTTTCTTCAACTCTATCGCCTCGGCCGACCTTCTCCTAAGACTACCCATACTGTGGGGATTCACGACATTTCTCTCTATCCAACCGCTGCTGTCGAATTTTGACAGTATCCTAGTAACATTTGCAGGCAGGTTCTTGATTAGTACGAAGAAGATCTGGCCGAAACAACACAGCTGACGGTGCAACGCCTCAAGCTGCTACCGTTCTCTCGCCTCAAGACCCTTCACGCTATTGACTGAATTCCGCCAGATTAGGGAAACCGTCCACTGCCCACTCGTCGATAATTAGCAAAAACTGATACGTACGACCAACTCAAGCATTTCCCGTCGTTGCTGTCTTACGCTCTCAAGAGGATCAGCAGGTCCTGGAAGCTCTTCGCAGCGCTCGCGCTTGGCATGACACTAGCAGCTACCTTCTTCGGCGGCATCAACGTCGCGGCAGATACGGTCGGAAAACAAGCCCTCGACGCCCAGCTCGCCAACACCCCAGTCGACATGCAGCTACGCGCCTTCTCAGTCGATGGAGGGAAGAGTCTAAACTTCTCTGTCCAGGGCCTCGTCTCGAATCTTCAGAAGATAGATGGCGTAGTAGCCGCTGAACCTGTCGGAACGTCCAACCTGTTCAATTCATCTCTCTCCACTAAC
>Ga0137387_10000729_pt1 | contig 14990 bp, 15 predicted proteins | sample SagtaG_3_FD_104909 | JGI IMG/M metagenome (GOLD analysis project Ga0137387, IMG submission 104909) | Vadose zone soil microbial communities from Angelo Coast Range Reserve, California, USA - Sage2_R_115_16 metaG | ecosystem: Environmental > Terrestrial > Soil > Vadose zone > Saprolite | place...
AGGTCCTTCGAAGTCAAACCATCAGACGTCGAAACGACGGGGCGCCGTGCCGGGCTATCCTTCTGCCGGAGTGGGAGACCACGTGGATCGCATCGTGAAGCAGTGGGCCCTCCAGCGTCCGGACCTGGACGTGGCCGCGAACGCACTGCTGGCCCGCCTCTTGCGCACGACCAGGTTCCTCGAGTTCACGATGAGCGAGGTGTTCGCCCGCTACGGGATCGGCCGAGCGGAGTTCGACGTCCTCGCCTCCTTGCGCCGAGCCGGGCCGCCGTACGCGCTCAGCCCGAGCCGCCTGTCCGAGGGCCTGCTGCTGTCGACGGCCGCGATGACGAACCGGGTCGACCGGCTCGAGCAGCTCGAGCTCGTGTGGCGCCGGTCCGACGACAGCGATCGCCGCATCACCCTCGTGGAGCTGTCGGAGCTCGGGCGGGAGCTCATCGACGAGGTGTTCCCCGTTCTCGTCGACGAGCAGGAGCGGTTCCTGGGGTCGCTGTCGGCGAAAGACCGCCGGACGCTCGACGGCCTGTTGAAGAAGCTCTTGCTCGAACTCGAGAGTGCACCGGCAGGTGACGCTTCCCGGCGTTCGAACAAGCGCCTTGCGGACGCACCGGATACCTGATGGCTTCGCGGCCGGGGCACTGAGTGGCCGTCGCGGGTCAGCTGGAGACCCCCCAGAACCCCTCGTGAACCGCACGCGCCTCGTCGATCAGGGCTGGCCCCTCGATGACGATGGGATACTTTCCCCCGTTCAACACGACCTCCGCGCGGAGGTGGGGCGTGGGGTTGAGCGGATCGGCCCCGACGATCTCGTCCAAGGTTAGAACGTCGAGACCATAGACCACGCGGCGCACGCCGACCCAGTAGACGGCGCCCGCGCACATGGCGCACGGTTCGGCGCTGGCGTACATCGTGCAGCGCGAGAGGTAGTCGGGCTCGAAACGGCGGCCGGCCTCGCGCATGAGGTTCGCCTCGGCGTGGCCCGTCGGGTCGTGCTCGGTGATGGCGGTGTTCTGGCCCTCCAGCACGACCTCGCCGTGTTCGTCGACGAGCACCGCCCCGAACGGCATGTTGCCGCTCTCGACCGCCCGCCGAGCAGCCGCGAACGCTGCCCGCAGGAAGCGCTCGTCTCGTTCGTCCACGATCGGTTCCCCCGCTCGTCAGGGCGGAGAGTGTAGCGGTGCTCGGCCGACAAAGGCTCGCTTGACAGCCGCGCGCGGCCTCGTGTCCTATTCGACGAACCGTTGAAACGGCCGCCTGACATCGGGGGCGGCCACCACGGCGCGAGGAGGCAGGCATGGGCGGACGAACCCTGATTCGTGGCGGCATCGTGCTGCCGATGGAGGGCCGCAGGGAACGCTTCGATCCGGGGTCCGTCCTCATCGAAGGTCGCGACATCGTGGCCGTGGGACAGGTGGAGGAGGTCGAGCGGCAGGCCGAGGGGGCGGACGTGGTCGATGCGAGCGGCCACGCGGTCATCCCGGGACTGCACAACGCCCACCTGCACTCGGGCCTGCTCCGGGGCACGGCCGAATCGAAGTCCCTGTGGGACTGGCTGAAGATCTACGTCGATCCGGCCCATCGGGCGTTGACGCCCGAGATCGCGGAGGCGGCGTCGATGCTCTGCTACACGGAAGGGGTCCTGGCGGGCACCACGTCCGTCATGGACATGTGGCGGTTCATGGAGGGCTCGGCGCGCGCCGCGGAGGCGATCGGCCTCCGAGCGACGCTGGTCCCCTACGTCGCGGACGTCGAGGGCTTCGACTACTTCGAGACGCTCGAGTCGAACCGACGGCTGCTCGAGTTGCACCGCGAGTCGGCGGATGGGCGGATCCGGGCGTGGGTCGGCCTCGAGCACCTCTTCTACTGCACACCGGAGGCGTTCCGGGCCGCGGCCGCTCTCGCCGAGGAGTTCGATACCGGCATCCACACACACTCCTCCGAGACGATCTGGGAGGTCCAGGAGTCGCTGAAGAGATTCGGGCGGCGCCCCGTCGAGGAGTTCTTCAACCGGGGCATCCTCGGCCAACGAACCGTCGTGGCACACTGTGTGTGGCTCGACGACCGCGAGATCGTCGTTCTGGCGCAAACCGGCACGAGCGTCGCCCACTGCCCCGCGTCGAACATGAAGATCTCCTCTGGCGCGGCCCCGATCGGGGCCATGCGGTCCGCGGGGGTCACGGTGGCGCTCGGCACCGACGGTGAGAAAGAGAACAACAACCTCGACCTCATCGAGGAGATGAAGTTCGCCTCGCTGCTGCAGAAGGTCACGACGCTGGATCCGACCACCGGGGACCCGTGGGACGTTCTCGCGATGGCCACCCTCGACGGTGCTCGAGCGCTCGGGCTGGCCGACATCACCGGCTCGCTCGAACCGAGGAAGCGCGCCGACGTGGTCACGGTGGACCTGCGCGGGCTGCACACAACGCCCGTGCTTCACGGGGATGACTTCAACGTCGCCGCGCACCTGGTCTTCTCCTCCTCGGGCCACGACGTTCGCGACGTCTGGGTTGACGGGCGGCGGCTGGTTGGAGCCGGGCGGGCGCTGACCGTCGATGTCGACGAGGTCCGGCAGCGGGGGCAGGACGCGGCGGAGGAGCTGTTCCGGCGCAGGGCCGCGCTCCCGCATGACTGATGGCACTCCTGGGCGTTTCCCTTCTAGACCTGCGCGATCCGCTCGAGCGGGAACGGTGGTTGCGCCAGCGGCTTGACCGCGATCCGGAGCAGGATGAGCGGGTTGTCATCACCGGCCGCGCGGTTCAGGCGAAGCGCGTCGCAGCCCGTGCACCGATGCACCAGGACCCATTCCCCGCTGCCCCGCACGCCGACGGCGATCGGCTCCATGAGCGAGCCGCAGTCGGCGTCCCGATCCCCGGGAGTGTCATCGTCGAGATGACGGCTCCACAGGCAGTTCGGGCAGTGGTTGCGATGAGCCGTGCCGAGCGCGTGCATCGACACGTCCAGCCCACAGTGGCCGCACCGGAATGAACTGGGGCCACGGCGCCCTGCGCCACGGCGCCCTGCGCCATGGCGTTGATCGCGTGACATCGGAACCTCCAAGACGAGACGGTGGGACGGCGCCGTCGCGCCCCGTGGAGTTCCCGACGGTCAGACGTTCGCGAACCGACCGTGTTCAGGGCGCGACTCGACAACCACTGAACACACGGTCATCGGTCACCTCCCTGGGTCGGGGCCACACGTCGTGGCGAGGGGTTCAGGGTAGCACGGTCCCCGAGCATCGACAGGCGGCCTTGTTCGTGTCGCCTGATTGCCCAGGCTCCCCCGGCGGCCAGCACAACCAGCCCCAGGGCGCATCCCACCGCGCCCGACAGGGCCATCGCCTTGGCCGCTCCAAGGCGGCCGGCATCGCCCAGCCACGCGAAGCCCAGGCTTCCCACGGCCGAGGCCAGCGCGAACATGCTCTCGGTGGCTCCGTAGGCTCGGCCTCGAACCTCGTCGGGCAGCGTCTCGGCGATCGTCGCGCTCATCGGGATGCCCGCGCCCGCGTCGGCCAGGCCGGACAGCAGCGCGATCGGCATGAGCCACACGAAGGACGGGCTGAACCACGCCAGGGCGAACGCGCCGACGCCCAGCGCGGCTGCCACGACCCAGGGCGTCCGGGAGTGGTGGCGGTCCCTGGCCGCGATGACCAAGCTGGCCAGCACCGTCCCCAGGCCGGCCACCGACAGGACGATTCCGTACTGTCCGCCGGGCTGGTGCAGCACCTCGCGGAGGTACACCAGCAGCAGGGCGACCACGCCGGCAAAGCCGAGGGCGAGCGCGGCATTCAGCAGCGCGTACGTCCTCACGGCAGGCGTGAGGAAGACCTCCCGGATGCCGACCCGCAGCTCGTGGGCCGTGGACCGGCGCTCGACCTTCGGCCTCCCTCGGGGCGCGACCGACACGACGAAGGCGGCGGCGAACAAGAAGGACGCCGCATCGACGAAGAAGGCGTTGCGGGCGCCCAGGAGGAACACGGCCAGCCCTCCGATTGCGGGGCCGACGGTGTGCAGGGCCTGGTGGGTGGTCTCGGCGACCGCCAGGGCGGGGACCAGCTGGTCGCGGGGTGCCACCTGGGCGAGGAGCGCCGAGCGGGCCGGCCGGAAGAACGGCCCGACCATCGCGGACGCGAACGACAGCGCGTAGGCCTGCCAGACGACCCGGGTGAACGGCAGGGCTCCCACCAACACCGCCCTGATGAGGTTGCACCCGATCATCACCTTCCGCCGGTCCATCCGATCGGCCAGTACTGCGGCCAGCGGCCCGATGGTGAACCAAGGGACCGAGCGCAGGGCCAGGGCCAAGCCAACCGCTGTCGCGCTGCCGCTCAGCTTGTTGATGTAGACGGCCAGCGCGATGAACGTGACGAAGTTGCCGACGTCGGAGATCCAGTCGGCGAACCAGAGGGCGCGCACGTCGCGGTCTCGGAGGACGCCGAAGATCGCCACGGTCCGTTGCACGGGTAGCACAGGCATCGATCTGGAGATTATGCTGAATCAGCTTTGTCCAAGGGTGACATGGAAGGGTTCCTCGGGCATCACACCGACGACGTCGTCGTGCACTTCCCGGGTCGAGGGCCGATGGCCGGCGACTATCGGGGCAAGGACGGCGTGGCGCAGATGCTCCAGCGGCAGATGCAAATGCTCGAATCCCCGCCCGAGATCGACACCCACGTGGTCCTGGCCAACGACGACCACGCGGTCGTCCTGAACAAGGTTCGAGGGACGCGCGGCGGTCAGACCCTCGAGCAGCAGCAGGTGGTCGTGCTGCACATCAAGGGCGGCAAGATCGCCGAGGTCTGGCTGCAGTTCTCCGATCAGCAGGGCATGGACGAGATGGCCTCGTCCTGAAAGCTACGCCGATCTACGGCCTCACGTTCTGGTTCAAGCGGAAGACGTTCTCCGGATCCCACTCTCGCTTCAGGCCGACGAGACGCTCGTACTTTGCATCCCCGTAGATCCCCCGGACGATGTCATCACCGGACTCGACGACGTCGTTCACATAGTGGCCGGCAATGGTGAACGGTGTCAGCGCGTCCATCGTGCGGCGACCCCAGGCGATGTGCGCTCCGTCGAGCGCCGGGTCATCCCAGAAAGCTTCGACGCCCAACCAGAACGCCGCCCCGCGGCCCGTGAAGGCCATCGCGTCCTCGGGCACGCGCGCGATCGCGCCTCCCTGCGCCCACAGCGAGATCGAGCAATCCCCGGGCTGTTCGGCCGCCCGCTCGACGCAGACGTCGACTGCGTCCTCGGCGAGGCTCGCCATGAAACCCCCCTTCATGTAGAACCGCTTGCCCCAGGCCATGGCCTCGTCGTTGGCCGTCTGGACCGAGAGATAGGATCGCGGCTCGACGAGGTCCCGAAGCGGGCCGATGGCGCGCAGGGGCCGCAGGTCGCGCTCGGCATCATCGACGGATCCCGAATGGGTCACCACCAGCCAGACGATCGGCCGGCCGGTCACCTCCGGCCCGAGGTCGTCCCCCTCAGCTGCGACCCCGAACCCCATCGACAGGAAGAGTTCCTCGGGTGCGGCGGAGGCGACCTCACGGAACGCCGCGGCCACATCGTGGGCTCGGTCGACCCGGAAGACAAGCCGCCCGTGAGTGACGGCGGGGCCGACGGGATGGAGCTGGAATTCGAAGGACGTGACGACGCCGAAGTTTGGACCCGCGCCGCGAATGCCCCAGAAGAGCTCGGGATGCTCCTCGCCACTCACGTGGGCGAGGCGCCCATCCGCCGTTACGAGGTCGACCGACAAGATGTTGTCGACGCTGAAGCCATATCTGCGCTGGAGACGACCCATCCCCCCACCGAGCGCGAGACCCGCTACGCCCGTGTGGGCGACCACGCCCACGGGGCACGCCAAGCCGAACGCTTGCGCCTCGTGGTCCAACTCGCCCAGGAGCGCCCCACCGTGTACGCGCGCGGTGCGGCGCTTCGGGTCCACACGCACACCGCGCATCGGCGACAGATCGATCAAGATCCCGTCGTCACACGTCGAGAAGCCACCAACGCTGTGGCCGCCGGAACGCACGGCCACACGGAGGTCCTGCTCGCGGGCGAATCGGACGGAGCGGATGACGTCGGCCGCCCCCGTGCACCGCGCCACGACGGCAGGGTAGCGGTCGATCATGCCGTTCCACACGATCCTCGCAGCGTCATAACCTTGGTGGCCGGGGAGGACGATCTCCCCCCTGAACCCCTCGCTGAACTCAGCAACCGTTGACTCACCCAGCGTGGTCAGCGTCCGCCCCATTCAGGCCATCCTCCTTACGCTCTCCGTCGAGGGAATGAAGTAGTAGGCGCCGGTCAGAGGCCGCGTGTACTGGGTGAGCGCGTCGCGGACTCCGTCGGTCAGTCCGGCCATGCTCTCGAGCATCGCAGAGAGCCGCCGCTGCTCGGCGCTGAAGCCCACGAACATGGTGCCGTGGTCCGTGACGGTCCCGTAGGGCATGTTGCGCCGGAAGATCTTGCCGAGACGGTCCTGGTCGGTGCTCCCAACGTGAGACTCGCGGGCTTTGTCCTCGAGCTCGACGCTGTCGAGCTTCCTGCGCCCCATCACCTGTTCCTGCCGAGCGACTGGCAACGATTCCCACGCGGCCGCGTCGTGGGCCCACTTCTGCAGGAGCAGGATGGTCCCTCCCGCTCCGGGATTCCCCTCGGGGATCAGGGCGACCTCCGGAGCGTCGATCAGGCTGGGATTCTCGGTCCCGTCGATGAAACCGGTCAGATCCCGGTCGTGGCGGTAGGGCCAGCTCGAGGTCTCTTCGGCAACCGAAGCAAGCCGCGCCAGCGCGGCGATCACCTCCCGGGCCGTGTCGAAGATCACGTCATAGGCGCTGCCGGAGATCCACAGCACGGCATCGTGCTGGGTGGCCGGCATCACGAAGCCGTCGACACCGATCAGGTCCTCGGTGAAGCCCGCGACGTCTCCGGGGGTGTCGTCGGGTGTCACCTCACGCCACAGCTCGGGCCGGAACCCCGTGACGAGGTTCACCCCGCCCATCGTCGTCCTCGGCTCGCGAAGCGCCGCGACCGCGGTCACGAGGTTCGGCCCGTCCCGCCCACTACTCAGATCGAGCTCCAGGTAGGCATGAGATGCGGTTCCCAGGGCGAAGATCCCGCTTTGAGGGGTGCTCACACGACCGATGATGTATGGGTGCAGGCTCACCGTCTACCTATGACCGGGTTGGGATTCGAAACCCGCCGGCTCAGCCGTAGAGCAGCGATCCCGGCGTGGTGAGCAACTCGCCGGTCTCGAGCCACGTCTTCAGGCCGGAGAGGATCATCGGCCAGCCGCCGTAGAGCTCGTCGTTCGCGCCCTCGCGAAGCTGGTCGTGGGTGACGGTCAGGCGGCAGGAGTCACCGACCGGTTCGATCTCCCAGGTCACCCTCGAGGTTCCCTCGCTCTTCACCTCGTCGCTCCACAGCGCCACCATGCTCTGGACCAGCCGGCGCGGCGGGTCGACCTCGAGGTTCTCGCCCTTCCCCAGGGCGACGCTGCCGTCCCGGGCGCTCATCTCGTAGGGCGAGCCGGGCGTCCAGTCTGAGCTGACGCGGGATCCGAAGTTGTACTTGCTCCTGATCTCGGCGTCGGTGATCGCCTCCCAGACACGCTCTGGGGTGGTCTTGATATAGATCTCGAAGACCTTTTCCATGCGTTCCTCCAGTCTGTTCTTGAGCCCGATGAGCCCTGCGGCCCAGGGCTCGGCGTACTTGCTCACCCACCGGTCGTGGACGAGCCGGATAGGGACCGGGTTCAGGAAGTGGAGCTTCTCGCGGCCTCGCCGCTTGGTGACCACCAGGCCCGCCTCCTCGAGCCGCTTCAGGTGCTTCATCACGCCGAAGCGCGTCATCGAGAAGCGCTCCTCGAGCGCGCTCAACGTCTGCCCGTCTTCGCGGAAGAGCTCGTCGAGCAGGCTCCGCCGCGTCGGATCGGCGAGGGCTCTGAACACCACGTCCACGCCCTAACAATACGTGACCTCTTAGTCACATGTCAAACGCGGCTGCCGGCTGCTGGAAGAGCCTGTTCCATGCGCTCGGTCTATCCTGCCGGGAGCGGTCTCGGGTCGGCTCTCACCGGCTCCATGAATTGGGTGCGATGAAAAGGGGAGGTTGGATGAAGCTGCGCAGTCCAATCAGCCACGTGGCGGCGATTCTGATGTCCGTGGCTCTGGCGGGGGTCGCTTGTTCGAAGGGATCCGGACCGAGCCAAACGGGGAGCGTGACACTCCTGACGTTCAAGAGCTCGCTCCTCCCGGACGTGACCAGGCCGTTCACTGAGGCAAATCCGAACCTGTTTTTTTATATTGCCACCGCCACCACCGAGAACGATGCGGTTGCGAAGCTCCAGGCCGGGTTCACGGCCGACGTCGTCTACGCGTGCCTGACAGACACCCAGCGGCTCGTGGGCGGTAGCCTCGTTCAGCCGATCGATACAAGTCGGATCACGGCCTGGGGTTCGCTGTTTCCGTACTTCAGAAGCAGCGCGCAGATCCGGGTTGACAACAAGGTCTATGTGATCCCAGCTTTCGGCGGCACCACCGGTTTGATCTACAACCCCGACAAGGTTCCCGGAGGGGTGACCTCGTTCCGCCAACTGCTCGAGGACCCAGCGTTGAAGGGAAAAGTGACGATCGAGGACAACCCCAAGTATGGGATCGCCATGGGAGCGCTCGCCCTCGGATACAAAGACCCCTACAACCTTGCCGACGCGGATCTGGAGCGAGTGAAGGGCTGGTACATCGAACACAAGTCCCAGATCAAGGCGTTCTTCTCCGGAGAGTCGGAGTTCTTCGATATGTATCGGAGCGGCGACGTCGTTGCGGCCTTTGGCTACAAGGGCTACGACGTGGGACTTGCCAAGGCGAATGTCCCTGTCACGTTCGCTCCCGCGTCGGAGGGTGCCCTCACCTGGACATGCGGGTATTCGATTGGAGCGAACGCCCAGAATCTGGACGTAGCCTATTCACTCCTCAATTGGTTCCTGACCCCGAAGACCCAAACCGTGTATGCGACGAAATTCGACCAGATGCCGACGAATCAAGCGACGCTCGCATCGCTGCCGCAATCGTTGATCCAGGCGATCGGGCTGGCCGATCCCGCGCAGCTTGATTCCTCCACTCCTACGCAGGTCCCCGCGAACTACGACCAGTGGCAAAAGGTGTGGCAGGAGATCACGTCAGCCTAGTCGGATTCATAGAGGTAGACGTCCACCTCGGTGAATTGCGCAAGGCCGACCAGACGACCAGCAGCTCCTAGCGACGCGATCACCGCGTCGGTACTTGGACGGGGGTGACTGACGATCAACCACACGCGGCTGCGAGTCCTCGTCTCCTCGAGGACAAAGGGCACATCTTCCGAGGTCCCAGTGAGCCCTATCTCGTGCACGGAGTAGCTGGGCCGTGCGTGGTAGTAGTAGTCGAAGGGGATCTGCAGGAAGTCCACGCTGAAGACGATCGCGTCACCACGCTGCACGCGTTGGTCCACGTACGCCGCCACCTGGTCCCAGGCCTCCTTGTCGTGCAGGAAGTAGTAACTCCTGAGCCCGAAGCTGGTGATCGCCAGGAAGACGACGAGCGCCGCGGCTGCCAGGGCACGCCGTCGCGCGCTCAGCAGCCCCGCCGCCATGCTCAGACAAAGGGGCACAGCCGCCCAGATCAGTGTCCGCGTCAGGAAGATCGGTCTCCATAGGCTGACGGTCAACTCGCCGAGCGGCGCGGTGAGGCCGAAGATGAGAAAGAAGGCGATCCAGCGGCGATCATGGCGCCAGCTCCACAAACCGAGGCCCCCCAAGACCAGGACCACAAATAACCCCACTTGGTATGGCGTTGCCCGGACGACGCCCCCGTAGATGGCGTAGGCACTGCTCAGCACGGTGCTCACGGTCGGACGCGGGATCCAGGCGTAGGCATCATGGTGAGTGGCCTGCTGCACGTAGGCCGGGAGCCACGTGCCCCAGAGGAGGAGAACGGCGAGCTGCGCCAGCAACCAGTTCCGCACGAAGCTCCGCGGCTCGCGTCGGTGTCCCCACCACCAGCCCAGCATCAGGACGTTCGCCGCGATCAGCAGGAACACGGCGGTGTCATGAGCAAGGAGCGCGACCGTCGTTCCCACCACGTAGGCCAGCCAGGCCCAGCCGGCCTCCCGGATGCGCGCTGATCGTTCAGGGTGGCGGAGGAGATAGGCGACACCCAACATCGCGGACGTCGCCCCGAAGGTGAGGAGGGAATAGCCCCGCGCTTCCTGCGAGTACCAGACCTGGAAGGGTGAGATCGTGAACAGGAGCGCACTCACCAGCCCCAGTCGATGGTCTCGGATCGTCCGACCGAGTGCGTACACGAGCGGGATCGTGAGCACGCCGAACAACGCCGACAGGAGACGCAGAGTCCCTTCGCGGTCGCCGAACACCACCCAGCCGTGGAGGAGCGAGTAGTAAAGAGGAGGGTTCCCGGGATCGACGAGTGTTCTCCAGCTCCACAACTGGGTGAGGGATTCGCGCGCGAATCGAAGACTCGTGGCCTCATCCACCCAGAGCGGCTGCGCTCCGATCCTGTAGAGGCGGAGGCCCGCCCCGAGGGCGACCACAAGGAGAACCGAGACCACCGTGCCCCGGCGAGAAAATCTCGCCGCCCGGACAGAGGTTTCAGCCGAGCTCCTGCGCTTGAGTCGCAGCGAAGCTTCCTCCCCACCACTGGTGGTCCTCGGGACGCTCCCGCTTTCGGTTCGGAACAGCCCCTGTGCCCGGGGTGGGATTCGAACCCACACGCCCACGAGGGGGCCGTGGCTTTTAAGGCCACATCGTCTGCCAGTTCCGACACCCGGGCGCCGGAGCGTCGAGTCTACCGCCGGCCCCCTGCGGCCCTCCGCCCCGGCGAACCCCCGGCGGCGACCAAACGTCCTTGTTATGTTCCGAGAAGATGCTTGCCGTCGGGGTTACACTGCCGCCCGAAGGAGGCGACCATGGGCCGCGCGAAGCAACCGATCATCGTTCTCGCGACCCTCTGCCTCGTCGCGACGGGTTGCGCGCGCCTCGGGCGGGCCGACCAGTCGCTCGCCAACTCCCCCAACCCGGCCACGGCGATCGCCCTGTCCGTGCTCGCCGACTCGATCTACCTCGTCGACCCGTCGACCGGCCTGCTGGAGCCCGTGGCCCAGGGCCTGGCGAACTTCCAGGCCGGCTACGCTGCGTGGTCCCCCGACCACCGCCTGCTCGCCTACGGCAGCGATGGCATCGTCGTGCTCGATCCCCGGACCGGGCAGCGCCGGATCGTGGTCACCGGACCTTCTCTTTCGATGCCGACGTGGAACGGCGACGGAACCCAGCTCGCCTACGGCAGCGGCATCTCCCTGTACGTCTCCCCGCTGTCTCCGGCCTCCCCGGTGTCGATCCGGCTCCCCGAGACCATCGCCCCCATCGGCATGGACTGGTGGCCCGGAGTGTCCATCGCCTTCGAGGGCCTGCAGCTCGACTGCGCGCACGCCGCCACCTGCTCCTCGACCGACAAGAGCGACATCTGGACGATCCGCCCCGACGGAACGGGGCTCCATCGACTGACCCGCATCGGTGAAGCGGAGAGCCCGAAGTGGTCGCCCGACCATTCCCGCCTCCTGTTCATCCGGCGATCCACAGGATCGAAGACGCCACGGAGCGAGCTCTGGGTCGTCGGCTCGGACGGGTCTGGAACCCACCAGCTGTTCCCCGGGTCGAACGTGATCGCCGCCGACTGGTCACCGGACGGTCGAGAGATCGCGATGGTCAGGACGGGATCCCGGCCGGACGCGCTCGAGCTCTGGACCGTGGACGCGAGCGGGTCCGACGCGCGCCTGATCAGCCAGGAGATCCCCGGGACCGATGCGACCGTCGACTGGTAGCCGTCAGCTCGTGCTGATCGTGATCTTCAGGATGTAGACGGTCTCGGTCGGCTTCTCGTTGTTGGTGGGGACCTTCGAGATCGTCGCGACCACGTCCTGCCCTTTGGTGACCTTCCCGAAGATGGTGTAGTTGTGGGAAAGGCTTGAGTCGGCCGCGGTCATGATGAAGAACTGGCTGCCGTTCGTGTTGGGCCCGGAATTCGCCATGGCGATCGTGCCGAGGTCGTACTTCAAGTTGTTGTTGTTCTCATCTTTGAACTTGTAGCCGGGACCTCCCGTCCCATCGCCCTTCGGGTCGCCGCCCTGGATGACCGGAGGATTCGTGGCGATCCGATGGAACGTCAGCCCGTCGTAGAAGTGTTGCTTCGCCAGGAACGCGAAGCTGTTCACCGCGATCGGAGCGTCCTTCGCGAAGAGCTCGAGCTGGATCGTTCCGCACGACGTGACCACGGTCGCCGTGTAGGTCTTCTTCGGATCGATGGTCATCTTGGGTGGCTTGCCAAACGTCGGCTTTTTCACCAGCGAGGCCGGCGGGACCGTTCCCCCGCACGCGACCTGCGCCGCGCTCGACGGCGATGGCGACGGGCTCGATGCGGCGTGGTTGGTCTTCTTCGTTGCCTTCAGCAGGACGACCACCGCGAAGCCCAGCCCGATCGCGGCCACGGCGACGGCCACGCCCGTGGCGACCATGCGCTGACGTCGCTTCTTCCGGCGTTCGGCGGCCCGCCGGGCGGCGAGCTTGGAGAGGTGGCGATCTCGAGTCCTGCGGTTCGGCATGTTCGGACGGGACAGCCTATCGACCCTCGGCGGCTTCGACCATCCGAAGGGCGATCCCGTCCAGGATATCGGTCTCAGAGACCAGCGCCTCGGTGAACCCCCACCGTTGCATCACGCCGACCAGGATGGCCGCTCCTGCCGGGATGACGTCCTCGCGTCCTGGAGCCATGACCGCGATGGCGCGCCGTTCCTCGATGGTCATGTCGGCGAGCAACCGGAAGACGCGCTCCGCCTCCGACCGGGGAAGCACCGTCCGGTGCAGCATCTCCGCGTCGTACTCGGGCATGCCCTGGGCGATGGCCTGGATCGTGGTCGGCGTGCCTCCCACCGGAATCAGGGTGTTCGCCTGGTGCACGGAGATGATGTCCTCAACCTGATGCAGGACCGAGGTGATCGAGAGCTCCAGCCTGTCCAGCTCTTCGTAGGAGGGTGGGTCCGTGTGCAGGTATCGCTCGGTCAGGCGAACGCTTCCGATCTGGGCTGAGGCGGAGGCGTCCGGCTCGTTGATCCCGATGACGAACTCAGTGCTGCCGCCGCCGATATCGAGCACCAGGTAGGGCGGCTTCGCGTCAAGGCCCCGGGTCGCTCCGAGGAACGAGAGGGCCGCCTCCTCCTCGCCGGTGGCCACCTCCATGGGTTCCCCGGTCAGCTGCAGGACGGCGCGAGCCAACTCGTCGCGATTGGTGGCGTCGCGGACGGCGCTCGTCGCCACCAGGTGGATCCGCTCCGCGGCGAGCGCTCGCGCCCGGCGGCAGTACCGCTCGAGGACTCGGAGCGTGCGCCGCAGGGCGTCCGGGGCGATCATCCCAGTCCTGTCCACGCCCTGCCCGATCCGCGTGATGATCATGTCCCGGGCCAGTTCGCTGAGAGAACCGTCGCCCTGCGAAGACCGAGCCACCAGCAAGCGGATCGAGTTCGTACCGAGATCGATGGCGGCCACTCTGCGGCCGGGCTTCTCGTAGTGGATCGGCTCGTCGCCCAGTCGCTCGGCCACCCACCGACCGATCGGGTCCGCCCCGCCGGCCAGGTAGTAGGCGTAGTGGGCGTGGAGGCACTTCACCCCCCGGGCCGCGCCCCCCACTCCGCCCCACCCCTGGGCGCCGGCCTGGAGCCGTCCCCGTTCCCGCGCGTACTCCTCGTGTGCCCGCCGCAGTCCCGTTCGAAGTTCGGGGTCGACCTCGGCCTGCTGGTCGAGTCGCTTGATCCAGCCGGCGGATTCGAGACGACCGATCGCCTTGCACGTCTCGGGGCAGGTGAGCCAGTACAGGGTGGGGAACGGGTTGCCGGCCTCGTCGACGGGTGAGTTCCGGATGACCAGCGGGTGCCCCTGGCCACACCGAGCGACGACGGAGAAGGGGATGGCCGGGTCTCGTCCGAGCTGGGCGGCAACGGCCTCGCGATCGGATCGGCTGGCTATTTCCGCTTGTTCTCGACGGAGCGCTTGAAGTCGACCTGGCGTTCCTCGGACTGGCGCATGAACCGTTTGAGCTTCTGCTCGAACTCGGGGTCCCTGCCCGAGCGACGGTCAATGCGGGGCGCCGGATCCTGGAGGGCTTTGATGGACAGGTCGATCTTGCCGTCTTCCTTGATGGCCACGATCTTGGCCTGGACCTTATCGCCCAGCCTGAGGTGCTCCTCGACGGAACGAACGTAGTTCCGGTCGATCTCGGAGATGTGCACGAGCCCAATCTTTCCATCTTCTAGCTGCAGAAACGCCCCATAAGGGGTGATGCGCTGGACGGTCGCCTCCACGACCGCCCCGACCTCTAGCTCTGCGATTGGGACTCCCTTCCGAGATGGACCATCAAGAGAAGGGACTATCCCACTGGCCCTTCCGCGCGTCAATACCGCGAGGTGGGTGCGCCCCGGCCCTGTTCTTGGCCCGTTCGCGTGTCGCGCCCGGCCTCCTCCGTCCCCCCCGGATCTCGCTGCCGCTGGCTGTCGGTCGCCCCCTGGGGGTCCTCCCCCTTTGCTCCCGGGGCATTTTCGCGGGCGTCCGTTCGTGTGGTGGTGGGGGTTGGGGCCGTTTGGGTCAGCACCGTCGGCGGCGTCTGCCGGCTTCGCTCCTTTAGACGCCCGACTCTACAGCCACGGGCTCGTATGTGACCGGTGCGATGCGCGCGATTCGGTCGAGCCAGGGTCGGGCTTTCAGCCGCTCGAAGATCTGGCGAGCTTCTGCGAGCAGGGGTTCCGCCTGCTCCGACCGATTGTGGTCCACCAGCCACTCGCCGTGCTCGAGGAGCGTGACCGCCATCCAGAAGGGGACCGACAGCTCACGGAACAGCCCCGTGGCCCCTTTGAAACTCGCCTCGGCCCTTTGATCGTCTCCACGCCTAGACGCAA
>Ga0137387_10000737_pt1 | contig 14946 bp, 13 predicted proteins | sample SagtaG_3_FD_104909 | JGI IMG/M metagenome (GOLD analysis project Ga0137387, IMG submission 104909) | Vadose zone soil microbial communities from Angelo Coast Range Reserve, California, USA - Sage2_R_115_16 metaG | ecosystem: Environmental > Terrestrial > Soil > Vadose zone > Saprolite | place...
AGATCAGCATCACGTCCTGCTGGTGCGCGGCGCCCACCCAGGGGTCGTTGGCGAGGAACATGTCGCCGTCCGCGATGCCGGGATTCTCGCTGCGGTATTCGAGGACCCACTTCACCTGCGTGTCGGTGACGCCGGACATGTACTGCATGTAGGGCCCGAAGTACACGAACTCGCCGTCCTCGGTGAGGATGGAGGGGTTGAGATCGAGCGCGTACATCGCAACGGGCGATCCGGACAGACGCTGGATCGTGGCGCCGTGCTCCTCGTTCACGTGCCACAGGCTGTGGCGGATCACCTCGTAGGTGATCGGGTCGATGTTCCTCGCGCCTTTTCGATGCAGCTTGAGCTTAGGCGAGATGCGCAAGTTCCTCGGCGGCACGTAGCCCATGTTCCTGCCATCGAAGACGGCGTCTTTCATTTCGCTAACTTTCATGCCTGCTTCCCGAAATTGATTTCGAAGTTGCCGTAAGCGTCCACCTTGAGCGAGCGCCCGGGATGCACGACCACGGTCGTGTCCGTCGTCTCGATCACTCCCGGGCCCTTGATCGCGTTCCCCGGAACAAGGAAGGCACCGTCGTAAATCGGCGTCGCAACGGTCTTCTCGAGATCCGCCCAGTAGATGTCGCGCCTGCCGCGCGCTGCCTTTCTGTCGATCTTCGTGCTCATTTTCTTCGTCATTGAGAGTTTGGGCCGCGGCGTCGCGGCGCTCGCGCGCAGGCGCAGAGTCACGATCTCCAGGCGCGCCTCGCCGTAGGACGAGCCGCTCCCGTACAGCTGCTCGTAGCGCTCATAGAAGCGCTGATGCAGCCGTCCCCAGAGGGAGCCGCTGACGCGCTTCTCCGGCAGCATCACCTCGACCTCGTTGATCTGGCCCTTGTGGCGCATGTCGAGCGAGAACTGGTGGTGCCGCCGCCGCCCGGCGATGCCGTCGCGGTCCATCTGTTCGCTCGCCCTCTTCTCCAGGGACTCGAGCGAGGCGTTCACGCGCGCCGCCTCGAACGGGCTCGCCTGGATGTCGACCTGCTCGTAGACGTGCAGGATATCGGCCGAGGCCGCGCCGAAGGCGCACCAGGTCGATGCGATCTCCTTCTGCGGGACGATCACTTTTTGCACCCCGAGCTCGCGGGCGAAAACGCCCGCGTGCGCTGGGCCCGCGCCGCCGAAGGCGAAGAGGACGAAGTCGCGCGGATCGAAACCCTTCTCCACGGTCGTCTTGCGGATGATGTCGGCCATCTTGAACTCGGCGATCTTGGCGATGCCGCTCGCGGCTTCCATGAGCGAAAGGCCGAGCGCCGAGGCGATGCGCTGCACCGAGTCGACCGCCTTCTTCCCGTCGAGCTTGATCCGCCCGCCGAGAAAATTGTCCGGGTTGATGGTTCCGAGCACGACGTCGGCGTCGGTAACGGTCGCGATCGTGCCGCCCTTGCCGTAACAGGCAGGGCCCGGGTCGGCGCCCGCCGACTCAGGCCCCACCGCGAGGGTCTTCGCCGCCGCATCGACGCGGGCGAGCGACCCGCCTCCCGATCCGATCGCCTGGATGTCGACCTTCGGCAGGAAATACTCGTACTGCGCAACGTTGGAAACGAACGAGTAGGCGGGCTGCCCGCCGTAGATGATTCCGACGTCGAACGAGGTTCCGCCCATGTCGGTGGTGATGATGTTCGGAACATCCATGAGCTTGCCGAGGTAGAGCGATCCGGTGACGCCGGACACCGGACCCGAATCGAGCGTCAGGAGCGGCGACTCGATCGCGCGGTCCACCGAGATCGAGCCGCCGCCGCACTGCGTGATCTGCAGCGGTTGTGCGTAGCCGGATTTCTTCAGCTGCCCGTCCAGGTTGCCCAGGTACTTTGCCATCACCGGCCCGATGTATGCGTTCAGCGCGGTCGCGGTGACGCGCTCGTACTCGCCCCACTTGGGCGCGATGTCGGTCGAGCAAGAGACGAATAGATTCGGCGCGATCTTCCCGATCATCTCCTTCACGCGCTGCTCGTGCCGCGGATACTTGAACGACCAGAGAAAACAGACCCCGATCGCCTCGACACCGGCTTCGACCAGGCGCTCGATCGCGGTCGCCGCTTCGGACTCGTTCAAGGGCACGACCACCTCGCCGAAGCAGTCGACGCGCTCCGACACCCCCTCGATCAGGCGCTTCGGTACGATGGGCACCGGCTTCTGGCTCGAGGGAAAGTGGACCACCTTCGCGATGTCGCGCGAGGAAACGCCGCGCGAGCCGCGCATGATGTGGATCGCGTCCTCGTGTCCCTTGGTCGTGATCAGGCCGACGCGCGCGCCTTTCCTCTGGATCAGCGCGTTGGTGCCGACCGTGGTGCCGTGGGTGAGCACCGCGATCTCGCCGCAGAACTGTTCGAACGAGAGCCCGAGCCGCTCGGCCGCCACGCGCATCGCGGCGAGCATGCCTTCGGCGAAATTGCCCGGCGTCGAGGGCGCCTTGGTCGCGGTGATGCGCCCGGCCCGGTCGAGCACCACGCAGTCGGTGAACGTGCCGCCGATGTCCACGCCGACCAGAAGCCGTGCCACTGTTGTCCATCCCCGCTGGTTTGAGGCGGGATGGTAGCGTATTTTGCGGAGAGTCAGAGGCAGGGGTAGACTGCTGCGCTAACTCATGTTGCCTTTCGGACAAATATTCCTATAAATGACGACAGACGCTGAAGTCAGTCCCGTTCACGCGATCATCATTGCGCAGGGAAAAGTCCTCGACTTCATTGACGGTCTAACGCAGCGCCGAGACACTCCGGAAGAGTACGTTCGGCAAGAAATCGCCAAGTCCCTTGTCCGCGAGTACAAGTACGCGAAGGCGGACATAGAGGTAGAGTTCGTTGTCCGGGTTGGCACGCGAAAGCCCAGAGCAGATCTCGTTATCTTCCCATCGCAAGCAACCCACGAGCAGGAACACGCTCACATCATCGTCGAGTGCAAAGCGTCGACGGTGAAATCGGCAGATAAGAAGGATGGTGTAGGACAGTTGCAGAGTTACATGGCCGCATGCCCGAACGTGGAATACGGCATGTGGACCAATGGCGTTGAGCGTTTTTGCTACCGGCGCATCGTCAAAGGCGGCAAGGTCGCTACCGAGGATGTCCCCGATCTGCCCGAATTTGGTCGTGGCGACGAAGAAGCTGAGCGCCCTCGCTTCGATCACCTTAAGCCCGCTACTTCTGATGCCCTGTTATTCGCATTTCGACGCTGCCACAACTACATCGCGGGTAATCAGGGGCTCCAAAAGCCCCAAGCGTTTTGGGAACTGCTAAAGCTAATCTTCTGCAAAATCCACGATGAGCGGCACAACGACGAGGTGGAGTTCTTCGCCGCCGCAAACGAGCGTCACGGGGTCAATGGTCCTCTCAAGGTGCAAAAGCGCATTGAGGGTCTATTTACGCAGGTCAAAGATGACTATCCGACCATCTTCAGGAAATCGGAGGTAATCGAACTCAAGCCAGTCGTGATGGCATATCTGGTCACCCAACTTCAGATGTATTCGCTCTTGGAGAGCGACATCGATGTAAAGGGCCGGGCTTACGAAGAGATTGTCGGCTCTAACTTGGGCGATTACGCAGGACTTGACTGATGCATCCAGGCCAATTTATCATGCAAAACGACAGGCCGGGTTCTCAAGATGGGGGGTGCTTGCACTATGTTGCCTCATTGCCGCTTTCTTCTGGATAGTAGTACCAGCGGTCCACGCCAGTCTGGCCGCCGACCGTCACGAGGCTCGTCACCACATTTCGGAAGCGGAATCTAAGGGTGTGCCCCTCGCCATAAATGTCGTCGTACTTAACGTGCCCCCAGACATAGACCAGCAACTTACGGGCATAAACTTCTTTGACTTCATCCGGCGTCCTGTCGCGAAATTCGTGACCTATCTCCCAATGCATAGTAGGAGCAATGGGCATTTTGTGAGGGATGAAATCTGGATCTGGAAATGGGCGCGTATCTTCTGGTTTCCGAAACTCTCCAGTTATAGCGGCTTGGACGTTACGTGCTGGCGTTTCCCCAAAGTTTTTAATAACTATTGCTCCCCTCAAAACGCCATCTGGAAGGCGATGGACATCCCCTCCGCCGATGCCTATATAGGCCCGCAATTCCTTTTTGGCGGTGTCTTCCATAGTAGCGACGGTTTTCTTGGCTGCATCCGCGGATTCTTTAGCGGCATCCGCAACGATCTTCGCATCATTAAGACTTTCGCGAATAAGACGCAATTGCCACACGAACAAACCGACTTGAAAGGCCGCAGCACCGAACAGCAAGAAGGTAAAAAGAGCGGCCAGGCCGGTGTATTTGACGAGCGCATAGTCGGTCGCGTTTTTCTGTTTGCGGTCTTGTGCATCGTCAGCGGATTCTTCTTTGTTCTTGTTGGTAGTTACCTCACCTTTCACAAACACCGGATTTTTCTCGGTCCCGCGCTGTTCGGTCTTGGCCTTGTGCTGCCGGGCACTGGCCTTCTGTTTTGGTGGCTCGTTTGATTTCTCTTCCGAATATGCCGAAGAAACTGCGATGGCTAAAACAAGAATTAACCAGCGCATTAGCATGCCCTGATCGCCGCGCCGAAAATATCCGGGTTCATCCGGTTGTTGTACCTGAACTCGAACTCGTTCACGTAGAGCGGGAGATATTTGCGGCTCACCTTGTGGAACGTGCCCATGATTCCGCGCTTCACGAGAGACCAGAAGCCCTCGATGGTATTGGTGTGAATGTTCCCGTGTACGTATTCGCCCTCGCCATGATGCACCATGCCATGCGGGAAATGCTTGTCGAGATACCGATAGCCCCTGTGGTCATCGGTCGAAACCAAGCTCACCCTGTGCGATACGGTTTCAGCAACGAAGCGGTTAAGGGTATCGGCATCGGTGTTCTCGATCACGCGGGCGATCACGTTGCCCTTACGGCGTACGGCCCCGACTACGATGCTCTTGCCGTGTCCGCCCGTGCCGCCGAAGTCACCACGTCCACCTTTACCCTTGTGCTTGTTCTTCGCCTTCCCGCCGACATAGGTTTCATCCACTTCGACGTAGCCGACCAGCTGCTTGAACTCGACGTTGCCGAGCGCAACGCGAATCTTGCTGCACATCAGGTGCGCAGTGTTGTAGGAACCGAAGCCCATGACGCGATAGATTTGAAGGGCGCTGATGCCTTTTTTGCTGGTCAGCATCAGGTGCATGACTCGAAACCATTCGCGCAGCGGCTTATTGGTGTTCTCGAAGATCGTGCCGACCAGCACGGAGAAGCGGTAGCCGCCGTTTGGCGTGCAGTTGTAGCACTGCCAGTGATACGGCCTCGCGTGCTCGTGCACCTTGTCAAAGCCGCAGCGCGGGCAGCGTATGACGCCATCCGGCCAGCGATTTGCGGTAAGGTAGGCTTTGCAGGCATCTTCGGTTTTGAACATCGTCTCAAACTGCGCGATGGTCATCTGATGGATTTGCAGGCTGTTTTTGGTCATGAGCTATCTCCTATTCCTACGGAGGTAGTATGACAGGTCAAAAGCCATCAGTCAAGTCCTGCGTAATCGCCCTAACTTGCGGGGAGACCGGGGCGAGTTTTTTACCCCTCGAAACATATGCCGCATGGCAGTGGCTATGCTCGACCCAGGGGAAAAGCAGCTGATTCTCGATCCGGCGTGCGGCACAGGTGGCTTTTTAATCACAGCCATGAACCACGTCATCGAGAAAATTCGCGTCGCGGAGATGGCGAAGTGGGGCAATAAGCTCGAACGCGCCGAGAAGGCCATACGCGAGCGCATACGCAAGTTCGCCGATCAACTCATCGTTGGCATGGATTTCAATCCGGACTTGGTCAAAGCCAGCAAAATGAACATGGTGATGAACAATGACGGCGCTGGTGGCCTGTTCCAAGCGAACTCGCTGGAGGCCCCTGCTACGTGGGACCCGGACTTGCGAAAGCGGGCCGTAATGGGCAACGTCGATCTATTATTCACTAACCCGCCCTTCGGCTCGAAGATTCTCGTCACCGATCCTGCCATTCTCGAACAGTACGACCTTGGCCACTCATGGTCCTATGACAAGAAAGCGGACCGTTGGATCAGGACGCGGCAGGTACAAAAATCCCAACCGCCGGAAATTTTGTTCATCGAGCGTTGCATCAAGTTCTTGAAACCTGGCTCTGGCCGCGCAGCAATCGTCTTGCCTGACGGAATTCTCGGTTCACCGGGTCTGGGCTACGTTCGCGAATGGATTCTGCGGAACACGCGAGTGTTAGCGAGTATCGATCTCCACGCCGACAGCTTCCAACCTTTTGTAAGTATTCAGACTAGTTTGCTCGTACTTGGGCGTAAATCCGAGGATCTCATCGCAGTTGAAGATGCAGCGCGCAGCGTGAACGAATACCCAGTCTTTATGGCGATAGCCAATCACGTCGGGCATGACAAGCGCGGCAATACAACGTATGTCCGCGATCGGCAAGGCAACGAGATTGTCGAGGAGGTCAAGGAGCAGGTGAAGGAATGGCAGGCCGGCACCCCTGTCTATCGCGAGCAGACAACGCGGCGGAAGGTACTCGATGACAACACGCTCCAGATCGCGCAGGGGTTCCGTCAGTGGCTCTTAGAGCAAGATTAGTCGCACCGCCTCCACGACCGAGGGAAGTATGGCCATGGCACTCGCTCCAGTCCGCGAGCGTCAGTGTGAGCCAGCTCCTAGCCGGCGACCGGCGGATGGAGGCAGAGACATATCTGTCCTCAGGTTTCGGAATCCGTACCGCGATTGAGAGTAGGAAGAGTGGATGGACCAGTTTTCGCGATTTGGCTAAGGTCTGGATGCCGGGCCGCCTGAAGGGCATTCAAGTGAGCCGGGAGTACGGAACGCCATTTCTAGCCGCAACGCAGGTTTACGATGTGCGCCCAATCCCTCGCAAATGGCTCGCCCTAGCGCGCACAGCTGATTCGGCGAGCCGCTTTGTTAAACCGGGAACAATACTCGTGACATGTTCCGGCTCTGTCGGTCGCCCAGCGCTGGCATACGCGGCACACGAAAACACGCTCATCTCGCACGATCTACTGCGCGTCGAGGCGATAAGCGAGAGGGATAAGGGATGGATCTACGCTTATATTCACGCGCCCCAGGTACGTGCAATGACAACTAGCGTGAAGTATGGGCATATCATCAAACATCTAGAAACTTCTCACCTCGACGCGCTTCCTCTCCTGACGGTGGATGACGCTATCGCGGCGGGCTTCAATCAACGTGTCTCTCGAATTCTCAAACTACGCAATGAAGGTCATCGACTAACGCTGGAGGCGGAAGAGAGATTCGAGAAGGCTTTCGGGCCGCTCAAGATTACCAACTGGGGAGAGAAGGGTTTTTCGGTCAAGTCGTCTCGCGCCTTTCTTGCCGGACGCCGTCGATTCGACGCATCTGCACACAATCCCGGTGTTGCCGCTATTCGGCGTCACTTGGCCAAGAACGGGCAAGGCTTCACGACAATTGACGAAGCGCGATACGACGTATGGCTTCCTAAGCGGTTCCGCCGTGTCCCCGCCGTCGATGGCGTCTGGTTGCTTGATAGTGCCGGTCTCACGGAAGTGAATCCCGAACTCTCTAAGCGAATTGCGGACGGCGATTTTGGTGATGACTACGCCGGGCGGGTCGAAGCTGGTTGGATCCTGATGGCAAGGTCAGGTCAGACCTACGGCATCATCGGTACAGCGATTCTTGCGGGCAAAGATCTTGAGGGGCATGTGATCTCAGATCACGTCATGCGCATCAAGCCACGCGAGGACGCCACGATCAAGCCAGGCTATCTCGTGACGGCGATGTCACATCCGACGCTTGGCCGACCTGTTGTGAAATCTCTAGCCTACGGTTCCAGCATCCCTGAGATAGAAGTCGCTGACATTACCGATCTAGAAATCGTGCGCCTAGAACGTATCGAAGAAGATGCTATTGCAGATTTAGCCAATGCCTCCGCACAGGCTCGCGCAGAGGCTGACGTCATGGAGCGCAGTATTACTCAGGACGCAAGCGCCATTATTGAGAAATTCATAGCTGGCCCATGAAGCAGGAAAATGGCGAGCGAGAAGGAACAAGGATGACGCAGCAAACAGTGGGGATGATCGGCCTTGGCATCATGGGCTCGGCGATGTCTTTGAATCTCGGTCGCGCAGGTTTCCGCGTGGTCGGGTACGACGTTATGCCGAAGCGGCGCGCCGAGCACGCGCGCGTAGGGGGCATGGCGGCAAAAAGTCCGCGCGAGGTGGCGCGGCGCGCGAGCATTCTGATCACTTCGCTGCCATCCGCTCTTGCTCTAGCAGAAACGACCGCAGGACTGGCGGCTTCGTGTGCTCGCGGAACGATCGTGATCGAAACGAGCACGCTGCCGATCCCGGTCAAGGAAGCGGCGCGAGATATGCTCGCGAAACACGGCGTGATCCTGCTCGATTGCCCCTTGAGCGGCACGGGCGCGCAGGCGCGCGTCAAGGACCTGCTTATCTATGTGAGCGGCGACCGCACGGCCTACCGCAAGACCGTGCCGGTGCTCGAGGGCTTCACCAGCGCGAACTACTACGTCGGCCCCTTCGGCAATGGCTCCAAGATGAAATTCGTCGCGAATCTGCTCGTTGCCATTCACAACGTAGCGGCCGCCGAAGCGTTAGTGCTCGGCATGAAAGCAGGCTTGGATCCCGCGCTGGTCCTGAAAGTCGTCGCGGGCGGCGCCGGCGGCTCGCGCATGTTCCAGGTGCGCGGGCCGATGATGGTGAAGGGCGACTACTCCGAAGCCACGATGAAGAACGAGGTCTGGCAAAAGGACATGACCATCATCGGTGATTTCGCGCGCGAGCTCGACTGCCCCACGCCGCTTTTCGCCGCGAGCGCGCCTATCTACAACGCGGCTATGGCCATGGGGCTAGCGAAGCAGGACACCGGAGCGGTCTGTTCGGTGCTCGAGGAGATGGCGGGGAATCCGCGCGAACGGAGTAAGTCGCGCCGCCGCTCGCGACGGTAACGTCCTAAAGCGTAACCCTCGAATTACTTACCGCGTTTGAACTTGGGACGGGCTGCTCGCTTCTTGGCAGAAGCTGCTTGCAGAGCGGTTTTCTTTTTGGTGTCCAGCGGGTGCGCTTGATGCTGATACACGTCCGTAACACGGCTGCCATAGGCTAATTTGGAAGGCAGTGGTGTTTTAAGTTCCAAAAAAGTAAGTTGGCAGGGTTTGTCAATTTTAGGCGTGAGTTCGATTGCAAGGGGGCCGTTATTTGTCATCTCTAAGATAATTGGGCCTACCCAACCTGGTTGAATCCATGGAGCAGTTAAATGCATGCTCAGACCTACGCGAGCGTAAGTGCTTCGGCCTTCGACCAAAGCGATTAAGTTTCGCGGTACTGAAATTTCTTCATAAGTCATTGCCAAAACAAATTTCCCCGGCTCCAGACAATATGTATTTCGCTGTCCGTGAGTATTAAATTCTTCCAGAGTGATTGTGTCCCACAGTCCAACTCCTGCAATGGACCCAAGACCATCTGCGACTGAGATTTTTATCCCGACTTGGGGCTTGAATATCGTAAATTCAAATCCTAGTCGCAGATCTACTGATGCTTCCCCATATTGTTTTTCTTCCAACTCTGGGGAGAAAACGATTTTCTTCTGCCCTACGAGCTTACGAATATCTCCCTGAGATAAGACCATTTGCCTCCCTCAGTCGTGGATACCCGATTTTCATTTTACGCGGGCACTAAATTACTCTCTGCCCATTTTGAGCTGACAGAGGTCAAACCGGTTGCTGTAGTGAAAAAAGACCCAGGCATTTGAATAACGGTTTCTTCTTCGGACTGTTCAACAATAGTCCCACGAACAAAGCCGCTCCCAGATTTTTTGGATTCGTCATCAAACTTCAAAAAGTTTTCTCGCACGAAACCTGAGACAACTTCATCACCGAATTTAATCGTGATCAAAAATTCCCCTGGAAAAGCCCCCGGCTGAATCTGACAAGGGATGTGTACGGACTGCGGTGCTAATTTTCGTTGTGGTTTGGCCATTACTTCTCACCTCCACGGAACAAAAAATCCCTTGGTCCTAGCCAGACCAAGGGATCCGTTTGAAATTTGTTCTTTTCCAAGCTCACCCACGACCCAAACAGCTATTACAATTTGTAGATCCCCTGTACCGATCGCAAATTTCAATAGTTAACGTTAGGTGTATAGCACATCTGTATGAATTAAGGTAAATACCGAATTGGTGAAGTATTAGGCAAATGCTAATTATTTAGAGACTTACTTCAATTTATCTGTGTGTTTCTTCAAGTCACGGAAGCTAGGGGACCACCTTGCGGCGAACTCGCCGTGCGGTTGAGCCGCGGCCTCCGCCATTGTTCGCCCCCTTTGACTTGGGACTTAGCTCGGGCGGTTTCGAAAAACTTCAGTACGAACTGATCGCCTTTAGGTCGCTCACTCCACTTTTATTCCCGCCTCCTTGATGAGCTTCGCGTACTTCGCCGTTTCGGATTTCATGAACGCGACGAACTGCTCAGGGGTGCTGTGGACCGCCTCGACTCCCAGATCGGCGAATTTCTTCTTCACCTCCGCGTCCTGCATCGCCTTGACGAGGTCCGCGTGGAACTTGTAGGTGATGGCTTTGGGCGTTCCCGCCGGCATGAACACGCCCCACCAGTTCACCGCGACCAGGCCCGGAACCGATTCCGCGCAGGGTGGAAGCTCGGGCATGATCGGGCTGCGCTCAGGCCCGGTCACGCAAAGGGCGCGCGCTCTGCCGGCCTTGATGAACTGCATCGCCGGCAGGGAATCGGAGAAGATGTACTGGATGTGCCCGGCGACCAGATCCTGCACGCCGAGTATCCCGCCCTTGTAGGGAACCTCGGTCGCTTTCACCCCGGTGATGTTCGTGTACATCGCGCCGGCAAGATGCGAGATGCTCCCCGGCCCGCTGGTTCCGTAGTTGAGCTTGCCGGAGCTCGACTTGGCGTAGTCGGTCAGCTCGCGCAGTGATTTAGCAGGCACATCGGGATGGACGATGAGGATGTTGGGGCCGGTTGAAATGAGCGATATGGCGACGAAATCGCGCTGGATATCGTAGGGCACCTTGGAGAGCAGCGGATTCACCGCGGCCGGCCCGATGTTGCCGACGACGAAGCTGTAGCCGTCGGGCGCCTGCTTGGCCGCAAAATCCATTCCGATCGAGCCGGCCGCGCCCGGTTTGCTCTCGATGATGACGGTCTGCCCCCACACTTCGCCGAGCTTCTGGCCGAAGACCCGCGCCATCAGGTCCGAGCTGCCGCCCGGGGGATAGGTGACGATGAGCTTCACCGGCTTGGTCGGATACTGTTGGGCCGGCGCGCCCCCGCACAACACGATGGAAATGAGCCCGAGTGCAACCGCGAACAGCTTGTGCATGCCTTCCTCCTCGAACGATGTGGCCGGGAAAGTGTATCCGAACTGCCGGGGAAAGCTTGTTTTAGCCACAGATTCCATTTCAACGCGGCGATCGTTGGAGGAGTCCTTCGAGGTGGGGCGCGATGAAGTCCGCGGCAAATTGATGGCCGGGTGCGTTCCAATGTCGATCCACCGGCAAGTACAAGGGCACGCCCGCTTTTGCCTGAGCTTCAAATGCCGCGGTGAGATCCATTGTGGTGATATCCCGTTCGGACAACAATTAAGCGAACACTTGGTTCGGATGGGCGAGGTTCAGGTGCAATTTCGGGTTCGAGCGCTTGATCTCGTCGAATTCGGCCTGACGAGAGGGATCCGCGTCCCAGGGGAAGATGGCGAATCCTGACCGCGCCTTTCGTCACGGAGACAAGTGCTCCGTCGCGAACGGCATTCTCGAATCGCCGGACTGATGAACTCGATGAGCGCGGCGAGCGCCTCGCCGTCAAGACCCTCGATGCGCACGCGCACGACCGAAGGTTGTCTTTGTGCGGACAGGACGAGGATGCGCTGAAAATCCGCGTCCAGAGTTACCACCACGCGGCCGTCGGTACGCCCGCGCTGAAGAATCTCCTCGTCGGTGGCGCGGCTCGATCCGTCAATTCGCCGCTGAAGCCGGGGCGGCTCGCTAGCGCGCTGCAATCCGATGCTTGAACCTGTCCTGGGTGGTCCACAAGTCGGTCTTATGTTAATCTCGCTCCCCCTGCGCACCCCTCAGCGGGGCGATCGGAGCCAGTCTAGTGGTAAGGCTAGTGGTAAATTTAAAGAGGAGGCAACTATGAAGAAGCGAGCGGCGATAGCGATCGCGGTGGCGGTAGCGGCTGGGGTGGAGTTCACGGTGCCTTCGGCGGCCCTGGCCCAGGCCTCGGAAGGGCTGCTCTACTCGGTCAAGTTCCTATGCGGGCTGCAGACAAAAATTCCAACGGCACCGCCGAATGAGCCCCCCGTCAAGCCGGGCAATTACGCCACGGCCGTCAACGTCCACAATTTCCACAACGGGTCGGTGGTAATCGACAAGAAGGTGGTGATTGCGGCACCCGAAGGCGCGCCCCCAGGCCCGATGACCAAACCGGTCCGCGACGTGCTGAGCCCCGACCAGGCGATCGAGGTGGACTGCGCCGAGATCGTTCGCCTGTTCGGTGATGTGCGCCTTCCGCCCTTCATCAAGGGCTTTGTGGAGATTGTATCTCCGCAGCGAGTCGAACTGAGCGTGGTGGGGGTCTACACCGCCAAGGAGTGCCATAAATTCTTGCCGCCCACCGCGGCTCCCGGACCAGCATGTACGGACTTCGGAGCGCTGAGCCTGCAGGTCGTCCCGTACAGGGACGCCTTCACGCTACCGTAGACAAGGACCGAATCAGCCGTAGGAGATCCAGCGGGGAATTACGGGCGCCGAGCCCCTCGGCGCCCGTGCTCTTTTCGGTCGCCCTCCCGCGTCTTGCGTCCGCCACCCTCTAGCCGCCGCGCGTTTCTCGAGCTCGGGAAGGGGACCGCCACACGCAAGCAGCTCAGCAACATCAGCCAGGTCTCCCGGCCACTGCCAGCTATTCTCCACGGTGCGTCTATGCGTCTAGCTTTCAGCAGATCGCCGAAGGTCTGAACGAACAGGATCAACCCCGGACGACCCTCCACCCCGGCGCCGGAGTAGGCTTGAATCAGCAATCGTTCCACGATATGGCACAGCTCCCCGAGCAATCCGCGCTTGCGCGAGAAGATCGACCGCAGCATTCGCGGCACGGTGAAGACGTATTGCCGGTGAGGCACGGGTGCAAGAACGCTTTCCTCGAAAACGCGAGCAGGTAATCGTGACGGCATTCGGGGCAATACACGCGCGCGAACTTGTGGTGCGGGTCGCCGCATTTGAGGAAGCGCTCGATGACGCGCTCTTGTGCGCGATCGCATGATAGACGCGTTCCATGTCGTGGACGCGGAACTGGTGCAGCCAGAATGCCCTTCGCATCCAGTGCGTCAATCAAGCGACTGGATTCCCCCGATAGAACGTCCAGGCGGTACCATGACGCCTTTGCTTTCACCTCGAACCAAGACCTCAAAATGGCCCAGCCGCTTCCCGGAATGAAACCCCGTCCCGACCAGGCGCTCTCGCTCAACATGAAGCTCTTGTCGCACCACGAGCTGCAGGGTTTCGGCGGCATCGGCGAGGGCATGGGCATGCAGCTCTCGCGCGACGGCCGGAGAATATTGTGGCTCGCGCACGAGTCTGCACCCAAGAACTTCACAGCGGTGGACGTCACCGATCCGAAGAATCCCCGCGTGGTCGTGCAGACGGAGCTTCCCCACGCGAAAGTCCGGTCCAACTCCCTGGACGTGGTCGGCGACGTCATGGCGGTGGCGTACCAGACGAGCGCAGTGAACGCGAAGCCCGCGGGCTTCGACCTCTTCGACATCGGCAAGCCGGAGAATCCGAGGCTGATTTCGCATTTCGACGCGTCGGGTGAGCATTCGCGCGGCGTGCACGCCGTCTGGTTCGTCGACGGGGAATACGTGCACATGGCATCGGGCGCGCCCGACTTCCAGCCGACGAACCCGGCGGACGACCAGTTCTACCGCATCGTCGACGTGCGCAAGCCCGCAAAGCCCGAAGAAGTGGGGCGCTGGTGGCTGCCGGGCACGCGCGTGGGCGACTCCACGCCGCTGCTTGCGCGCCATCCGAAGTTCGACTCGGGCTATCGCGCTCACAACACCAACGTTTTTCCCCAGCGGCCCGACCGCGCCTATGTCGGCTACATTTCGGGCGGCGCGGTGATCCTTGACATCGCCGACAAGGCTCGCCCGAAGCTCGTCGCGCACTGGCGCTACTCGCCGCCTTACACCGGGTTCACCCATACGGTGTTGCCGCTTTTCGGGCGTGGGCTCCTCATCGTCAGCGACGAGTGCGTCTATCCCGACGGCAAGGACTGGCCCAAGCTCGTCTGGGTGGTGGACGCGCGCCTCGAGAGCAATCCCGTGCCGATCAGCACCTTTCCCCTGCCGCCCGTGGAGGCCTTTGCCAGGAACGGCGGACGCTTCGGCGCGCACAACCTGCACGAGAACCTGCCGGTGCCGAGCTCGTGGAAATCCGAGGACGTCATCGTCGGCACGTTCTTCGGCGGGGGCGTGCGCGCCTTCGACGTAAGCAACCCCTACCAGCCGCGGGAAATCGCCTACTTCGTGCCGCCTGCGCCGAAGCTCTCGCGTGCGGGGTCGATCCAGCTGAACGACGTCTACGTCGATGACCGGCGGCTGGTGTATACGGTCGACCGCTTCGCGGGCGGCCTCTACGTCCTTGAGATGACCATTTGATGACCAGCCCCGCGCCGACGCGCGATTCGCTGGCGGGAAAACTCCCGGTCACGCTGCTCACCGGATTTCTCGGCAGCGGCAAGACGACATTGCTCCGCCGCCTGCTGCGCGACCCCGGGATGAACCGGGCGGCGGTCATCATCAACGAGTTCGGCGAGGTCGGCATCGACCACGAGCTGGTCGCCTCGTCCTCGGAGAGCATGACGCTCCTCTCCAACGGCTGCCTGTGCTGCACC
>Ga0137387_10000738_pt1 | contig 14921 bp, 11 predicted proteins | sample SagtaG_3_FD_104909 | JGI IMG/M metagenome (GOLD analysis project Ga0137387, IMG submission 104909) | Vadose zone soil microbial communities from Angelo Coast Range Reserve, California, USA - Sage2_R_115_16 metaG | ecosystem: Environmental > Terrestrial > Soil > Vadose zone > Saprolite | place...
GCCATCTCTACCGCGCTTGAGCAAACCGGGTGGAACCGAAAAGCGGCAGCCCGGATTTTGAGGATTAGTTATCGGACATTGTTGTACAAGATTGAGCAGCACCATATGAACCCTCCTCAAGGTAATTTGCAAGCACGATGATTCGTACAACGCCGCGGGCGCCGGCTCTGCGGCGGATCTCAATAGGCTGACAGGTCAATTCCGCAACGAAGCACAACTGTGAACAATTCCTTGGCAATCGCGCCCCAATGGGCCGGAGATGTGTACGTCAACGCTTATGTTGCGCGGCGGGCGCCTTTCTCCTCATATCTTCACCGTGCCAAATTGTCAACTGATCTGCTCATGCAGTCTTGTCGCCAACGCCACTGAACAGACCGCACTTGTAATCGCCAGAGTAAGCTCCCATTTGTGACCTGCCAGATAAAGAATGCACTCAACAGGAGATGATTTCCATGCGCCGCTATGACCCTTATTCGACGACCAACCGGCTTCTGCTGGATGGTTTTTTTGCAGCCGCTCCCTTCTATCTGGCCTACCTGCTTCGCTACGAAGGGAACATTCCTCCCAGTGCTGCACACCAAGTCTGGGTGCTAATTCTGCCCATTCTAGTGGGGCGGCTAGCATCGGGTTTCCTGCTGGGCATGCACCGCACCCAGTGGCGGTACTTTGGCATTTCCGATGCCATACGTCTGACCAAGACGAACTTGGCCTTCTCCGCTTTTCTCACGGTGCTCCGTTTCGGGCTTCCCGATCCCTGGGGCCTTCTGCGGATTCCTGTGAGTGTGATCGCCATCGACCTGATCCTCTCACTTCAGGGTGCGGCCGCCATTCGGCTGTTGCGCAGATATCTTTATGAGCACGAAGCGCATGAAGCCGCAACCAATGAAAGTCAGCAAAAACGGCGCCTGCTGTTGATTGGTGCCGGCTTGCTCGGGTCGACTGTGGCGAAGGAAATGGCGTCCCGCTCAGGAATTGAACTCGTCGGTTTCCTGGATGATGATCCCCGTAAGATTGGTGCATACGTTGCTGGAATCCAGGTTCTAGGACCCACCAGTCTCATAACTGAACTCGTTGAGCAGCAAAAAATTGACGACGTGCTTGTCTGTATTCCACCCACCCGCCGGAATGCATACAGCAGGCTGTCGTCCTTACTCGACAAGCTGCCGATTCGCAGCAAATTCATGCCTACGATTGATGAAATTCTCGATGCTGAAGAGGCTCTCAACGTCAATGGGGACAAGCGCCCGCAAGCTCTCGTACCGCCGGTGACCGCTATGGCCCCGCCGATACTGCAGCTCGCATCTCAAATTCGCGATCGTACCATCGTGATCACCGGCGGCGCCGGCTTTATCGGATCGAGTCTTGCCCAGCGGCTTGCCCCTGAGAACCGAGTGGTGCTCATTGATCGTTCTTTTAAAAAGCAACCGATCTGCTTCACTTCTCTCATGAACCATCCGAATGTCCGGACGGTAGAGGCCGACATCATGAATGAGAAGGTGCTGCGCGATCATTTTCGCGAAGCAGAGATCGTTGTCCATGCCGCCGCGATTGTCGGGGTGGGACGCGTTTGCAACCATTCGCGCGAGACGCTGGAGGTTAATTTCGTGGGCACCTCCCGCGTCTTACAAGCGCTTGAGAGTAGCGGCCGGCTGCAACGGGTGATCTATTTCTCTACCAGCGAAGTGTTCGGAGTCAATTCATTCCGCGTGCACGAAAACAGCCCGTCTGCAGTGGGTCCAGCCGCCGAAGCCAGGTGGAGCTATTCGATTGCGAAATTGGCCGGCGAACACTTGGTAAAGTCATACCACCGCGAGTCGGGCATGCCAATTGTCACCATTAGACCTTTCAATGTTTTCGGACCGAGGCGCACCGGGGCACACGCCATCGGGCAGTTTGTGCTTAATGCCCTGACCGGAAAGCCAATCGAGGTCAATGGTGATGGGTCGCAAATTCGATCCTGGTGTTACATCGAGGACTTTTGCGACGCACTGATTGAAATGATGGTCCGACCGGAAGCAGTCGGAGAGGACTTTAATATTGGCAACCCCAAGAATACGATTATGGTATATCAGTTGGCCCAGAAAATCGTTGATCTGACGCACTCGAAAGTTCCTGTTGTCTTTAAGGAGTCAGAAACTCCCGACGTCGTAATCCGAGTGCCTTCGCTAGAAAAGGCCAAGCGCGTTTTAGGCTATGAACCGAAGTACGACCTCGACCGGGCTCTTACCCTTACCGTCGACTGGTACAAGCGAAATCTGAGCGCGTTGACTCCCGATACTGCGCTGACGAGTGTCGTCGTCCCCATACGCAGTTCTCTGCCGCAGAGACCGGCGATTGCGGCGACCGGTGACTAGCGGAAAGTTGCTGACAAGTTTCGCGTGCGGCAAGAGTATCTCTTCAGTTCTGCTCCTCGGACTCCGACTATGAGCGTGCCACCTCTAGTTCAAGAACCAGAACTCGCGATTAGCGGCGGTCCGCCGGTGCGGACGGAAGCGTTTGCCCCTTGGCCGCAGTTGACGGAAGACGAAATCGATGCCGCATCCTCTGTTCTGCGATCCGGCAAGATCAACTATTGGACCGGTGAGGAGGGACGGCTTTTCGAACAGGAGTACGCCACCTTCACAGGCTGTAAGCATGCCATCGCAGTCGCCAACGGGACGGTAGCCCTTGAATTAGCACTGCATGCACTTGGGATCGGACCGGGCGATGAAGTCGTTGTTCCCAGCCGCACTTTCATTGCTTCAGCGAGTTCCGTGGTCATGCGCGGCGGGCGACCGGTAATTGCAGAGGTGGATCGCAACAGCCAAACCTTAACCGGCGAGACAATCCGCTCGGTGCTGTCTCCCAAAACCAAAGTTGTGATTGCCGTACACCTGGCCGGATGGCCGTGCGATATGGATCCCATTCTTGATCTCGCTCGCAAGCATGGCCTGAAGATCATCGAGGATTGTGCTCAGGCACACGGTGCTAGATACAAAGGCAGACCTGTAGGCTCAATCGGTGATGTGGGGGCATTCTCTTTTTGCCAAGACAAGATCATGACTACCGGCGGCGAGGGTGGGATGCTCACTACGAATGACGAATCGTTATGGGAGAGAGCTTGGAGCTTCAAAGATCACGGCAAGAGCTATCATGCGGTCTACCGCCGCAAGCACGCCCCGGGATTCCGCTGGTTACACGAATCATTTGGAACGAATTGGCGGCTTACAGAAATGCAATCGGCACTCGGCCGAGTATTATTGAAAAAGCTGCCAGCGCGAGTTGGGGTGCGACGCAAGCTGGCTGCAATTCTCGATGACCGGTTTTCCCTGATTCCCGGTTTACGCGTGACCACGCCGAGTCACGAATTCGGGCATTCATATTACAAGTACTACGTTTTCGTTGAACCTGAGATGCTGAAGCAAGAGTGGAGCCGGGACAGGATCTTACAAGCGATCTCTGCTGAAGGAATTCCGTGTTTCACCGGAAGCTGCGCCGAAATCTATCTCGAGATGGCCTTCTCGGCGGAGCAGCGTCCCGCGCAGCGGCTGCGGGTCGCGAGTGAACTCGGGGAAACCAGTCTTATGTTCCAAGTTCATTCGACACTGTCGGAGCAAGACATGCATGATACTGCCTGCGCGGTTGAGAAAGTGATGCTGGCCGCAGTGCGATCAGCCACCCCAACGCCGCCCGATGCCTCCGAATTTACTGACCAGTTACGATGAACAGACTCGGAATACTACTAAGTGGTAGCGCCGCCTTCCTTGCATGCGTGGTTTCTGTGCCGCTTGTTGGCGCTCTCGCGACGAGATTGCGCCTTTACGATCCTGTAGGGCCACTCAAGATACATACGAAGCCACTGCCGCGGGTGGGTGGAGTAGCGATCTTAACCGGGCTGCTGAGCGGTTTCGGCGTTGCGTATCTTATTTCAGGTGTTAAGACCGAAATCGGATTTTGCGTGGCCTTAGCTGCACTGTTCTTGGTGGGCCTGATCGACGATCTCCGCGGAATCTCTCCTTGGATCAGGCTGATCGCGCAAACCGTTTCGGCGGCATTCTTTCTATGGTGGCCCAGCGGATCCTTCGCAAGTCTGGGTATGCCGGTACTGAGCTTTGTACCCGAATGCTTGTTCATTGTGGTTCTGGTAAATGCATTCAATTTCCTGGACGGAGCTGATGGAATTGTTGCGGGTGTGGTCCCAATCATAGCGCTGGGTTTCATTCTCGTCGCCAGGAACAATTCTGATGCACTTGTAGCCGTACTGCTCTTGGGAAGTTGCCTGGGTTTTCTGATCTTCAACTTCCCACCTGCAAAGATCTTTATGGGCGACAACGGCAGCACAACTTTGGGGTTCGTGATTGCTTTCCTGAGCCTGAGCTTTTACCGTTCGCTCCCAATCACCGATTCCGGGCAACTGATTCCCCTGCTATTTGCCGCGGTCCCGTTGCTCGACATGTCGTTCGCAGTCCTACGAAGACTCCGGTCTGGAATGCCGATCACGGAAGGCGACCGCAGACATTGCTACGATCTCCTCCTACGCCGTGGTTGGCCAGCACGTACTGTTGCCATATGCTGCTACGCAGCCGCGGCAGTCACAGTATCGCTCGGCTGGATTTGTCAAGGGCAAGGGTGGGCTTTCAGCTCCTTAATTGCCGCCTTGGTGGTTGGCGTGTCTATTTTCCTTGCAGCTGGCCTTGGATCCTTTGAGGGGGAGCAGAGCCGACGGGATAGCACTTTAGCTGCGTGCGCGAGCCCACCTGCGATTCACAGCTAAGAGATCTTCACGTAGGTTAAACACTGAAAGCTTCGTTGCAGGAAACACCGAGCAGTGCATGCAGATTCCACTTTCCCCTGAAGCCATCGTGAAGATGTTGGTTTCCAACTCCAGGTTGCAGTGAGGCGTAGAACTTCGATGAGCAAAAATTATGAATTGCTGAGCAGTTTTGGGAAACGATCAGAGCCTCTGCAGCCAATGCTCACGCGTGCACAGTCACGCAATCCCCGACCTGCGCTGCTAAGCGATGCAATTCCTGCGGCGCAGAGCAGTAACCTCGGATGGCACCTGGCGCTAAACATACTCCGGAGGCATTGGCGATCATCAGCTTGCTTTGCTGCCGTCGTATTTGCAACTGTTACTTTTGTGGCATTCACACAGAGGCCTCTATACGACCCTACGGCCACGATCGAGATCGATCCGGCCGAAACTGTGATGGGTTCACGGGAGGGCGGAAGCTCGGACTCAAATGAGGCAGAGTACCTGGAGACTGAGGCAAAAAAAATCGAAAGTGATGAACTGCTCGTGGCTGTGATCCGAAGCCTACGTCTGGAGCAAAACGGTGAACTGGTTGGTACTGGTAAGGTTTCTCTTTTCTCACGCCTGAACCCTTCTAACTTGTTTCTTACGCCGAAAACGAGTGCGGTAGTAGAACGAATCGAGCAGGCGGGCAGTCCCCCGCAACTTTCCAATATGGAAAACATTGCCCTTCGCAACTTTCGGGAGGGTTTGACGATCCAGCGTGATACTGGCAGCCGGTTAGTGAAGGTAACTTTCTCCAGCCATGATCCGGTCCTAGGTGCATTGATTACCAACACCCTGGTCAATTTTTTCATTGAAAGAAGCCACATTGAGCGCCATGACGCCATTATGGAATCGTCAGTGTGGCTATCCAAACAACTCGACGATGTTCGACATGCGATGCAAGAATCGAATGCCGCACTGGCAGCCTATGAAAAGGCTTGGGGCATCGTGGATCTAGGAGAAAATGAAAAGCAGAACTCATTCACTGAAAGAATGACGGAACTCAACCACCAACTTACGCAAGCCCAGGTCGACCGAATCCAGCAGGAGGCATACTTGAATGGACTTCAGTCGGGCAGCGAGGCCTCACTTCAGCAAGTGGGCAATGATCCTGTGATTCAGAACCTGACGCAGAAGTTGGCGGATGCGCGAACTGCGCTTTCAGAGTCGGAGGTCGTGTACGGCAAAAACCACCCGAATGTCAAGCGACTTAAAAGCCAGGTCGAAGAACTGCAGGCACAAGTTGTTATGCAACGCCAAGCAATCATCGCCCGTATTCGGACGAGTTACGCTGCCGCGCGGGCGCACGAGAAGCTGCTGGCGCAAGAGGTAAGGAGAACCACAGATCAGGGCACCCAGATCGGCCAATACGATATGCTCAAGAAGGAAGCACAGGCTAATCGGTCACTTTACGATACCTTGTACACACGTGTTAAAGAAGCAGGTATTGCGGCGGAGTTGAAGTCGACTAACATCCGGGTAGTGGACCGTGCCCGGATCCTCGATATACCAACGCGACCCCGTCGAATGCTAATCATGGCAGTAGGTCTGCTGGTCAGCCTTTTGGGCGGAGTAATGGTCGCGTTTCTCAAGGCGACTTTCGACAACACCATTCGTGACTCTGATGACCTCAAGAAGTTAACGGGAATCTCGGATGTTTTAAGGATGCCCACATTCGAGACTAAGAATGACTTAGGGACGACCCTGAGACTACCTGTCACGCGGCTGGCAAATGGTCGTAATAATGGTGGTCAAACAGAAGCCTCTCGTGTCATCGCCGCACCCTTACTCTTAGAGAGACCTGGTTCACCAGAAGCCGAGGCTTTGCGGGGCTTACAAGCTTCGATTATGCTCCGCCGGATTGGCAATTCTCCGCAGGTAATCCAAGTTATTTCAGCCTTCCCGGGAGAGGGAAAGACTACCATCGCAACGAACCTGGCGATTGCTCTCGCCGGTCATGGCAAAACCTGTCTGGTCGATGCAGACCTAAGGAGGCCGTCTGTTGCCCAGTCCTTCGGTTTGACTCCTCGGATTGGCCTGAGAGAAATCTTGATGGGTACCGCTTCACTGGAAACGGCTCTGATTCACCTCCGGGATATAGAGGGCCTCAGCATTTTGCCCGCGGCCACGGCGACCGGGGACACAGCGTCCCTGTTTATCTCCGAGTCTATGCAAGCGATGCTCAAAGCCTTGCGACAGCAATTTCAACATGTGGTGATTGATAGTCCACCCTTGATTGCTTACGCGGATGGGCGCGCCATAGCATCTCAGGCAGATGGTTTGATCTTGGTTGGTCGATGCGGTGTTACAACCCGCGCGGCAATGGCTCAAATCATGGACTTTCTTACCCACATCAATGCAGCGCCGGTGATCGAAGTGGTACTTAACGACGACAATCAAGTGGCGCTCGGAAGCCAGTATTACTACCAGACGAATTAGGTTCTTGATTCCAATCTTAGGAAATCTTCTGTTGCCCTCTATTTCGAGACAGAGGGCGAACGCGTTTTGGTTTTGCTGCAGGGTTCAACCCCATAAGAGAGAGGCCCATTGGACAAATGAAACCCACCGTTTCAACTTCGCCTTTCGCAGTAACTGAAAAGCCGCCGCTTTCTCGGCCGCGGTTTCCTTTCCTCGACCTTAAGGCACAGCATGCGAGTATCGCGGCAGAAGTTGCGGTGGCTCTTGCAAGGGTATTCGAGGGCCAACAAATGATACTCGGGCCGGAGGTCACGGCGCTGGAAACAGAACTGGCAGCTTTTCTCGGATGCCGTTACTGCATCAGCTGCGCTTCGGGTTCGGATGCGCTGCTACTGGCGCTGATGGCGCTGGAAATTGGGCCCGGCGACGAAGTGATTACTACTCCCTTCACTTTTGTGGCCACAGCGGGCTCAATTGCGCGCTTGCAGGCAAGGCCGGTTTTCGTCGACATCGATCCGGCCACTTACAGCCTTGATCCAAATAGTCTGGCGCGCGCAATAACCCCACGAACCCGGGCAATTATGCCGGTGCACCTTTTTGGGCTGATAGCCGACATGGAACCGATCCTGGAGGTGGCAGCTGCGAACAACTTGCCGGTCATCGAGGATGCCGCACAGGCCATCGCAGCCGCTCAGCGTGGGATTATGGCTGGAAACTTTGGCGTGATCGGCTGCTTCAGTTTTTTCCCCTCCAAGAACTTGGGGGGGGCCGGGGACGGCGGAATGCTCAGTACAAACAGCACTGAACTGGCGGATCGGCTCAGAGTTCTCCGCGCCCACGGCAGCCGGAAGAAATACCATTACGAGAGGCTTGGAATAAACAGTCGGCTTGATACCTTGCAGGCCGCGATCTTGCGAGTAAAACTGCGTTATCTAGAGTCATGGACTGCAGCCCGCAGGCGAAATGCAGCGTCATATCGGAGACTTTTTGCCGATGCCGGTTTGAGTAGTTGCGAATTGCCGGCGGAGCCGGATGGCTCCAGACACGTTTACAACCAATTCGTTATTCGTGTAGACGATCGCGACGACCTCCGCCGCTATCTTACAGCAGCAGGGATACCAACCGAGATCTATTATCCAGTCCCCTTACACCTTCAGCCCTCGTTTAGCTATCTTGGCTATAAGTCCGACGACTTCCCTGAGGCCGAACTTGCAAGCAAACATGTCTTATCGCTCCCGATATTCCCGGAGCTCACCCCAGCAGAGCAGAGCGCCGTAGTGGAATCGATTGCGGACTTCTACCAAGCGTAGGGGAATAATAGTTAATCAATCATGGAGGAATCGCGATGAACAGCCTGACCCCCAGGATCGCTGTAATTGGCTCCGGGTATTGGGGCAAGAATCTGGTGCGCAACTTCCACGAGCTAGGGGCCTTGCATTCCGTCTGTGACACGCGAGAAGACGTGCTGAAACAAGTGCGAGAGAAGTACGAGCTGAAGACGACAGCGAGTTTTAATGCGCTTCTAGCTGATCCTGAAGTAGACGGAGTTGCCATCGCTGCACCCGCGACCCAGCACTTTGAACTCACCAGGTGTGCACTACTGGCCGGGAAGGACGTCTTTGTAGAGAAACCGCTCGCTTTGAAGGCCCAAGACGGACAGGAACTCGTACGGCTGGCGGAGGAGCGCCAAAAAATCCTCATGGTAGGGCACATTCTCGAATACCATCCGGCGATTCTTGAACTCAAGAGACTAATCCGCGAAGGAGAACTCGGACGACTTCAATATATCTATTCCTCTCGCCTAAACCTGGGCAAGCTGCGCACGGAAGAGAACATTCTATGGAGTTTTGCGCCGCATGATATTTCTGCGATTTTGTTCTTGTTGGAGGAGATGCCCGAGCGCATTTCCAGCCATGGAGGAAGCTACCTCGACTCACGGGTCTACGACACGACCCTTACCACTTGCGATTTCAAGAGTGGCGTGAAAGCGCATATTTTCGTGAGTTGGCTGCACCCATTTAAAGAGCAGAAACTGGCGATCGTTGGCGGCAGCAAGATGGCAGTATTTAATGACGTAGAGCCAGAAAACAAGCTGGTGCTCTATTCCCATCGTATCGACTGGCGAGACAGAATGCCGGTTGCACACAAGGATGCTGGTCATACGTTACTTCTTCCCAAAGAAGAACCATTGCGACGAGAATGCGAGCATTTTCTGAACTGTATTCGAACACGAGAAGCGCCGCGCACGGATGGTCGTAGTGCTGTTCGCGTATTGCAAGTGTTGCAGAGCTGCGAAGATTCGCTGCGTGCCAACGGCCAGCCAGTGGAAGTCGCGCATTTAAGCAGCGAGTACTTCGCGCATTCAACTGCGGTGATTGATGCCGGATGTGAAATTGGAAGAGGCACCAAGGTCTGGCACTTCTCGCATGTGATGTCTGGTTCGAAGCTGGGAGAAGGCTGCAATCTCGGGCAGAACGTAGTGATCGGCACTGATGTGAAAATTGGTAACAATGTCAAGATACAGAATAATGTATCCGTCTATACTGGAGTAGAACTCGAAGATGATGTCTTTTGCGGCCCCTCGATCGTATTCACCAATGTGATTAATCCACGCAGCCAAATCATCCGAAAACATGAGTACCGCAAGACGCTCGTGCGCAAGGGTGCATCTATAGGCGCGAACGCCACAATCGTGTGTGGCATTACCCTTGGCCGATACAGCTTTGTAGGAGCTGGCGCGGTGGTAACTCACGATGTGCCTGATTATGCGTTAGTGGTTGGGGTTCCTGCCGTGCAGGCGGGATGGATGTGCTCTTGCGGCATTCGCCTCGCCAACGATGTCCCTGAAGTAACATGCTCATCGTGTGGACGATGCTACCGGATCGGGGGCGGTATGTGCCAGGATGTGAGCGTGGCCGAGCAAAGCCGGTCAGAGGTTTCGGTACAACTGGTGGCTGCGGATTGAGAGTTCGTAATCGGCTGGAGAGTCGAAATTGAGCACGTTCAGTAGAGCCAACCGGATCTGGAGAAAAGCCTGTTACAGGCTCTATTCAGACCTCCTGATGCCAAACCGACTCGATCTATTCGATCGCCTGCTGCAAACCGCTATCGATTGCGGCTACGAAACCCATTCCATTCTTTCGTTTTGGCAGCTGCTTGAGGCAGGACGCCGGCTTTCAGGCAAAAAATACCTCATATTACGGCATGATGTCGATACCGATGCGGCAACCGCGTGCCGTATGTGGGAATTGGAGCGAAAGCGAGATGTGCTTTCCTCCTTTTACTTCAGGCTTTCGACGTTGTCGCCTTCACTGATGAAGGAGATGCACGCGTCTGGAGTTGAGGCCAGCTATCATTATGAGGAGGTGGCTACAGTATCAAAGCACAAAGGACTGACCACGGTCGATGATGTATATCACGAATTGGCACGGATGCGAGAGATGTTTAGGCTCAACCTCTTTCGCCTAAGAGAACAGACTGACCTGCCCATGCTCTCGGCTGCCTCTCACGGAGACTTCACAAACCGGAAACTTGGGATTCCGAACACGGTAATACTTGCAGACAACGCCTTCCGCAACGAAGTCGATATCAAGGTAGAGGCGTACGATCAGGCTCTTATGAGCCATGTAACCAGCCGTCATTCTGACAAAGCATATCCCGTATTCTGGGCTCCCGATGACCCACTGAGCGCATTTCGCCGAGGAGAGAAAGTTGTACACATCCTGACACATCCGCGGCAATGGCATGCGGCGCCAAGTGTAAACTTATCGGACGACTTGAGCCGGGCATGGGAAGGAGCTCGGTATTATCTCAAGGCGGCAAGGCGGAGCCGAAATTTAGACGGAGTTCCACTAAATTGAAGGTCGGGGGGAATTCCTGCCCGAACGAGGGCATAGTTATAGTCGTAGGCATAGGAGAGGTCGGGAAACCTCTCTTGCGGATCTTGTCCAGGTGTTACTCATGCGTTGGCGTCGATATCGACCCGGTTGAGGTCGATCGACACTGCAATGTTTTACACATTTGTTACCCATTTCAGAGCGGCGATTTCGTTAAAGTCACCACGAAATACATCAACAAGTATCAGCCCGACCTCACAGTTATTAACAGCACAGTTCCGCCGGGAACTACGCGACAGATTCAATCACAGGTAGGCCAAAGCCCGGTAGTCTATAGTCCTATACGCGGCAAGCACGTCAATATGGAGAACGACATGCTCCGCTATGCAAAATTCGTGGCCGGTTCAGATGCCGGAGCGGTTCAGCAAGCATTGCGTCACTTTGAGCGCGCTGGATTTCAGCCCAACAGTTTTCGCACCCCGGAAATCGCGGAGCTGAGCAAGCTGATAGAGACTAGTTGGCTGGGAGTGTTAATTGCCTGGGCACAGGAAGTGGAACGCTTCGCGGCGCGATACGGAGCAAGCTTCGAAGAAGTAAACGCATATGTAAAGGAAGTGGATTTTCTGCCCTCGCACGTTTTCCCCGGCTACATTGGAGGCCATTGCGTAATGCCGAATATTGCCATTCTGCGAACGCAATTCCAGTCGGCTCTGTTGGATGCCATCGTCGAATCGAATAGAGCAAAACAGATGGAAAACAGCAACGGGCAGGAAGCGAAGGGGGCAGTCAAACAATGATAAAGGTCGGCTTGGTCGGGCTAGGGTACTGGGGTCCAAATCTCGCGCGTGTGCTTCAGCAGACGAGGCAATGTGAATTCACGGCATGTTGCGACCTTGATCCCCAAAAAGTGGGAACCATCGTGCGTCAGTACCCGCACGTTCGCGGATTCAGCACTGTGGGAGACCTGCTCGATTCAGATGTTGACGCGATTGTAATTGCCACCAACATACATACGCATTACGAACTCGCCCGCGAAGCACTTCAACGGGGAAAACATGTGCTGGTAGAGAAGCCGCTCTCTGACAGTAGTCGAAACGCGGCAGATCTGGTTATGCAGGCACGGAGGGCGGGCAAGGTGCTAATGACGGGTCATACCTTTGTATACAGCCCGCCAGTTATCAAGATCAAGGAATTGATTGAGTCAGGCGACATAGGCGATCTGCACTACATCAGCTTCTCGCGAGTCAACTTAGGCCTGTACCAAAAGGATGTTGATGTTATCTGGGATCTTGCAGTTCATGACATTTCAATCCTGCTCTACTGGCTTGAGGAATTTCCGGTAAACGCGTTCTCGTTCGGCCGCTCCTGCGTGCAAAAAGCGAAGTACGATGTAGCCTTTCTCTGGTTTCAATTTCCCGGAGGTGAGGTCGCATCGTGTGAAGTGAGCTGGCTTTCGCCGCAAAAGATGCGCCGCACCTCGATCGCTGGATCAAAACGGATGATCATCTATGATGATACGGAGCCGAGCGAGAAAGTCCGAATCTACGATCGTGGCGTAATGCTGCATCGGCCTGCGACCTTTGGTGAGTTCCAACTGACCTACCGCATGGGGGATGTCATTTCGCCCAACTTAGAAAATACCGAACCTCTGCTCAACGAAGTGGAGCATTTCATACGCTGTATTGAAACGGGAGAGACTCCTCGCACAAGCGGGGAATTTGGCGCCCGCGTGGTTCGGGCTATCGAAATGGCGAGTAGCTGCAGATGGAAACCCGAGGAGATGATGGCGCAAGCCGAATGAATCCTGATCGACTGCAGAGGCATTTAGCTCCTGGATGTTTGATATGCCCACGATGACCCAAAACGCCTCTAGCCTTGCGTATTTCGTTCATCCCCAAGCACTGGTGGAGACCGGCGAGATCGGCTCAAACACCCGTATCTGGGCGTTTGCCCATGTGATGAACGGTGCACGAATCGGCTCAGGCTGCAATATCGGAGACCACGCATTTATTGAGTCAGGCGTGACACTTGGCGACAACGTGACGGTAAAAAATGGTGTGGCAGTCTGGGAAGGCGTAACGATAGAAAATAATGTCTTCCTCGGACCTAACTGCGTGCTTACGAACGACCGCAATCCCCGGACGTACATCAAAAAAAAGGGCGCTGCTCTGCTCACGACCCTGATCCGCGCAAACGCCACCATCGGCGCGAATGCGACGATTCTATGCGGCCTGGTCGTTGGACGATACGCCTTTATTGGAGCGGGATCGGTGGTAACTCGTTCGGTTCCCGATTTCGCACTCATAGTAGGCAATCCCGGGCGCCAGATCGGCTGGATGTGCGTGTGCGCGAGCCGCCTACCTTTCTCGCTTCAACTTCTCCCCGGGGTAGTTATGGCATGCCCTCATTGCGGGTGCACGTTTCGGCATAGCGGGGAAGGGGCGATAGTCCTGCAAAGCGACTCAAATCAAAGGCCATGACCACCTGCACAGAACTCAAAGTCCCGTTTGTCGACCTGAGGGTGCAGTACGCGAGCATTAAGGACGAGATCCGGGAGGCGATTGAGCATGTGCTGGACTCGGCTCAGTACGTCGGCGGCGAATGGGTGGAGAGGTTCGAGGATGAGTTTCGCCGTTTTGTGGGTGCGAAGTACGCCGTGGCGGTCGGGTCAGGTACGGCCGCGCTGGAACTGGCGCTCAAGGCCGCGGGTATCGGACCCGGCCATGAGGTAATTGTTCCTGCCAATACTTTTTTTGCGACCGCAGAAGCCGTCACCAACGTGGGCGCGCTCCCGGTATTTGCCGATGTCGACTCAATCACGTATCACCTAGATATCAACTCTGTTCAGAAGGTATGCACCGCCAACACTCGAGCGATCATTCCCGTGCACTTGTATGGTCATGCCATGGCAATGGAGGAATTGGAACAATTTGCGATTCTGCACGGCATTACAATCATTGAAGATGCTTGTCAGGCCCATGGGACCGAGCGCAACGGTGCCAAAGTAGGTGGTTCGGGGCGCCTGACTTGCTTCAGCTTCTATCCGGGGAAAAACCTCGGTGCGTACGGCGAGGCCGGAGCAGTGACCGGAGATAATCCGGAGCAGATCCGCATGATCCGGCTTCTGCGTGATCACGGCAGTGCGGTCAAATATCAGCACTCGATGGTTGGAACAAATGCACGTCTCGATGCCATCCAAGCTGCGGTTCTTTGCACGAAACTCCAGTATGTACCGGTCTGGAACGGTAAGCGGAGGCAACATGCTAGCGTGTATGCACGCGCCCTGGCAGGCTCTCCTATCTATCCGCCTCAGATTCCAGCTGGCGCTGAGCACAACTTCCACCTTTTCGTGGTGCGCAGCCCGCAGCGCGACGCATTGCGGCAACACCTGCTACAAAACGGAATCAGCACGGGCATCCACTACCCGGTGCCGCTGCATTTGACAAAGGCTTACCAGGACTTGGGATTCCCTGGCGTGGGCACCTTGCCCGTGTCCGAGGCGCTTTCGCGAGAGATCCTTTCTTTGCCGATGTACCCGGAACTGTACCCGGAACAGTTGGAACACGTGATCCAAAATACGCTTGAATTTGCCGCTGCCGCCGAATCTACCCGCACGACCAAGATGTGCCTTCAATAGCGTGTGAGCGACTTTGCAATGACTGAACTGCCGTTGGTCTCAATTATTGTTCCTTGCCGTAACGAAGAATACTTCATCTCGAAGTGTCTTGATTCCATTTTGGATAGTGATTATCCAAAGGAGAAGCTTGAGGTTTTGGTTATCGACGGCATAAGTTCGGACAGGACAAATACGATTTTACAGGAGGATGCCCAACGGTACCCGCTGATTCGCGTACGTAGGAACCCGAGGCGGATTACACCAGTTGCCTTCA
>Ga0137387_10000744_pt1 | contig 14872 bp, 21 predicted proteins | sample SagtaG_3_FD_104909 | JGI IMG/M metagenome (GOLD analysis project Ga0137387, IMG submission 104909) | Vadose zone soil microbial communities from Angelo Coast Range Reserve, California, USA - Sage2_R_115_16 metaG | ecosystem: Environmental > Terrestrial > Soil > Vadose zone > Saprolite | place...
CGGGAAAGTTGAAGACTCCTACCTTCATTCCCTTCTTCGAGCATATGTCCCAGAAGCAGCCTAGTTCGGCCGTGGTCTTGCCACTCTTCAGCTTCCTATCCCGTCCGATGTAGAGGAAACCATAGACGCCGATCTTGGCCGGATTCTTGCCGGTTGCAAAGCACTGCCAAGCAGGAACGCTTTCTGGAGGAACTATCGACTGTAGAATCCCTTGCGCCCCGCGCTCGAAAATTGACCGAATGTTCGGAAGCTTGTCAATCCATCTTTGAATTAGGTAGGGCGAAGCTGAATCTATCCCTAATACGAGAACATCCATTTTACGGGGCCTCGCGGATTAGAACTCTTTGCGTCAAGCTTTCGACGCGGAAAACTCTTCGAGTTCGAGTAGGCGTGGGGTCCAATAGATGTCGAAGGTGCAACGCAAGCGTGCTGCTCACAGACGATTTACAAGTCGAACAGTCTGTGGCTCCAGGTATGGAAAATTGACTCTGATTTTGTTTGCGGAGATCGTAGCTCCCCTCTGGGTTAGTAACATTGCCAGATCTGTCTGGCCTCCTCAGCTTTACGAAACGGGCCGTCACCAGACCCCGCCCCTTCCTCCAGCTCTTACTGCTGCGCTCAAGAAGTCGAGGATGATGAGGGAGGGGGCGGCCAAGCATGACAGCGAGCTTCTCCGTCTTTTTTGAGTAGCCTCTCTTGCTCCCTTGAGGAGGAAGAGGAGAATGATTGCTACGGTTGAGATCCTGTATGGGAGGACCAGCCTGTCACGCCTTAGGAAGGACAGTCGATCTCTCCCGAACCTTACTTCCGCCTGCTTCTGAAGATCCAGGAAGCGGGCATTTTCTGCCTGACAAGACTTGAGGAATCGGTCTATTGACGCGAGATAAAAGATGAATGCGTCGCCGATTTGAGCATTGTCGATCTTTTGCAGAACCTCGTCGCGGTCGGCAGTTTCAATCAGCTTTAAGAAATCGAGTATGTCCGAGAGTTTGAGGAAGTTGTGGCGAAACATTGCATGAATAACTCTGATCAGAACTCTATCAGAGTCCGAGGTCATCCATACCTCTCGTCCCTCCACCACTACCTTCCTGCGGTAGCGGAGAACCTCGGCAGGGTCTAGGTGGAATTCCCCCAGTTGGCTGATGGTTGGATATAGTTCAAAGTCATGTTTGTATCCTGGGAGAAAGCAGCTAAACTTTCCGAGTAGTCTGTCGCAGTGTGTCAGTCCCTGCGGGCGGACCTTGTACTCGGTTAGGAGAAGCTTCTCCGCTTGGCTGAGCTGCGTGGCTGAAGGGACGAGTAGGTCAATGTCATGTCCTATGTCTGGGAGCGAGTCGAACGATTTTATCGCGACGAAATCAACTCCATGTTCATTAAAGACCCTGCTCATCTGGTCGTATAGATTGAAGGCTTCAGCAGCATCTTTCTTGGCCTCGTCGACACTCTGCCGAGGAAGGAAAAGGAGATCCGCTGCTCTGAGTAGAACCTTGTTCTTCTCGACAAGTTTTAGCATTCGCGCCTCGTCCTTAACTGATACTCTTTTGTTCTTCAACAAGGCTCTGGCTAGTAAAAGCGATTCAGCTTCTCTGCGCGCGGTTTTCACTCCGCCTATCTCTTCGAGAAAGTTTAGCTTCACGAGTCTATGGACCTACTTGTCAGACGAGAAGGAGTGAGCAATAACTGCTGACCCAAGAGACAACGCAACCCGCTCCGCCCGAGAATGCAGGCATCTTTGCACGGCCGGTGTTCCCTTCAGAAGGGCGGGTGATCCAGCGAATGTTCCAATGATTGTCAGATCCAGCTCGCCCAGCCTCTGCTCGTTCTGATTAGCGATCCTCTGTCCGGTATTTATCCAATTCCGGAGCTTGATGGGCGGGTAGGCATGGATATCCTTGGATGCATTTGTGATTACCGCGATTGAAAAAAATCGATGCTCTACTGAATGCTTAGAACTGAGGGTTGACAAGGACTTTAAAGGTCATGAAGTTCCATCGCGGGCTCCTAGTTGCTTTTTCTGGTGTTGATGGTAGCGGGAAGTCGACTCAGATCCACCTCCTAGAAGAGCAGCTCGCGAAAGATAGGGTTAGGGTGTTGCACATTCGGTGTCGTTGGAGGCCAGTTCTATCCCTGCCGTTGCTTGTGGTCTTTCGAAGGTTGGGTTACGCCAAGTATCACATCGGTGGAGGATCATACATCGTGGAGACACGGCTACGCGGAAAGGAAGGCCTGGCTTCGCTCTGGTGTATTCTGACCCAGTTGGAGAACGTTGTGAAGACTGGGTTGAAGCTCATGTTTCCTATGCTGCTAGGCCGTTCGGTCATATGCGACAGATACGTTTTGGACATGCTCGTGGATGGGATGTTCGGCCTTCATGATGGACCGGGTAGGGCGAGGCTTGGCTTCAAACTTCTTCGCCTCTTCCCAAGGCCGGATTTTGCCTTCTTCATGGATATTGATCCCGAGGTCGCGTTCCAGCGTAAGCCCGATCTTCCCACGCTAAAGGACTATGCTGGGAGGCTTGATCTTTATCATAGGCTGAGTTCTCGGTTGGGTGTAACGGTTGTCAACGCGAGGTCTTCGCCGAAAGTTATTCAGAGAGAAATTTGGGATAGCATTTCGCGAGGTAGTCAGATATGAAATCAATATTCCCAGACAGCATGTTTACCCGCGGCACTGAAGAAGACTAGCACGGATAGCGACCTGCGTGAAAGCGATTCCAGTAGCGAGGATCGGTTCGCGGTCAACCAGAATCCAATGATGACCTTGCCGATCAGATAGGCTTGTCTGCCAATGCGGATACCAGCTGTCGAAAATGGAAGACCTGCACGTCAAGCATGCTGGTGTAGTCTCCAAACAGACCGGTCCTCCCTTTCGCAATATCCTCCAAGGGGTCATTGCAAACTATCCCCGCGTTTCCGATGGCACTGGCCCAGTGAGCATCGCTCCCCGCGGTCTTCGGTCGCCTGTGTCCCTCCGCGAGTGAAGATGCCTTCCAGTTCTCTGCGCCCCTATTCATTGCATTGAAGACCTCGACTCCGTCTGTCTTCAAGCAACCCTCCCCGAGTGAGGGACTCACCCGGCTTGAGAAGGGATGGGACGCAATGGCGATTCCTCCGAGGCCATGGATTCTATCAATCGTCTCCTCGAGGGAGAGACCTTTCGGAACGTTCTCTTGCACACCAATTGCGAGAATGTGTCCAGCTTTGCTGGAAACCTCGGCACCTGGGATTACATAGAATCCCTTGTACCCTCGGGCAACCTTTCTCCCGGCTAGCCCTCCCTCGACGCTATCGTGGTCGGTTATTATCATCCCATCCAATCCTCTTCTGATAGCAGCCTCTATCATCTCTCTCGGAGTATTCAACGCATCAAACCACCGCCGGCGACGGTTGCTATACACTGAGTGACAATGCGTCTCCCACTTCAATCCAGAGGTTCCTATCACTCCTTCATGGCCAACCACCATTAAACTCTGTTCATGCAATCATTCGTGATCTTCGTACGATCGACCTGAGCGGAAAACCATGCGCAGTGAGCCCGAGCCTGATGGTTTCAGAAAATCCCCGAGGAGGAAGTGATGGGTGTGCCAAGAAACAATACTCGCACTGATTACGGCTACATACAGTGTTTCACCTAGTTGAGGTTCGAAAGAAGATGCATGAAGGATGCATGTGTCAGAGAGGAGAGAAAGAAAGTGGCTAAAGCCAAGTCTCAGCAATGTTTAGGAGGCATATTCAGTTGAGGGATTCTGGCACCAGTCTTCGAGGATCGAGTGAAGTCGAAGTAGTGTTGATCATCAAAGGAGACTTCGATGCTGTCTTGAATCAATTGAGCAGTCTCCGATCGATTCGCAACTACAGATTGGAGCCTGGACCGTCCAAGACGATACGCGACACCTACTTCGACACTTCCGACGAGCGTCTCCGCAAGGGCGGGACTAACGTCAGAATTCGAGAGATAGATGGCGCGTTCTTCATTTCGATAAAATGGGGGGCAAGGAGGACCCTGAAGGGAGCAACGCTGAGGAAAGAGGTCGAAGTGCCCTGGTCGGAGCGGGCGCTTCGGAATCTCGTCAACGATTTGAAGCTCGAACTTAGAGGATCACCTTGGCTTCAATTTTCAGAGGCCACCCCTATTGAGTCAATGAAGACGATTGGGTTGCAGATAATCCAGGACCGGGAGACAAAGCGAGAGGTGAGAAACGTATCGTTCGGGATCAAACCTATTCTCGTGCTTGCGGAACTTGCGGTAGATCGAGTCACTTATCGCATCGGAAACCATAACGCTTCAATCTTTGAGGTGGAAGTGGAAGAGAAAGCGAAGAAGTCTTCCTCAGCAGTCCGAGATGTGACAAAGGCTCTGCTTCACGCGTATCAACCGACCCTCCAGAAATGGTCACAAGGAAAATTCGTAACCGGGCTGGCTATTCAGAGATTATTGGAGACAGAACCTGTTGACAATCTATTAGATCACGACCGCCTGAAACCAGAAGCTTTCAACAGAATAGACCAGATCGTGCGATCATGGAGAAAGTCCTGGGGTCGGAGGCTAGTCCGTACTTTGATGTCAAGAAACTAAACTCTATTTCAGGGCGGGGTGCTCTTTCAATAAGAGGGCCCAATGCCCATTTTCTTAGTTCGGAATCGATCGCTTAAGAAAACCCACGCGGCCTGGCAAGACTGCCTGAAGACACCGGCACGGTCAAAGCGCAAGGCCTTCGAAGTTACCAAGATTGGTATTGGGGGAACTCCCTCCCACGGAAGTAATACGGAGGATGGTTGATTTAGGCCCGGTAACAGGTGCAGGAGCTCGCTTGCAGCGATGACATTGCTGGGTAGGGCAGATTCTTTGCTGGAAATACTCTGCTATGCACCTAGATGGGATGACGCGTGCTAACGCGCGTCTAGTGGAGATTCAGTCAAAAAGGGGTGTGCCTACAGCTGGCCCGTCTCTTCTCTAATCATTCGTCCGAGGATTAAACTTGCCCTCTTCCTTACATCTGGTGATGCATCTACTACAACCAGACCTTGAGAGGGCTGACCGTATAGTACTAAGGAATTGGGCGGAGACTCTACAATGGATGGCAATGCAAGAAGATCCTCCTCCCCGTCAACGAGAATCACGGCGTCGTCATCTTTCATGGCTCGTTTGATAGCCTCCCAGGACTCGAGCGTGATGACTCCGGCTGGGTTCTTAACGTGGTAAGTTGTCTTTGGCTTTAGGTTGAACGTGGCTGTTGGTTTTCGCATCGATACGTTGTCAATTATTCGAAGGTCCACTTTGATCCCAGCTGCATAGGTTTCTCGCGAGACCACATCTCCGACTGCAACGACTTTTCGGGGATGGAGTCGGCTGATGATAGAATTCAATTCTGGCATTGTCTTGGAGGGGTCTCCTGGAAGCAGCTTTCCGAACGGCTCCTTCAATCTCTGGAGATCGGCCTCGCTCGGTCGAAGCTGGATCATCTAATCTCCCCGAGACGGCGAGTCGACATTGATCACGGCAGGGCCGCTACCTACAAGAATGTTGATAACAACTAGTTCGCGGTCTTTGTTTGGATTCAGATCTCTATGAACTAGCCCCGCTGGGATGTGAAAGAAGTCTCCAACATTCAAGTCGGCTATTTCTTGCCTGCTCAGAAAATACTCGAGTTGAAGTCGACCTGAGACGATGAACCCGTAGAGTTGGCGAGTCCCATGATGATGCCATCCGGAGACGACTCCAGGAGCGACCTGTGACTGCGAGACGATAGCGTTCTGGGATTCGAACGCCTTCCTGCGAATAATCCCTTGGGTCGAATCTCCGACTCCGAGTTCGGAGCCTCGAACGACTTCGATGCGAGACATGATTTCTAGGGTGGCAGCGTGCTACTAAGACCTAGCTTTGCTTCTAAGGATCCGGTGGGCTCAAGACGATTGAGAGGTCGTGCAAGAGCAAACCATGATATTTACTTCTCACTCTGCTGTTCGTTGCGAGTTTAGAGCCGATGGCCCTTCGAAATGCTGATGTTGGTCAGATCAAACTGGCATATGTGGAAGCTGGGAGTGGCGAACCGGTGGTATTTGTTCATGGAATACCAACCGATTATCGTGCGTGGAGCGGCCAAGTCGAGCCTTTCGCAAGCAAGTATCACGTGATTGCGTACAGTAGACGTCTAGCGCAGCCGAATCTCAATGAGATGGACTATGAGAATAGCACGGTCGAAAACAATTCCGCTGATCTTGTAGGCTTGATAGAGGAGCTCGGAATTTCACCAGTTCATTTGGTGGGCCACTCGTATGGTGGATTCGCCGCAGCCTACTGCGCGTCAACAAATGCACGGTTGATTCGGACCCTGACGCTGATCGAGCCAGCGGTCTCAACGATGCTCTTGAAGAATCGAAAGAGTGCGTCAGAATTCTTGGGATTACTATTCTCACACCCTTCGACAGCAATCTCGGCCGCCAGATTTCAGCGAGGCTCGCTGGACCCTTCGCTCAAGGCCTTTCGTCGAGGAGATTTCGATGCAGCACTAAGACTCAACCTTGACGGCATAATGAACAGGCACGGAGCCTTCGAGCGGCTTCCGGAACCGGTGCGCGTAATGACCAAGGAGAATGAAAGGACGGTCGGAGAACTGATGGCTGAAGTCCCGGTGTTCGGCAGGGAGGAAGCGTCCAAGATTTCTGCGCCAACGCTTCTGATACATGGAACCGAAAGCCCAACGGTACTGCATGCCATCGTTGATCGTCTCGGAAAGGCCATTCCCACCAGCGAAATCTCAACAGTCTCAGGAGCTGCGCACTTCCCCCACTTCGAAAAACCCCAGGAATTCAACGAACTCGTTCTGGGCTTTCTCACCAAGTACGTATCCAGTTGATGAGTACCAGCCCTTAGGTTCCTGTGAAGTTTGGAAGTCTATCTTGTAGACGGCACATACGAACTGTTCCGCCACTTCTACGCCATACCACCGCATTCAAACGATAAGGGTGAGGAAGTCGCGGCAACATGCGGAGTGCTAGGCAGCATAGCAGGGATGCTTGAGTCGGGGGTTACTCATATCGGCGTAGCGACCGACCATGTCATCGAGTCCTTTCGCAACGACCTCTGGCCGGGATACAAAACGAGCGAAGGGGTTGATACCCGCCTACTTGCGCAGTTCACATTGCTTGAAGACGCTCTCAAAGCCATGGGTATTATGGTGTGGCCGATGATCGAATTGGAGGCTGACGACGCTCTCGCAGGGGCGGCGTCGTCCCTTAGTAGGTTCTCCCAGGTCTCCCGCGTATACATCTGCACTCCAGACAAGGACTTGGCACAGTGCGTCCGAGATGATCGCGTAGTCCAGCTCGATCGTCGTGCGCGCCAAGTTCGAAATGAGGTGGGCGTGCGCGAAAAGTTTGGCGTAGCCCCCAAGTCCATCCCAGACTACCTAGCCCTCGTCGGCGATAACGCGGATGGTTATCCCGGTCTACCCGGCTGGGGTGAGCGGTCCGCTGCGGCCGTTATCGGTTTCTATGGCCATCTTGAAGCTGTTCCTCGATCAGCTCTAGACTGGAAGGTCAAGGTTCGTGGAGCGGAGAGGCTCTCTGGGACTCTTCAAAAGAGTTTCAAGCTCGCGCTGTTGTTTCGAGACCTCGCGACCCTTAGGACTAGAGAGCCGAAGATCGCCACGGCGAGACAGATTCGGTGGCAGGGGCCTGGCCCGACCTTTGCAACAATATGCAAACGCCTAGATGATGATCAACTAGCCAACCGAGTCGCTGTGATTGCGGTTACTCGGCAAACCAAGAGCCGCAGTTCACCCGGTCCAAGACAATCCTAATGTAACCCATCTTTCGAAGGTCTTTGTGGAAATGTCAAAGAGCAAATTGTTCTTCGACGTAGCTGCATCTCTCGACGGATTCATCGCTCCTGAAGGAATGGACTTGGCCCACGCGGCCGACCCAGACTACAAGCAGTGGCTCAGCCAATGGACAAGCTTCAGAACTGGGTCTTCCAACAACAATTCTTCCGCAAAACCTCAAGCTCGCCGATGGCGGTGAGACCGGCCATGACAACCGCATGTTAGAAGAAACGTTCAACCGCACGGGCGCGAGCATCATGGGAAAGCGGATGTTCGACGGAGGAGAACGCTTCTGGCCGGAAGAAGCGCCCTTTCACACACAAGTCTTCGTTCTAACCCACCAAGTTCGCAAGCCCTGGGAACGCCCCGGCGGCACCACCTTCTACTTCGTGAATGATGGTATAGAGAGTGCACTCGGACAAGCCCGAAAAGCCGTTAGGAACAAGGAGATACGAATCGCTGGAGGGGCTAATGCTATTCAGCAATATCTTGGCGCTGGATTAGTCGACGAGTTTACGATCCACTACTCACCAGTTTTTTTCGGTCACGGAGCGCAGCTATTCTCAGGAGCAAGCAAGGACGTTCATGTGAAGATCAAAGAAGCAGTTGCATCCAAGGAAGTTACGCACGTTACATTCGAAGTAGAGAGGTGAAACGATTCGATCCTGTTCCACTAACAGGTCATTTTAGGAAGAACCGTACAGATTCCCATATGCGGTGGCGTCGCGCAGGGTGACGAGAGTGTACAAGAGCCATGCGATCAAGGCTACAATTCCAACCGCTGTTAGTCCTACGGTGAACAGTATCAGAGCCGGCTCCAAGACTATGAATAGCGTACCAAGGAGCCAGAATAGTGCTCCTCTCTGCATACTAGTGCGTTTCTTGGAGCTGCTAAGCTTCAGTACACCAATCCGATAGTAGAAAAGCCCTGAGAGGCTAAAGGTGAGAATGGTTAGAATTATGATTGTCAGTGTGACTTGGAAGAGAACAGGGTCGATCTGTGCCGAGGAATAACGAGGGTAGAGAAAGAAGAGGAGGAAGGTGAAGACCGCCATTGTGGATCCCACAAGGGTCCCAGCGCGATTGACATTCGCAGCTGCAAGGTCAAGGTCCAACCATCGTTCTTCTTTAGAATCCGACACCAACCGGGCCTCTTACCCGAACTCGCTCGAAGTAGTCCGTCCACTATTTAGGTGCTCCAAAAAACTTCATCGGCTAATCGTGATCTATGTCTGCTAGTTCTGTTGATGGATTTTGTTCGCGCGGCTTACGGTCGAAGCTAGTTGCCTTCGATTTCGCGTTTCATGCGGGCTAGCAGATCGACCGCTCCATCTGCGTAGCTGCCGATCCACCTGTCATGAAGCTCTTTGATTGGGAGTGGGTTGATGTAGTTCCAGCGAAGACGCCCTTCACGTTTCACGATGATGAGATCTGCTTTCTCGAGAACACGCAGGTGCTGCATGACAGTGCACCTGTCTAACTGCCTGAAACGCTCTGCTAACTCTCCCGTGGTTCTGGCTCTAACTTTGAGCAAGTCGAGTATTTCGCGTCTTCGAGAGTCGCCCAGCGCCCTAAAGATCAGATCATACCTCTCCTCTCGTGGCATGCTACTGTCTCCATTGTGAGATGCGTGGACGTAGGTTCAAGGTCGATAGTCGAGTAGTGAACAAAGTGTTATAAAGATATAACATATCGGTGGATCTGGAATGGATTGGAGATGGACTTGAGATTCACAGTTCAGACGAAGATCCAGAAGCCTGTAAACGAAGTATTCGACGCTGTATACAACCCAAAGAAGCTCAGTAAGTACTTCACAACCGGCGGAGCGGACGGTCCGTTAGACGAAGGAAAAACTGTGATGTGGAGCTTCAACGATAACGGGAACAAGATCCCTCCTTTCCCTGTGAAAGTGAAAAAGATAGTCCGGAACAAGTTCATTCAATTCTCGTGGGAGGCTAGCGAAGGGGTCTACGACCCGAAGACTGGCTCAATGCCGAGCGGCGCTGGGTACGACACTATCGTTGAGGTAAGCTTCGAGCCTCTGAACGCGAACGAGACGCTCGTGAAGATCGTTGAGGGTAAGTGGCGGCCTACGGAGGCGGGCTTGCAAGGCTCGTACCAGAACTGCCAAGGTTGGGCTCACATGAGCATGTGTCTCAAGGCGTACTTGGAATACGGCATAAACCTACGAAAAGGATCCGTATGAAAAATCTCGAATTAGCAAAGGCCAGACGCATAATCGTCACATTATTCGAGGACACCTGCCACAACCTCAAAGAAATGGCCCTTATCTAGAAAGCCAGACTATACGTATCTCGCGCGGGTCTTCCCATCTTTGGCGCGAGGGGATCGTCATATGCACGAAACGTTATATAACGATTCGAATATATCAAAGACTATGATTGAAAAGCTAACCCACGCACCCATCGTTGTGAGCGACCAGGATAAGGCGCTCAAGTTCTACACGGATGTCCTAGGCTTCGAGAAGCGCCAAGACTATCAGCAACCGGGTCATCCGCGGTGGCTGACGGTGGCACCTAAAGGACAGGAACTCGAATTCATCCTGGTCAAAGGAAAATATGTGATCGATCCGCGTCCACCTCCGGAAGCTGACAGCGGTGGCAACCACTGGGTGTTCCTGACGAACGATTGTCGCAAGGACTTCGAGACGTTGCGGGCACGGGGTGTAAAGTTCAAGGGTCCGGTGCCAGTTGAGTCGGCTTACGGCATAGCTGCCTACTTCACGGATCCAGACGGCAACCATCTCTCGCTGCTCCAGCCTGCGCAGAAAACAGCGTGGAAGGCGGAAGCATAGAGACGAAGAAAGTCAACTATTCAAAAATCAACGGCTTTCTCGCGTATATCGAGCGCTGCTCATGGAGAGACTAGATCAATGGACGTCTTCTCAGCTGTCGCAGACCCATCGCGACGGCAGATGCTTGACATGCTGGCAACTGGTGAGCGGCCGGCGGGTGACTTGGTGAAGGCGTTTCCGCGCCTGACCCAGCCTGCCGTTTCTCGACACCTGAGGGTTCTGCGCGAGACCGGTCTCGTCGATGTGCGCGCGCGGGCGCAGCAACGAATCTACGTCCTGCGTCCAGGTCACTTGCGCGAGTTGGATCAGTGGCTGTCGACATACCGGCAGTTCTGGCCTCAGCAGCTGGACGCCTTAGCCAAACATCTCGATAGGACTCGACGGCCTGGAAAGACCCGAAAGGCAAAGTGAACTATGAGAAGCGATGATGTATCGCGGATCGGCCAGTTCTCATTCGCGGGCACACATGCAATGCTCACCTTCCAACGCCGCTTTCCTCATTCGCCCGAAGCTGTGTGGGCCGCTATTACGGACCCAAAGCAGCTTGCTGCGTGGTACATGCAGCGGGTTTTCATCGATGGCCGATTGGGCGGTTCCATAGAGTTCGTCAGCGACGGAGGAAAGCTACACACCACTGGACAAATCTTGGCCTGGGAGCCACCCCGACTTTTGGAGTACGAGTGGAAAGTCAAGCCTCGACGCGAAATGCCGTCTGGCGAAGATACGATCGTACGTTGGGAATTATTACGGGAAGGACCTGGAACGGTTCTGATGCTAACACACCGGAACCTTACGCAGGGGAAGGCGTTCGGCGCTGTCTCGTTCATCCATGTGGTCTTGGAGCGCCTGGGAGCCCATTTGGACGGCCGGCCGTTCCAAGATTTCGGGCGGCGAGTCGCCGAAATCCAGATGCAATAGACTGTGATGCACCTCCGCAGAGTGAGTGAAAGGGGATTAGAATCCGGTGACAGCGCGGTCTAGCTCTTTGCTACCGCGATTTGCTCGTAATCAAGCCGGACGACTCCGTTCTTGTACCTTGTTTGCCACCAGCTTGAGGTTGAGCCGGCTTTCGCTGCGAAAGAATGGCTTGCCTCTCCCGAGGAGCGTGGGGTGTAGCCAGATATGGAACGGGTCTACGAGACCGGCTTCAGCCAGACTCTGCACGAGTTTAGGGCTGCCGAACGTGACGATATCCTTCCCAGGCTTTTCCTTCAGCTTGCGAATCTCTCGTAGGGCGTCGCCTCGCAGTAGGGTAGGGTTCGCGTACTTGCCCCATGGGGTTTCCTCGAGAGTATTCGAAGCGACTAGTTTTGGTGTATTGTTCATTACGTCCGTGCCGGGAGAGGGCTCAGATTCTCCGCCAGTTCGAGAAGTCTGCGTGGTCAGGAAAGAGCTTTGACCTCGCAATGAACCTCCCCGCTCCCGAGCGCGATCAGCTCTGATATGGCCCCATCGCACTCGCTAGTCAGACTACTGTTCTGGGGAGACGACTCACGCGTCATGCGCATGATGTAGAGGACAGATTCCATGTGAGAGGACGCATTGAACCTGCGTGATGTCAACGGCACCGTCTCCGAATTTTCTTCCGACGTCATCGTTCATGACCCAATCATGGATGGTCCAGCCTTAGCCACGTCAGAGACGCTCGAAAGCCTGCCGAAGGCATAACTACTCGTCCTAACACTCGAGAGAATATTCACCATGAAACGCTCCATCCTCTATGTCCTGTCAGTATTTACACTCATAGCGATCGTGTCCCTCCAGACAACAACCCCTGTCCGGGCCACAACATACTCACCTGGTGTCAAGACCGGCGATTATGTCAAGTACGCCCCGGGCACGGTCTCCTTCGTGTCCAACGACACCAGCGCGATAGACCTCACCAAAGACTTCAAGGCTATAAGCTACTTTAGGGGCGACGTCCAGAGTGTCTCCGGCAATGACGTCACAGTACAGACTACCCTGCGCTTCAACAATGGGACAGCCGACAAGATTCAAGTTGAGATTGGCAACGTGCAGACTGGTGAGGGAAACCTGACATCAGGTGTCGCCGCGACGATCATAGCTGGAGGACTGGGACAGGGGGACAAGCTGTCGACATCCACCTCGGCTGCAACCATTAACCAGACAGTGACAGGAAGGACCGAGGCTGGAGCCGCGCGCGACGTCAACTTGCTAGACATTAGCAGTTCCTATAGCGGTTTCTCCCAGAGGATGACAGTGTACTGGGACAAGATAACTGGAGTCTTAGTAGAATTCTCCTTTAGCGGATCGTACAAATCGGGATCTTCACAACAGTATACGACCACGTACTCCGCCGGCATTTCGGCTACTGAGACTAACCTCTGGTCTCCCACCATTCTAGGAATCTCCCCAATCATCTTCTACGGAATCATCGGAGCCATCATCGCTGTAGTGGCCATCGTAGGCGTTGTTCTGGTCCTCAAGATGAGAAAGCCTCATGTGCCCGCAACTACCTCCCCAACCAGTCCTGCAACTCCTACCAGGTAGGCAAACCAAGCCCCCTTCTCAAGGCATTCAGGAATTTTTCGGGAATTTGGCGACGGCATAGTCAGTCGTCACTAAGCGAGCACTTGACCCTCTACCAGTCAAGACCATCGTGATCTTGATGCATGTCAGACCTTTGGAAGAATTTCGGGCTTTATCAAAAGGATCAAAGACCGGTTGAAGAACGAGATTCGCCACGACATCTAGAACCCCTAGAGAGTGCGCACATGTGATGGTGGGCCCGCCCGAATTCGCTTGTTTTGCTTGGACTTCGACAGTGTCGGATCCGGCTTTCTCTGCCTGTTGGACAGGTAGGTGAAAGGGGCGGTCTTATATTCGGGAGTGGGTTTCAATATGTATTGAACCCGAACTTCTTCTCAGTAAGACGAGAAATCGCGCAGTCCCTGCCCTCGCGGTGCACGACGCTAGGCGTGCTCTTGAGTTCTGTGCCCGGGCTTTCGGCGCGAAGGAGGTCTCTGAAAGAATCCCGTGGGAGGGAATGATCGGCCACGCTGAGCTAGAAATTGAAGGAGCGCGTGTAATGCTCGCGGACGAGTTTCCAGTTGCAACAAGAGTCCAAAGACGCTGGGCGGCACGTCGGTCAGCATTCACGTCGACGTGAAGAACGTCGACGCGTTCTTTGCACGAGCAGTTGAGGGTGGGGCGAAGGTACTGCAAGCGATCAAGGATGAACCCTACGGTAGGATTTGCAAGCTGGAGGATCCGTTTGGGCACACGTGGTTTTTCAACACATCACCCGCATCGCGTGGGTCTGAAAGAGCTGCCTTATGTTGATAGAGGATCCCCAGGGGCCTTGATTATTCTACCCTCACAGAGTATAAGGCCTTGATTGGTCGGGCGTATATCCAGAGACAGAGTTCCACGTCTACAGACAACTACAGCGCGGCTCTTCCCCCCGGCCAGTTCGGATTGACTCCGATCTCCGCTTTCTCCGCGTAAGCGATGCGCCGATTCCGGCGATGAGAATGATGAGGATGATGCTGGTGGCCGGCAGGACCTGGGCGATTAGCCTCAGCTTGTCTACAGGGAGCACGATGCCGCCGACCGAAGTGGACTGGACTACCACTGCGAATGGCACGGTATGTGAGAGAGTTCCACTCGTTCCAGTTATTGTTATAGTGTAGTTCCCTGGGGTAAGCCCGCTACAGGAGAGGGTGGCGATCCCCGAGCCGTTGATGGCGGGCGGAATGATGGGTCCGCAGCTAAGACCTGCTGGGACAACGTCTGTCAGCGAGACGGTGCCAGCGAACCCGTTCAGCGCAGTTATGGTTATCGTTGAGACAAATGGTTGGCTCGCGTTGACTGGGGGCGGCGAAGTGGCGAATATAGCGAAGTCGGGATACGGCATTACCGAGACTGTAACTGTCACAGAGTGGACTAATGACCCGCTCGTACCAGTAACCGTGGCATTGTAGTTTCCCTGTGCCGAGGCTGTGAGGTTGCAAGTGGAGGACCCGGAGCCGCTGGGTATGCTCGTCGGGTTGCAGCCGATGGCGAGCCCTGTCGAAGGGGAGACGGATGTGGAAAGGCTGACTGTGGCTGTGAAGCCGTTCTGGGAGGTCACTGTGACCGTGAACGTGCCAGTGTTGGTTGCGGGTTTGAAGACGAGGCTTGCCGAGTTTATCGTGAACGGGAAGGACGAGCCGCTGGTGTAGAAGACCGCGCCGACGATTGTCGGAGAGGACTGGATGAAGCTCGAAATA
>Ga0137387_10000757_pt1 | contig 14748 bp, 10 predicted proteins | sample SagtaG_3_FD_104909 | JGI IMG/M metagenome (GOLD analysis project Ga0137387, IMG submission 104909) | Vadose zone soil microbial communities from Angelo Coast Range Reserve, California, USA - Sage2_R_115_16 metaG | ecosystem: Environmental > Terrestrial > Soil > Vadose zone > Saprolite | place...
CAGGGCGTACGTCAGTTCAGATGGGCGCATTCTTTTGCAATTATCAAACCAGGATAGCACAGTAGGTACCATTCTCTTTGGCAGGCCTTCGCTGGACCTGCAAGGCACAGTCTCTTAAGAAAAAGGGCAAAATGATCAAAATACAGCATGTTTCTAAAAGCTATCGCAGAGTTGACGCGCTTAAAGACCTCAGCCTGGAGATACCACAAGGCTCCATCTATGGCCTGATCGGGCCAAATGGAGCAGGAAAAACAACGCTGATTCGTATCCTGGCGGCACTACTCATCCCAAATGCAGGCCTGGTCTGGTTTGACGGGGAAGAGGTAAGCAAGACGCCGGCGCTCATCCAAAGAAAGGTTGGCTATATGCCGGATTTCTTCGGCGTCTATCCCGACCTGACCTCGGTTGAATATCTCGAATTTTATGCTGGCATCCATGGTATACCACGCAAGAAGCAGGCCAGTACCGTCAACGATTTGCTCGAACTGGTTGACCTTAGCTCGAAGCGGGATGCGCTCGTGGAGACGCTCTCGCGTGGTATGAAGCAGCGACTCTGCCTGGCACGCGCACTGGTACACGATCCAGAGGTGCTGCTGCTCGATGAGCCAGCGTCGGGACTGGATCCGCGCGCCCGTGTGGAGCTGCGCGAACTCCTACGCACACTACAGGGTATGGGGAAAACGATCATTATCAGCTCGCATATCTTGCTTGAACTGGCGGAAATGTGCACAGATATCGCCATTATCCAGGGAGGGCAACTGGTGTTGGCAGGGGACGTTGAGCAGGTGACACGACGGTTGGATGGCGGGCTGCACATTGAAATTCGCGTACTGGAGTGCGTACCCGAGACAACTGAGGCGCTCAAAGAAATCGAGGGCATCAGCAACGTCACAAGCGAGAATGGAGACGTTATACAGGCCGAGTTCATTGGAGATGAACGGGCCTTGCATAGGGTACTTGCCACATTGATCACCAAAGGCATACCTGTTGTTTCTTTCGCGCCACGCAGTAGCGGTGGTCGTCTTGAAGAAGTTTTCATGAGTATAACGGAAGGAGGTAGCCCATCATGACCTTCGCAGCCTTGCTCACCAAAGAATTACGCCTGCGCCTGCGCCGCGAACGTACCATCTGGGTGCTCATTACATACCTGCTGGTGATGACGCTGCTGGGGTTTCTCTTTATCAGCCGGACGAGTGCTTACAACAGCAACTCAGTGAGTACCCTGGGGCTTGGTCTTTACACCCTGCTCATGTTCGTGCAGCTTTTTCTGATTATGTTTATCACGCCTGCCTTTACCGCTACATCGATCAACGGAGAAAAGGAGCGGCAGACCTTTGACCTGCTGTTGTGTTCGCGGCTCTCCGCTTTTGAACTGGTGGCAGGCAAACTGGTGGCAGGATTGGCAAACGCGCTCTTGCTGATCGCCGCGTCCATACCACTCTTCAGCCTGGTTTTCTTTTTCGGAGGAGTGGGACCGGCGCAAGTCTTTCAGGCGACGCTGGTTTTTGTGGTCACCGCCATTGTGGTGGGTACATTCGGCCTTTTCTGCTCAACGCTTTTGAAGCGCCCGCCGGTCTCCATCGCCATAGCATATATGTTTTGTGTTATCTGGGTGATCACGCCGTGGTTACTGAGTTTCCTGCTGCAACTTAGCGCGCCATTTAATGGGAGCGTGCAAGGGTCTTACATTTTCCTTGGCAATCCCATTCTCGCAATGATCAGTACATTTACATTTGGAGTGGGACCTCCAATTGGGACCGTCTCACTCTTTGGCACAAGCCTGGCGCCGTGGATCACCTACGCCATCATCAACCTCCTGCTGACCATCGTATTGCTTCTTCTTAGCACATGGCTTGTGAAACCCTATCCCATTAGCCGCCTCTCGCGATTGATGGAGAAACGCCCGCGCAAAGGTAAGGTAGCGGCGACGGTTTAAAGAAAGAGGGTGAGAAAAATGAGTAGCGCAGCACCGCAAGGCCAGGCCAGGATTCGTTTGGGCACAGCTCGCATCGATGGCGAGCCGTTGTTAGCGCAACTGCGTCCCTGGCGCAGGCGGCTGATACTACAGCAGGTCCTGACCTGGACGGGGCGAGGCGCCATCGTCGGGTTTTCCCTGGCGTTACTAGTGCTGTCGACCGCACGTCTCCTGCCATGGGCAGCTGCTCCGTACTGGGCATTCGGTATCGGGGTAACTTGTATAGTTGTTACATTTGGCGCTGCCTTATGGTTTCGCCCCTCGCTGGCCCGTACCACGCGGCTGGTAGACACCCTGCTGTCATTGCATGATCGTTTGAGCACAGCATGGGAGATGCGCAACGAAAACGCACCACTTTTCGGCTTACAGCGACGCGACGCGCTCAAGCAATTGGGGAAACACTCGCCACGAACAGCTATTTCACTGCGACCTCAGCGTTCCAACCTGATTATCGCCGGTATTGTCGTTGTTCTGCTGGCTTTACTGCTACTTCTGCCAAATCCCATGACGGCGCTATTGCAACAACAGGCGGCATTTCAGGCACGGATCGCGAAACAAATTGCCGCAATTGAACACGTACGGTCAGTGACCCTGCAACAGGCAAACATGCCGGCGACAGAACGTGCGCAAATCGATCAGATTTTGCGCGAACTACAGACAAAACTGCAAAATGCGCAGAATCAGGCGCAGGCACAGCAGGCAATCGCCGAAGCACAGGCACAACTCAACCAACTGCGCGATCCTCAGGCGGCCAATAAAGCACAGGCACAACTGGCCGCCAGTTCAGCGCTGCAGGACAGCCACAATACTAATTTGAGCGCAATAGGTCAGGCACTGGCCAAAAATGATAGCAAAGGCCTGGCCGACGCGCTAAAGAACCTGGCCGCGCAAGTGAGCAAGATGACGCCGGCACAACGGGCGCAGCTTGCGCAGCAGTTGGAACAGGCGGCGAACCAGGCACAACAGAACCCAAATCTCAGTGCGGCACTACACCAGCTTGCCCGCTCGGTTGCCGGCGGCAGCACAAGCGAGATCTCCGACGCGAGCAAAGCCATACAGGCAGCCGCGGCGCAGGACGCCGCAACGCAAGCCCAGAACAATACCATTAACCAGGTCTCACAAAGTCTGCAACAGGCGGCCAACGCTCTCACCTCAGCCACAGATGGGACCACCGCGCAGAATCAGAACCAGGCACAACAACAGGCGCAGGGACAACAACAGGCACAGGGACAACAACAGGGAAAGGGTCAAGGGCAGGCATTACAACCGGGGCAAGGCAGCAAAGGTGGATTGGGAAATGGCGGCAAAGGGAACAATCCCGGCAGTAAAACAGGGAAGAACGAAACGGTCACTGTGCCAGGGCAGATTGGCTCAGGCACCAGCACACAAAGCAATGATGGCAGCAACGGCGTCGTGCAGAACGGTAGTACCGTCCCATATTCTCAAGTCATCCAGCAGTATAGTCAGATGGCACACGACGCCATTGATAATAGCAGCATATCACCATCGCTCAAAGATCTTGTTCACAGCTATTTCAATACATTAGAAGGGCAATAGGAAGCAATGGCAAATACAAGTGAAAATACTGCTCCCCAGGTTGGCACTCAGATACCAGATGACCGTCTGCAGAAAGGAAATGATGCACGATCTGCTGTCAGCGATGCTCAATACGAAGGGCCGAGTGAGGCCGACATTACAGAGTTCATCGATATCGCGCAGCAGCTGGAAAAAGAACTGACTTCCATCGTGATCGGTCAGGAGCGGGTTGTGCGCGAGTTACTGTTAGCATTGCTCTCGGGTGGACATGTGCTGCTGGAGGGCGTGCCGGGGCTGGGCAAGACATTGCTGGTGCGAACGCTGTCAGAGGCGCTCTCGCTCAAATTCGCGCGCATTCAATTTACACCGGACTTGATGCCAGCCGATATTGTCGGTACAACGATCGTCAGCGAGCAGTCAGATAATAATTCGAAGGGGAGTAAACGTGTTTTCAGCTTCCAGGCTGGCCCTATCTTCGCCAATATAGTACTGGCCGACGAGATCAACCGCGCGACGCCCAAGACACAATCGGCTCTGCTGGAAGGGATGCAGGAGCGAACTGTGAGCGTTGGCGATACCACGCGCCCTTTGCCGAAACCCTTCTTCGTGCTGGCCACGCAGAATCCACTGGAAATGGAGGGGACGTATGCCCTGCCGGAGGCCCAGCTTGATCGCTTCCTCCTCAAAATTATGGTGCGTTTCCCCAATCCCAGTGACCTGCTGCAGATTATTGATTCGACGGTGGGCATACAGACAAACCAGGCAAAACAGGTCGCCTCGGGCGAGCAGCTACTGAAACTGATTGAGACAGCGAAGGCGGTCCCGGTGGCAACGCACCTGAAGGAGTATGCGGTGCGCCTGTTGCTGGCAACCCATCCTGAGCGGGAGGAGGCACCCGAGAAGGTGCGGAGTTTTGTGCGTTACGGGGCTAGCCCACGCGGCTTACAGGCGATGATTATGACGGCGAAGGTGCGGGCGCTGCTCGAGAGCCGCTTTAATGTGTCCCAGGAGGATATCAGGGAAGTAGCGCTGCCGGCGCTGCGGCACCGCTTGATTTTGAATTTTGATGGCTTAGCGGAGGGGATTACGCCGGAAGAGGTGATTGAAGGGGTTATTGGGGAGATATAATCAAGGATAGAAAATAGGAAAACAACATGGTGAATGAACGTGCAACTTCACGTTTTCCATTGGATTCCGGGGTACTGCAAAGGTTGGATAGCCTGCCGCTTTTGACGCGGAGGCCGATGGCAACGGGGAGGCCAGGGAGGAGGCGCTCGCCGCTGGCTGGCTCATCGATGGAGTTCGCGGACTTCCGGCGTTACACACCGGGAGACGACTTTCGGCGCATCGATTGGCGGGCTTATGCACGGCTGGAGCGGCTCTTCCTGCGCGTTTTCGAGGCCGAGGAAAATCTGACGGTGACAGTGCTGGTGGATTGTTCCGACTCTATGTCTTACGGCCTTCCAACGAAGGCATCGCTGGCGATGGAACTGGCGGCCGCGCTGGCCTATGTGGCGCTGAAGTGCGAGGATAGTGTGATAGTGGGGGCGTTGACGGATAAACTGACGACATACCGGCGCGTGGGAAGCGGCAAGAACGCGGTGTGGAGCGTTGGCGAATTCTTGCAACGTTTGCCGCGTTCAGGTACCACCGATTTGAATCGCGCGCTGTATGATTTGGGAAGGATTGTGAACAGGCCGGGACTGACGATCGTCATCTCTGATTTCCTGGCTCCTGGCGGCTACCAAACGGGGATACAGGCGCTGCGACAATTACGGCAGGAAGTGGCGCTGCTACAAATCCTGGCACCGGATGAACTGGAACCGGACATACAGGGCGACTGGCAGCTACAAGATAGCGAAGGCGCAGGGAATGTCGATGTGAGCGTGTCACCGGCAGTCTTGCAGGCATATCGAGCGCGCCTGGCGACGTTTACGCAGGAGCTGGCTGCATTTGCCCATAGCTACGCTATAACATATACATTGATTTCGAGTGACACCACTGTGATTGACGTTGTACAGCGCATATTACGGCAGGTTGAACTTGTCAAATGAGAGATAGCGGCCGTCCTGGCGACTGCCAAAGAAAGAGATGTCATGAGTTTACTCGTCCCTGCGGCCCTGGCCTTTGGCATCATCATTCCCATCATACTCTTGCTCTATTTCATGCGACCGAAGCGGCAGAACCGGGTCGTCGGCAGCACGCTGCTGTGGCAACAGGCGCTGCAAGACCTGCAGGCCAGCCGACCGTGGCAGCGATTGCGTATCACGCCGCTGTTACTGCTCCAATTACTGGCGGCGCTGGTAATTGTGCTGATACTTGCGCGGCCAGCGATTTTCCTGCCCAGCCCTATTAGCGGCGACACGATCATCATTTTGCAGACCTCGGCGAGTATGCAGGCCACCGACGTGACGCCCAATAGATTTGAAGCGGCTAAAAGTCAGATAACCGATCTCGTTGATGGTCTTGGGCCCAATGATCACCTCTCTCTGATCAGCATGGCACACACGCCACAGGTATTGATTGCCTCGTCACAGGACAAAGGCCAGATTACAGCGGCACTGCAACGGGCGAAAGTGACAAATCAGGATGCCGATCTTGAACAGGCGCTTTCGCTAGCAATAGCGCTGGCGGCAGGTCGCACGAATATACAGGTGCTCGTGGTGGGAGATGGACATGTCGTGGCTCCTGACCAGACATTGGTTGTGCCTTTCCCCGTGAGTTACCTGCGCATTGGCACCGATGCTGCCAACGCGGCTCTATTGGCGCTGGCCTCGCGTTCTTTGCAGGGAAACCTGGTAGCGCTGGCGCAGGTCGCCAACTATAGCCACGAGCAACGATCGATACCCGTTGAGCTGTATGCCGACGGCAAGCTGGTCAATGTGCAAACCATTACCCTGGGAGCGGGAGCCAGCGGCGCTATCCAATGGGGACCCCTACCGTCCCTACTGCCCACCACACGCTACCTCCACGCGCAGATACTCACACAGGATGCCTTGAGCGTCGATCACGAGGCGTGGGCTATCGTCGGCGGGTCCATGCATGGGCGGGTGTTGCTGGTCACGAAGGGCAATAACTTCTTGCAGGCTGCGCTGCTGCTACAGTCGAATATAGACCTGTATAAGACAACGCCCGATAAGTACGTGGTCAACGCCGGCAATTTTGATTTAACCGTTTTTGATGGCTTTGTGCCCGCGACATTGCCTACTGGGGGGGTATTCTTTATCAACCCGCCTCAAGGCTCGTACATCTTCGGCCAATCAAGGCCACAGATACGGGTGAGCCACATAGGCACGGGGAGCGCGGGGAGCGAAAGCAGCGGTTTACTCGACAACGTGGATTTGAGCAGTATCCACGTACTGCGCTTAAGCCACCTTCTCGTACCAGCCCTATGGGCACAGCCGGTGATCGTCACGCCCGAAACGCCTCTGTTAATTGCCGGAGAAAACAATAACAGGCGCATCGCAGCGTTGAGCTTTGATCTGCACGATAGCGATCTGCCGCTTCAACCGAGCTTTCCCATTTTGATCTATAACCTGGTTAACTGGTTTCTGCCGCCTCCCGTGGCTGGAGATGGACAGGTATCACCAAATCTTCCTGTGACGGTACAGACGTGGCCTGGAGCCGACCGGGTAACGATTAACGGGCCTGACCAGCAAACCGTGACGGTTGCGCCGCCGTTTCCCGTGGCGCCATATGCACTGACGAACAGCATTGGCATCTACCAGGTGACCCAGCGCGTTTATGGCCTGGAGCGGCAAGGTGCCTTCGCTGTCAACCTCTTTGACCCGCAACAATCGCGCCTGGCACCGGCCAACCAGCTGCCAGTGGTACACAGCATCAATTTTGCGCCTGGGAATAACGGGGTGCCACGAGTGCTACGCGAAGTTTGGCCCTGGATCGCCGCCTTCCTCCTGCTGATTCTCTGCCTGGAATGGTGGCTGTTTAGTCGCGGCTACCGCTTGCAGAGCACAGCGGCAACAACAGCAGGTAAGGGTAAGGGGGGATATACACGCGTTGGCCAGGCACGCTCAAGGAATACTCCCAGGTTTATTAGCGAAGCCCGGGATCAATTGGAGAAGCGCTATCGAGTTGCTAGGAAGCGTCTCACAACAGTAACGAGGCGAAGAAAAAAGGGAATGTATCGTTGATTAAGGATCGCAATGCTGACATTTGAACAGCCTTTGCTGCTCTTACTCTTAGTGCCGGTCTGTATCCTGGTGTACATGGCGTGGCTCAATATGTCGCTGCCGTTCCCCAGAGGACAGCGGCGCCTCATTCTGGTCTGTCGCCTGGCGTTGTTCACACTGATTATTTGCGCACTGGCGGGAGCGTCATGGTCGCAACCGGTTTCACGGCAATCGGTGGTCTTCGTGGGAGACATTTCGGCAAGCACATTACCGCAGCGAGCCTTTATCGAAAGCTGGATCAACGCTGCACTGAAGCACAAGGGGCCTGACGACCAGGTAGGAATCGTCGCGGTAGGCCGCAACGCGCTCGTCGAACAGTCAGTTCAGAAGCAGATCGACTTCAATCAATTTCAATCCACGCCCGATACGAATTTCACCGACCTGGCAGCTGGTCTTCGATTGGCCGCGGCTATCCTACCAGGCGACAGCCAGCGGCGCATTGTGCTCTTGAGCGATGGACAACAAAACCTGGGAGACGCGCTGCAGGAGGCTCAACTCTTGCAACAGGAGGGTATCCGACTGGATATTGTGTCCCTGCCTGACTATCATGGTGCTGAGGCACGTATTGATGGACTCGATGCGCCAACGGAGCTGCGTACGAATGAACGCTTTCTGCTGCACACACGACTATTTAGTAATGTCGCACAGCCAGCCACGCTGCGGCTATATCTCGATCAATCGCTGTTGCTCCAGGTGTCAACACAATTAGTGGTAGGCGCGCAAGAAATCACTTTCAGGCTGCTGGCCCCAACGCCGGGTTTTCACACGTTCAGGGTCACACTGGAGGTAGCGCACGATACTTTCCCCGGTAATAATGAGGCAGCTGCATTTGTCAACGTACAGGGGCCGCCGCATGTCCTTGTCATCGAAGGGACACCAGGTGAAGGACACAACATCATCGCGGCACTGCAAGCAACGAGAATACAGGTCGCGGTCGGGACTCCTAACGACATCCCGACGACGCTCGATGGATTGGCCGGGTTCAGCGCCGTTGTGTTGGCGGATGTGCCAGCAATTTCTCTCGGTACAGCGCGCATGAAGATTCTACAGGCCTACGTGCGCGATCTTGGGCGAGGGCTGGTGGTAAGTGGTGGGGAGAGCAGTTATGGCGTGGGAGGATACGCCAACACGCCACTGGAACAGACCTTGCCGGTTAGGATGGATATCCCGCAGCACAAGGACACGCCAGGCATCGCGGTGGTGCTGATTGTCGAGAGCCTGGAGGACAATAGCAGTATCAATATTTCTAAAGAGGCCGCCAAGGGGGTGGTCGGACTCTTAACGCCTCGTGACCAGGTGGGTATCTCAGCAGCATGCGGCGGGCTTGTATCGGCCATGCAGCATGTCACCAACCGGGCGGCAATTGACCACGTGATTGATACAATGGAGCCTTGCGATCCCGAAAGTTACCTGCCCGATCTGATCAACGCTGAGACGGCGTTGCGCAGCACGAATGCAAAAATTCAGCACGTGATACTGCTAGGTGACGGCGATACTTTTGAAAATTTCCAGTTGAATGCGCAGTTGCAGAAAATGGTGAGCGAGCATATCACTATTTCAACGGTTGCTACCAATGCCTCCTCCTTCCAGGAACTAGGTTTGATGCAACAGATTGCGTCGCTCGGAAGAGGCCGCTTCTACCGGGCGGATAATCCCAGCGCTGTTCCGCAAATCCTGCTCAAAGAGACCCAGCAGACGACACGGCGAGCGATCATCAATGAGCCATTCGTGCCTGCGCTTGTCAGCAATCATCCTATAGTAACGGGTTTGAGCGCTTTTCCGGCGTTGACGGGTTATGTAGCGACGACTCCGAAAGCAACAGCGCAATTAGTGCTCATCAGTCACAAAGATGATCCGGTGTTAGCCACCTGGCAGTACGGCCTGGGACGCGTGGCAGCCTGGACGAGCGACGCATTGGGACTGTGGACGGCAAACTGGTTGCGCTGGAGCGATGCGCCACGCTGGTGGGCCAACCTTGTAACCTGGACATTGCCCTCTCCTGATAGTGCACTCAATGTGAATGCCACAGTAATCGGAGACAGCGGCCACATAACGGTCGATATTCCTCCTGGCACAACTACAGGATCAACTGTGAACCAGCAAGTGCAGGTGAAGATCATCACGCCCAATCTCGCGCAAGAAACGATCAGCTTACAGCTAACAGCCCCGCTGCGCTGGGAGGGAATCTTCCCGACCATACAGGTAGGCGCGTACTTGCTGCAAGTGAACTGGCATGGTACGGCGGGCCAGTTGATAACAACGACAGGGCTGGTGGTGCCTTACTCCCCCGAATTTCGTACGTCGGGAACAGATACACGCTTCCTGACGTTACTGGTACACGCCGGAGGTGGAGCGCTGCTTGGTCCCAACGACAGCAGAGAGGCATTCTCTGCCAACCTGGCACCAGTATCCGCGGCTGTGCCCCTGACATTCTTGTTGCTCACTTTAGCGGCGCTGCTGTTGCCGATCGACATTGCAGCCCGTCGCCTGGCCAGTTTAGAGTTCCTGGTGATTGGCTTCCAGTGGCTACGTACGCGGTTGCGACCACGACTGGCGGCACAAGGGATACAGGGTGGCGAAAGTGCGATTGATGCGACAGCATTGGCAAATGTACGGACGAAACGCGAGCAGCAACGCAAGCGGGCCACAAGTACGAGAGCCCAGGTGATGAATACAGGCGAGAAGAAGGGAACAAGTGCGACAACTGCGACAACTGCGACAACTGCGACAAAGACCCGTGAGGGTCAGGCCACAAGTTCAACAAAAGCGGAAAAGAACGCAGTGAAAGAGGCAGATGCTACAGTAGCGAGCAAGTTGCTGGACGCCAAACGAGAGCGGGAGAGAATGAGAGGGCAGAATAAAGAATAGAGTTGATGATTGACCTGTTCGAAGAGGGAGCGCCCGATACAGTGGGGCCAATGTTTTTAATCCCTTCTGTAGATGCATTCTACGCCGCGAATCAGGGCACAATGGAATTTGTGCGCAAGCCAGCCGATATCCCTCCTGGGCGTTGGGCCACTGTAAAGGACCCTTCCGGGAATTGTCTCTACTTCTATGACTCGAGCAAGTCTCAATAAGGCAATCAGGCTATCGACTGATCTATCCTCGCATTTGATTGTCCGGGCTACACCATTTTGAAAGGATCAATTTCAATGTCAACAGAGGAAAACAAGGCTATTGTGCGCCGCTATCGCGAGGCTCACACCTCCAACAACCTGGCTCTATTGGACGATATTGTTGCTCCAGACATCATCAGTCACTCTGGTATACCCGGGTTACCTCCCGGCCGCGAGGGTGGCAAAATGGTGCATCAAATGTTTCTCTCCGCATTCTCTGACGGCGTGTCGACGACTGATGACCTGATCGCAGAAGGCGACGAGGTTGTAGAGCGTTTCACTTTCCGTGGCACAAATAACGGCTCTTTTATGGGCGCTCCGCCAACTGGCAAAAAGGTTACTTCGACTGGAATTTCCATCTTTCGCATCGCGGGAGGCAAGATAGTGGAACACTGGGGTGAGAATGATGCGCTAGGCACTATGCAACAGCTTGGTCTTATTCCCATGCCCGGACAAGGCTGATTAGATGTAGCGATGGCAGAGAGCATACAGGACAAAGCTCGAGCTTTGTCCTGTATGCTCTCTTTCTCTGAAAGGCACGAAGTTTGAGTACGCTGTGCACTACTCGGGGTAGCGTTACGTAAGCTGTCACCACGAGTGCCGGTGACCACAAAGGTCCCCACCACACCGTCCCAAGACCGCTCCCACCCTACGAAAACGATTTGTGTGCTACCAACGCCCCCATACCGCGTGGCGTTCCAAGCTCAATAACATCCTCTAGAACCAGACTCGCCTGCTCAACCCAGGCTCGCAGATCGGATAAGGGGTGTACCTTCCCCTGTCGCGTGCGCAGGGCCAGGTGCAAACCATAGATGGCTCGCGCCCGTTCTCCCGCAGGTGCGCCATCTCCCAGCATATCGACAATCACCAGGTCTCCACCTGGTAAGAGCGCAGTTGTCAGGCGACGAATGAGGGCTACTGCTTGTTCAGGAGGCTCCAGGTGTAACACATTGGCAAGTATGATGCGGTCGAATCGGTCTTCTGGTATCTCGATGACATGGAAATTTCCCGGCAGCAGACCAATACGATCTGAAAGACCCATGTGCTCTGCCTGGATGCGGAACGCTTGCAACACATTGGGGAAGTCCAGGGCGGTCACACGCGTTTCTGGGTGACGCTGGGCCATCGCCAGGCGCCAGATACCAGAACCTGCTCCTACATCAAGGATATAAGCTGGGCGACCTGGTAATGCAACCGCAAGCTGTCGCGCCCCTTGCGCATAGACGAGCGCCAGCTTTGAGACCACACCGCTATAGACCGCCTCACGTGCATCGGGAGGGCCATCCATGTGCGCAAACCGCTCCCCACGCAACAGAAAGGCGGGCACCTGGCTCCACATGGCACCCAATCCATCAACTCCTCCTGGGCTGATGGCATCAAGATCTTTGAGGGCAGCAGAGGCAACATACCTGCCCTGCTGGCAGTCAGCAATCCCCAGGCTTGTAAGCACTTCAAGTACCTGTTCAGTAGCTATCGGGTCAAGGCCGAGTTCCTCTGCATACATGGTGGGGGTAGCATAGCCATTCAGCAACGCCTGCAGCAGGTTTCCTTGATAGGCAGCCACCAGTGTCGCCGCCATGCCAACAAGTTCAAACAGTTCCATCATGGTCTGCCTCCACTCGTCACGGGACGGCACTGCAAGAGGTAGAGCGTGCCGCTCGACAATGCCCATTCGATATCCTGATTAGCACCCAAGAGGCTCTCACATGCTGCCCCCAATTCGGCGAGACGGACAAGCGCTTTTTCACCCAGGCATGCTTCCTGCACCCGCGCTGGATCGTTGATCGCCAATTCGGTCGTGCCCCCATGTTCGTTGGCCACAATCGCTATGTCCTTGCGACCCAATTGGCGCTCTAGCAGTTCGCCCGTGCGAGCAATGATATAGCGATCGGGCGTGATCAGGCCGCCTACGACGGTTTCACCCAATCCCCAGGACGCCTCGACAATCCAGCGCTCGCCTGAACCGGAGACGGGATCAATCGTGAAGAGAACTCCGGCCACCTCGGCTGGCACAAGTGCCTGCACGATGACAGCTACACGTGGCTCGCCTGCAATGCTCATACGGGCCCGGTACCGTCGTGCGGCTTCAGTCTGCCCTGATGCCCATACCTTCGCAATGGCCGCTAGTACCCCATCCAGCCCGCGCACATTCAGGAAACTGACATGTTGCCCAGCAAAGCTTGCCGATGCCCTATCCTCACCAATGGCCGACGAGCGCACTGCCACGGCTCCATCTTTGAATTGTGCCAGGGAATGCTCCAACGCAGCCCGCTCATTGGGAAGCAAGCTGTTCTTTGCTGTACGGGCCACACAATCGGGATGGAGTGCAAACCCAGGAGGCACAGGTAACCCGGCACACAAGGTCTCAGAGAGACGGGCAGCCTTGCCTCCGTATACCTGGGCATCAATACTGGAGCCGAGAGTGATAAGCAGGTCGTCTCTCATGCCAGTATCTCCACCACGCCCCGGTCGCCGTCCACCACAATACGTGCCCCGTCAGGAATGCGCGTTGTCGCATCCCCGGTGCCGACGACTGCTGGGATGCCGAACTCACGAGCAACGATAGCGGTATGACAGAGCGCGCCTCCCCGGTCGGTGACCACCGCGCCAAGCAGTGGCAGGAGCACATTGTACCCGGACGAGGTGATACGCGTGACCAGCACGTCTCCGCTTTCGATCTTCTCAAAATCGGCGGCACTGCGCACAATGCGCGCGCGCCCTGCGTACCTTCCGCCACTGACGCCATGACCGCCCAGCGTCTCTTTCGTTGCCTGAGGTCGTCTTGCAGGATCGGCACCAAAATGTGTCATGTAAAACATCAGCCCTAACATTGCCCGCGCACATGCTGGCGGGAGCAGCTCGGCTGGCGGTGATGCCTCTGGTTCACCAAGCTCAACGGGCAATTCCTCAAGGTTAAGCAGTCGGCGCTCTTCAGCACGCCTGGCGAGGTCATCGCCTGAAGGGGCTGTTCCGGGGCCACCTAAGAGGGCGGCTACCTCGGCAGAGGTCGCATCCAAAAGATGCTCGGGGCGCTTGACTACCCCACGAGAGACCAGTCGCTCACCTGCGGCAAGCAGGGCACGCCGCATCAGTCCACTAGGCCAAAGCGCCGTAATACCCACGTTCTCATCTTCAAGCCCGTAGGCAGCGCATGCCTCCTCCAGGAGACTATCGTACTCAGCACGCGCGGCAGCAGGGACACGATTCCGCAACCGGAGAGCAGCTTCTTCTGGAGCAGCATTGTCTTGTAGGGGAGTACGTTTGTCTATCTGCGCTGCAATGCTGCTCAGCAGGACATGCGGCAGCTCGCGCAAGGTCAGGTCACAAAGGTCGAACCCGGTGACCAGACGAAATCCATATTCATTGAAGTAGGTATCCAGGGCCCTGGCGACTCCGGGATCGGAGGCACGCAGGCGCTCAACCCGGTTGTGGGCATCGAGGCTTCCATCACGGAGAATCTCACTCGAGGCTTCCACGCTGCGCACCGCATCCGCCAGTTGATCCAGCAACGCGAGCGGGGCTACTCCTCCCTGTGCCTTGCCTTTCAACACTGTCATGGCCTCCGTGGGGGTGACGCCCGTCCATTCATAGGTGTGCCGCAGCCAGTCGCCAACGGGAATCCAGTCGGCGGGAAGCAAGAGAAAGTGAATCCTCCAACTTTCGAAGCAGGCCTGTCTTGTCGCTTCCACCTGCAGGCGGAGTGCGGTGTCATCGAGGATAGCCAGGTCGATCTGTTGGAGTTCCAGGTTCCTCTGTCGGAGCTTTGGTGCCAGTTCGTTGCGCCAGCGAGCACGATCCTCACGCCACAGCCTGGTGGCAAACACCTCAACTGCGCGCTTCTTGCGGTAGCGCATTTCTGGGTGAAGCAAGAACAAGAGCTTGAAGATGAATTTGGGTGGGGGACTGCTTGCCTTCTCCGGCACGCCAACTG
>Ga0137387_10000765_pt1 | contig 14682 bp, 13 predicted proteins | sample SagtaG_3_FD_104909 | JGI IMG/M metagenome (GOLD analysis project Ga0137387, IMG submission 104909) | Vadose zone soil microbial communities from Angelo Coast Range Reserve, California, USA - Sage2_R_115_16 metaG | ecosystem: Environmental > Terrestrial > Soil > Vadose zone > Saprolite | place...
CGTTACGCGATCGACTCCTCATTCGCGCAAAGAGAATTGAACTGGAATCCACGCCACAATTTCAAACAGGGCCTCGAGGAGACCATTCAGTGGTACGTTAGCAATCCATCCTGGTGGGAACCGTTGCTCGAGCGCGCTGGAAGATATTAAACTGTAGCGCTAGTCGCCAATTTCCCATTTCATAAATCGGCGATCAGAAACCACCGCTTACGGAACGATGAAGATTATCATCATTGGATCGAGTGGGCGGCTCGGCGCTGCTCTCATGCGCGAATATCGAGGTAAACATGACGTCGAGGGTTTTAATCACACGCAACTTGATCTATCGAATTTGAACGGTGTGCGCGAAAAACTGCGCGGGATGGATTTCGATGTGCTGATCAATACTGCCGCATTCACTAATGTCGATCTGTGCGAGACTGAACGGGATCGCGCCTTTCTGATTAACGCCGAAGCGCCGAGCGTTCTTGCGACGATTTGCCGCGACAAACGCGCGAAGTTGATTCAATTCAGCACTGACTACGTCTTCGATGGCGAGAAACGCGCACCGTACACAGAAGAGGATGAAGCGAAGCCGATCAGCGTTTACGGCGAATCGAAGCTAGCCGGAGAGAAGAATGTGCTCGCCGCTGTACCACGGCACCTTATCATGCGCGTCTCCTGGGTGTTTGGTCCTGACAGACCGAGCTTCATCGACGGAATCATCAAGCAAGCACAGGAAAACAGAGAAGTTGACGCTATCGCAGATAAATTTTCTACTCCGACCTACACGCTGGACGTTGCTAAAGCGCTCCCGCACTTTTTCAATGGCGATATCGAAGCCGGCATTTTGCATTTTGCCAATGCCGGCGAATGCACTTGGCAGGAATACGGACAGTGGGCGTTGGATTGTTGCCACAAAGCAGGCGTTCCACTGAAAGCAACGACAGTCAGCGCGCTCAAATTGAAGGATATGGCCAACTGGGTCGCGCGCCGCCCTGTCTATTCTGTGCTTTCCACCGCGAAATACACGAAGTTGACCGGCGCTTCACCTCGGACTTGGCGGCAGGCGGTTGCTGATTATATTACGCGGTTCTATTCCAAAAAATGAAAACACACATCGTTGCTTTTGCCTTGTCGATCATCTTGAGCCTGAGCCTACATGCCGAACTAAAATGGGAGCAGACCGCGGTCGAGCTGCATCCAACGCCTGCCGATAAACAGGCGATCGGCCATTTCAAATATCAGAACGCTGGCAAGACGCCGGTGCACTTTAAATCTGTTCACGCTTCCTGCGGTTGTACCACTGCACAAACCCAGAAGGACGAAGTTCCCCCTGGTGGAAGCGGCGAAATTACCGCCACATTTAACATTGGCGATCGCACCGGCACTCAGGTCAAAACTGTGACCGTGGAGACCGACGAAGCCGCGAACTCGAAGACGGTCCTCACGCTCAAGACGATTATCCCGCAGCAATTGGAGATCACCCCGACATTTGTTTTCTGGAAACAGGGCGACAAGCCGGACCCGAAGACGATCACCGTGAAGGTAGGCAAAGAGTTTACCGTGAAGCATATCAAGGTCACGTCATCGAGTCCGGATTTTCAAACCAAAGTAGAGGAAAAGGGTAACGGCGAGTTCAAAATCGACGTCCAACCTCAGGAAACGAAGAACATTGTTGCTTCGACTCTGACGATTCAACCGGAGGATTCACAGAAGATCTTTTACGCCACTGCGCGCATCACCAATGCGCCGACCGTTCAATAAACTGGGTGAAATCTTCGCTGGTTCGAAAAGAGCCTTTGGAGTGCGCGGACGCGTTAGCGCTCTTAAAGCGGTGACATGTCACCGCACTCCAAAAACATCGTGCCGTAATTTACCTATAGAAAATGTTCGTGAAATTTTCTTTGGTCCGGCAGGCTGTCATTTTGGCAGCGCTGGCAATTCTCCCAGGAGCGGGCGAGGCGATCTATTTTCGCGGCAAAATTTCCTGGCGCTCGGCCATTCTGCCGTCGGAATCCGTTACAGTCGATCAAGCGCGTGCATGGGGCGAAAACACCATCTGGGTTGATGCGCGCCCGGACGAGGAGTTCGAGCGCGATCATGTCCCTGGTGCGATCGCACTAAATGAAGATCGATGGAATGAATTGCTGACGCAATTCCTGGCGGTGTGGTCGCCGGGAAAAAAAGTCGTCGTCTATTGCAGCAGCCTCAGTTGTAACGCCAGCCGGGAGGTTGCCCGACGCCTACGCAAGGAAGCGCAACTTTCTGATGTGTTCGTGCTCGAAGGCGGATGGGAAGCATGGCTCAAGAAGAGATGAGTAAAACGCCCAACGCTCAACTTTCAACATCGAACCTCCAACTTTCTGGAGACGCAAGCACATCAAACATCAAAAATCGGACATCAAACATTCTTCGGCGCATTGTGGATCTTATCGTTGCGGGCGTTTTCATTTATGCCGGCGCGATCAAAGCACTCGATCCAGTTCAGTTCGCCAGCGACATCGATAATTACAAGATTCTTCCATGGCCAATCAGTGTCGCACTGGCCTTTTATTTGCCGTGGCTGGAGATTTTCTGCGGCTTCGCGCTGGTGGTGCGTTTGTTGTATCGGGGGGCGTTATCGATCTTAACGACGCTGATTCTTACCTTCACGCTCATGACTATCGCGGCAAAAGTTCTGGGACTCGACATTACTTGCGGCTGTTTCGGTCACGCCAGCCAGAACTGGAGCTTTCCTAGTCACTTGGCGACCAATCTCGCGATTCTCGCCGCGCTGGTCGTGCTTTCTTTCAAAGCCGCGTCTGGAAATCGACCGCAAAGCGTCGTTTAATTTCCCGTCTGGTGATTCCTCACAGGCCCTTCATGAATGGTTTGGTGTCACGAGCCAGCAGGATGGTAGTTCTACCTTGCACTCGATGTTTCCGTTGCTGTACCGATCGGAATCTCGAACCGCAAACAGAGCAAGAAAAGCGCAAGCAGGAAGATGGCCCGCCGCTATCCTCGTGAATTTCTAGGCAGCCATCCCACGCCGATGGATAAATTCCTCTTTCTTGGCAGCGCTTTAGTTCCCGCCAGTCTTGCGATGCTTGCCTGACCGTGAATCTGTAAAGCAGCCGGGTGAAAACAAAGAGATTTCGAAACAGCTTGGTTTGTTTGCTAGTCCTTGTTTCTACAGGTTGTTTTTGGTCTCATCACGTTAAGTCGCCAAAACTTGTTGCCCTGACATTTGATGATGGCCCCTACGGAGAGGCAACAAATCAGATCCTCGATATATTGAAGAAGGAACAGGTTCACGCGACCTTCTTTTTGCTTGGTCTAAACGTGGAAAAATATCCAGCGATCACGAAACGCATCGTAAATGAGGGACATCTAATCGGAAATCACAGTTACTCGCATTCGGGACTCCTATCCCAAATGCCACCCGCAGAGTTTCAGGCTGACGTCACGCATGCGGAGAATTTGATCGTGAGCGCTACTGGTCTTCATCCTCGGTATTACCGACCCCCATTTAACAGCCACACACCTAGCATGGATCAGCAATTGAAAGACATGGGATATGTAGTGGTGCTATGGGACGTTGGTGGTGCTAGAGATTGGGACCAGTGCACTTCTTCCGAATCTATTGTTGAACACATTATCACAAAAACTTTGCAGGGGAAAAAGCATCAGCACATCATTCTGCTTCACGACGGGCGAGATGTTCAAATTGGATATCCACGGCAAAACGTTATTCAGGCTCTGCCTCAAATTATCGGGAAACTGAAGGGAAGGGGCTACCGGTTTGTAACGGTTGAGCAAATAATCCATCAACCGCCGTATCTCCTCGGACCACAATCCTGAATCTGGTGAACTCAATCGCAAACGGCGAAAACGAATGCGAAAGAGTAATCATGGGATAGCGATGCTCGGGCTCCAGCGTGTTTCGAAAGAGGAAGGCTCAAGTTTTTCGCGCCTTCGTTCAAGCGAATCAGACCGCTCTCTGGAAGATCAGTTACTTTGTTATCGCGGTATTTCTCTTTTCCGTAGCCGCACAAAAGCGTTTCTCGTGGCCGCAGGTTCCGCTGGCGGATAACGATCCCGGGTATCTCTGGCCAGCTCTGATTAAGTTAAATGGCGGCGTCTTTCTGCACATTCAGGGACTAAACTTCCTCTATCCCGGCATGGTTTATCTGGTATTGCGGACTTGCGGAGATTTCCGGGCGATCTCGGTGATCCAACATTTCCTGGGTTTAGTCGCCGGTGCTTTATTCCTCGCGACATGGAGCCGGTTAGCTGACTTCTTTCCCAAGCCTCGTTTGAACCGCATCGCGCATGAAGCCATCGGACTTTGGGGCGCTGCTATTTATTTGCTTTCAAACACTCCGATCCTCCTCGAAATGCGAATCCGGTCGGATGCTCTCTGCATGTTTTTCGAAGCGTTGGTCTTTTGGCTTATTATTCAGTTCTTCTATTACCGAGTTGTCTTACCGGATGCACCGAAGGCCATTATTTATGCGGCCGCAGGCGTTATCAGCGCTTTCCTGCTCGCTTCGCTGAAGCCGAGTTTCACACTCATGGCGTGTTTTGCAGTGGCGCCTGTGATCTGGTTAACACTAAATGCTAAATGGAAGCTAACGCCGAAGGTCACGTTCTTTTGCATAACGGTGCCCATCATCGCGGCGCTGACGCTTACGGAACATCATCTCAGGCGGAACGACCAAGCCGTTAAGACATTCCTGCCAGAAACACTCTTCGTAATTCACGCAAACATCATTCAAGCTCAGATGGCCGCTGATCTAAAAAATGACAAGACAGATGGTTATCCCCGCGAATGGCTCCAAGTCGCCTCCGATGATTTGAAGAAGGAAATTGAACGATCGCGGCATCAGCACCCATTTCCTGTTTTGGGATTTCAGCCCAATTACCTCATGAACGGGTCTGATTCGCTTCTCGACCACTGGGATCATCAACTCGGTGAGGAACCATTCTTGCGATTTTTACACTACTGGTACTGGCACAGCATGGTGAAGCGTCCGCTTGCATTTGCTGAAGAGATCACTCGACAACTCGAAGTTTTTTACTCTACGAACTGTCCAGCATTCCGAACCTACAAGATACTACGATTATCTTCCTCGGCCTACGCCGCCAGGTTTTCAGCGGTTTCCGACTCTCAGACTTCGACTCTCCTGCTACACTCCAAGGCCGGCTCGGATTTCCTCGAGCGTACGAATCAGCTTCGTTTTGCTGATATTGTTATTCGCCAAGACAAACGAGTTCGGGCGTGGGACGCCTTATGTGCCCGGACTTATCTGGCGATTTTTCTGTTGAGCGTTCCGCTTGCGGGATGGTTTCTATTCAGACGACGGGGCGCAGAGCATTCACAATTGCCAGCGTTCCTCGTTCTCTTTTTATGTTCCGCCAATTTTGGGAATGTCCTTGGGATTTCCATCATTCATACGATGGAGGTGGATCGCTACTCGATGGTTCTTTTTATCACGGCACTTTTGGCGCAGCTTTACGCAATCCGATGGTTGCTTGAAATTGCTTTGGCAAGGCTTTCTGAAACCCACTTGTAATCCCCGATTTTGGTGGATTCGTGTTAATTGCGCAAATATGCCGAGGTCGATCACAAGTTGCGCGCGGCAGCGTCTTTCGGAGCTGAATGGCTTTTTGTTTATTGGCCATTCCGAAAGGTCGCCTGGAGGAAACATTGGTGCTGTCCAAATACCAGCCCGAAAGGCAGCCATTGTCCCAACCGCATTACGATTAATGAAATTGCCATTCGAAATGAAGGTCAGTAGCCATCCCAGACTCCGGCGTGAGCTATACGAAAGTCTTTTGCCGTTAGTCTGACCGGAATGCGGGAACCCGAAGCGACACACCGCGCAGAACGACAACGATCATGATCAGAAAACTTAAATCCGGCAAGTACCGGCTGTATTCGCGCAAGAAAGATCCGAAGACCGGGAAACGAAGAAATCTCGGCACATTCAATACCAAGGCTGCGGCGAACAAACACGAGCGCGCCATTCAGTATTTCAAGCGGAATTAGTTCGGAACGCTTGGATTGACGTTTGGAGTTCCGCGTTTACGCGGCTCCTAGGCGGGACTCCAAACTAAGTGCGATCGGTTTTTCAACAGGCCCCTGGCTGTCGCTGGGAAACGACGGCTGGGAAGCCGTCGTTCCTTGTCACAGCCCAATTTTTTGCCGGCTTGATTAAACTGCCGTGCGTATTCAAAACTGTAATGTTGTAGCTTGCTATGAGAACGATTCGGCTCACTGTCAGATGCGCGCTTTGCATGGCCGTGCTTATGATCGTCATGCACGCGCCAACTTCGACCACTGAACTTCTCGGCCAATCTCTCCTCGCGCAGCAGTCGCAATCCACGCCCACCGCCACCACGCCGCAAGCACGCAGTGCCGTGCCGGCGATCACGCCTTCGCCGGAGGCAAAAGCGGGCCAAGGTCTATCGTCCGATTTGGAGAAAATCGGAACAAACGTGCGGCCTTCTGTGATTTGGGTCACTGTGTTTGATTCAAAAGGAAATCTGTTGCGGACTGAGAGCGGGTTTTTTATTTCGACGGATGGCAGATTCGTTACTACAGCGCACGCGATTGAAGGCGCCGTTAATGCCGTCGCGAAGACAGGAGACGGCGGAATCTATAATGTGAGCGGGGTTCTCGCCGCTTCGAAGGAGTTCGATCTGGCGATTCTGCAAGCCGAAGTGAAACGGGTTCCGTTTGTTGAACCAGCCAGGAACATTGACGTGCGGGTGGGTACAGGCGTGCTGGTCGTCGGCAGTGCGCTGGCTGGTAATGAGGGCAGCGCACGCGAAATGACCATCGCCGCGCAGGAGCAGCATCGCATTGAAATGGCTGGAACGACTCCGGTTAGCGCCGTTGGATCTCCTGTAGTAACCGAGAATGGTGAAGTGGTTGGCGTCGTAATAGCGGCGGGGGAAAAGACCGGGGCTCGTTCTTTCAGCGCAGTGGAATCGTTGCTATCTCGCGTTGCGGCTGACACCCATGCCCGCTGGCCTGCAACAGCCGAAACGCAGCCCACACCAAAAGCGACACCGAAACCGCGACTAGTCTATGCGCCTGCGCCATCCTTTCCTCCCGGCGTATCGCAGGGCGGCATTTCGGGAACAGGTCGCTTCCGGCTCTCTTTTGATCCAAGTGGAAACGTAACGAACGTCCAGGTCATTAAATCCACGGGGAATCCGTACTTCGATCAGTCCGCGATCAAAACTTTTCGGCAATGGAAATCTGCCCCTAGCCAGGGAGGGTCAGTGACAGTTCCGGTGACATTTCAAACAAGATGAAGCCGCATGCCGCTCTCGGATTTCGAGTAAAATCCGGTTGGGCGGCTGCAGTGCTGCTGGAGGGCCCAGCTCGTTCGCCTCACCTGTGCGATGTCCAGCGGATCGATTTCTCCGATCCGCAGCTTCCTGAAACCCGGCAGCCATATCACGCCGCCATGGGACGGCTGGAAACCGATACGAAGAAAATAAGTCGGCGCGTCGATGTAGTGCGACGCATTATGGAAAAATCGATTGCGAAACTTCTCGCGCGCTATCGGCAGCAAAATTTCACTATCAAGCGTGCTGCTCTTGTGGTCGGAAGCCAGATCGATCCGCGTTCGGTCGCAAATGCGCACATCCGCGCGCATGCCTTGGAGGGACAGTTATTTCGCTCCGTGCTCCAGGAATCTTTGCGCGCACACTGCATTCTCACGGACGTTCTTATCGAGCGAGATGCGTACGCGCGAGCTGCCGTGCAACTCAAACAATCGAATGAGAACGTGCGGCGGGCGATACAGAAGTTTGGTCGAGACAGGAAAGCCCCGTGGCGCGCAGAACAGAAACTTGCCGCGGTTGCCGCGTGGGTCGCGCTCGGTTAGCCGCTGACGTAGCGCTACATTTGGATTACGCATGCAAATACGTCCGGCAATTAACGCGGACCACGACGCGATCTGGAACATTTTTCATGAGATCATCGCGGCAGGCGATACGTACGCGTTTGATCCGCAAATGCCGCGCGAGGAAGCGCTGGCTTATTGGCTTCGAGCCGATACTCATACTTACGTCGCAGAAGACGATGGCGGCGTTGTCGGCACTTACATTTTGAGACCGAATCAATCGGGGCCCGGCTCACACGTCGCCAACGCCGCTTTCATGGTCGCACGGGACGCCGAGGGTGCCGGAGTGGGACGGAGAATGGCCGAACACTGTTTGAGCGAGGCGCGTCGAATGGGTTTTCGCGGCATGCAATTCAATTTCGTGATCTCCACGAACACGCGAGCGATCCATCTTTGGAATCAGCTCGGTTTCGAAATTGTCGGCACTTTGCCCGGCGCATTTCGGCATCCTGAAAAAGGATTCGTCGATGTTTACGTCATGTACCTCTCGTTGCTGTCGTGACGCAGACAATCGTGTCTGCGCGATGCTGTTGTGGCTCGCGGGTACGATCGCTTGTATCGCGTGAAACAAACATTGCAAAGCGAGTGATTTCCTGCTGAATCCTTTCGTGAATGCAAACGGTGATCCAGGTCATAGCAAAGGGTCGCGAATCGTTGCGCCACAAGATTATGAATGATCCCCAGTTGGAGCCGAAATTTGGCTTCATCAAAGTCTGGGCCAAACAGCCCGGGCGTCCACATGGTTGGGCGAAGATCCACAGCGCGCGCGATGTTCATGGCGCGATCAATCTGGAATGGCACGGCCGCAGCCGCACTTTGATTTGCCGGGTCGTAACGAAATTGGGAAACAAGCCGAACTCAATCATCGGCGATTTTGTCGACTATTTGCTCGCGCGGCATCAGGGCCGGATTCTTGCCATTCACATCATGCGACGGTGATCTTTGCCGAATTCCGGAGCCTACGGGGTCCGGTACCTTTTTGTCACTTGCGGCTTTTCTGTAGCCGAAACGGAAGATCTCGGAAGGCCATTTCTCCTGGGTCGAGCCCTTGAAACCGAGGGGTCCGAACCTTTTTGACATTGGCTTATTTACGCGGGACGAAAACCGGCAAATCTCTGCATCTGTGCGGGGTTACGGACCCTCGTTTGATACCCTTTTGACATTGGCTGAAGCGCCCGCCAATGGCCGAATCTTGCACAAGTCCTCGCACACGGCCCTCTCAGCGATGGTTTTCTCGTCTAGGGGTCCGGCAGACGCAGCGGACAAAGACTCCGCGAAGGCCTGAACCAAAAAGTTTATGGCTTCACTTCCAAATCGCCGGGACACTCCCCCGGAAAACGCTTCACCGTTCTTTTTATACTCGAGGGCGCGCAGGCTATCTGCCCATCTTAGAGCCGCCACAACTGGCTTCGGACCCCACCTCCACTGTGCACCACCGTTCCCAATAAGAGTTCAATTTTCGCCGACGCCCTATGATGTCCAAATTTTATTTTTCACCGATCCGCGACGCGTGGATCCGCACATAAAGCTCGACATATGTTAGTCAACGGCTTAAGAATGAAGTCGATTACGTCACCCGACGTTTCAACGCATCTTCGGCTGGGCTGAATAAGCCGCAGGGGCTGGACCTTCGCTGAGACACCGTTTAGCGCGATCCCCCCAGGTCCAACTGGAGCCCCGAGTCAGCCGAAGTGAGGCCGCTTCTTCCCAAAAGCACCTCGTGAGGATGGATCCCGGTTCTGCGCGGAACTGGATTACAGTTCATGCAGTTCAATAATCCAACAAAAAGATGAAAACAAAAAATATGACAACTCTACCTTGCGTCGTCGGCTTGGGCCGATCTCACGACACGATCGAAAATCCGCCCCGCGTTACGCGACCGCACCTTCCTCCAGTCTCAATGTCATCGGATTATCTCGGGCGACAGCAGGCGCGCGAATCCAATGCGCGCACGTATTCGCGGCGGCTCCCGTTCACGATCGCAAAGGCGCGCGGATGTTTCATCACGGATGTTGATGGCCGCGTTTTTCTAGATTGTCTCGCGGGCGCGGGCACGCTCGCGCTCGGGCACAATCATCCCGTCGTGGTGGAGGCAATCCGGGCGCATCTCGCGGCGGAGCTGCCGCTGCAAACGCTCGATCTGGGCAGCCCGCTGCGCGATGAATTCATCAGGGAACTTTTTGCGAGCCTGCCGCCGGAACTGGCGCGCGATGCGCGGATTCAGTTCTGCGGCCCGACGGGCAGCGACGGGATTGAGGCGGCGATAAAGCTCGTGAAGATTGCGACGGGGCGCAGCGCGATGGTCGCGTTTCGCGGCGCGTATCACGGCCACACGAACGGCTCGCTGAGCCTTATGGGCAATATCGCGCCGAAGGGCGTCGCGAATTTGATGGCGGGCGTTCACTTCATGCCTTTCCCGAGCGCGTACCGTTGTCCCCTCGGTCTGCGCCCTTGCACGGATTGCCGATGCGCGGCGTTTCTCGAAACGGCGCTGACCGATCCTGAGGGCGGAATCCCTAAGGCTGCGGGCGTCGTGATGGAGATTGTACAGGGCGAATCGGGCAGCAATCCCGCGCCGGATGATTTCGTGCGGGAGGTGCGGCGGGTCACGCGGGAGCAGGAGATTCCGTTGATCGTGGATGAAGTGCAGTCGGGCTGGGGGCGGACGGGAAAACTTTATGCCATCGAGCATTCCGGCGTGGTGCCCGACCTGCTTGTTCTCTCGAAAGCGCTCGGCGGCGGGCTGCCGCTGACCGTGCTCATTTATCACAAGCGGTTTGACGTGTGGCAGCCCGGCGCGCACGCGGGCACCTTCCGCGGGAACCTGCTCGCGATGTCCACGGGCCTTGCGACGCTGCGCTTCATCCAACAGAACAACATTCCCGCGCATGCCGCGGAAATGGGCGCGCGCCTGCGTGGACACTTGTCCGAAATCCAAAAGAAACACGCGTTCATCGGCCATTTGCGAGGCCTTGCACTAATGCTCGGCGCGAAGATCGTGGACCCTGAGAAGCTGGACCGCGATGGCGTGCCGGTGCCGGATCCCGGGCGCGCGGCGCGGATTCAGCAGGAGGCGTTCAAGCGCAACCTGATCATCGAACTGGGCGGACGTGGCGGCAGCGTGCTGCGCTTTCTGCCGCCCCTCATCGTCGGCGAAAGTGAGATCGACCAGATTGCGGAAGGGATCGCCGCCGCGTGCGTCGCGGTGGGCGAAGGCTGACGCGCGGGGATGGACACGCCATTGTTCCTCACCTCTGATCCCGCGAGTCGCGCGGCGTATCGCGACGCGATTCTCCAGGCCGCCGATCTCCTCCTCGGCGCGCTGCCCGCGCAGCCGTATAGCGGTGCGGCGCCGCGGCAGCTCAACGATTTGTTTTCGCAGCCGCTCGATAACGATGGGGAATGGACGGCGGAACTTCGCGAGATCATTGCGCATTCCGTGCAGCCCGCGCATCCGCGGACGGTCGCCCATTTGCACTGCGCGCCGCTGATTCCCGCGCTTGCTGCGGAAGTGATTCTGAGCGCGTTGAATCAATCGATGGATTCGTTCGATCAAGCGCCCGCTGCCACCCTCATAGAGCAGAAAGTGCTGCGCTGGCTTTGCTCCGCGATCGGGCTGCCGTCCGCAGCCGGCGGGACATTCACGCCCGGCGGGACGGTGTCGAACTATATGGCCATGCTGCTTGCGCGCGATCATTTCGCGTTGCGAAAGTGGAACTGGCGGAGCCACGAAAAAGGTCTACCGCTGGAGGCCGAGCGCTACCGCTTCATCTGCTCCGCCGCCGCGCATTTCAGCGTCGCCAAGTCTGCGATGCAGCTTGGCCTCGGGACGGATTCGGTGATTTGGATTCCTGTCGATGACCGTAGTCGGATGCGCGTGGATGCGCTCGCGGACTGCCTCGCTGCGCTGCGGACGGCGGGCGGGCACGCCGTCGCGATCATCGGCACCGCGGGGACGACGGACTTCGGCGCGATCGATCCGCTCGCGGAGATCGCGCGGCTTGCGGAGGCCGCGGGCGCATGGTTCCACGTCGATGCGGCCTACGGCGGCGCATTGCTCCTTTCCGCGCAGCGAGATGCGTTGCGCGGGATCGAGTTGGCCGATTCCGTCGGCGTCGATTTTCACAAACTGCTGTGGATGCCCATCAGTTGCTCGGCGCTCGTCTTGCGTGACGACGCGCTCTTCGACACGATCAAACTTCAGGCCGACTACCTCAATTCCGAAGCGCACGCGGAACTCGGCATCCCTGATCTCGTCACGAAGTCCGTCCTGACCACGCGTCGCTTCGATGCGCTCAAAGTCTGGGTGTGCCTGCGTGCCATTGGCGCGCGTAGGCTCGGCGAAATGATCGACCGCTGCATGGCGCTAGCCCGCGAAGTCGCCGCGCTGCTCGCGCGCGATCCCGCATTTGAGCTGTTGCACGAGCCGGAGACGACCTGCGTCGTTTTCCGACTGCGAGGCGCCGACAGCGACGCAATCCGACACGCCATGTTCAACGCCGGCGAAGCAGTACTCGGGCACACTGTCATCGCGGGGCGCAGCGCGTTGAAATTCACGTTGCTCAATCCCGCGGCCACGCTCGCTGACTACGCCGCGCTCATCGAACGAATCAAAATCCGCGGCCACGGCTAAATGTCTTCGCGCATCTTCATCTGCCGCAGCACCGCGCTTTTTAGCAGCGCGATCGTCCCCTCCGGAAAAGCGATCATGAAGCGCCGGAACCTTTCGTAGTCGAGCGTCAGGACCGCCACCGGCCCCTTCGCCGTGACCGTGGCATTGCGCCGCTCGCCGGTGAACATGCCGTACTCTCCGAGCACCGTGCTCCGCCCCAGCGTCGCCACCGGGGGCCCATCACTCTTCACACGCACTTCAACCACGCCATCCTTCACCACATAGATTTCCGTCGCCACGTCCCCCTTCGCGCACAGCACCTCGCCGTCCGCCAGATCGCGCCGGTCGAACATCGACGCGAAGAACTCGATGTCCTCCTCCGACACACCGCCGAAGACATCGCTTTTGTGCAGAGCGTCCATGCGGTTCTCCAATTCGTCCGGGGCCGCGGCCGTGCCGCTCACGCTTACGAGACTGCGAGCCTCGGCCCGCGCCCATTTTTTCTGCAACTCGTGCAGCATGATCGCCGGCAGAAAAAACGAGATGTCCGAGACAATCTTGCCGACGGCGATGCCCCAGCCCGCGCCGAAAAAGTGCGCCGCCGTGCCCATGGCCAGCGGGCGGATGAAGCCCGTATCCACGATTTCCGGCACGCCGAATTCCATCACCAGATTGCGGATCGTCTTCCCCGCGCCGCTCCATCCGTAGTTGTGCAAACGCCGCACCGCCCTCGCCCGATCCGCTATCACTTGGCGAATGATAACGACAGAAAAAAAACCGAGCGTCTCGCACACCGACGCCGCGTAGGCCGACGCCACTTCGTTCCCCTTGGTCGCGCCGTGCGCCGTGAAGTATCCCCAGTAGGCCATGAGCGTCCCGGCGACCTCCGGCAGCCCATATCGCTTGATCCAGCCCAGCGCCTTGGCGCGAATCCCCGGATTCCTTTTAACCGTGACTACCGGCGCGCCGTCGTCCCCACTCTCCGGCGCGACGAATGGGGACTGACGCATAGGTGGTGGTGTAGCGGGTGTCGCATGGTGGGGCCAGAAAAATCCGACCCAGGTTCGCCGGGGTCGAAGAGCAGGCCGCCGCCGCCCGCACACTTGCCAATTGCGTGCGCCAGGGTGGAGTTGAATTGGCACGCCGATAGCCGCCTGTTGCATTCACGGCCATTTTCTACGGTGTGAAATATTTTTATTCTTAAATCGGCGCTATTCTGCAGTCTTTACTTTTCGGCACTTGGCGTGGGCGCGTTTTCACCGTCGCTGGCTAGGATGGGCTTTCCACTTCTCGTAACATTTGGGCCAATTCGTAAAGAGTCGCTAATAAAGGTCGCCACAGGCGCAAGACGATTGTCGTTAGGCGAATTAATGTAATACAAAAATCCCGGAGCCTACGGGGCTCGAACCCGCAACCTCCGCCGTGACAGGGCGGCGCTCTAACCAATTGAGCTAAGGCTCCTCCCGGAAGACAAAAGTGTAGTGGCGCCGATCCTTAGCCGCAACTATTCGCGCTCGGTTGCTCGCGCTCACAATTTTTCTAACTAAGAGCGTCGGCGCGAGTGGAGAAACTCGGTTTTGCGCAACAACAGATCGACGTTCTGGTTGAACATTTTGTATGGGGACAGCGTCGAACTCCGAAATTGTTTCGCGAGTGAAGATTGCGAATGCGCCTGATGAAGCTATAGTGAGGCTTGGTTCGGCGGATTGACCCAAACCATAAATGAGCGACAAGCGCAGCGAGGGATTTGAGGACGGGGTTGGGGACTCGGCTCCGGACAATCTCCTTGATTCATTTGATCGAGTAATTTCTTCGTTGCCTCCGGGCGATCCAGTTCGGCGCGATTTGTTGGAACTGCGGCCGCAGATCTTCGATCAGCAGGAGACGATGGTCGAGGCGCGCCGGATGATCGAGAAGCTCGAGGAAGTCATAAAGAAAGTGACTTCGCCGGCAAACCGGATCGGCACATTTCTAGGCGCCACGTCGAAGGAAACCGCGCATATCGTGGTAGGAGGCGCAGATTACTACTGCAATATCGATCCGCGCATTCCGCTTGCGAAATTGAAAAAAGGAACGCGTGTACTTGTCAATGAAGCCTTCGTGATTGTCGGTGATCTTGGATTTGAGACGGCTGGTCCAGTGACAAAAATTACCGAAGTAATTGGCAAGGACCGATTGCGCGTCGGC
>Ga0137387_10000766_pt1 | contig 14670 bp, 15 predicted proteins | sample SagtaG_3_FD_104909 | JGI IMG/M metagenome (GOLD analysis project Ga0137387, IMG submission 104909) | Vadose zone soil microbial communities from Angelo Coast Range Reserve, California, USA - Sage2_R_115_16 metaG | ecosystem: Environmental > Terrestrial > Soil > Vadose zone > Saprolite | place...
TGGCGCGTGCCCTGCTGGCGGGCAACGCTCCCCGGCTCTTGCATCTCGATGACCTCCAATGGTGCGACCGCGAGACCTTGGAGTGGTTGCACTACCTCTTGCGCTTCGATCAGCAAGCACGGCTGCTCCTCATCAGCACCGTACGCGCGGATGAGATGTCGGCCCCATCCCCCCTTGTGTCATTGCTGAGCAGTTTGCGCCGCGATGGGTTGGTGACTGAAATCGAACTTGGCCCCCTAGGCGCAGCCGATACCGCATTTCTGGCGAGCCAGGTCGCCGGCCATGATCTCACCTCGCCTGATGTGGCTGTTTTGTACCAGGAGACGGAAGGCAATCCATTGTTCGTGGTCGAAACCATGCGAGCCGGAACGCTGGAGCCGGGCATGACGACTCAGTATCCGGCGGAACAGGCACAAGCGCCTGCTCCTCAGCGTTCTCCCCTTCCACAGACGGTCCAGGCCGTGATTGCCGCACGACTGGCGCAACTGTCTCCCCCGGCGCGTGACCTGATCAATCTGGCAGCCGTGATCGGGCGAGCCTTCACCTTCGCGGTGCTGGCGCGGGCCAGCGGATTCATCTTGCCCGCCTCCATCGCAAGATCGGTGATATCTGGCTAACGCAACATCGCTACGAAGTCGTTTTGCAGACTTGTAGAAGGGCACTAGCCAGCCTGGGCCGGGAACCAGTTGAGGGGGCTGCGCTGTGGTGGCAAGAATGGATAGAGATCCAGAGCGACCGCTTCATGGTCTATTATTGGCTGGCCCAGACGGATGCAATGCTTGAATTGATAAACCAGATGCGGCAGGCCGTGGAGCAGTATGGGACACTGGTACAACGTGCCGAACTCTTCGAGAACTGCTATCGCCTGAATGCCAGGCGTGATCGCTACACGGTTTCCGACGAAACGCTGGAATATAGCCGTGCCGCGTTGATCACACGGCAGGAAATAGGCAGCCTGGACGAGATTGCCTGGGCCCAATGCGACCACGGTTACCACTACCTGTGGCGCGATAATCTCGACGAGGCGGAAATACATATTCATGCCGCGACAGCTATAGCAGAGCAAACAGGCAATGTGATGGTGAGGTTATGGGGTTTGATCGGGCAATCCATGTTGTACCGGAAACGCGGGCAGGTAGAAGAAACGCGGCGCACTAGCTTGCTGGCTCTGGAAGTGGCAACAGCGATACCGAGACCTGAACAAAGCGGTACAGCACAGGCTAACCTGGCGTGGGTTGCCTGGCGTGAGGGCAAGGTAGAAGAAGCGCAAGCAAAAGGCTCTGCTGCCCTGGCATTATGGCGCTCGGAGCTACTCTCCTCGATAGTCTATGCGTTCCAGTGGACTGCTCTCTGGCCTCTAGTTGGGAGCGCACTGGAGCTAAACCATATTTCGGAAGCCGTGAGCCACGTACGCGCCCTACTCGCCCCTGAGCAACAACGCCTTCCCGACGCCCTCTCCAATACCCTGGCAGCAGCAGTCGAGGCATGGGACGCCGCACAACCGGGCGCAGCGCGCTCTCACTTACAACAAGCGACGGCCTTGGCTCAGGAGATGGGCTATTTGTAGGGAAACGAAAAACATGAACAATCTCAAGACAAAAGCCTTCGGCGGGCTTCTGCTCGTTCTCATCGTCATGGGAGCGCTCCTCTTTCTTGCGGCAGGGACGCTCAACTACTGGCAGGCGTGGGCCTTCCTGGCCGTGTTCGGCGCGTCAGGGTTGGTGATCATTGTGTACTTGATGAAAAAAGACCCGAAGCTCTTGGAGCGGCGGATGTCTGCAGGGCCAACTGCCGAGCAGAGGACAAGCCAAAAGATCATCATGTCCATCGCATCACTCGGGTTTGTCGCCCTGTTTGTTTTCCCCGCAATCGATCATCGCTTCGGGTGGTCATCAGTGCCACCGTATGCGGCCATTGCTGGAGATGTCCTTGTCGCGCTCGGATGGATGATCATCTTTTTTGTCTTTCAAGAAAATACGTTTACCTCTGCTACCATTGAAGTAGCGGCTGATCAAAAAGTCATCGCAACTGGACCCTACGCAATCGTGCGGCACCCAATGTACAGCGGGTCCTTGCTGTATCTTCTTGGCATGCCGATTGCGCTCGGCTCCTGGTGGGGGCTGTTCGTGATTCTCCTGATGATGCCCACAGGTCTATGGAGACTTTTTGATGAGGAAAAATTCTTGAATAAAAATCTGGCTGGATATACGGAATACGCGCAAAAGGTGCGGTATCGCCTCGTGCCTTATCTCTGGTAAATCGTCAGCCGAGGGCATAGCCTTGGTGCGCGCCATTGTGTAAATCCCAACATTCTGCGGTTCTTACACAATTCTGGTGAAAGATGAGGTTTATCTTTCCAGAATCTCACTTCTTTGCGCCCTTGGCAATTAACGATATATCGCATATGCTTCGAATAATGATAACGATATATCGCATTGTACGACATAGGTGAGAATGAAAGGAAAAAATAAACATGAATCCCGCTACCGTCCTCGACTTCGTTAACTTGTTCTTCGCCGGTATCTTAGCTGGCGCACTTTTCGTCATTGACTACGGCGTGGGGCGCGCAGTCGCCGCCGTTCTGGACGAACAGTCGCAGATCCAGGTGCGTCAAGCACTGATACGGAGCCTGCGTGTGTTGGTGCCCGCCATCTTTGTTCCGACGATCCTATCGGGGGTTGCCATAACGGTTCTAGATGGGTTCGATCCGGGCTTTGCCTTCCGCTTAGCAGGACTGCTCGATGTGCTCACCTGCTTCTTGCTCACGCTCATCGGCACCGCTCCCATCAATGCAGCCGCGCTCACCTGGCAGCCTAGTGCGCCGCCGAAGAATTGGCGGACGTTGGTCAGTCGGTGGGAGCGATTCGATAGGGCTCGTACTTGGGCAGCGGTCACGGCGTTTGCGCTCTTCTTAACGGCCATGGCACTCAAGCTGGCCGCTCATTGACCTTTGAGAAAGCAGCCTCAATTCATGAAATGGATCTTTAACTGTTGAGGCTTCTGTTGTTTGTCTTAATTCGGTTCGTTTTTCCGACTCATTTCCCGTGAATTGCCTGGATGCGCTTAGGGAGGGAGCTAAAAGTAGTTCGCTATTCAATGGCCCTGACACATAAATTGGTTCTTGCACAATTCTGGTGATAAGCTTTTCTGGTAAATGACCTGAAGGATCGAACGAAAATACTGGGTTGAGGGCCATCGCGTCGAACCTTCAGGGCAAAAAATTTGCCCTGAAGGTTCGACACCATTTCCAATGTCCGGCTTCTTTTCATGCAACAGGACATTTTTCAGAAGAAAAGAGGGAGCACAGATTTTCATCTTTCACATCGAAGGTCCTGCTCCAGAAGCGGTTCCACCCGTACGACTTCTGGCTTGATCGAACCTTGAAGGCCAAATTCGAGCATTGCGGCTCATTCCGTCGAACCTTCAGGTCATTTACCATCTGGTGATAAGCTTTTCAAGAGAGATGGTAAATTAACTGAAGGGTGGACAGATTTTGCACGGAAGGGTGGGAATTTGATCTGAATCATGGGAATTGGCGCTTCATTGCCTGGGAAAACCCCTTCACATCTGGCTTCTCCCATCGATACCCTGTAAATAGATATCCTTTGTGTGCCTCCTGAGGGACATAGGGGATGGCAGAAGCCTGGTCGGCAAGCTTCTCTCGAAGGCAGAGCAGCGCCTCGTCTCTTGCGTGCAACTGGTACTCCGGCTCCGACACTCGGACCGATCAACCACCGCAAGACGCACAACGAGGCGCTGCTCTCGTGGATGAACCGCTCGTCGAGATCAGCGATGACGAGAGCTTCTGGCGATCCGGTCGAGGATGTCGAACACCGCGCGGGCGACCACGTCTGGGCGCTGGGTGTAGAAGAGATGCCCAGCATCTTGCAGCACTCGATGCTCGCCTTGCGGCACGGAGCTGACGAACGCAGTGTGCGCCTTGAGCTTGATCTGGTTGAAGGCGTGCTGGTCTTCATCGGAGGTCCCCGGCATGGGGTCGATCTGCATGCCGGTCAGGACTGTGACGGGGACATCAGGCAATGCTGGCCCGTTGGTGACTTCCTCTTGGACGCGTCTCGCGCTCTGCATGTCGCGAAGGCCGATGATCGCACGATCAGGGTCCATGTGACGAGCGATGAGCGGGTCACGCACCTGAGCGGGCAGCTTCTCCCACTCCGCGAACAGGGTCGGATACCACTCACGCGCGATGTCGGGATTGCGCCGCAGCTCGGAGAGCATCGCCTGTACGACTGCCTCGTCACCCTCCTCCGGCAATGGAATGCCTTCAGCGGAGGGATCGATGAGGACCAGGCCCACCACCTCATCCGGGAAGTGCTGGGCGAAGGCCCGCACCAATAGCCCGCCCAGGGAATGGCCGACCAACAGATACGGACCTTCGATACCAGCCAGGCCCAGAGCGTCGTGTAGATCTGTCACGATTTCTCGCACGGGGCGTTCGCCAGGCCCCGGGTCACTCCACCCGCTGCCGGCACGGTCGTAGAGCACACAGGTCGTGCGTTTCGCACACAGCTCGAACAGGTTGAGGTAATCCAACCCGAACGCGCCAGCGCCCGCTTCGATCACCACCGCAGGCGTGCCTGTTCCCGCGTGGTGCAGCATGAGTCGGCGACCGAGGCCTCCAGCATACCGCTTGCCCAGCGGGGGGGCATCGTCCTGCGCGTTGGCGTGGTCATCCTGCTCACGCGGCTCTTTCGGTTCCGTCTCACTCTTGGTGTGGGTGAATTCATCTGGATGAAAAGAAGTTGACATCAGTCTTTTTTTCCCTTTCTGCTTTGCCGTTTTTTCCTTTCCTCGACTCCCGACGTTCCAGCATGTCGGCCTTCATCTGGGAGGCGTGGTTTTCTGCAACCGTATCACCGTTTTTGGAGATGGCCTTACGCACTTTTTCGTTTTCGAGGTGTTCACGAGCCGCGTGCCGCGAGCGTCAGCATCGTTACTGGATGGTGGCCATCAAGTGCAACATCTGCGGGTGAGCCAGAATGGTGAGGGTTTCGGTACTGGAGAGATCGAGCAGGCGAAAGTGGATCGCGTCCGATCCTTCGTAGGTCGTCAAGGTGGCAGGTTCGTAACGGACGCGTGGGCGAAGCAGAAAATCGCGAATGGCGGAATTTCGGAGCGCCGGAATGTAGGATTCGCAAAAACTGGTGCCACAGGACGGGCAGTCCACGCGTGCGTAGATTCCCAGTGGCAGAGCATCGTAAAGACTGTAAGGAGGAACGAGCGTGCTGCGATCAATGATCTGGATCTGCACCGTGGATTGACACGTCGGACATCGCTGCTGGTTCAAACAGGCATGATAGAACTCTGCGCCTGCTTGCATCACGCGTTTGAGAGCGGGGCGGAACGAGCGGATCGGACCCAACAAGCCTGGGAAGTTTCCTGTATTGGTGAAATCGGTATTGTATCGTGATGAACACTCGGGACAGCGCAGGCGCATGGTCGCTCCGCCTGCGTGTTTGTGCTCCACGATCCCGCGCCAGTGCCGTTTGCCGCACAGAAAGCACCACTGCCGCGTCTCCTGCCAGCCCATGGACTCCTCCTCATCAAGCAAGAGGCCGAAAGCCTGTGCATCTTCACGCAGTTCTCCATGCAAGATCTGGTGAAGCTTTTGCCGCGCACGATGCAGTTTCAGTTCGAGTGCTCCCAGGCTCATAGAGAGCCGCTCAGCTACTTCACGCTGGGGCAGTTCGTCCAGATAACAGAGTTCGATGAGTTCGCGCGTGCTCTCCGAGAGATGCCCCAGGGCGCGATCAAGCAGTACCTGCATATCCTGGCGCTCCAGTTCCTCGATAGGATCGATGGCGAGCGAATCGGGCAGATCGAGGCTCTCTTCGTCCAGGCTCTCGCGCAATTCGCTTGCGTGAGGCGCGGAAGACTTCGCATGAAAGTGCCGTTTGCAGATGTTGCGGCAGATGCCATCGAGCCAGGCCGACAAACGTTCCGGCTGGAGCTTCTCAAGGTGCCTCCACGCCTCAAGGTAGGTCTCCTGGACCACGTCTTCGGCTTCATCTGGTCCGATCCCTGACATGTGTGCCAACCGCAGCAAACGCGGGCGAGCGGCATCTACGCTCTCACCAAGCGCTCTCATGAGTTCTTCCTGGGAACGTCGGGGCTGACAGATCGAGCAGTTTTGGCGTCGCGTGCCATGCTGACAAACGAACGCTGCTGTTCTTCGTTTTTGCATTGCATTCTTCTCCTCTCTGCTCACCTATCACATTTTTGCGCAGTTTCCTTACGCACATTTTTGAGATGGTTTCTTCCATCACCTGTAAATGTGATTACTTAATGGCGGCAAAATGTGATAATTATTTGGCGTAATGCCGACATTGCCTTCTCTTTCCATTAGCAATGAAGAGAGCCTGGCAGGCGGGTCTAAGAACTCTCCTGGCGAGAAAGTTGTCTGTGATAAGCGTCATATAATTATCAAAAAACTATGCCATCGAGTAATCACATTTACACCGTTTCGCGCTTGACTCATCATGGCTCAGTATTGGGAGTATTCGTTTTGCGTTTGTCGTGAGACTTGAACCGCAGCACCCTGCCACGCGGTTCGAGGGTGCGCGTGCTTGCACAGTCGGGGCATTCCACGAGCGTAACTGACGACCTGGGGATGGTATTCGAGGTACAAAAGGAGACGCTCTTCGAGTTGGCTACAGAACGGCTGGCGGATAGGGGAATCCGTGCCCGCCTTCAGACTGGGAATCCACCCTGAAATGGAGCGACCTGCAATTTTGAACAGATCAATACCATCAACAGCCGGTGCAACCATCGGTATCCCTCCTGCACGAGTGGTACATGACGTGTACCATTGGAGTTTATCTGCGGGCCGCCTGTCTCTTGTACTTGCTCACCGCCAGGTCATATGCCTCCGAGAGGCACTGCCGCACGTTCGTTTCAAACGTCTCGTCACTGGGGTTGAGCACGCACACCCAGTACATTCGGCCATACACCGGGTGAGGCATTACCTGATCCAGGGCGGTGAAGTCGTAGCCACTCGCGTTCTCGCCGCTGCTCGCCGCGCTGTCTCTATCGGAAGGGAGTGAGGACTCGCCGAAGAGCGAGCGAAACGTCTGCTTACCGATGCCGATGTTCAAGCGAAAGATTGACGGGCGATTGAGATTGGAGAACTGGTCATAGAGATCGCTCGTCACCAGCGTCACAAACGGAAACCGGTGATCTGGCGGAACATTCTTATCTGGGTTGTAGAAGAAGAAGCTGTTGCCCGAATCGGTCACAACATCCACGCCCTCACATGTCTTGGTGATGTACTGGCTGATCTCAGCTTCGTTCACAAGTAATGATCCTTTCCTGACTGGCCTTGCTCAGCGTCAACAATTTACAACTCTAGGAAAAGTATACCTGATAGGGAGCGATTTTCCCAGGCAATGAAGCGTCAATTCCCATGATTCAGATCAAATTCCCACCCTTCCGTGCAAAATCTGTCCACCCTTCAGTTAATTTACCAAGAGAGTCAGACGACATGACTTTGATGTAGGTTCCAACGGAAGCGCGTATCCGAACTGAGCTTGAAAGAGAGATTTTTGCTGGGAGTAAGCGCGAAATATTCTAATGGAAACGCGAATAAAGTACAAGATTCTAGTGGAAACGCGAATAAAGTCTTTTTCAAGAAGCCTCTTCCTGCCATTTCCCTGTGTATGGAGCAAGGAGTGCATTAATGCGGGGGGAGTGCCTCAATTGTTTTTGCGTTAGCCTTACGATTTGGCGAATCCGCCTCAATGTGACAGGTTCTCCCTGTGACACGAGCACATTGATGGCAGTTTGCACCTGTTGAACTTTTGCTTCCTCATCTAAACGGGGAGAGAGGCCACGCTCAGATCGGTTCTTCTGATACTCCTGGAACAAAGCTCGAATGCGAGGGTACTTCATGACCATATACGAATAGGACAAATCTACCATGTCACAGACGTGTTGCAGAACAATTGGTTCTCCACGAGCTTCTAACTGTTTCAGCGTGCGTTCGACCTGCTTGACGAGTTCCTCTTCCCGCTTTAGGTCCACCTGGAATATTTCCTGTCTCCGTTCCTTCTCACATCTGGTGAGGAGTTTTTTGACACGAGGATACTGTTTTAAACGACTTCCAGTCATACCCAAGAGGTCTCCAATGTTTCCTGGCAGGATTGGTTTGCCCCTGGCTTTCAATTGGCGGATGGCTGCTTTCACCTGATCCAGGAGTTGTTCCTCGCTGGGAGGCGCGACGAGATCTCCTAGAGACTGCTCATCAAAGATCTCACACAGTGAGTATCCCAGAACAGCAGCATACTGCAGGTAGTCGCCCAAGTTGGCTTGTCTGAACCTGCTGACATAATCGATATCGCGGACGACAGAGCGATCTCGAGCCAAAAGATGCGCGACCTCCGGTATCCAGAGATCCCGTCGTTGTCGGAGCAACTGAAACCGTCGGCCGATGAGCTTTGCTTGCTCTTTCTCCAGAGGTCTTGGACTTGGGGTGAGGAGCATTTTCAGGTCGTTCGTGTACCTGTCTGTCGGTTCTACGTCATCATCGCTGAGACGAGAGGGTTCGCAGGTTCTCAGGTCTCCCTGGCAGGTAGGGCACCTGGTGAGTTGAGGGAGACATCTCAAGAGAGGAAGAGGTGATCGGCAGTGTCCACACTGATCGAGGAAGCGTACGCCATGCTCAATGCATCCGGGGAGCACAAGAAAGCGCCAGAGCAAGGAGTAGGAAGCCGGGGCGTGCTCGGCTAAACAGATCGGACAGTAGCGTAAGGAGGGAGCGAGGCTCCCCGCCAGAAAGTTGTGGCAAGAATTTGGATTCATGGCACATCCAAAGTGTTGGACGAGGTGGAAGAAGGTCATGTCAAGCCAGCGCTCTTCTGGATGGCCTGTGATTTGGACAAGACCTGAGTAGAGAGGAGCAGGGTAATCAGGACTCCTTTTCAGGTTGTAAAGGCGCATTCCGCCTGCGAGTGCTCCTAGTTCATTGAGTGACTGGAGTCCATTGGCTTCGGCCAGGCGTGTGATGTAGCTGGTCATGGATTCGAGCGGTTGAGGACGCGGGTGCAGCGGTAACACTTTCCAGATTGCTTGCTTTTGGTCATCCCACGCTTCTGTTTCCATACACAGCTTACCTCTTTTCTCTTTGACGGATGAGATCGAGGAAGTCGGTGACCTGTTCCGTTTGAATATCTTTCCAGGTGGCTTCCAAGATAGATTGTTCCAAACATGGTCGGTTTTCCTCAATGGCTCGACGGCAGCCGTCTCGGATCAGAATCATGATGTCTCGTAAGATACCTCCTGTCCATTGTTCAATCAGTGCAGCAGGCCCAGAACTGCCCTCGATCTCACGCCGACAGAGATGTGAGTCCTGGCTGAACGGGAGAAACACTTCAATCGTGGCAAGCAGGTCATCCAGGCGGGTGCCGGTATATTGCTTGAGCTGGAAAAAGTCATTCCAGCGCCCTTTGATTTCCGCATCTCCTTCCGTCCAGGTAATGGGATGTGTCGCGGCACAGATCATGGGGATGCCACGGGTCATGTTTGACACCTCTAAGACCCGGCGCTTCAACTCAGGACGCTTAATGTGCTGGACCTCATCAATCACAATGAGTTCGACGCCACATTTCTGAAAATACAGCACGAGTTTCATGAGGAGAATTTCTTCGTTGTCGCTCTTGACGTAGGTCTGCCCGCATTCCAGCAGCATGCGCCACAAGAGCGGCCTTGCCGTGTTCTGGCTGACAGGAGCCTGGATGCCAATGATCGGGACACGATTGCGCTCCTCTTCGACGGTCGGCAGGTGGTGGAAGATGAGCCAGTCCAGGTAGGTCGTTTTGCCCATGCCTGACTCTCCCCCGAGCAAAAAATTGCGCGTTTGTCCAAGTGACCGGTAGCCTCTTACCTTCGCAATCTTGTCATCGAGCTTGCGTAGATCAGCCGTCATGAAAAAGAGAAAGGAGTTGAGCCAGAGCAGCCGTTCCTCTTTAGAGAGCCTCGCGAACTGCTGAGCGAACTGGTCACGAATCGCACGTACTCCCAGGTTTTTGAGCACGCTCTTAGGAATGTTCAGTGATTGTTTGACCAGGGTCATTTCCATGCGTCGTCGTGCATTGGAGATGTGGGCAGATTGCTGTAATTCCAGTAAGTTGTTGCCACTCATCCCTGTCAGTTGTTCTTCCAGCAAACGATCAATACGTTGCCATTCTGCTTGCCATGTTCGCAAATCTGCAAGGCGGTGGCTGACATCGAGTGACTCATCAAGTGGCGGTGTTATCTGTGATCCCTCCTTACCCGTGTAGGAAGCGAAGCACACGTTCGGTCTCTTCATCAAGCGCCGATGAGGGCACATGTGAAGTTGGCTGCACTAGACTTTCCTTGATGAGCTTTTCCGATGGTTTGGGTCTGGTACGCTGTGCTGCTTTCTTTTCTTGTGCCCGAAGGCGTCCTAGCGCTTTGAGATCAGTAACGAGTGCCAGCTCTTCTGGTGTCTTGCCTTCGTTTTCGTGATCTGAAGATCCCACAAGGCGTTTCGCTGTCTTCCATTCAGCCAGGCTGAGGTGGAGGTAGCTCCCATCTGCTTGTTGCAATTCTCGTGCATACCCGTCTCCGATCCACTCGCCATTGCGAAACAGGGCAATGCGACTGATATCAACCGGATCGTAGCGGAAATTGTACGCAACAGCGCGTCCAGTACGGTCAACGCGTTCGATCCCCCCAAGCTCAGCCGACCAGTAGTTCAGGCCAAAAGCAGGGATGCCCGTGCTTCTCACCTGGCGCGTTTGCGGATGCATGCGCATGAACAGGCGGTCCATCGCAGGGGTGAAGGGTGGCGGGACTGGGAAGCCGGAAGATTGGATGCCCTCGCTCCATTTCTGGTGAGGAGTCAGGCCACTCAGTTCTCGATGCGGGGTGTGCTGGTACTTGAGAATGAACTGGTGAAGGAGGCGATTCATATCCGGATAGAGCAGGCAGGCATTGTTTGCCGCCCTACGAATCTCTTTCGGATCGGATGACTGAATGGCTCCGGCTAGCAACTCCTTCATCTGTCCAGAGAAGTTCTTGAAGAGCCGCTCAATGATCGCGCCGTACCTTCCCTTGTACGGCGGGCGAAACACGAGATCGATAGCGTTGTAGGTTCCGTTGCGCGAGAGCACCCGTGCCAGATTCTCCAAGCTGTGAGAATGGTGTGCCCAGGCATTGTCCAGAAACAGTTGCAATGGGATACCATAACAGGCCCATTCCTGCTCTAGTCCGAGGTCAAGATGTGACGTTTTTTCCCAGATCGCCTGCTTGAGGGCCTGTTGGATGGACTCAATGCAGGGATCTTCGTAGAGCAGCGCCATGCCTAAGATACTGCGTGAATACGCATCGATCAAGAGCGTCAGCCACAAACGCGAAGGCTTCTGTCTTGTTGCTTCATCAACGATCCAGGCATCCAGGAGCCAGTGGTCAGCAAACACATACTGAAGGGGGAACTGTGCATGATGCACGAAGGTGTCAAATACCAGGTGAAATTGTTCCCACATCCCCTTCCCAAGCCGTTGTGTGATCATGGTCTCACCCTGATCCGGTTGTGCCTCAATGTACTTGGCATAGGCGTAGAACCAAGCGGGAGAAGGCATCTCAATCTCTGTTAACAAGGCAGCTTTCTCCTGATTGTCCAGAATGGCCTGCATGGGGATTTTGAGATCGAGGAGTTCGGTCACCAGATTTTCTGGGATGCTCGCTCCACACTGCTCCGGATCGACCCAGTACCCATGTGTTCGCTTTTCGAGAATGTCTTGCGCGAGCTTGTAGACGCGTGCCTTGGTACTGCGCGTGTTCCCGTAGTAGAGCAGCAAGCACAGATCGATAAAATGAAATTGCGCTGCTTGCATGCGAGGGAGACGAAAGGTGGCGCGGCGAAAGGAAGCGGCGATTTGGGCTTCGTCTCCATGAGAGGTCTCATACAAGCGCTCATATTTGTAGTAGGTCGTGAGACCTGCGTGAAGCTTGATTTCCTGGCTTGTTCCCCTGATCTGCATACGGATGGTGGTTTTGTTCACGGTTGAGAGCGCGCGACGTATCGCTTGTTGGTGTGAGATGGCTTCGCCACGCGCTTTTGCCCGTCGTTCGTCCGACTCGACGAGCCTGCTCACCGTTTCGACAACGCTGGTGACGATGCGTGCCTTGATGACATAGCTCTCTGGCAAATCATGGGTGGTTGTTGCTTGTGCGAGGCCATATCGCTCTTCTATCTGTTGATGCAGTACTTCAAGTGTGGGCGCAAAGAGGGGCGCAGATGGGTTCGTCCTCTTGATGGCGAGGAGATCGAGGAGGCTGAGGGTGGTCCCTGATCCTTCTGGAAGGGGTTGGACATGCAGGAGCAAAGCGTTATCAGGGTCGAGGGCCATCACCTGATAGGTGCGTTGTTGCCAGAAAATGTAGTGGCCTGGTTGCAAGGTATGTGGTGCCGAGAGAGGACGTGCGCGTTTCATGCGTGTCTCTCCTTCTTGTTCAGCCTGACCTGAACATATGGCGCGAGGGCGGCGTTGACAAAGAGGAGGCGAGACGTGAGATCAGTGTCAAGCACCTGGTGCCAAAGGAGGTGGCAGAGTGCAGAAATGACGGTTGGTGGGGGAAGGGAAAGTGCGTGAGCCAGTTCTGCGATCAGGATGCACGCTGCTTTCTCCTCATCTCCGTTCAACCTCTGGCGCATTGTGGCAGCGACGGCTGCATTCGCGTAGATGCTCGGTCGGTAACGATACAAGGCCAGCAGGTTCGCCTCTTCCGTGGCTTGAGGGAGCGTTGCTTCTGTATGAACGACGTAGCGCCAGCCTCGCTGCTGACAGATCGACCGCGCAGCCTTTTCGCGCTCCTGGATGCTTACTCTGTCCTGGCGCTCGGTGAGCGTCACCTCGTGAATTTCTATCTCGCCGGTCGTCTTCCAGACGATGAAATCTGGTACGTAGGTATGTGAGGTTCCTTGGGAGGAAGTCCAGGTAAAGCGTTCGGGCTGACTTCTGTACTCCTGCACGGTTGAGTCGCGGTCGAACAGCAAGGTCAACTTGCGCTCCTGAAAAGATTCACACTGGACCGTTTCGTCAGCTTTGCTGGTGATGGCATAGCGCAGATTGTTGTCTATGGGCGCAACACGCCTGACGTTGCCTGCCGGTGGTTTGCGTTTGAGAGCCATACTTCCATCCTCCTTGCGCCTCTAGGATGAGACAATGCTTCATGTTGTGTATGACGCAACAGCACCGGAGGATGAGAGACCTGTAGGACTTTTGTATTCGCGCTTACGTTAGAAAGTTTGCCGTATCTTTGTGTACTTATTTCGCGTTTGCATTAGAATCTTTGCGGAATTCGCGCTTACATTAGAATCTACATGAGCATGAAAAAAAGGCACCAATCGGAACTATAAGCTCAGCAATCCCCAAAATTGAGGAAGACCCGTTTTTTGTCCATCTGCTACGGGAAGGCCTAACCACGTTCAAGAGGGGTGAGCGTGCAATCACGGGCAGGGGCCGCTTTCACTGGAGCAGGGGCAGGTTCTAAAGCTGGCAACGATGCCTGTAATTGCTTGCTCGTCTGTATTGCTTCATAGTCGGCCATCACTGATGTTACCCACTCTTGCAAGTGGATAACGAGGGTGTTTCTCATTGACATATGATTTTTCTGGGGCCGACCTTGGCAGGCTCGGTCCCCGGTTCTTCCATCCCCCAACTCCAGGAGACCCTGGGGGTAATCGCGAGGGAGCTCCCAGGGCCGAGGTGTCCCTGACGTTGGACGATCTCTGCGATGCCGTGAATCCTGATCCCGCGTGGCTGCCAGGGACGAAGCGACTTGAGATCGTCGATAAGGAGGGACACCTTGCGATGGCCTGCCACAATATTTTGGTATTTGCGCGTGGTCTCGAGCTGTTGACCGCCAATGGAGAAGCGTGCGTCATCGAACTCGAAGCCCACGGCATCAACGGTAGGCTGTTCCTCGTTGTCCACGGTGGCAATCCTGGCAAGGGGTTGCGCTCGCAGGAAAGCCAGTTCTTGCTCTGAAAACATCACATACCTCTTTTCTTGCTGCTATCGCTCCGGTTCGACGGTAAGCCGGGTCAGCAGGCTCACCGTAATCATCGCCGTCACCGTGTGCATCACGATCATGGTCCAGAAGGTGGGCAGATTCATGCCCGGAGCAGGGAACAGACCGACCAGCGCCATGACGGGGTTGAGAAACGAGACGACCAGGGCGACCAGTGCCAAAACGCGGTAGAACCGCAGCGGGCGGCGAGCAAAGCGACCGACCAGGATAAAGGCAACCAGTGCCAGCAACAAAAAGACGACGGTACTGCCAATGACAAAGGGCGCCTGCAAGAGGGAAGCTGTGTCAAGGAAAGCACCTGAAGTCTCTAGTGAAGGAACAATTATCCGACAAACTTAGCTTTCTCCAGTCCTTTGATGTCCGTTTTTACCCGAAAGAGATCACCAGAATATGGCTGCTTCTTTTTTTGTTCCTCGCTCAAAGCAGTCCAGAGCGAATCCGCTTTTTGTAGCCATGATCAGACCACCTGAAGCTCGTAAGGCCAAAACCCCTATTGGTAGACCAACTTCAAATACTTCATACTTCATGGATGTTGGGTACATCCGATAGAAGCAGTTGCTTTCAATATCGACCCAGTACAATGCCTGCTCTTCAGAA
>Ga0137387_10000767_pt1 | contig 14667 bp, 16 predicted proteins | sample SagtaG_3_FD_104909 | JGI IMG/M metagenome (GOLD analysis project Ga0137387, IMG submission 104909) | Vadose zone soil microbial communities from Angelo Coast Range Reserve, California, USA - Sage2_R_115_16 metaG | ecosystem: Environmental > Terrestrial > Soil > Vadose zone > Saprolite | place...
ATCGACCATCAGCCAGGAAGCGGCGGACGATTGCGCGCGGCAGATTGCCCAAATCTGTGCGTGGAGAACGTGGCGCAACCAGCCGGGATTCACCGGCAAAGCACCATTCCGGCGCGGGACGCCCATTCCAATTTTCTTCAATACGTTCCAATCGTGCAACGCCACCTGTCCGGACGGAACCGTGTTTGGCTGGACCATTGCGGCGGGCACCGTTGCCGGACGATCACAGCAGGAAGCCGATGCGCTCGCGCAGGATTTAGCCTGTCAACGGGCGGAGAAGCATCGGGTCTGTTTGACCCCCAACCTGCCGCCGGCTTGCGTCGCCAGTTCCTACGTCGCAAACATTGTTGCAACTGGCGATCTTTCGGCAGCCCCGAACACGACCCATTGGGCGATAGTGAGCGGCGCACTGCCGCCCGGATTGACTTTCAATGGGGGCGATGTCAGCGGCGGACAAGTCACGATTACTGGGGTGCCGCTGGTCGGCGGCACATTCGACTTTGCCGTGCAGGTGACGGAATCCGATGGCATCACCGTGACCAAGAACTATGAAATTATCGTCGTGTTCAGCACCAGCCCGATATTTCTGCCGGATGCGTCCGTCGGGACTCCGTACTCGCAGCAATTGACGATTGGACCGCTCCACGATGCAACCACCGAGAAGTGGACCGTCAATTCGGGCGCGTTGCCAGCCGGAGTCACACTTTCGCCAGCGGGTCTGTTGAGCGGCACCCCAACCGGACCGGACGCGACGCTCTCAACTTTCACTGTGCAGGTTGCAGCATTGTTCCCCGGCAATCCGCTGCCCTGCAACTGCACGTTCGGACCGTTGATGATCCAGATTGGCGGCTGCGGCCAAGTCGGCGCGCCAATCCCGACCACGTTCAGCCTGCCTTCAGTGAGCCTCGGTGCGTTCGCCGTAAACCCGGACGGAACTACGGTGACGGTCAGCGCCGCTGCCGTCGCGGACCCGTATCACGTTGTCTATCGAGGCGGCGCGTATAAAAGCCCGAACAACCCCTGCCCATCGCCATCGTTCAAAATCCCGAATGAGTACCGGCTTAACTACAACGGCGGTCAGATCAATTTGTCCAGTCCTGGGTTTCCGTGCGCCGGCACTCAAGCAGGGGTCGAGGCGCTGATGCCATTGGGTCGCACGGACTCATTCGTTCATAGCGGCGGGGGAATCACGTTCTCAACGATTTTCAACGATACCGGCTTTGTCTGCGGCTCGTCTTGTCCGACCTGGGAGGTGTTTCACGATCCGCTGATCCCGCAGCCGATCAACCTTCGCATTCACAACTATCTAGTTCCCAACATGAACGGGGACACGTTCAATGACTTGATTGCTGATTCCAATTGTCCCGGCGCAACGGTTCACCCGCTCTTTGCGACTTCAACGACATGGGACGGCTCGTTTGGCGGAACAATTCCGCCGAACTCCCCGGCAAGTCACGGAGACTCGTACTCCGCCTCCCAGTTCACCGACCAGACCTCATACGCGGTCGCAGATAAAATCAAAATCGGTGACGCTTTCTTTTTGGACATTGTGTTTGTCCAAGGCCCCCGCACTGGCGCGAGTATCAATGGCGACCTGTTCAACTTGGGTTTCATCACCAATCTTCCGCCGACCTCGATGTTCTGGTACTTCAAGATCACGTCGAACAGCCAACCCGGAGTGAAGCCTGGCACGCCAACATTGATTTGGGCGGGTGTGAAGTCGTATGGCCAAACGGCGGTCGGTCATTACTTGACAATCGCCAACTGCAACCCGAATGCTCCCCAATGTTTGACCATTGAAGCGGTGCCTTGATTTATGCCAAGACGCGCTCGCTTAATCGACTTCCGCACTTCGGATGGACCGGAGAACATCGGCATTTGCCAAGGCGACATTGCTGGTTGCGCGAGGGCGGTCAACGCGGCGCAGACACGATTGGTTCTGGCCAAGGAAGCCGGAGACATGGGGTTTTGGGGATCGTGGGCGCGCTTTGTATTCAACGTAAGTTCGCCGAACACCACGATCACCACGCCGCGCCAAATCGCGCGTTTGGGGCGTCTCGACGTTTGCAAGCATCCAGTCAAGATTCAAAACGAGTTCTTCGAGTTCCTTGATTTCAGCCGTGGCCTTGAGCCAAAGACCGTCTGCAACAATTTGGAGACGTACGAGCGCGGCACCTTCCCAACGTTCTCGGACATTGTTCCCGGCAACAAAATCGTGCGGGCGTTCCTCACGGACATTGATGACAGCGGACGGCGAGTGTTCTACCAAGGCATCGACCAAAACGGAAACACGATCTACAGCGCAGACGGCCTCAGCAACGTGACTGGCGTTTTCGTTTCGTTGGTCAGCCCGTTCGTCGATAGCCCGATGCAGATTACCGGACTGACCGGGATTCAGAAGGACGTGACGGTCGCCCCGGTGCAGTTCTTCGAGGTCGATGTCACAACTGGCGCACAGCGGCTCATCCTGACGATGGAGCCGAGTGAGACAGTCGCGGCGTACCGACGGTATTTAGTCAACGGCATCCCCTCGGTCTGCTGCGATGGGTCGGCTCCGCAAGTGACGGCATTGGCAAAACTGGAATTGATCCCGGTCAAAGAGGACACGGATTACCTGCTGATCCAGAACATTGAGGCGCTGATTCTTGAGGCCCAAGCGATCCGTCACTCGAAGATGGATTCGGACCAAGCAAAGAAACAATCCGAACTGGAACACCGTGACGCGATCCGATTGCTTCAAGGCGAGCTTGTCCACTACGAAGGCAAAGATCGTCCCGCCATCAATTTCAAACCGTTCGGTAACGCGCGCCTTGAACACCGCCGCATCGGTTTACTCAATTGATTTATGCCAATGCCACCGCGCAACCTGTACGAACCCAATTATTCACCGCTATCGACATTCTCGGAGTTTCAGCCGTTTGAAGCGACAGCGCAGCCAAGTGCCGTCAGTGGCAACATCGCCGCGCTGCCAGGCGTAGGACAAATCGCCAGTGGGATCAACGCCATCAATTTGGGTTATCAGGCCGGCGCGATCCCGAATTACACTGGATTGACTACGAATGTATCAGAGGAAGCCGCAAGACTACTCAATCCAGCGGACGCCCAGGCTAATTACGACGTGTCGATGCAGGGAGCCGAGTCCGCCGTTGGGCGTGGCATTCCTGGCAGTGGCGCGGCAGCCGAAACGACCGGGCGCTTGCGGCAGGCGGACATCGAACGGCGCGCCATGCTCGGCAATCAATTGTTGTCGAGTCAAGTGCAGCGGTTGCCAGCACCGTTCAATCCCGCGACACAACTGATTCAGCCCTCGCAAATCAGCGCGCAGGATGCCGCGCTATTGGAAACGCTGATTCGTCGCGGACCACCTGGCGGAGGCGGGACGCCTGGCATCAGCTATCCCGGCTTGCGCGGTGGTGGATCGGCGGGACCGGCTCCGGCTGCTCCGGTTGGTGCGCCTGCTCCGTACACGATGCCGTTGCCGCCATTACCCGGTGCAGGCGGTCAGAGCATCGGATTGTTGCCCGATGAGTGGGATTCGTACACCGATGAGGAAAAGTCAGCTTGGATCGCGCAGCAGCAGGGCGGCGGGCAGCCGATTGAAGATTTGTCTGCTATCGCTCCGGTCGATTACGCTGCCATTCCGGCTGCGGCACCAACGGACGTTTACGGCGGCGATCTCGAAGCGATTGACACGGGCGGTTATTGACTATGCCAGCCGCAACCGACGAAGAAGTCGAAGCATCTGCACCGCAGACGACCGATCCCGCCGCTCAGGTCGAGAACGCCATTCCGCAGCCTGCCGCACGGCCAGCGCCCGCTCCTGTCCCGGCCATGCCGATGAGAATGCCGCGTCCGAGCGAGCAGTACCGGCAAGGCGGATTGACCTTCACCGCACCGGGCGGAACGAAACCAGCAGGCACCGGCTTCGATTCACCCGATTACCAGCGGCAGGTCGAGGCATACCAAATGCAGGTTATCCAGCACGCGAAGAACGTCCGCGAAGCCGAGAAGGATGTCATGTCCGCCCGCAAAATGCTGGGCGTGCTCAAGGCGGACCGGGAGATCGCAGCGGGCGTGCCTCCCGACCAGGCCATTTTCAAGAACCTGCACCTACTCACAACGCCCGGTTCAGCGCAGAACCGAATGGCGCAACCCGTCCCGAAGCCGTACGGAACAGAGATTACGGCTGGAACGAATCGGATACCGGCCATTGTGACGCCCGGCCCCGGTGGGGCGCAGCACACGCAGATCGTGCCACGGTCGGCCATGCCGCAACCCGACTTCAAGCCGAGCGTCGAGGAAGTCGCGCCCGGCGTTAAAGCGATCCGCCTCAGTCCGAACCGCTATCAGCTTTTGGAACGTCCGAACGTGCGCGGGACGCCCAGCGAATTGCAGAAGGTTCAGCATGAGATTTGGAAGTCTGACTTGACGGCGCTGCAACGGCAGAAAGGCAAGACGCCGATCCCCGAAGAACAGGCGGCGATTCAGACCAAGATCGACACGATTGAGCGCAAGATGCTTGAGTCGGCTCGTGGAGGTTCGGAGAGCAAATCTGCGCCCGCGAAAGGGGATCGAGTCACCATCATCAAGTCTGGCAAAAAGTTCACCGTCCCGCGCAGTCAGCTTGACCAAGCCGTTAAAGAGGGCTATGCCGAGGTCAAGTAATGCCGCTCGATCTACAGGCCGTTGACGAGGAAGAATCGACGCTCGATTTGCAGCCCGTCGATGAGATCGGGCCGGTTCCGCCCATAACACCGCGAGCGTTCACGATCCCGCCCGGACCCGCTGAGGGCGGCATTCCGCGCTCGCCAGAGGAACGTGCGGCTGAAACGGTGCGTTTGAACCGCGCGGCAGGATTGACCAGCGAAGGCGGGTACGATTCGTCGGAATCCCCGTTAATCAATTTCACAGCGGCGAACTTCCCGCTGCCATCGACATTCATGGGCCATCCGTTGCCGGCGTCCGTGCGCGAGTTTGAGTCAGGGGTTTCGGAGTCATTGGCCAAGACTGCAACGGGACTGACCACACCGGAAAACCTCGTCACGTTGCCCGCCTACGCGCTGCCGGTTGTCGGTCCGGCATTGATGCTCGCGCAGGGGGCAAAGGCTCTCGGAGCCGGCGCGGGCACGATGACCGAAGCCATCCGTCAACGCGATCCGCGACTGGCCGGCGAAGCAGCGGTCGATATTGCGGGCGGCGCGGCAATGGCCATTCCGGGAGTTCGTGGAGCCGCCGAAGCGATTCGCGGCCCAACCATCGGTCAACCACCATCCAGACCAGAAAGCGAGGTTCCAAGTGCCATACAACGCGAAACAACGCCGGTTCTTCAATCTTTGCAAGCACAACCCGGAGAAGGCGCGGGGGAAGTGCCCGTCAGCAAAGGACTCGGCGAAACTGGCGAACGAGGCCAACCGACTGCACCGAAAGAAGAAGTCGGGCCATTACCGCCCGGTGGGGAGCTACTGACTCCGAAAGCAGAAAAGCCGCCACTCTACGAGCCGGAAGCAACAATCAACGATTTGGTTGCAAAGAAGGCACCACTTGAGGCGCGGACGGTTGAAGAAAACGGCTTGGAGAGCCAGGTCATTGAACAAGGATACGTGCGCGAAGGTGAACGGTATATTTACAAACCAGAAGGAAAGGAGGTGACTCCAAGTGCGAAAGAAACGGAAGAAAAAGGGCCGGAAGTATTAGCCGACCAAACGGCGGCAGGTGAACAAACCGCGCCGCCGTTGCGTGAACAATTCGAGGGAATGTCGGTAGCCGAGATTGCGCCAGCCTTGGGTGAGATGCCCAAAGCCGACTTCGACAAATTGCTCGCCGGTTACAAAGGAAACCTCAGCGAAGGGCTGACTGGGGTGGGTTACGACCTCGGATCAGAAGCCAAAACCGCTGCCGACGTTGCCGCGCTGAAAAAGGTGCATGACGCTTACAAAGAGCAATTTGACGCGGCCAGGGCCGCTGGCGATGGAAATAAGGCCCGGCATTTCCAACGCTTGCGACAAGTGCTGAAGGAAGCGTATGGAGCCGCTACGGGCGTGGATTTTGCTGGCGATCCTTACCTTGGGAACTTACGGCAAAAGGCCCCTGATTATGAACCGCCTGTGCCCGCTGCGTAATATGTCTCACCCAAAGGCGCTGCAAAATCCCACGAGCAAATCGCTAAAGAACTTGGCCTGATTTACAAGCACTCCGAGTTGCCCGGCATCGAACCGAAATCGACGTTCACCGATCCGAACGAAGGGCCAAACTACGGCATCACTTTTGAGATGCCGAAAGATGCGACCGCCGAACAGATCAAGACGCGGTTCGCTGAGAAGAAGGCCGAGTCGGAAGTCAAGGCCCCGCGCGTTGCAGCCGCCGCCGAACCACCGACCGTCACCGACGAATGGCCGAGCGGCATTCACGAGGATGTGGCGACAACCAAGAGCGGGCTGCCGGAAGGGGTGCCGGATCGCGGCCCGACGTTCGCTTCCGAACTAATGGAAGCCAGCCGTCGTCTCGGTGCGCTCGTCCGCTCGAAAGTCAACTTGCGTAAAGGCGTGCTCGGAATGTGGCAACGGAGCGTCGAGGGCGACAAGATTTTCACGCATGACGTTCGTAACCAGCGGACCGTCGCGCACGAAATCGGCCATGCGCTCGACGCCATTGTGTTCGCTGACCGTGGCGCACTGGGCAATTCGCAAGAGAGCTTGGTCTTGCGACTCGGCAGTGGCCAGAAGAAGGCGCTGTACGAACAACTCCGTTCGATTAGCGAATTGATGCGCGGTCCGGTCCGCGGCCAATACCGTAAGCGCGCCTCCGAACTGATCGCTGATTGGTTCGCGCTCTACGCGCACGATCCAAAGCGGGCGACGATGATGGCACCGAACTGGACGAAAGGTTTCGAGGACATCCTGGCGAAGAATCCCGAAGCGAAAGAGGTCGTGGAGCAATTGATGGCGGGCAGCGTCGAGCCGGTTTCTCCGGTCGCCAAAGCCGGGAGCCAGATACCGACGCCAGAAGAACTGGCGGGCAAGGTTGCGGCGAGGGCGCTAGACATCACCGCACCGCGCGAACATGAAGCGGCGCACGCGGCGGAAGGGCTGGTCAAGGACGCCGTTCGCACGCTCGAATCAAAGCTGCAATCGTCGCGTGTGCTGGCCGACACTTGGCGCAAGTCTGTGCCGGATTCAGCGGAACGGAACGACGTGGGCGCATTCGTCGAAGGCGTCGGCAACTTGGAAAAGCCAGGCGACAATATAGAAGCGGTCCGCGCCCGCATGACGCCCAAGATGCAGGACTTCGCCAAGGACTATCGCTTCCGAACCGAATTGCAGCGGCAGGAAATCAATCAGTACCTCAAAGAGACTGAGCAGGGCGAATACCTCGCGTTCCTTGAAGATTATCTCGGCCACTTCTACGCGGACACGCCTGGCAAGCCACGCATCCGAGCCGCCCTTGGCCGCTTCATCAAGGAATCGCCGCACGCTAAACAGCGCGTCATTCCGACGCTCAAGGAAGCGGTCGATCTCGGACTGAAACCGATCACGCAAGACCCGGCCACGACGTACGAACTCACGGCGCGCATCAACTGGCGCGTGGCAACTAACCGAAAGTTCGTGGCGGAAATGCGGAACCTGAAAGGCACAGACGGAATGCCGCTGGTCGTGCCGGCCAAGGACGCACCGCCCGGCTGGCAGATCACGAGCAATCCGCTAATCCAGCGCGTTTACGCCCGTCAGACACCGGGCGGGGTATTGCTCTGGCGCGGCGGGGCAGCGATCCATCCCGATGTGTGGCACGCGGCGCGGCAAATCCTGGACATGCCAGCATCGAGCGATCTTGGCCGGATGTACGACGCGCTGAACTCGGTCACAAGGGCGAACGCATTCGCCTTCACGTTCTTCCACGATCTGACGTTACGGAGTGCATCTGCTGGCGTCGGCATGGCACCGGGCAACCCGATGCGCGGTCTCGTGCGGATCATAGAACGCAATCCGCTCACTGGCGAACGCGAACCGATCCGGTCCACGCGGGCGCTGGGAAAAGAGATGTTGCAGAGCGAGCAGGCAGTAACCGACGCCGCGCAGCACGGCTTGAAGTTCGCTTGGACCGACTCGGAGGCGTACCAGAAGAACGCCCGTGACTTCCTGGAACGAGCGACCGCGTTGACCCGCACCGTCCCCTACCTGGGCAAGACGGTCCGCATGTTGCGCGACCTGCAACAGATGCGGCAGGAAGGGCTGTGGAAGAACACGCACGACGCGTACAAGATCATCGCCTACCACGATTTGACTGCCAAAGCGTTGCAGCGAGCGCCGGAAGGCACTGACCCAAAGATCGTGAAGGAACGGGTTGCCTCGCTCCTGAACGATGCGTTCGGCGGTCAGGAATGGCAGACGAAGTTCTGGCTCTCGCCGCAAGCGCGGCAGTTGATGTCGCGCTTCCTGCTCGCCCCGGACTGGACGCTCTCCACGATCCGAAGTGTGCCAGGCGCTTCGGACATAGCGGCACTGGCCCGCGAACAAGCGCCGCGTGTCGCCGGGCGCGAGCCGTTCCCCACCGCGAAGGAAGGGGCGACCGGCAACCTGATGCGCGCACGGTTTTGGGGCGGCGAGATGGCCGCACTGGCAATGGCGACCTTGGCCGCGCAGTACGCCATCTACGTCGCTTTCGGTCGCAAGGAACAGGGCGACAAGCCGTGGGTGTTCGACAACGAGTTTGCCAGCCGAACGCGGGTTGACGTGACGCCCCTGATGCGCCAGATGCCTTGGTCCGATCCGAAGGACAAAACGCGGCACTACGTCAACTTGGGCAAGCGACCCGAAGAAATCTTGCGGTACTTCACCGATCTCCCGAAGCAGATCGAGTCCAAGGCGAGCCGTCCGGTTGCCGAGATATTCAAGCAGATCACCGGGACGGAAGGCGACTTCAAACTGCCGTGGAAGAAGGATCACGAGGCGTTTCTGGAAAGCCTGCCCGAACGCGCCAAGAGCATCGTCAAGGAATTGCTCCCGTTCTCACTGACCGGCAACCAGTTCGTCCTGTCGCTCCCAATGCGGAAAGGCATGACGAAATTCAAGGCGCAACAGGCGTACGAGAGCATCTTCGAAGTCGCCGCCGATCCGTCCCGCATCCGGTCAATGCTGCGCGGTCAGCCGGCGTCGGAAGGAACGCTCCGCTCGATGACATCGCAGATCGACGACGCGGCAAAGCGCAACGGCGTTGAGACCGAACCGATCCGCACGCGCGCACTGTCGGTCGTGAAGGGTCATCATTACGATCTGTTCCTGAAGGCGACGCAGAAGGGCGACATGAAGGCGATGGAGAAGGAAGCGGCGGCATTGACCCGGTTGCAGGTGCCGAACATCGGCGAGTCGATGGCGCGGTCAGTCGAGCAGAAGGGTGTTCAGCTTACCCCGGCGCAGTGGAGCCAGTTGGGGAAGGCGGTACAGACGGGGACGCAGCGGGTTTATCCGGCTCCGAAGCAGGCGCTTGATCTTGAACCTGTACAATGAGTTGTTTGCGCTGGTAAATCGTCATTTTCGTCGAGCCTTCAATCACAACCATTGCGTCATAAAGCTGGCCTCGCTGTCTGGCCATGTAAAACTCTTTTGTCGCAACGGATAGCAACTGTTGCTCGTTCTCGAACCGCTGCTCCAAGCGCAGAACTATCAGCAACGGATGACCTGCCTCCGCGCACATGCCGTAAAGATTGACGATCATTTCTCAGCCGCTTGATTTGCGGGCGGGGTTGCGCGAAACAAGGTCAAGGCGCTATCTATCATTTTACCGTACGGTGTGACTGCTGAACCTTCCACCCAATCTAGGATTTCATCGACGAGTGCGGCCTTGTGAAACGTCGGCGTATCATTCTTCTTAACGCTTGTTCGCATCACGCTCTGCATGACGGATCGCGCGTCCTTAATTTCAGCTTCGCATTCGATTTCTTTCGTTTGGGTTTGGTCTGCCAGCGCGGCGATTTGCAGGACGGGCAGTTTTTCGGCGCGTGATCCATAGTTCGACTCCACCATCTGCGTTCGCATCTGCGGCAATAATTCCAGACCGGAAAACCGTATTTTTTCGTCACGCCGCGCACTCTACGCGAAAATGCCGATTTGTGTCAAGCAATAAATATGATGATGATGCGAAATACTTCTTGACACCTTGCAAACATTGTGGCAATCTCGCGTCGTAAATGCGACTTTAACCTCTTTTTCCGCCCGCCCGATGCACCTTGCAAAGAGTCGTCGCATCCGCAGCGCCGTGCATTCACCATCGGGTTGGGCGGTTTGAACAATTATGACAACGAAAACCGATAAATTGCTGGCGGGGCTTGACGCTGAGATTAAAACGCTGATGGCCATACGTGATTGGGCCGTGCTGCAACGAGATGTGCTGGACTATTTGGCCGAAGTGAACTTCTACCCGCCGCACTACGTTTTCCTGCATCCGACTGGCAGCCCGAAAGTCGCGGCTCGTGCGTTGGGCGGAAGATGGCTGCGAACCGGCAATTCGGATGGCGGCTTTGACTGGCAATTAGAAGGGTTTAAGTCTATCGCACTTCGCCAAGCCGAACCGCCAGCACCGGAAAGGACGCACACCTTCGTTGACCTAACCGCATGACCTTCGAGATCAAACGCGCGTCGCGCGGAAAGGAATAATGAGCAATTACGAATGGACGGATGACATGCGGGAAATATCGGGCTTTGGCGGCGGGTACGAATTGGTTTGCCGCGCGATGGTCAGTGCCGGGGCGAAGTGGCTGGACGACAACCCGGCGCGCCAGCCTAAGTTTCACGGTTACAAGAACATCACCGGCATCATCGAGGAAGATAACTACGACGCCAAGGCATTGACCGAAGCGGTCCTGAACGCTGACGTGCCTGTCGGGTTCAATGGCACGCCGCAAAAGGCACGCGAAGGCTGCACCGGAGCGATGCACCAATTTACAATCTCGCACGCTCTGCACGCGCATAGCGTCGGTTGGCCGGAATACCAGCGCATCATGCGAGAGAGTAGAACAGAAGAAGAAAAGTCGAGAGAACTTTGAAATAATATGCCCCACTGGAAATCAATGACCGATAGGGAATACCTGTTCGCCTTCGACTTGCACGGCAAGGATGTCACGGTGACAATCGACCGCGTTACAGCGGGCGAACTAACGGCGTTGGGCGGTCGGAAAAGCAAAAAGCCGCTCTGTTTCTTCCGCGAAGGGAAGGAAAAGAAGCCGCTCGCCATGAATTCTACCAACTGTAAAACCGTGGCGGCGATGTACGGGAACGACACGGACGATTGGATCGGCAAGCGAATCACGCTTTACCCGACCACTACGACGATGGCCGGGGAAACGGTCGAGTGCATCCGTGTCCGCCCCAAGATACCGGACGGCAAGGCCGGTGCGGCAGAGCCGAGTGACAATGACGGAGCGGTCACATGAGCAAATACGGCGTCTGTAAAGCCTTGGACGGAAACATTCCTCAAGGATCGAGCACTGCGTTGGTCGCCAATCCGAAGTGCGTCTGTCCTAACGCAATGGCACCTATGTTCTGTCCGTACGGTCACATGCTCGAATGCCACTACCCAATGACGTGCGAGGAAGCTCAATGCGAACATTTCAAGCGAGAAGAAGAAAGTGATAACGTACCGGAAAGCGATAATCTATGACCGCTCCGCTACTCCCCGTCCGTTTCAGCAATTTGAAGTGGCTCGCCAAGTCACCGGCTCACTACGCCTGGAACCTCGCGCACCCGATGAAACAGACCAAGGCGATGCGTTACGGTGACGCGCTGGACGGTCTGCTGTTCAAGACCAAGGAAGTGTTGACGTTCGATGGAGCGACCCGGCGCAGCAAAGCGTACGACAAATTCGCGGAAGATCATCCCGAAGCGGTCCTGCTCACCGCACCGCAACAGGACATCGTGCTCGGAATGCTCGCCGCCGTGCAAGGCAATAAAGAGGCGATGGACCTTTTGAGCGGACTTCCCGGCAAGATGCAGAAAACTATCAAATGGTGTTTCAACGACCGTGAATGCTCCGGGACGCCCGACGTGTTTGATCTTGTCCGAGTCGTCGAACTGAAATCGACTCGCAACGCGAACCCGGATTTCTTCCCTTGGGACGCACGTAAAATGGCGTATCACGCACAACTGGCGTGGTACACCGAGGGCTTGTCTCGCTCTGGCCATGTCGAACCGCAACAACGATTCATCGTGGCGGTCGAATCCACCGCGCCGTACCCCGTCACCATCTTCAAGCTGACCGACCGCGCGTTCGACGAGGGTACAAAGCTCTGGCGGCTCTGGTTCGAGCGGCTGCTCGTGTGCGAACAGAGCGACACCTGGCCGGGCTACTGCGCCGCCACGGTGCCGTTCGATACGCCCGATATGGACCATCTCGTCTTGAAGATCGAGGGAGAGAACGTGGAGGTTGAGTGATGAGTGCAAGATCAAATAGTAGTGGGGGGATCGGCTTCGGCGGATTGCTTTGCATCGCGTTTATCGTTTTGAAGCTTTGCAAGGTTATCAACTGGTCATGGTGGTGGGTTTTGTCACCGCTATGGATCGGGGGCGCTATTGCCGTCGTGTTCTTAGTGGTCGTTTTGATCCTATACCTCTGTTCACGCAACTAATTTCTCGTGCGCTGGTAACTGAACGAACGGAATCGACATCGCTCTGAGAGGCGACAGCGCACGAGGATTTTATTTTATGGCATTGAGAACCGAAGCGGAGATTCAGCGCGCCCATGATTTACTCGTCGGTGTGATTCTTGGCGAAGCTGGCGTCGGGCTAGTAGATCGACAGCACACCACTTTGTCAATCGCCGCGAGTGTGCTTTGCTGGGCGCTGCAACACGACCACAACATTCAATTCGGTACGCTGCTGCGCGAGCTTGAGCAGGAAATAAAGGATAAGACTGGTTACGTCTTCGGTGAAGTCCGGTCGCACCCCGAATGACCGCTCCCGCCTACCTCTGCCCATCGTGCGGCGAGCCGTTGAAGTTGGGCTTCGAGATTGACCGCGTGCGCCTACATTGCAGCAACGGTCGCTGCGCTTCGACCGCCTGCAACGATGGCGGAACCGGCGCTACGCTGGCCGAAGCGATGAAGGCGCTCGAAACGGTTTGGGAGGATGAGGGGCACTGAACTTATGGTTACGATACCAATACAAGTCAATGGGACGCATTTCGATTTGTGGATTATCCTCGAAGATGAAAACGTGGAGCGCATCAAGAAGTACGACGCAGCAGAAGTGCGGCTTAATTCGTTTCCCGCCGTTCCTTGGGCGAACTTAACTGTGGCCAAAGTCGTAGTCGCTTACGCCACATCCACTGAGATCAAAGCCTTGATTGCCGTCACAGAGCGTAAGGAACTGCTTGCTGCACTCGAAACGCTCAGTCGTGGTTGGACCTATCGACCGGAAAAGGGCGATAGCGACATGCCTTACCAGTCGCCGCGAAATCAGTAAACCTCACTGCGCCGTCACCCGGTAAAAGTTCTGTTGCGTCGTCGCGGAATGCACGGATGGCTCTTGGGCGTATTTGGACGGTTCAGCAGAACATAATTGTGCGCGTGGTCTCCGCGGTCGCACGGATAGTAGCGACGCGGCCAACGGGAGGGATAAGCACGCGGAACGGTCCTGATCTTCTGCATCTTCATTGCGCCGTCACGCGATAGAACGCCTGGTTGTCCTGGCTCGTGTCCGTAATCACCAGCGGCGTCTGTGCCGAAACGAACGTCTGCAAGATGGGCTGCCACGAGATCAAATCGCTGGACCGCTCGACCAGCACCGAATACAGCGGCCCGCCAAGGTTGACCGTCACGGTGCCAGCGAAGTCGAATGAGATAGGCGATTGGCTGGCATCACACGGCTGGCCATTGATGCTATACGAGGCTGACCCAACCGAATAAGGCGACAGATGCAAGCCCCATCCAGCCAGATCAGCCTCGAAACTGTTCCAATCTTCCTGTTGAGTCTCCGGCTCAACGAACGCGGCTGCAAGCATCGCCACGGGCGTTCCGATCGTATCATCCACGTACGCAGTGAGTTGGAAAGCGGTTTCGCTGACCGGCAGGCCCGCGTCCTGTAGTACCGGCGCAAAGCTCGTCGGACATGATGGGCACGTCGCGGGCGTATTGGCCCCGCCGTACGACGGCACCGGACCGTCCATCGACCAGACGAGACTCGCGGGCGGATCGTTCGTATTCGGCGGATCGGGCGGCTTGCTAAATTTCTTCTGGCAGAACTTCGCCAGCTTGTAGATTACGATGCCGCCCACGACGATGACGACCACGCCGCAAACCGCCCCGGCCAACGGCTGCGGTTGCGGAACAGTCGGGCTATCGGCTCGGCTCCGTTCGCTCGGCAACAGAAAGAGAGCGGCGAGCAACAAAGCGAGGGGTTTCATGGCGTTTTGTCCTTTGCCGCGCACTTTTTCAAATCGGCCAAGGCAGCTTCATTAGTCGCGTAAAAGTCTGGCACGCGGCCTGTGCTGGCGTGATAAATCAACGTCGCGGCAACGGCTGTTCCGTTTGCAATTTCCAATTCCTTTCCAGCCGGGCCAGCCAGCAGCACCGCCCAGCCGCCCCGGCAATGCGTCATCTCGCAGGTGTGCCAACTGCCCATTCGGAGGTGTTCGCCGTCCTTCACGCGCGCATAAATCTCGCGGTCAAGATGCGGAACAATC
>Ga0137387_10000771_pt1 | contig 14652 bp, 9 predicted proteins | sample SagtaG_3_FD_104909 | JGI IMG/M metagenome (GOLD analysis project Ga0137387, IMG submission 104909) | Vadose zone soil microbial communities from Angelo Coast Range Reserve, California, USA - Sage2_R_115_16 metaG | ecosystem: Environmental > Terrestrial > Soil > Vadose zone > Saprolite | place...
AGGGCGGAAAGAGGGCTTTGAAGCACCAACCCAAGATCGCACCCGCGCACAGAGCGCATCTCACGCTCTGAGAGGTCCATTAGGTTGCGCCCTCGAAACCAGATCTCGCCGTGCTGCTCGCCTCTGTGAAGATGCAACAAGCGAAGAATTGCGAGCGCCAGCGTGCTTTTCCCGGACCCGCTCTTTCCAATGAGGCCAAGGATTTCACCGGCGTACATTGCCAGGGAGAGGTTACGCAGGGCGTTGGGCTTGTCTGGATAATCGACCGAAAGGCGCAGCGAAAGCAGTGGAGGCGCTTGAGTCACCGGCTGGCTCCATGTGCCTCTTTGAAAAAGTAAAGACTCTCGATGTTCCAGAACGTTTGAGGACGCAGCACCACGGGCGAAGTATTTGCGAGGGCAGGAGAGATCGCCACGAGCACATTCTTGTTCACCAAATAAATGAAGGGCTGCTGTTCCCAGACGATTTTCTGGACCTGATCAAAGTAACGCTTGCGCTGCTTTTGGTCATTCGTAGAAGCTTGGGCTTGCATGAGGCGGTCAACTTCCGCTTCCCAGGAAGTGGCAGGTGATTTTTGTCCCGGGTTCCACTGATGATTGCTAGAGGAGCTGAGCCAAACGCTCATCTGCGCACTTGGATCCAGGTCCACATTGACTAGACCAAGCAGACAAAGCTCGTAGTCGAATGTGCGGGAGATGCGTTCGATGAGGGAAGGAAAGTCCAAGGTCACGATATTGAGCCGTACCCCAATCTGTTCCAAGTCCTGCTGAATCATTGCGGCCATCTGCTCGCGGTATTTGTTTCCGGCATTGGTGACTACGGAAAATTCAACCGGGTGGCCCTCAGCGTCGTGCAAGGCGTGCCCGTCCAGGTGGAATCCGTCCTGCTGCAAACGGCGCAGTGCGGCTTGGGGATCGTAGGGATGAGGCTGAACCCACTTGTTAAACCACAAGAGATTTGCGGGCGAAACGGGTCCCGCTGCCGGGCGCGCGTGACCGCTAAAGACCACGCGGCAGAGATCGTCGCGATTAATCGCTTCCGAAATGGCCCGGCGAAAGCTAGTGGAGCGAAACCATTTCTTTTTGTAATCGGGAATGGGGGCAGAGGCGACTTGATTGAACCAAACCTGCTCAGAATCGAGAGATGGCCCAAGGTCGCGCGCGGCCGCGGGCATTTCCTTGGCGAGGTTCTCAAAGTAGGAAGCGTCGAGGCTGTTAATGAGCTGAATTTCGCCACGCTTGAAGCGGAGCAACTCAAGATCGCGATTCTGCTGGATCTCTAAACGGATCGAATCGACGTGCGGAAGCGACCGACCCTGCGCATCCTTCTTCCAGTAGTAGGGATTCCGTTTCAGCAAGACATAAGACCCAGACTTGTATTCGGCGACGGCAAACGGTCCCAAAACGGCCAATTCCTTCTTCGGAGAACGCGCGGAAACAATAGCCACTTGGTCAAAAAGCCGTTCGAGTCCGGCAACGGGAGCTGGAAACTCGATCGTGACGTCGCGCGCATCGGAGGCGATCGCCCGCACAGGGCCTTGCGAGGAACGGAAAGAATCGCCGGTTGGAGAATGGAGGTCCGGATCCATCAATTTTTGCATGGTGAAAGCGACGTCTTCGGCGGTAAACAGCGTTCCGTCGGAAAACGACAGGCCTTCGCGCACGCGGAAGCTGATCTTCTTTCCGCCTTCGGACACCTTCCAAGACACTGCCAATTCTGATTCCAGCGTTTGACTCTTCCTGTTCACACGAATCAGCACGCCACCAGTCAAATAGCGAATGGTTTCAGAGGCCTCGTCATCGACAAGCATGGGGTCAAAGGTTTTTGGTTCCGAGCGCAAGACGAAGCGCAATTCGCCGCCGGATTGCGGTTTAGCTGGGAGAGCAGCAAGAAGGGCGCCGGCGGCTAGCAATGCGAGTCTATGGCCCCTCATGACGCAAAACCCTTCTCGGGTATTACGAGCTGAAAACAGCTCACAACGACAAAAAGCAAAAGCAGCGGCGCCAGTCGCCCGGGATTCGCTTGGATCGCGCTCCAATTTTCTAGTCCTCGAAGCAAGCCACCCCAGGAGGGCAACGGTTCCGATACGCCGAGCCCAAGAATTCCCAAATTTGCTTCCGCGAGAATGAAAATCGGGATGGAGATCAAGAACTGTGCATACAGTACCGGGCGGAGATTGGGCAGCACTTGCTGCAGCAAGACACGCTGGGAAGAACAGCCGCAAGCCTTGGCTTGCAAGACGAAGTCAGAGTTGCGCAAGCTACGCGCTCCGGCACAGATCACACGAGCGGATGCCGCCCACCCGAAGAGTCCAAGAAGTGCGAAGGTAATGAGCAGCGAAGCCGCCGCGGGCAGGTTGAGCGGCAGTATGGCGCGCACTGTCAGGAGAAGAAATAACCAAGGCAGGGACATTGACAAATCCACGCCAGCGAGGGCGACGCGCTCGAGCCATCCCCCCACGTAGCCGGCTAGCCCTCCCACCAGCGCAGCGATGATCGTCGCCAACATCGACGCTGCTGGAGCCAAGAGGAGTGATACGCGGCTGCCATAGAGCAGTCTTGAAAAAAGGTCGCGGCCTAATTCGTCCGTCCCTAGGAGGTGTATCCGAGAGGGCAGCGCGTTAGGTGACTCCCGAAATTGCTTCGCATAGGGGGCAGGGGCAAGAATCCCCGCGAAAAGAGTGGCGATGAAGATGAGGACCAAAAACGCGGCGGCAGTTCGTCGGAGGAATTTCATGCAGCGTGCCTCAGGAAGGCCTTCGTCGTCAGATCGGCAGCCGAGTTTGCAGCGAGCGTCACCAGGGTCACAAACAAGGTCATATTCACCAGCAAAGGCAAATCGCGGCTCAGTGCAGCCTGCCAAGCCAGTTGACCAATCCCTGGAGAATCGCAGATCACCTCGATGGGAATTGCCGCGCCCAGGGAAATGCTTACGGAAACTCCTGCGAGCGCGAGCAGTTGGGGAGCAGCGACCGGGAATATGTGCCACAGAAGAATCCGAATGCCGGAGAGGCCTCTTGCTCGTGCCGTCAGGACGTGAGGCTGTGTGTAGGTCTGCACCAGCAGATTTCGCGAATAGCGGAAGATGCGAGGGAACACGGCCGCGCAAACAGCCAGGGCTACTGGTCCGCCGAAATACAGAAAGAGAATGGCGACGACCGCCGAAGGAAGACACAAAAATGCGCTAGTGGCTGAGGACGCAAAGAAGTCAAACCGCCATCCGCGTAGCGTCGCAGCGGGCAACGCGAGTAGGAGACCGAGCAGCCACCCGCTCGCAAGACCCACAGCAACAGTGCGCAGAGTGACCGGCAATCGCTCCGCGAATAGTTGGGTCACGGGGCGAGCAAAAGAATGGGAAACTCCGAGATTTCCATGAACAGCCCCGTTGAGATAGCTTGCATAGAAGTGGAACAAATTGCGTTCTTCCGAATGCGACCGGCGAAGCGCTTGAATACTGTCTTCATGCAGGCGGGTGTCGAGTTCTCGCTCATCCACCCCGAACCCAGGACCGAAACGCACTAGAGTGGCTCCGAGGAGTCCACCGAGCAGCGCGGTGAGCAACAGAGTCAGCAAGTGCCTCAAAAGGCTCGAGTACCACATGTTCGAGGGCATTTGTTCTACTAAGAATCAGCATACCTTCGCCGCGGGGCACTCCAAGCTTAAGAGAGCGACTCTGGTATACGATTCGTTACGATGCTCTTGTTTCTCGACATACATATGCCGGTCGGCTTCGGCGAGCAGATCTTCGGCATCGCGGCCGTCGGCTGGATACGAGGCGTGGCCCACGCTCAGAGCGAGAAGGGATTCGCCACAAACTTCGCGACCGACTTCGGTGGCCAGCCTGTGAAGCCGACTCACCGTGGCCTGCACAGTCTCCGGCCTCAGTCCGGGCAGAACCAGAACAAACTCGTCTCCGCCCATGCGGGCTGCATAATCATATTCCCGGCAGGTTGCCCTCAATTTCTGCGCAAGGGCCCGGAGCACTTGATTTCCCATGAGGTGGCCGAAGCGATCATTCACCTTCTTGAAGCCATCGAGGTCGCAGACAAAAACAGCGAGCGCCATGCTTGTACGCTTGCACCGCGCCAACTCGCTATCGAGGTGCAAGAAGAGCGAACGAACATTGGGCAGGCCAGTGAGGTAGTCCGTGGTGGCAGAGTTCTCCGCGATCTGGTACTTCAGCGCATTTTCAACAGAAAGCGCGAGCTTGGACTGAATCGCCGTCAGGATACGGACATGATCTCTGGAGAAGGCGTCCTGTTGAACATGGTAGAGAGTGAGGACTCCAACGAGGCCGCTTACACTTTCAAGCGGGACCGCCAGGGCGGAGCGAAGGGTCGAAAATCTCGCAGAATTAGCGCCATAGCTTGATTCTACCGAGGGATTTCCGTTCACAATTGGCTTGCGGTTTGCCGCCACCCAGCCGGATACACCCTCGCCAAGCGGAATCTGCAGGGAAGCGAATAGGGAGTGATTCTCGCCACTGACGTATTCAGGGACTAGCCGCCCCTCTTTGTTTACGTAAATGACGATCGAATCGTGAGGGATCAGGCCTTTCAGGCGAACGGACAACGCGGAAAGCGTGTCATCCAGCCTCAGCGAATTGCCGAGTTCCTGGCTCAATTCGTACAGCGTCTGAACTTCCTGCCTTGCAGAGGCGATCGAGACAAGGAAATCCGCAGGGTTCTTTGCGCACGGCGTCGAGGGTTGCGAATCGATTTCGAAACCTGCAGCGGGTTTAATTCCTCGGTCGATCCTCGCGTCGAGAGAGACTAGCTTTTTGATGCCATCTTGCAATTGAGCTTCTCTCTCCAGCTCGAGGAGATGAAGTCTCAAGCACTCAACCACTGCGGGATCGAAGCTCTTGCCGGCTTCCAAATCCACGTGCCTCAGCGCGTCCTCGGCGCTTAGCGCGGGGCGGTAAGAGCGATCCGAGGAGAGAGCGTCGAAGCAGTCAGCAACCGAGAGGATACGAGCCCCGAGTGGAATCTCTGGACCGCGGAGTCCCATAGGATAACCGGTTCCATCCCACTTCTCGTGGTGAGCGCGGACGATGGGCACAACGGGATAGGGGAAATTCACGCGTTCGAGAATCTCGGCGCCGACCGAGGGATGAATCTTGATCTTTTCAAATTCTTCAAGCGTGAGTTTGCCGGGTTTCGAGATGATGTGCTCTGGCACAGCGAGCTTTCCAATGTCATGCAGAATGGCCGCGGCGCGTAGTGCGTCCATATCCGCCTCGCTCAACTTCATTGTTTTTCCGATGCCAACCGCATATACCTGCACGCGGCGGAGGTGGTCGTGTGTCCTTTGGTCTTTAGCCTCGATCGCTAAGGCAAGGGCTTCGATGGTGCGGAGGTGCAGGGCAGCTATCTCCTCCACGTGATTTTTTTCCGCTTCCAGTCGCGTGAGGTAGAGGCGATAGGAACGATAGATAAGATAGATCACAGGGAAGAGCAAAAGAGAGGTCGGCTGGCCCCCGATGCGATCCGCCACGGCGATAAGTCCAGCAAGAGCTGCGCCGGCGAGATAATATGGGAATGACCAAAAATAACACTCGGACCAGACCTTCTCGAGCCGCTTGTTTTCCGTCAGGGAAATGACGCATGCCACCGGAATTGTATTTGTAAGAAAGAAGACACAGGAAGCTGCCGCCAACTTTAACGCCGTGACCTCACCGAGAAACGCGGGCACTCGAGAATGAAAGGTCCAATAGCAGGTTGCCGCCGCCGTGGCCATATTGGCGACGTTGAAAGCTATCTGAATCATCCGTGGCTTTCTCTTGGCGTCCCAGACGGATTGGACGATCGCACCGATACAGCTCATCAAGAGGACTTGGGCGAGGGTCAATTCTTGGACGCCGACGAGCACGAAGAGAAAAATTACCGACATCGTTCCGGTGACGCCAGGCAGGTTGACCTTCAGGCAGGAACCCACAATGGCGAGCAGGAGAAAACAGACGAAGAGCCCCACGTCGTTCGCAGCGTGTTGCGCAAGGCCAATCCAAAGTACGACGGCACCGAAAAGAATGACCGTGGCGATGAAAAGCTGTGATCGAATAGATAGACCTTTCACCATCGTTCGCACTCCTCGTTCCCGATAAGTGCATTTGCTTTGCCATTTTGCTCGCTCGCGCAACAGTCAAATATCGTTAGAAAGCAAGCAATTAGCAGGCAATTGCATCGGCCAAAGACGAGGAGCGAGGGCCCTGAGGGGCATCTTGTCCCCGAGTGGTGGTGAGCGGGTCACAATGTCACCATGTCATGTAGGCCTTTGCGGTAGAACGATATGGCTAGGACTAGCGGGCGCTGACATGTCCCGTTTTTCACCGTTCGTACTATGGACGCCGAAGGCTCCCAAGCTCACAGTGTCGCTTAGTGATGCAGTCCGTCAGTGCACAACGTGTGGAGCCGTGCGAGACCTATCTCGGCATGCCCGCTGTGTTTTGCAGCGAACCGATGCGGGAGTTGTTGAGTCTCGTTACCCGCGTTGCTCGGAGCAGCGCGGCTGTTCTCATCACGGGCGAAAGCGGCAGCGGCAAAGAACTGATAGCGCGGGCACTGCACCACCATTCTCTCCGTTGCAACAAACCATGGGTTGACGTCAACTGCGCTGCACTCCCCGAGCACCTGATTGAAAGCGAATTGTTTGGTTATGAGAAGGGAGCCTTTAGCGGGGCGCAAGGGCCCAAACAGGGTTTGTTCGAGCTCGCGGATTCCGGAACGCTTTTTTTGGACGAAGTGGGCGAACTCGAGCCCAGAATTCAGGTAAAGCTCCTACGGGTGCTCGATGGCGTGCCCTATTTCCGGCTCGGCGGCGTACGCAAAGTCACCGTAGACTCGCGTATTGTGACCGCTACGAATCAGGACCTGGAAAGAGCCATCCAGGGTGGCAAATTCCGCAGCGATTTGTATCATCGTCTCGCCCAAATTCGCCTTCATGTTCCGTCGCTGCGGGAAAGGCGCGAGGACATATTGCCCATCGCGAGGTTCTTCCTCCACCAACACGATCCTTGCATGCGCTTCGCCCCTTCAGCGGAAGAAGCGCTAACAAGCTATAGCTGGCCTGGGAACGTCCGCGAGTTACGCAACACGATCCTGCGCGCCGTGCTACTGGCCACGGACAGAGAAATCCCTTCTTCCCTGCTTAGCCTCCAGCAGCAAGAATCTTCCGAGCAAAGACCTGTGCCACAGGCCACCAGCCTGGAAGCAATTGAGCGAGAGATGATCTTTCGAGTGCTCAGTCAAACGGGAGGGCACCACACGAAGACAGCCAAAGTCCTGGGTATTTCCCGGCGCACGCTGACGCGCAAATTGAAAGCGTATGGAGTAAGAAATGAAAGCCAAATTACTGAATCTCGACCGCGGAGTGAGCCGGAGAGCGACCGAAAGGCGTCGCACCTCCCGCTATCCGTGCGAGGGTGAAGTCGTTCTGTGTTCCTTTGACGAACCGCTGTCGGCGATTCGCGGTGTGCTGTCCGATGTCAGTGCAGAGGGATTCCGGGCGACCCATTACCGTGTGGGACTCAGTGCTGGCCAGCGCGTGCAGTTCAGGCACCCTTTCGACGGAGGGACGGCGATAGTGATGTGGACTCAGGTCTTGGGCCAGAAGGCCGAGAGCGGCTTCCTGGTCGTTGGGGACAAGGGGTAGCTGGAAACAACGGAGGAATCTGAAGCGGTTCCTTCAAAAAATTTTGCTCGCTGCATTTTTCGACTGCACGAAATCCCCGTTGATTTGATGGCTAGTCCAAGCACTCCGTGTGTTCGCCCGATCTCGGCTCACCCCACTGAATTGGGCCAGAGACAAGTTGACCATTGGCATGGACTCAAATGTAACTTCCACAATAGAAATAACTTAGTTGGCCCTTCCATTCGGATTACCTGCTGCCGGTGACAAACTGTCGCAGACGCGGAAAGACTCAGTCAGCCATAACTATCTCATTATAAAGGAATACTCCACTTCTCTGGCTAGGAACGCGAAGTGCAAAAGAGAAACGTGAAAGGTCGAAGAGTGAAAGGGCTATGACAATGACTAGGAATCGCTGGCAAATCCTTGCCTTTCTATTTAGCTCCTTCCTGTCTAGCTGGGCGCTCGCCGGTCAAGACAAGATCGCCCCCGACCTGCAGCGTGCCGATCCCACTTCCATAGTGGACGTTATCGTGCAATTTAAGGACGTTCCTACCGAAGCGGAGCACGAAAGGGTTCGCAGGCACGGTGCAACACTGAAAAGTGAGCTGCCTATAGTGAAAGGCGCCCTGTATTCCATCCCTGTTCGCGCATTAAAAGGCCTGAGCGAAAATCCTCAAATCGTTTACATCTCGCCCGATCGCAGCGTGGGAGCTTCCCTGGACTTAACGGCCGCGGCTGTAAACGCTCCGGTGGCTTGGACCAACTACAAACTGCTGGGCACCGGCGTCGGTATCGCTGTAATTGATAGCGGCATCTCCAACCACGACGACCTGAAAACTCCTTCCCGCGCGCTTCGCATAGTTTACAGCCAGGATTTCGTCGGCGGGGGCACGGACGACCATTACGGTCACGGTGAGCACGTTGCCGGTATCATCGCAGGAGACGGACTGGATTCTACATGCTCATTCTGCACGCGCACCTTTCGCGGCATTGCTCCGCAGGCAAACCTGATCAACCTGCGGGTACTCGACCAGAACGGTCAGGGAACCGACAGCGGTGTTATTTCCGCGATTCAGCAAGCCATCAGTCTACATAAACAGTACAACATTCGCGTCATAAATTTGTCGCTTGGCCGTCCGGTTTTTGAGAGTTACCAAGCGGACCCGCTATGCCAGGCAGTCGAGAGCGCCTGGAAAAAGGGAATCGTTGTAGTGGTCGCGGCCGGCAACTATGGGCGAAATAATTCGATGGGCACCTACGGCTACGCGACGATCACCGCGCCAGGCAACGATCCGTACGTGATCACTGTGGGCGCGATGAAAACCGAGGGCACTCCCCAGCGAACCGATGATCTGATTGCCAGTTATAGCTCCAAGGGGCCCACGCTGATCGATCATGTGGTGAAACCGGACATCGTGGCGCCCGGGAACCGTGTAGTTTCTCTTTTAGCCGGCACCGCTACGTTGCCAGCGACATATCCTCAAACCATCATCCCGCTCACCTACTATGAGCAAACGGGGAGCTCCGCTGCTTCAAACGAATACTTGATGTTGAGCGGCACGAGCATGGCGGCTCCCGCGGTCGCTGGCGCAGCCACGTTGCTGCTGCAACAGAACCCCGCCCTCACGCCGGACCAATTGAAGGCGCGGTTGATGAAGACAGCGTACAAGAGCTTCCCCTTGACTAGCTTCGCGACCGACCCGACTACGGGGATCGGGTACACGAGTCAGTATGACGTTTTCACGGTCGGGGCCGGTTATTTGGATGTGGCCGCAGCATTGGCCAGCACGGACGTGGCGAGTGGCAACGCTCTCTCTCCCACTGCAACTTACAACTCGAGTGACGGCAGCGTCTATCTGGTCTTCAGTTCTGGCGCGGTTTGGGGTACCGGTGCGGTTTGGGGAACGGGCGCCGTCTGGGGCACAAACGAATTCGTCAGCAGCACAGGCGCGGTCTGGGGTACTGGCGCCGTGTGGGGCACGAGTACGGTCAGTGGTTTTGGCGCGGTTTGGGGTACCGGTGCGGTCTGGGGCACCAGCACGGAAAACGCGGTGGAAAGCACGAACATAGCCATTAAAGGTGAAAACTAAGATGAAGATTATTCACAAGCGCGAAGCCACCCGGAAGGGTTCGCGCCGCGCTCTGCTTGCGCTACTCGTTCTGATGGCTCCGGGCCTCACCTTTGGCGGCGAGAAGCACAAGCTGTCGAAAGATCTTGAAGAGCTGAAGGGTGGGCCAGAAGGCGCGACGGTAGACGTCATCATTCAATTCAACCATGCGCCGACTGATGCCCAGCACGCCAAAGTGCAAGCCAAGGGCGGCCTCTTAAAGACGAAACTTGACGTGATTAAGGGCGCTCATTATTCCGTTCCGGTACAGTCCCTCCCGGCTCTCGCGGACGATCCCGACGTAGCCTACATCTCGCCCGATCGTTCCCTAAGGGGAGCCATGAACTATGCGGTTTCTGCCGTCACGGCTGATATTGCCCATACCTGGGGCTGGAACGGATCTGGGGTCGGCGTCGCTGTGATCGATAGCGGTGTCAACCCTGTGTGGGATCTGACGCAGACAGGAACCAGCAAGACTCAACGCATCATTTACAGTCAAAATTTTGACCCGACCACGAACACGACGAGTGACCTGTATGGCCACGGAACCCACGTGGCGGGCATCATCGCCGGTAATGGGGGCAGTTCCAGCTGCGGGAATTGTGCGGTAACTTTCGTAGGCATCGCCCCCAGCGCCAATATCATCAACCTGCGTGTCCTGGATCAAAACGGTTCAGGAACGGATAGCACCGTCATTGCAGGTATCCAGGCGGCGATTTCGCTAAAAAATGCCTACAACATCCGTGTCATCAACCTGTCGTTGGGGCGAGGCGTTTTTGAGAATTACTCCTTGGATCCCTTGTGCCAAGCAGTCGAGCAGGCTTGGAACGCTGGCATCGTGGTTGTCGTGGCCGCCGGCAACTACGGTCGCGACAACAGTTACAACAACTACGGTTACGGTACGATCACTTCGCCGGGCATCGATCCTTACGTCATCACGGTCGGTGCCATGAAGACTATGGGCACGCCTTCTCGCAGCGACGACCTGGTCGCTTCCTACAGTTCCAAGGGGCCAACGCTTTTCGATCACGTGGCGAAGCCGGACATCGTCGCGCCCGGTAACCTTATCGTCTCGGATTTGGCCTCGACGACGGACACACTCTTTACTTCCTACCTGCAGAATGCGGTGCCGGTTACTTATTATGTGAGCTCGAACACCAGTCTAATCTCGAGTTCATACTACCGACTGAGCGGTACGCGCATGGCTGCTCCGATGGTGAGTGGGGCGGTGGCGCTCCTGTTGCAGCAATCCCCGTCGCTCACCCCCGACCAGGTGAAGGCGCGGTTGATGAAAACCACCTACAAATCCTTCCCCCAAAGCAGTTCCTATACAGACTCGGCGACGGCTATCACCTACACTTCTCAATACGACATCTTCACCATTGGCGCCGGATACCTGGACGTTACCGCCGCGCTGTCAAGCACCGACCTTGCGCCGGCAACATTGGGCGCAGCCAAGTCGCCCACGGCCGCCTTCAACTCGTTAACTGGGCAAGTCTATCTCTCGCTTGATCCATCGACGGTTTGGGACAGTTCCCCAATCTGGGCTTCGGCCGTGGTCTGGGGTAGCGGGGTGATTTGGGGCACAACAACGAGCGGCCAAGCTGTGCTCTGGGGAAGCTCGGTGTGCTGGGGCAGCAGCACTTCCAGCGCCTTTGGTGTCCTCTGGGGCACCAGCCTCGTTTGGGGAACACAGACCACCTCCGAGGCTATGTCTGTTGCCATCGGCGGAGACAGGTGAGGCCGCGCAGCGAGGAACGACTGGAAGCCTCCCTGATCCGCAAGCGGCCTGGAGACCGACCAAGACGAAGGCGGTACCCGAAGCTTCGTAGACCAACCACTCGAGGCCAGCCCCAGGGATGCGAGCAGTGCGGCTGCCAGCCAAGCAACGCCCAGGCCACGAACGACCGAATTGCCGGTCACGGGCAGTCGTTGGCGGAGCAACGCCCGAACCGGTCGCTTCAGGGAAACGGATTCGCCAAGCTCACCGTGGGCCAGTGCGGAAAGATAATGGAAGTAAAACGAGGCCAGTCCCTGTTGAAGTACCTGCCGCTGCCGTAAGGCTTCGACGCTCTATGCGCTCCATCGCGGATCGAGCTCACGTTCTTCAACCCCGTATCCAGGCGCAAGCCTCACCAGAGTGGCGCTGAGCAGAGCGCCTCCGAGGCCTAAGTAGATAAGCACCAGCAACCGCCGCAGCAGTAAGCGTATTAGTTTCGTGGCTCTATCGTTCTCGATCACTTTTGTCCACATCTTGTGGAACGGCACTAGGACACAACTTCGGCCTTCGAATAGTGTTTTCCTTTCACGTTGTACATGCTGCGGTCCGCTTCGGAGAGAAGCTCTTCTCCTGAAGCGCCGTCCTCGGGGTAAAACGCGCAACCCACGCTCACGGAGACGATCATTTCAGGGCACGCAGAACGGCTCGCCTCCCGAACGGCAAGCGATAATCGCTTTTCCATTTCGGCGACGTTCTCTTTTGTCATCTCCGGAAGAACAAAGACGAACTCATCTCCACCAAGGCGCCCGACCTGGTCGTACTCGCGGCAGGAAGACTTGAATCGGACAGCGATTTCCTGAAGCAGCTTATTTCCCGTGAGGTGTCCAAAGGTGTCATTCACTTTCTTGAAGCCGTTGAGGTCGCACAGCAGCACGGCCAGCTGTGTTTTCGCGCGTCGGACGCGTGACAGTTCTGTTTCAAGATGTAAACAAATCGATCTGGCGTTGGCCAGGCCGGTGAGAAAATCGGTGCTCGCCGTGCTTTGCGCTTTCTCGTATCGCAGGGCATTCTCGACGGACACGCCGAGTTTGGAGCTGGCCGCCAGAAGCATGCGGAGGTGTTCTTTGGTGAAGCTATTCTTTTCGCGGCAGTAGAGCGTCAGCACTCCCGCGACGCCCTCGCGCCCACGCAGCGGGACGCAGAGTGCGGACTGCAAACCCGTTACGCGCGAGGTTTTTCCAAGATGGAGAATTTCTGCGGCGGGATTGCCGTTCGTTATGGGCTTCTCATTTCGCGCCACCCAGCCGGAAAGACCTTGTCCCAATGGAATTCGGACGGAGGAGAAAAGCTCGTAATCCACACCGTGGACATATTCAGGAATCAGAATACCTTCCTGGCAAACAAAGAAGGCGATAGAGTCGTGGGGAATCAATTGCTTCAAGCGGATCGCAACCACCGAGAGAGTTTCCTTTAGGCTCAGGGCATTCGCCAGCGTTTGGGCAAGTTCAAAAAGGAGCTGCGCTTCCTGTCGCGCCGAGATGATAGAAGTCAGGAAAGAGGTTGCGCGAACTTCGGCGTCATTCGTAACTTCCGCGAAACCCGAAGACGGAGTAGCTGGACGATCCACTTTCGGGGCAATGTCCAAGCGCCTGCGCTCGGTTTCCGTGCTGTTAACCATTTCCTCGAATTCGAGATACCGGCGTTCCATGACCTCGATAACACGAGGATCGAAGCTCCGCCCTTTTTCCGCGCTGAGTGTGTTCATACTCTCCTGCGGAGTCATCGCTTGCCGGTAGGGCCGCTCGGAAGCGAGGGCATCGAAGCAATCGACGGCCGAAAGGATTCTCGCCCCGATTGGTATGGCTTCTCTTTTCAGCCCATCCGGATAGCCTGAGCCATCCCATTTTTCATGGTGGGAGCGCACGATGGGCACCACGGGATACGGAAATTGGACGCGATCCAGTATCTCCGCGCCTACGATGGGATGAATTTTCATTTTCTCGAACTCTTCCGGAGTAAGGCGTCCGGGCTTGGATAGAATGTGCTCGGGCACGGCGAGCTTACCAATATCGTGCAGCATCGCGGCGGCGCGGATGGCGTTCAACTGGTCGTGATTCAGGCCAAGGTCCTGGCCAATCTCGGTGGCATAAACTTGCACTCGGCGCAGATGATCGTGAGTGCTGTGATCCTTCGCTTCAATCGCCAGGGAGAGCGCTTCGATCGTGCGCAAGTGAAGCGCGGCAATTTCCTCGGCGTGCTTCTTTTGCGCTTCGAGGCGGTTCAAGTAGGTCCGGTAGGAGCGGTAGATCAAATAAACGACGGGGAAGGCGAGAAGACCGAATTGCCAGTCGACCAGCCGATTGATGGCGCTCACTCCACAAGCAATCAGCGCACCGAGCAAATAATAAGGGAAGGCCCACAAATAGCATTCCTTCCAGACATGGACGGGGTTGCGCTTTTCCGTCATCGCGATGACGCCGGAGACAGAAATGGTGTTGAAGGCGAAGTAGGTAGTCGCTGCCGCGGCCATCAAGAGTGGCCAGCGAAATCCAACACCCGCGACGACTTTGCTATGAAAGACCAGTTCTGCGGCGGTAATGGAGAGGGCGAGGTTTGCCAGATTAAAGAGCCATTGAATCGGGCGGGGACGCGGATTGGCATGCCACAGGGTCTGGACAAGTCCACCGAGACATCCCATCAGCACCGTCTCGGAATAGGAGAGGTCAAGGATGCCGACGAGAATAAAGAGGAAATTCGCCGACATCGTGGCCTTGATGCCGGGCAAACGCACTTTGAGTACGGAGGCGCACAAAGCGACGGTCAGAAAGCAGACAAATCGGAAAAAATCGTCCGAGTGCCAGCGCAGGAGGGCGTAAGGCAATAAAGGCAGCCCTCCGATAAGCTGAGCGAAGATAAACGCGAAGGCAGGAATCCCGAGTGACTGGACATCACGCCAGGCGTTGCTCCAGTAGTTCTTCGCAGCAATTGCTACCACACGCGTTCCTGCTCTCTGCCAATTGGCTCCAACAGTGCACTTGCTTGATAAAGGAGCGCCGAAATCGTGCGCGTAAACAGACCAATCGTTCAGGTCGTTCCCTTGCCACAGCGACTCCGTGGTAACTTTCACCGCTCCAACGCCCCGTAAAGCGCAGAACGCGGTCCTTAATTAGTAAATTTTGATAGGTGAACTATGTAT
>Ga0137387_10000772_pt1 | contig 14622 bp, 13 predicted proteins | sample SagtaG_3_FD_104909 | JGI IMG/M metagenome (GOLD analysis project Ga0137387, IMG submission 104909) | Vadose zone soil microbial communities from Angelo Coast Range Reserve, California, USA - Sage2_R_115_16 metaG | ecosystem: Environmental > Terrestrial > Soil > Vadose zone > Saprolite | place...
GCGGCGTAATGGTAGGCCAGCCCGGCCGCCGCGACCGTCTTCCCGACACCTCCCTTGCCGCCCGTGAAGATGTATCGCATCTTCGGTCGTTGAGCGAGCAGTTCCAGCATCGTCGGGATGGGCGACCACCTCACAACGCGGGGCCGAACAAGAGGTCGTGGGAGACCTTTTCGATCATGTCCATCCCTCGCGGTTCCCGCGGGTACATAGGGAGCATGGCGACGACCTTCCCGGCGAACTTGGATCGGATCTCGTCGAGGTATTTCTGCTGCATCCGCGCGCGGTTCCTCAGGAATTCGACCGCCTCGCCACCCTTCGCATCCGCGAGCTCCTTCGGATAGACCTGGTTCACGATGAGGCCGGCCATCTGGAGGCCGAGGGAGTCGAACATCTCGAGCGCGCGCTCCGTGTCGAGGATTGCCATGCGCTCCGGGATCAGGACCATGAAGAACGAGGTGCGCCGCTGATCGACCATGAGGTCCGTGAAACGGGTGATCTTCTCCTGGATCTCCTGGAGCTCCCGTAAGACTTCGTCCTCGGAGACCTTCGTCCCCTTCAATGTCGCCGCAACCGCCTCGTACTCTTGCGCCTTCTCCCGGGCCTCCGTGATCTTGCCGACCCATTTGCTCAGGATCCCCGCCATCGCGATCATCCGCACGCCGTGGCCGAACGGCGGCATGTCGAACACGTACAGATCGTGGCCGCTCGTCGCCACGAGGTCCGCCATGGCATCATAGGTAGCGGATTCGTACATGGCTGGCTCCGCGGACGTCGAGTCGATGTACTCTTCGATCTCCGGCGGGAGGTCCGTAAGGCCGTACATGGACCGAATCTTCTGCTTCACTTCCTCCTGGTAGTCCGCCACGCGGCGGTCCGCGTCGATCTCCACGACATCCAATTGCGGGATCACGGAGATCAGGCCCTTTCCGAAGATGTCCCGGTCGAAGATGTCGCTCAGACTCGCCTGTGGATCCGTGGAGAAGCAGAGGACCTTCCGGTTCCGCTTCGAGGCCATGTAGTGGCTCAATCCCGCGGAGCACGTCGTCTTGCCGAGGCCGCCCTTTCCCGCGAAGATCACGATCCCTGCGTCGCCCTTCTTCTCGAAGTAGCTGGAGAGGCCCATGGACGACCTCAGAACACTTGGTCCGTGAAGTCCCGCTCCCGGAACACCCGTTGTTTCCAGCTCTTGATGTTCGGGACGGCGTACGGGAGGATCTTAAGGGAGTAGTAGGGTGGAATCACAGGCACGCCCAGCATGTCCCCGAGGGTGATGAACATGAACAGGTGTTCGAGATACATCCGGGTACGCAAGGCGGCCGTCACGTGACCGTGGGCCGCCATCCCGTAGAAGACTCCTTTCACGCCCTCCTTGACGTTTCGGCCGCGCGACTTCGGTCTCGCCGGATCCTTCGAATCGGCCATCTCGTTCCGCCCCTCTCCGTCGCAATGCGCGCCTGACTCAATAGCATTGACGCTTCACGGCGAACCTTTCTCGACCGTCCCGCCGTCCGCGGCGGCGGGGGCTTTCGCGCGGGCTTCAGCGACGCTGCGGCTGTAGCTGCGGAACAGGCGGACCGCCATGGACACGCCGACGACGAACAGGGCGGCGCCGACAATCACGAAGACGGCGTTGATCGCGACCGCGATGATGAGCAAGTTGGGGTCCGTCTGGATCGGTCCCCTCACGTTCCGCAGGACCCAGGTCTTGTCGTTCTGTAAATAGGCCCACAAGGAGTACAGGAACGTCCCCGTCTGCCAGACGAGCGCCGCCAGGGTCGTGATGACCATGAAGACGCCAGGAATCAGGGAATATCGGGACGGAGCCCGCACTCTCGCGAGATGAATCGTGATCAGCATGATCGCGAGGCCGGCGAGGAGCTGGTTCGCGCCGCCGAAATACAGCCAAAGGGCCCACCAGCTTCCGGATACCGCGAAGCCCCATGGGATGGCCAGGCCCACGACGCTGGATACATGCTTGTTGCCGAGCGCCCGGAAACGGCCCTCCCCCCAGGTCTCCCCCGCGACGAGCCGGAAGAACCTCGTCACGAGGGCCTGGACCGTGAGAGCGTAGATGATGAGGACGAGGCCGAAGAACGTCGTCAGGACCGGCCCTGTCAGGCTGCCCAGGAAAGGCGTCGTGAGCCTCACGGCCCCAAGAACCCAAGCCCCCACGTTCGTCCGGCCGGTGAAATCCGACGGGAGGAGCACCATGTACGCGATGAGCGAGGCGAGCGCGAGCAGCCCTTCCGAGAGCATTGCCCCCCCTCCGACCGGCAGGGCGTCCGTCTCGACGTCCAGCTGCTTGGAGGAAGACGAGCTGCTCACGAGGCTGTGCCATCCGGAGATCGCCCCGCAAGCAATCGCGACAAACAGGATGGGCCAGATCGGCCCGAGAATCCCTTGAGGATCGAACAAGAACGGGCCAGAAGGCATGGACACGGGGATGTTCGTGAAAGGGGTCGCGAGCGCACCGACGAGAAGCAGGATGATCGCCGCGTACGCCGGGTAGAAGGCCAAATAGTTCGTCGGTTGAACGAACATCGGGGTCGGGAGCACGGCGGCCGCGTACAAGATCACAGCGCAGATGAGGCCCCAGATGGGGAGATTCCACACGCCCCAGGGCAGGGTAATCGGAAACTGGACGCCCAAATAGATGCTCAGGACTACGAGCGCGAGTCCGATTCCCGTGACCGCGAACACATTCATCTTCATCCGATAGAGGAGCTGTCCGCACAACAGTCCGGCGAGGAGAATGCCCACGGTCGCGACGAAGGTTCCGGAGAACTGGTTCCAGAAAGACGCGATCAAGGCGATGAAAGCCGCCGAGATGATGATGAGGTAAAACAAGACGAAGGCGAGGAGGTTCGTGCGCCCGCGCGCGCCCGTGAATTCGTACGTGATAGGACCGAACGACCGGCCCTCCTTCCGCACGGACAGCATCATCGAGCCGTAGTCTTGGAGCCACCCGATGAAGAAGTTCCCGCCGATGATCCAAAGGAGCGCGGGGAGCCAGCCAAACGTGATGCCGATGAACGGACCGAGAATCGGTCCAAGGGCCGCGACGCTTTTGAACTGGTACCCCCAGAGCACGTACCGACTGACGGGAAAGTACTCCACACCGTCCATGTACATGTGCGCCGGCGTCGCCTTCTTCGCATCGGAACGCCAGACATTTCGATCAATCCACTTTCCGTATCCCCAGTAGGCGACTGCGTACAGAGCGACCGTCGCGACGACCCAAAGGAACGGAGTCGCGAGTATATCCACCATCCGACTTCCTCCCACTAGCCAGGCCCGTGCGACGGGCTATCACAGGTATGCGGTCCAGGCTGCTTAAACGTCACGTTTACGGTTCGACAAATGCCGAAAGCCGCCCGGAGACCTCCCTGCGTTCCGAGCCCCATCAGCGGCAGACCTCCCCCATGCGGAAGGCACTTACCTTCGCCAGACGGTACTCCGTTGATGTTATCCCGGCCTCCTCGAATCCAACTGCTCGGCCTGCTGCCGGCAATCCTGAAACCCTGCGGCCCGGCGTGCGCGCAGCCATTCACGAATGAGAGCGTGGAGGCGTTGAAGGCCGAGGAACGACGCGAAACTCCTCCCTTCGTTCGAGAGAACGCGGAGCGCGCGCATGGCATGGCGGAGCAGCTCCTGAAGGATTTCGGTTCACGGATTCGGATTGAGGTCGTGGGCCTCGACTCCCCACGGGGCGTCTGGCTTGGTATCCGGCATAGAGTCGGCAAGGGGTTCGCCGTCATCGTCGACGGGGACGAAGTCTTTCGGAATTCCGACGACTATGAATCCGTGAAACAAGCCGTGGATCGGGCCATCACGGCCCACGACTTGCCTGCATGAACGTTCCCTAGCTGGGCTGTCCTGTTGCCGAGACTTCTTTTTCCCCTCTTCGGAATACAAACGGCAGCGACGCCAGCCAGAGGATCTCGCAGACCAAGGACACAATCGAGGGGAGAGTGGCGATGGGGCCAAAGACCGCGAACGCAAGGACGACGGTCAGACCGAGATTCTTGAACGACGCGAAGACCGCGAAGGCCACCTGGTCGTCCCGCGGCAGGCGGAGCGTTCGGCCTACCGTGACGACAAGGACCCCAATGCCGAACGTCCGGACCACGGAGAAAAGCCCGAGTGGCAGGAGGAGTTCCGGCCGTGCGAGCAGGGGACCGCGAGTCGAGCCTGCGATCGCGATGACGAGAAAAAAGAAGGAGACGCTGACGCCGCTCGTCCTGACGTCCGCGATCTTCCGCCATCGCCCCAGAGGCCGGGAGGCGACCATCGGCAGGCCGATCAACAGGATCGTCTGGAGCACCAGGTCGGTCAAAGGGACCGTTTGGTGGGTGAAGGCCAGGGTGATGACGGGGACCAGGAGGAGGCCGATCAGATAGAGGAGCGCAAGGGAGACGACGGTCCGCCTCGTGTCGCCGTGCAAGTACGAGGTGATCGGCACGACCGCGATCGCGGGCGGGACGGACGCCATGAGGACCCAGCCGTCGTGGATCCCGGGGTCCGCGCTCACGATGGCGAAGATCAGGAGCAAGCCGCTGAGGGCTCCGTAGCTCGCGACGAAAGAGACCACGAACCGGCGGAACTCGGTGCGAGCGGAGATGTTCGCGAACGAGATTTCCGTCATCGCGAACGTCATCCCGAGGGCGAGCGCGAGCTGGGAGATTTCCCTCGAATACGACGGGAATCCGCCGGTCGCGAAGCCGACCACGAGGCCGCTCGCGACCATCGTCGGGAAGCTTCGCCACGGACGGAACACGCGGGTCCGAGAAGGGCCCGCGTGGAAAAGCTTGCCGAATCAGACGCGCGAGGAGCGCCCGAGCTTACGGGCCTCGGCAGCGCCGCGAATCCGTGTTGATGGAAAGCTTCGCCCTGCGACGGAATTCCGGTCGAGACCGTTCCCCGAACCTTCTCAATCACGAATGATTTTCGGACGGAAACGTTTTAATGAGCGCGTGGACGAGTCCTGCATCATCCTCCATGCCCCTTCCCCTACGCAAGGATTCTGAAGCCGTCGCCTCCACAGTGGCCACGATGTTCACGCTCCTCGTCGTCCTCATGTTCCTCCAGCTCACCGTCGTCGCCGTCCTTCCGGCGCAAGAGTACAGCGCGGAATGGGCCACATCCCGAGCGGCGATCGACTCGTTCGAACGCCTCCGCCTCGCGGAGCAGCTCGCCGTCGTCCCCGGCTCCCAGTTTTCGATCCCGGTCCCGCTCGGAACGGACGCGGTCTCGCCCTTCTCGACGGCCCGGCAAGGCAACCTTCGTTTCGACCCGGCCAATACGACCTCCATCCAAATCTCGTTCAAGTACGTCCCGAAGCTGTTCCAGGCAACGGTCACCCACGTCGACCAGGACGTCATCCTGGCCATCGACAGCTCGGGTTCGATGGCCTGGAACGATCCGAGTAACCTTCGGATTTCCTCCGCGCAGGAATACATGAGGAATTTGATTCCGCCGGACCGCGTCGCGAGCATCGATTTCGATGACAACGCCGTCTTCACCCGCGCGAATATCGGCGGCCCGGCGCACTTCCTCAACTATGCCCCGAACGGAGAGCTGATGTACATCAGCCCCCAGGCGGACCTGAGCACGATCGACTCCTCGGGGAGCACGAACTGGGGAGCCGCCATCAAGATTGCGAACGACGAATTCGTCGCGCATGGCCTTCCCGCGCACGCCTGGAACCTGATCGTCTTGACGGACGGACAGAACACGTGTTGCCCGAATGGGTCCGACGGGGATGCGCTCGCGATCGCCCAATCTCTGAGAGCCAAGGCGTTGGGCGTCACCGTCTACATGATCGGCTTGGGCGCGGACCTCAACGAGCCCCTCATGAAAACCGTCGCATCCAACACGGGGGGGACGTACTACCACGCGGTGACGGCGAACGACATCCGCTGGGTCTACTACGAAATCAGCCGGCGCTACCTGAGCGCCTTCGTCTGCGGCCTGCAGTCGACCCAGGAGGCCTCGTTCGGAACCCTCCAACTGCACCTCGGAGCCACGCGGTATCCGGCCCAGACCATGCTCATGGAAGCGGGCGCCATCAATGTCCAGCAGGACAAGAGCAGTACCCTCTGGCGGGGGATGCCTTTGGACTACCGGGAGACGGGGGACGGATTGGCCTTGTCCGCCACGTTGGCCACGCTCGTAGGCTCGTCACAGACGGCGACCGGCACGGGGTTTGAAACCGTCCAAGGCCGAGTCATCGGTCGCGACTTGCTGACCCAGACCATCCAGAAAGCCCCGCTGGACGAGACGAGCACGCTGATTACGTCGGGGCGTCAGGATTTCGAGTATTGGGCCGCCCAGGGTGCCGCGAAACCGCTCGGCGTCACGCGTGTGAGCCCTTACCTGGTCAAAGCCGCCAACTATGCCCAATGGGCCCAGAACAACTGGACCACCCGGGATTTTGTCGATGCAAGTTTCAACGCGGGCAAGGCCCAGGCGCAGCTGTCCATCGTCCTGGGCGTCATCGACACTGAAACCACGAACGGCGACATCCAGAATTGGCTCGCGTTCCAGACCAAGGACAACGTCCGCCTCAACGGCTGCCGGCTCGGGCAATGGCTGAACTGGTATTCGGGAGTCACCTTCCACGTGACCTCGCCGAACGCGGCAGCCTGGTCCGTCTGGTTCAATGAGACGTTCCGAGTGGTCGGAGCCGGCGTGACTACCGGGGTGGTCGGAGGCGTGGCCGTCATCACGATTCGAGCCGTCGACACACTCGTGGTCGACCGTCGCTATATCGAGATCACCTTCGGCTCGTAACCAGCATCCAATCGCGGAGGAAATCGAGATTTTGGAAGAGGTCGTCCTCCGCCGCGGGAGCTACGGCGACGAACCAAAGTGCGGTGCTCATCGGCGGGAGACGCCCAGGGCCCTCGATAGGCCAAGGTGCCCTAGCCCTTGATGACCTTCTCGAAGATGTCGTCCAAGCCGGGGAATGCGGCGACATCGCCGTTCCATGATTCTAAGGTGGAAGCGTATCGGTCCTCGAAGTCCTGCAACGCATCCAACACCTGATACTGTAGGGTCTCGACGTCCCCTTCCTCCGCGACGGCTGCAGCCACCGTGAAGTTGCCCCGGAAGAAGAAGATGCTATGCGCTCCGTACTTGAGCTGGTTGAGCGCCCCCGATTTCGATGCCAAGGTCTGCTGGACAAACTGCTGGACCGCGACGAGCATCCCGCTCAGGGCGTCCCGGTCGAGATCCGTGCGAAGGCTATCCGAGTAGTGGCGGATCAGGAGTCCGCCTTTCGTCATGATGAACAGCTCGGACATCGCGGCCTTATGACTCGTCCCAAAGCCGAGGGCCGTCGCAATCCCCTGGGTGGCCTTCCCCATCTCGATCTTCAAGACGCCGATGTTGGTCGCCTTGTCCATGAGGGTCAGGAGCGTCACGTCGGCGATGGGAATGTACATCACGACGACATTCGACTCGGGACCTTCCATGATGATCAGATTCGGGCCGGTCATCTTGATGTTCTCGAAGACGCTCCCGGCGGATTGAGCGATCAAGGTGCTCATCGCCGCGAGGGTCGCGGGGCTCACCCCGCTACGGATGTCGCTCGCGATCGTGAGGCCGTTCGAATCGGCCACGACCGATCCCCGGACACCGCGGACCTTCCGTCGGAGCTGCCCGAGGACGTCGTCGAGATGGGCCTCGATCCCTTCCAACCCCGCTCGGCTCGCGGCCCTCCCCTCCAGTTGCACATCAGCGCGATGCATGGGAATCATCCTCTGCAGGGCCGATGTCCGGCTTCGACGCCGCGGCCTTTGGTCCGAAGGAAGGGCGCCAGGACTTGCCGTTCGGCGAGTGAACCTTCCTCCTCGGCCGGACGATGAAGTAGAGTTCGAGGATGCCGTAGGCAATCGTCGCAAGGAAGAAGAAGAACGCAACCGCGAAGACCGCGGAGGGAAGGATCGATCCAAAGGTCGAGAGGGCGAAGGTGAGAGCCAAGACAACGAATCCGAGGGTAAAGGCGCCGAGGAACCGCTGGATTCGATCGGCCATGATGAACATGCGAGCCCGCCGGACGTTTTTCTCCATACGCACGAAGGAGACGTAGGTGAGACTAAGGATCACCGCGACTCCGCCTACGATTCCCTCGAACAGGGCGAGCAGGATCAGTTGATACAGGTCCATCGGGGTCCACCGAGGCGCGCGGCACAGTCAAATCTTGGCTTTCGTACCATATAGTTGTCGTTCAGAATGTTCGGTTTTGGAATCGAGAAGACGCGGCCGGCGGGAGAGCGCCGCGGCCCTAGATCAGGCGTTCGATGATCGTCGCGACACCCATTCCGAATCCGATGCACAACGTGGCCAGGCCGCGGTGAAGGTCCTGGCGTTCCATCTCGTGCAGCATCGTGGTGATCAAACGGGCGCCGCTCATCCCGAGCGGATGGCCCAGGCCAATCGCTCCGCCATTCACGTTCAGCTTCGAGTCCTCGAAACCAATCGTTTCGCGCGTCGCAATCGGCACAGAAGCGAAAGCCTCGTTGACTTCCCACAGGTCGATGTCCTCAGCGCCCAAATCGGCCCGTCCGAGGGCCTTCCGAATGGCTGGGATCGTGCCGTCGAGCATGATCGTCGGATTCGTGCCTGCGACCCCCGTCGACACGACCCGAGCGCGAGGCTCGAGCTCGAGGTTCTTCGCGGTCTCCGGATTCGTCACGAGGATGCCGCACGCCCCATCATTGATGCCGCTCGAATTGCCCGCCGTGATCCGTCCGTCGGGCTTGAAGGCCGATGGCAGGGAGGCGAGCTTCTCCAAAGACGTGTTCCGCCGGGGATGCTCGTCCGTGTCGAACACCCGTTTCTGGCCGTTCTCGTCGAACACCGGGACCGGCTCGATCTCCCGTTTGAATCGACCCTCGTCGATCGCCCGGATCGCCTTGCGATGGGACCAGAGGGAGAACTCGTCCATCTGTTCCCGGGTCACATGGTACTTGTCGGCCACCAGGTCGGCCGAGACACCCTGCTGGACGATCTCGTACTTCTGCAGGAGTTTGGGGCTCAGCGCCGCTGCATCGGATCCGAGGGGCACGCGAGACATCGACTCGACCCCGCCCGCGACCACGACGTCGGCCTGGCCGGTCATGACCTCCATCGAGGCGAAGTTGAAGGCCTGCAGTCCCGAGGCGCACATCCGGTTCACGCTCGTGCCCGGGACGGACTCGGGGAATCCGGCGATCAAGGGCGCGAGGCGCCCGATGTTCATGCCCTGCTCGTCGACCTGAGTCACACAACCGAGGACAACGTCCTCGACCAACTTGGGCTCGATCCCCGCGCGGTCGACGAGCGCTCTCAGGGCGAAGGCGGCCAAGTCGTCCGGCCTCCAGTCCTTCAGGGCCCCGCCCCGCTTCCCGATGGGCGTGCGTACGGCCCCGACGATCACGGCCTCTCGCATAGAACGAATCCACGCAGACCATGTACCGCGCGGAATAAGAAGGTTTTCCACTTCGCGATTGCCAAGAGGAGATAAGGAGACGGGATTTCACGGACCACACCCCGTGTGCGGGCTTGCGTCGAAGTGGGCCAGGAGAGATTCCCGCGAACAAGGTCAAGCATGTGGTGATCATCCTCAAGGAGAACCACACGTTCGACAACTACTTCGGCACGTTCCCCGGCGCGAACGGGGCCAGATTACCGCGATCTCCGAATCCTCCCCGAGGGATCATCCGCACACCCATGCCGCGTGGCTCGCGCGACAGACGACCGCCGCCCGCGAACAGTTCGTCGAGCAGGACATACCCGCGTACTTCTCCTATGCGAGGAAGTTTTGCCTGTGCGATAACTACTACACGGATGTGGCCGGCCCGTCCACACCGAATCACCTGATGCTCCTCTGCGCCGACTCTCCCATCATCGACAACCCTTCCCGGCGGGCTCCACAGACAATCAAGATCGACGCGTCACTGCCGAAGAGTTTGGAGCAATCTCAATTGACCTGGCGTAGCTACGGCGGGTACGCGATGGACTACCTTCACGGGGTCAATCCGAAATGGAAGCTCCCATCGGATCAATTTCGCGTGGACGCGACCGCAGGACAGCTCCCGGAGGTATCGTGGGTGTACGCGCCCCTTCAGTTCGACGAGCATCCTCCTTACAGCAATCCTCAGGGCGTCCGGATGGGCAACGTGACTAAAGGGATGCAGTGGTCCGTGGACCAAATCAACGCGATCGTCCGTGGCGGATTGTGGTCGGACGTCGCGGTGTTTCTCACATGGGACGACTGGAGCGGATGGTAAGATCACGTCGAGCCCCCAGCCGCGGAGGTATGGCACGCAAACGGTGCACATCCCCGCTACATGGGGAGCCAATTTCGATACGGTCCTCGAGTGGGATGCATCGTGTTGGGCCCGTACGCGAGAAACGGCTACATCTCGAAAGTCCTCCATTCCCACGTGAGCCTGTTGAAATTCTGCGAGGTGAACTTCGGCCTCGCCACACTCAACCCGCGCGACGCCCGGGCGGATGACATGTCCGATTGTTTCGACTTCGGCAAGCGTCCGGCGACTCCGCCTCCCGCGGTTCCGTAGTGCCTGCGGGACCCGGGGCCGGATCATCCGGCTCGCGCGAACATTGATACCGCAACGGCGGGTTGCCATCGCGCATGCCTGCCGCCCTTGAGGGAATCACCGTCCTGGACTTCACGCGGCTCCTCCCAGGTCCGTTCTGTACGCAACTCTTGTGCAACCTCGGCGCGGAGGTGATCAAGATCGAAGACCCGAAACTGGGCGACTACATGCGGTCCGTTCCCCCCATCGTGCACGAAGTTTCCTATCCGTTCCTTATGGTGAATCGAGGAAAGCGGTCCCTCGCCGTGGACTTGAAGACACCCGAGGGGCAGGAGATCGTGCACAAACTGGCGCGCGGTTCGGACGTGGTCGTCGAACAGTTCCGTCCCGGCGTGATGGCGCGGCTCCGCGTGGCCTATGACGACCTCGCCATGATGAACCCGAGGCTCGTCTATTGCTCCTTCTCGGGATACGGGCAAACGGGGCCGTACAAGGATCTTCCCGGACACGACATCAACTTCCAGGCCCTCGCCGGGATCCTCGGGGTGACGACAGGGAGGGAGGATAAGGCCCCGGCCATCCCCGGGGTCCCGATCGCCGATCTCGCGAGCGGCTTCAACGCCGCCCTTGCGATCTTGGCCGCTCTGCGGGTGCGAGACCGCACGGGCCGCGGGGAGTTCATCGACGTCTCGATCTACGATACCGCCGTGACGCTCATGGTGCTCGGCCTCGCGCGTTTCCTTGCTACCGGCGAAGAGCCGGTCGCGGGCGAGACCCTTCTGACCGGGTCGTTTCCCTTCTATAGTCTGTATGAGACGAAAGACGGTCGCTGGCTCTCCGTGGCCACGGTCGAGCCGAAGTTCTGGTCTCGGATGTGCGAGCTCATCGGAGCCCCTGATCTCGCCGAGAAACAGTTCATGGATGGCGCGGAACGATTCCAGGTCGCGCAAGCCCTGGCCAACAAGTTTCGCGGCCGAACCCTCGCCGAGTGGGAGGCGCTGCTGGCAAACGAGAACCTGCCGATTACGGGAGTGAAGCGTGTCTCCGAAGTCGTCCGCGATCCCCACGTGAAAGCCCGGGGCCTCCTCCCGGTCGTCGACGTGTCCGGCCTTTGGAAGCTCCAAGTGATCGCCCACCCCGCGAAGCATGCGACCCTAGAGACGCGCAACCCGACGCGGGTGCCCGCAAGAGGCCAGGACACCGAGGAAATCCTTCGATCTCTCGGATATACCGCGAGGCAGACTCAGACCTTGGCCAAGAAAGGCGTCGTCGCGATGTGATGGCAGGCTTTCGCCGACCGGAAGAGAGGACTCACGTACCCTTGAACTTCGGTGCGCGCTTCTCCATGAACGCCTGGATTCCTTCGTAGATGTCGTCCGTCGAGGCGACGAGGCCGAAGGCCATCGCCTCCATCTCGAGGGCCGCATCGATGGGCGTGTCGCCACCGCGATTCAAGAGCACCTTCGCCAGCCGGATCGCGATGGGCGCCTGTCGAGCGAGTCGGCCGGCGAACTCGCGGACCTCGGACGAGAACGCCTCGTTCTCCACGGTCTTCGTTACGAGACCGATCGCGGCTGCCTCGTCGGACGTGAGTCGAGGCCCGAGAAGCACGAGTTCTTTCGCCTTCGCCTGACCCAGCATTCGGACGAGCCGTTGCGTCCCGCCCGCCCCGGGGACGAGGCCCAGATTCACCTCGGTCTGTCCCAGCTTGGCTCCCTTCGTCGCGATGCGGAAGTCGCAGGCCAAAGCCAGTTCGAGCCCACCTCCGAAGCAATGACCGTTGATTGCCGCGAGCGTCGGCTTGGAGAAATTTGCAAGTCGGTTCATGACCTCCTCGGCACGCCGGGAGAACTGCCACACCTTGAACGCCTTGGAAATGTCGCTGAAGGACGTGAGGTCCGCTCCGGCACTGAACGAACGGTCCCCGGCGCCGGTCACCACGACACAGCGGACGGCATCGTCTTTCTCCAGCTCCGCAAGGGCCCTCTCGAGCTCGTCGAAGACCTGCGGGCTGATCGTGTTCAGTCGATCGGGTCGATTGATCGCGATCGTCGCGACATGGGTCTCCGCATCCCGCGAGACCAAGAGGGTCTCGAAATTCATCCTACCACCTCGGTCCTTGTGCTCATAGAATCCATTCCCGGTCTTTGTGCCGAGGTCCCCACGTGCTACCATGTCCTCGAGGAGCTTGGCGGGCTTCGTGCTCGACTTCTGCTTCAACGCGGCGACGACGACATCGATCCCCAGGTCGTCGGCGGTGGCGAGTGGTCCCTTCGGGAACGCGGTCCCCAAGCGCATCGCCTCGTCGATCTCCGCCGGGCTCGCGACATCGAGCGAGACGAGTTCCGCGGCCTCGTTAATCATGAGCGACAGAATGCGAACCGGGTCGAAGGACTCGCCCATGTCCGGCGTCAAGTTCGGCCGGCCCTCCTTGTACGCATAGAAGCCCTCGTCGACTTTTCGCCCGAGTTTCTTGGCGCCCATCAGGGCCTGGACGGATCGAGGCATCGGGCGATCCGCGTTCTCGATCAAATGGTGCAACACATCGATGCCCACTTGGTCCGCCAGCTCGAAAGGCCCCATCGGGAAGCCCGCCCGGAACCGCATGGCAGCGTCGATCGTTTCGATGGGGACCCCTTCCTCATCGTGGATTCGCGCGGCCTCCTCGAAATATGGACCGAGGACGCGGGTCGTGATGAAGCCGGGGACGTCTTTCTTGACCACGACGACCGTCTTGCCGAGGGACTTGGAAAGGTCGACGGCGACTCCGAGCGTGGCATCGCTCGTCGTGTCCGCGCGGATGACTTCGATGAGCGGCATGAGCATCGGCGGGTTGAAGAAGTGCATTCCGACGACCTGTTTCGGACGTTTCGTCACTAGGGCCAGCTTCGTGATCGGCAAGGCCGAGGTGTTCGACGCCAGGATCGTTTTCTTGGGTGCGGCCGCGTCAAGTTCCTGAAAGACGCGCTTCTTCAGATCGAGGTCCTCGAAGACCGCCTCGATCGCGACGTCCGCGTTGCGGCAGGCCTCGGCCAAGTCCAACGTCGTGTGAATCCGATCGAAGGCCTGTTGCATCTGGTCCGGCCGGATCTGGTTCTTCTCCACGAGCTTGCCGAGGGACCAGCGGATCCGTTCCATTCCACGGTCCAGGAACTCCTGTTTGACGTCCCGCATCCGGACCTCGTGGCCGTGCAGGGCCGCCAGCTCGGCAATCCCGTGGCCCATCTCCCCAGCCCCGATGACCGCGAGTCTCATCGCCGCTCTCGACCAATGGATGGCGCACGGTTAAAGGTGTGGTGCGAAAGCTTCTTTGTCCGCCTTGCTATTCAACACTCCATGGAGGATCTTGTCCGCACCCTCTTCCTCTTTGGAGCAATCTCCGCGGCCATCCTGGTGCCGTTCCTCGTCGTCCCGGAAATCCTCGAGCGACGCGGCTACGATTCACGCAGCGGCTTCGTGCGGGCGCTCGTGTGGGCGTCTTTCTTGGCCATCGTCCTGATTCCCGCGGCGGCAGGTGGGTTTCTCTTCTCGGTGACGAACCCGGCGGACTGGTTGATCTTCATCGTGGCCATGGTCGTCGCGATCCTGTACGACTACTATCGTCTCAATCGGAGCAAGGTTCCGTGGGCTCGAGCCCGAGCCTGACGCTCAGATGAATTCCCAGTCTCGAAGGACGTCCTCGAGGTTCGGGTGGCCAATCTCATCGAGCTCGTACCGGACGTGGACCACCGGTTTCTTCGTTTTGAGGATTCGGCTCAGATCGATCGGCGTGCCGCTCAGGACGATATCGATAGGGGTCGCATCGATCGTCTCCTCGAGTTCTTTGATCTGCCTCGGTCCGTAGCCCATCGCCGGGAGGACCTTCCGGGAGTTCGGATATTTCTTGTAGGTCTCCTTGATCGAGCCGACGGCGTGGCCGACCGCGCTGACGATCTCGGCCGCTCCGAACCGCTGTGCGGCAATGTACGCCGCGCCGTACTCCATCCCCCCATGCGTGAGCGTCGGACCGTCCTCGATGGCGAGCACTCTCTTCCCGCGAATCTGAACGGTCTCGTCAGGGGTGATTGGTGAGGCGGCC
>Ga0137387_10000776_pt1 | contig 14590 bp, 10 predicted proteins | sample SagtaG_3_FD_104909 | JGI IMG/M metagenome (GOLD analysis project Ga0137387, IMG submission 104909) | Vadose zone soil microbial communities from Angelo Coast Range Reserve, California, USA - Sage2_R_115_16 metaG | ecosystem: Environmental > Terrestrial > Soil > Vadose zone > Saprolite | place...
CAGGCGCCGGCCCAGCCCGCCCCGCGCCACCCGTCACCCGCCGTGGCCCGTTATGTCGCCCTGTTCAACCGGCGCGACTGGGACGCGCTGCGCGCGATGCTGGCCGACGACGTGCGGCTGATCCAGTCGACGTACCCGCTGCGCGCCGGCGCCGCCGACGTGGGCATGTTCTTCGGTATCTATTCGCGCAGCGCCCCGGTGAGGCTCGCCCCCGCCTGGCTCGATGGCCGGGAGGTGATCGCGGTCTGGGAGGATCCTCAGGCGGTGAAGCCCAGCTACCTGATGTGGCTGGAGTGGACGGCCGGCCGGATCAGCTTCATCCGCGACTACCGTTATGTCCGCTACGTCGTCGACGACGCGGAGCTCGTCCTGGCGCCAGACGCCGGGCCTCCGGGCGAGGGGACCGCCCACGGATGAGCCGCGCTCCGCGCTTGGCCGCCGCCGACCCTTCTTAAGTGACGGCGAGAGTTTCAAATTGGCCCGTCGCGACATGCAGCCCGGATCGACGCGGTACTGTTTCGTAAAGCCCGGGACCGCCTTGATGCGATGTTCATACACTCTTCGAATCAAATCATTGGTGACGCCGATGTACAGTGTCCCGTGACGGCGGCTCGCGAGAATGTAGAGATAGAATTGCCGGTTGGTGCTCACGTCAATTTGGTGTTCATGGGTTCCGGCTCTCGCGCTGTCGCGCTCGGCCGGAACGACCACTCGGTATCATGCGGCTCCTTTTATTTACGGTGAGCGATGAACAATCCCTCGCTCAAATGGAACGTGAGGTTACCCTCGCTTTCCTCCGGTCGAAGGAACGCCTTCACCTCGGGCGTGGTCTCGGCCAGCATTGCCTCGAGCAGCGCCTGCATAATGGCGTCGTGGCGGCTCGCCCAGCTGGAAAACTCGATCGATTTCGCCGCGGATTCCTCGTGCCGGACGGCAAAGCCGTGGCCGGCGAGTGCCGCGCGCCATTCCTCCATGGTCCAGGCGCGCAGATGGCTGGGGTCGCGCAAGCGCTCGAAGGCGTTGACGTAATCGCCGACCGAGCCGGGCGGCACGATATTGTCGGCGATCGCCAGCGTCGCGCCGGATTTGAGCACGCGCCGCGCCTCGTCGAGGAACCCCGCGATGCTGTCGAAATGATGCGGCGCGATCCGGCAGGTCACGAGGTCGAAGCTTTGATCCTCGAACGGCAGCGCCTCCGCCTTGGCGTAGGCGACGCGCACATTGGCGAGCTTGCGCTTGGCGATTTCGTCGCGAACCAGCGCGAGCATCTCCTCGGTAATGTCGGTCGCCCAGACCCGCGCGACATGCGGCGCAAACGCATAAGCCGTGTGCCCCGCGCCGGTAGCGACGTCGAGCGCGCGCCACGCCGGCTGCGGCTGCACCAATTCGACCAGCCGCTCCAGACTCTTGCCTTTCGCATGCGGCTTGCTGGTCAGATAATGCGCCGCCGTTGCGCCGAATTGCTCCTGCACCAGAGATTTCGTCATCTATTTGGTTCCCCTCGCGTTAGCTTCCCTCTGGCGCTCGACGGCCTGTTCACGCGTGCGCCAACGCAGCAAGCCGCGGCCGCGCTTCGACAAGATCATCGTGCAGCTGCGCTCGTCCTTGCGCCCATGGATGGTCCAGGCCTGATTGCCGGCAAGCTCGCCGCCCTTGGCAGCGAGCGTCCCGGCGTAGCGCGCCTCATAGGCATAGAGGCCGCCCCGGCCCTTCCACGCACCCACGAGGGTAACTTTGCCGTCCTTGCCGATCGTTCCCTCGCCGGTTTCCATTCCGACGCCCGCCGTGCCGTCCTCGTTGAGCACGGTGTGGCGGTAGCGGGCAACATTGCCGGCGATCTCGATCGTGACCGGCTCGCGCCGCGCCGGCTTGGCCAACGTCGATTTCGCACAGCTGAGCGTTCCGACAAATCGTTCCTGGGTCTGCGCGCGCCCGGGAGTGGTGGGAGATTCCACAGATAAGCTCTGCGCAACGAAAAACAGCATCGTTTTGACATAAAAACGCATTGCATCCTCAAGAGTAACAGCCCTCAGCGACCACGGTGTCTCCTCGGAAACAGCCGTTCGTCGAAGGCAACCTTCGTGTTAGACGAGATCGTAAGTTGCCGTGCGTCGCTGTGCATCGGATTGAGAAGAAAGTTCGAGGCGCGCGGCACGATCACCGAAGGAATCCTCAATAGTGCGGTCCGGCTCTCCGCGAACCAAGAGGTTGTAAGCGAACGGGTGATGTCCGGTACGAGACGCCAGCCGGGATTGCTTGCGTCAAGATCTTCTTCGCTAAGCTCTTCAATGGAGATTCTATCCTCCACCTCGATTGCGAGTAGCCGATATTCGGTCGGAATGTCCTCTACGTCGACCTCCAGACGGACCAGAACCTCGAGCAGCGCCAAAGCCGGGTGTTCCGAAAGATATACGACCGGCTGGCCTCGCTCGTGCCATCGACCTTCTGCCAGCCGTTCACCCTCTCCGGAAAGATCGGAATAATTCGATATTCGCCAAAGGCGCATCAGATGCTTCTAGGCAACCATGCCGCTCTCGATGCGATTGAGCATCTCCTCGACAATACGGGCGCCAGCTTCGCTGGCGAGGTACGCGAGCGGGGTATCGCCATCGAGTGCCTGCTTGGGCTTTCGCAGCCAGCGGTGCGCCTTCTCTCCGGCTCCGAAAACCTTCTCGGCGAGAGCAGCGACGCGCGCGAGCCGAAGCGCCTTGTCCGTCTCCTCGACCGTGAGAAGCTCGTTTTGAGCCTGGCGGCGTGCCAAGGTCCGCTTTGGCACTACTAGGCCATAAATTTCTTCCTCTGAATAACCGTGGCGGGTGAGAGAACCCAACGTCTTCGGCGCCGCGCGAACTGCCGGCGCTTTGGGTAAATGGCGGCCCGAAATCTCATCTGCAGAAACCGATGCCGGCTTCGCGCTCGTTAAGGGAACGAGCTCTATCAGCGCCTCTTTGGAGAAGAAAGCTCTTGTCTTACCCGGGTGACGCCTCGAGCTCAAAGCGCCTGCAGCGCCTTTCATGCTCGCTGCCAGTGCAGGAGCCATGGCGGTTCCGGCGATCTCTTCTGCCGCCTCCACCAGACCCACTAGCGCGCGCCGGAGCTGCGGATCGCCGATCTGCGAATAAGCGCGGACCAGACGCGTGGCGCCGGCGGTCTCCAGGAAGCTCAAGCCAGTGTTGGCTCTGTCGGACGACTGTGAAGGGCTAATATCGCCGCTGAAGAAGAATGCGACGGGAACATTGAGGACCTCGGCGATGCGCGCCAGACGCCCCGCGCCGACCCGGTTGACGCCTTTCTCGTACTTCTGCACCTGCTGAAAGGTGATCCCGAGGTTGTTCGCGAGCTCGGTCTGCGACATGCGGCGAACCAGCCGCTGCGCGCGAATTCTGCGGCCCACGTCTACATCGTGTACATCGGGAGCCTTGACCCGCGACCTGCGTTGCATCTTCATGCCGTTAGTTTGTTTGGGTTGCGCCCAGAGTCTTTAGTGCCCATTGGTTCGTGCCATTTGCCAGAATTAAGGTACAAAATGGCATATGGGATCATTCTTGTCGAGTTCAAGTCTCGCGCGTTTGGTTGCAATCTCTCCTGAAACGGCTCTCCGACCGCGATCATAAAAATCGAAAGCCCAAACTAGCGCAGCGCCGCGGCGATGTTGCCGCCGTCGACCGTGGTCACGTCCGCGGTCGTCTTTAGCGCGGTCGCATGATAGAGGAACGCCCGGGCCACATCCTCGGCCGTGACTTGCCGTCCGAGCAGATTGCCGGCCATATATTCGCGTTCGCTCAAGCCCCGCGCCGCGGCACGCGCGGCGATCAGCTCCGGCGTGAGCAGGCCGGAGCGGATGCGGTCGGCGTTCACCGCATTGGCGCGGATCCCATGCTTGCCGTATTCCAGCGCATATTGCCGTGCCAGCAACAGGGTTGCCGCTTTCGGCAATCCGTACGGCCCGAAATCCACCCCCGGATTGACCGCCTGCTTGGAGACGTTGAACAGCAGCGCGCCGCCCGTACCCTGCGCCAGCATCACCCGCACCGCATTCTGCGCGACGAATTGGTGGGCGAAGAAATTGAGCTCGAAGCTGCGGCGCAGCACGGCTTCCTCGACCTCGCCGATGCGGCCCTGCCAGGCGGCGCCGGCGTTGGAAACGACGATGTCGACCCCGCCGAACCCCGCCACGGCGGCATCGAACGCCGCGCGCACGCGACGGCTGTCCGTCGCGTCGCACGGGAGTGCAAGCGCGGCGCCGCCGATGTCCGCGGCGAGTGCGCGCACCCGCTCCTCGTCGAGGTCGAGCAAGGCAATCTCGGCGCCCGCGCCGGCGAGCGCTCGCGCCGTTGCGTCCCCGATGGCGCCGGCGGCGCCGGTGACGAGCGCGACTTGTCCGGCCAGCGGCTGTTCCGGTTCCTTGCCGAGCTTGGCCTGTTCGAGCGACCAATATTCGACATCGAACATCTCGGCTTCACCGATCGGCTCGAACCGGCCGATCGCTTCCGCATCCGTGATGGTCGCAACCGCGCTCTCGGCGAGATCCGTGGCGATGCGCGCGTCCTTCTTGCTGCGCCCGAGGCCGAACAAGCCGAGCCCCGGAACCAGCACGACGCGGGGCATCGGGTCCAGCATGCGTTTGTCGTGATTGCAACGGAGGTTATTGCGGGCGAAATAGGCCTGGTAATTCTCGACGAAAGACTTCACGGCAGCCTCGATCGCCAGCTTGAATTCGCCGGCTTTGCCGGCTTCGGGGGGCGCGACGATCAACGGCCAATTCTTGGTGCGGATGGTGTGATCGGGCGTGACCACGCCGGCGCGGGCGTAGCGCGCGGCATCGGCACCGTTGACGTAATTGAGAATGGCGGGGCCGGTGCGGAACTCGAGGATCGGCCGCCGGTAGGCGCCTTCGATCTTCTCGTCCTTGCGGCTGCACGCGCCGCGCACGATCGGGGCGACCTCGGCGACCGAGGCGGCGCGTTGGGGCAATTGCGCCGTGGCGAACACCGCCTTGCGGCCGCGGCGAAGCCTGGCTTCGGCGAGCGACACCATTTCGATCATGCGCTCATAAGCTTCCCGGGCGGTGTGTCCGAAGGTGAAGATCCCGTGCTTGAGCAGGATCAAGCCTTCGACGCTCGGATCGACATCGTGGATCGCCGCGGCTTTCTTGGCGAGCCGGAATCCGGGCATCAGGTATGGCACGACACCAAGCCGCCCGTCATAGACTTCGCGGCAAACCGCGGCGCCGTCCGGTTGATCGGTGAGGCTGAGCACCGCTGTCGAATGGGTGTGATCGACAAATTTCTGTGGCAGGAAGGCATGCAGCAGGGTCTCGACCGACGGATTCGGCGCCGTCGGATCGATGAGCAGGGCGCGCTGGATGCGCACCATGTCCTCGTCCGAAAGAGCCTCGCGTGACCGCAATGTTTTGAGCGGATCGAGGCGCACCGCCGGCAGGCCGGCGGGCTCGATCCGGGCCATGTCCCAGCCGCTGCCTTTGACGCAGAGCACCTCGACATCCTCGCCGAGGAGATCGCGCACGCGGGTCTTCACCGAGGTATTGCCGCCGCCGTGCAGCACGAGCTTCGGATCGCTGCCGAGCAGGCGCGTCGTGTAGACGCGCAAGGCAAGCTCGGCCGGAACACCGTCTTTGGCGTAGCGGTCGATCAGCGCCGCGGCGTCGCGATCGACCCAGGCGCTTTCCATCATCCTCTCCGCACCGCGCCGAACCTGCGCGCGCGCATGTCAACCCTTGCCGGCGACGCGCCGCGCCCACCAGCCGGTGCGGCGGGGCCGGTCGGTGCTTTCGGTTTCGGCCGGCCGATCCGGGCCTGGCGCTGCGGGTTCCGGCTCGGGAGCTCGCGTTTCGCCGGCCGGTGCGGGTGGCGCCTGGACCGGCGCTTGGCCGGCGAAGAACGGCGCCGGTTCGCGCACGGTAGAGCGCCGCTGCGGCTGGTCGGCCTGCGCGGGCGGCTCGTTCGGGGGAGAGGGTTCCGGTGCCGGCTCGTCGGCACGCCGCGGCTCGACGCTTGCCGCAGCCCGCTCCGGCTCGGTTCCGGGGGGCCTGTCGAAATCGGCCACCGCGACGTGGAGCTCGGGCTCGATCGTCGGCTGCGGCTCGAATGTTTCGGGTTCCCGCGCCTCGCCCTCCCGGCCACGCCGCCGGCGGCCGCCGCGTCGACCCCGCCGTCGGCGGCGGCGCTCGCTCTCGGCCTGGGCTTCGGCCGCCGTCTGCGGCAATCCGGCATCCGGCTGCTTCGCCTCGAGCTCCGGCTCGGCTTCTTCCGGTTCGGCTTCTTCCGGTTCGGCTTGCGCCGGCGCCACCTGGTGCAGATCCGGTTCCCCGCCGTGTCGCCCCCGCCGGCGTCGCCGCCGCCGCCGCCCGGGCGCTTCGCCGGGTTCGGCAGCTTGCACTTCCTCGACGGTGTCCTCGGAAAGCGGCTCGGCTTCGAGCTCCTCCTCTTCTTCCTCCACCGGCACCGCGGTCGGCTGCGCGGCAATGGCTTTTGCCGCTTCGAGGCTGTGCACCTGCTCGCCGCGCTCGATCACGAACGGCTGCTGCCCGCCGATGCTCGGGTCGGCGTTGACCGTGATGGCGATGTGGAAGCGCTGCTCGAGCTCGCGCAGGTGCGCGCGCTTGTGATTGAGCACGTAGAGCGCCACGTCCGCGCGGGTGCGCACGATCAGATTGTGGGTGCCGGCCTTGATCAGCATCTCGTCGAGCGTGCGCAGCAGCTGCAGCGTCACCGAGGAGACCGAGCGCACATGGCCGGTTCCGCCGCAATGCGGGCATTTCTCGGTCGAGCTTTCGAGCACGCTGGTACGGATGCGCTGGCGCGACATCTCCAGCAGTCCGAAATGGGAGACGCGGCCCACCTGAATGCGGGCGCGATCGTATTTCAGGCAATCCTTCAATCGGCGCTCGACGGCGCGGTTGTTGCGCTTCTCGTCCATGTCGATGAAGTCGATGACGATCAGGCCCGCCAGATCGCGCAGCCGCAATTGTCGGGCGATCTCCTCCGACGCCTCGAGGTTGGTCTTGAGCGCGGTGTCCTCGATGTGGTGCTCGCGCGTGGCGCGCCCGGAGTTGACGTCGATCGAGACCAGCGCCTCGGTCTGGTTGAGGACGATGTAGCCCCCGGAACGCAGCTGCACGGTGGGCGAGAACATCGCATCGAGCTGGCTCTCCACGCCGTAGCGCGTGAAGACCGGCTGACCGTCCTTGTACGGCTTTACGTTCTTCGCATGGCTCGGCATGAGCATGCGCATGAAGTCCTTGGCCTCGCGATAGGCCTCCTCGCCGGCGACGAGGACTTCGTCGATGTCCTTGTTGTAGAGATCCCGGATCGAGCGCTTGATCAGCGATCCTTCCTCATAGACCAGGGTGGGCGCGGTCGACTTGAGGGTGAGGTCCCGTACCGTTTCCCACAGCCGCAGCAGATACTCGAAGTCGCGTTTGATCTCCGCCTTGGTGCGGTTGGCGCCGGCGGTGCGCAGGATCACGCCCATTCCTTCCGGCACTTCGAGATCCTGGGCGAGTTCCTTGAGGCGCTTGCGGTCCTGGGCGTCGGTGATCTTGCGGCTGATGCCGCCGCCGCGGGCGGTGTTCGGCATCAGCACGGAATAGCGTCCGGCGAGCGACAGGTAGGTGGTGAGCGCCGCACCCTTGGTGCCGCGCTCTTCCTTGACCACCTGCACCAGCATGACCTGCCGGCGCTTGATCACCTCCTGGATCTTGTATTGACGCCGCCCGCGCGGCATGCGCTCGGGCACTTCCTCCATCGCGTCGCCCGCGCCCACGGATTCCACCGCCTCGTCGTCCTCGGTCTCGATCTCGTCGAGCGCCCCGCCGTTGCCGCCGTTGCCGCCATTGCCGCGTTCGGCACTTTCCGCGGCGGGTTGCGCGGGCGCGGATTGCTCGCTTGCGACCGCCCGCTCGATCTCGAGCGCGGGCTCGCTGGCCTCCTCGAGGGCTTCGAGTTCGTCGGCGGGCGCGTGCTCGCCTTCGTCGGCCTGCGTCGGCTCGGCCTCCGGCTCCGAACCGTGCCCGGTCGCGGATTCCTCGGCCGGCCGCGGCTCGCCCGACGCGGTTTCGGTCTCCTCGGGTGCCGCCGGGGCAGTCCTGACTTCGTCCAACCGAGCGCCGGCCGCCCGCGCGGGCCGACGCGACCGGCCCGCCCGCCGGTCGATCTCGGCGTCCGCGGCGCGCTGTGCCCGTTCTTCTTCGGCGATGAGCGCCTGCCGATCGGCGACGGGGATCTGATAATAGTCCGGATGGATTTCGCTGAACGCCAGGAACCCGTGGCGGTTGCCGCCGTAATCGACGAAAGCCGCCTGGAGCGACGGCTCGACCCGGGTTACTTTGGCAAGATAGATGTTGCCTTTCAGCTGCCGGCGGTTTGCCGACTCGAAATCGAATTCCTCCACGCGATTGCCGCGTACGACGACCACGCGAGTTTCCTCCGGGTGCGTCGCGTCGATGAGCATCTTGTTGGCCATTGATCGATCTTTCTGGGGCGGGCCGTCTTGACCGGGACCGGTGCCGCGATGATCGCGGCACCTGGCGCCACGTGCGGCGCGCCCAAACGAGGTTGGAACGGATGGTCGAAGCCGTCTCGGCCGCAGCAAGGACGGGCAAGTGCCGCCATGCCGCGCGAGCGGGCGAAATCAAGCCGCAAGAGGGACGTATCCTGGCGGTGCGACGAGCATGCGTGCGCGAAGTCGGAGAAACGAATATTGCGCAAAGCCTGTTCTGGTGCGCCCCGGCGAAGCGAATTCGTATCTCGCGCCTCGAGCATGTCTTCGACCTGTAGCGGGCGGCAGCTTGCGGCCACCGCCAGTTCTCGATGCTGGCGGCCGGGCGCCCCCGGCGCCGGCACGTGGCCCAACCGTGACCACGCGCGTTCCGGCTGTCCCTGGAAGGGGCACCGACCGGCGCTCCCGCGCTCTCGACCAAAGCGTCACATGCAGGGAGCTTGCCGCCAGCGGCTTTCCGGAATGCGCCGGAAGCGGGCCCTGGCGAGTCGATGCCCAAACGTGGCAAAACCGGACTAGGATCAACCGTCAGCGCGCCCTTCTTACGGCCCCTGTTCCGCATTGGCAAGCTAAGGCTCCCGCCCGGGCGGTAACGGGTTCCTCGATGCAGGACGAGCGCCCCTTGGCCGACGGTGGAAAACCCCAAACGTCACGCAACGGCCACACTGTGCCGGATCGTAGGGCTTGCTTAAGCGGCGATTAACTATGGCTGCCTATTGGAGTAACTAGGGCGCGGAGGTGAAGCAACCGTGCGGTCCATCGGGAAAGGCTCGGCACTCGGCCTGCTCTGCGGACTGCTCGTTGCCGGATTCGGCGCGGCTACGGCCTGCACGGCATTGGCGGCAGACCTTCCGGTCGCCACCGATGCGAGGCTCGGGGGCGACGAGGCTCGCACCCGCTTCGTGCTCGACCTGACCAAGCGGGTAGAGGTCTCGGCCTTCACGCTGGCCGACCCCTATCGGGTCGTGCTCGACCTGCCCCAGGTGATGTTTCAGCTGCCGGCCAAGGTCGGCGACACCGGACGGGGTCTCGTCAAGGCTTTCCGCTTCGGTCTGGTCATGCCGGGCGGATCCCGCATCGTGCTCGACGCGACGGCCCCGGTCCGCGTCGAAAAGGCGTTCGTGATCGATCCGGTGGACAGCCAGCCGGCCCGCCTCGTCCTCGATCTGGTTGCAATCGATCGCGACGGCTTTTTGCGCAATATCGCGCTCGAGAACCGGCCCGGACGTTCCCAGCCGCCGGCAAAAATCGACCGTGACGCCAAGGACGCCGATCCGCGGCCGCTCATCGTGCTCGATCCGGGCCACGGCGGTCTCGACAGCGGCACCATCGCGCCGACCGGGGATACCGAAAAAGCCATCGTGCTGGAGTTCGCCCAGCAGCTTCGGGACAAGCTGGAGAAATCCGGCAAATATCGGGTGGCGATGACGCGCACCGACGACCGCTTCGTGCCGCTGGCGGATCGCGTGCAGCTGGCGAGGTCGCGACAGGCCGCGCTGTTTCTCTCCATCCATGCCGATGCGCTGCCGCATCGGGATTCCGAAGCGCGGGGCGCCAGCATCTACACGCTCTCCGAGACCGCCTCGGACGCCGAAGCCGCCCGGCTCGCCGAGGCGGAAAACCGCGCCGATGTCATCGCCGGCGTCGACTTGAGCGCCGAGCCGAACGACGTCGCCGATATCCTGATCGACCTGGCGCAACGCGAAACCAAGGCGTTCTCCGCCAACTTTGCCCACGCGCTCGCCAAGGAGCTCAAGGCGACCTCGCGGCTGCACAAGCATCCGCTGAAATCCGCCGGGTTCCGCGTGCTCAAGGCGCCCGACGTTCCCTCGGCGCTGATCGAGCTCGGTTACGTGTCCAGCAGCCAGGATCTCAAGTACCTGTTGTCGGACGCCTGGCGGTCGCGGGCCACCGATTCGATCGCGCAGGCGATCACCACGTTCTTCGCCACCCGGCTTGCGGGATCCGGTCCGGCGGGCGGATCGAATTAGGGTGACGGTCCAGCCTCAGTTTGACCACAAAACGGCGCGACGAAACGCCGGGCTCGACGCATTGCATTGTCCGAGACGATCAAGCCCCGCGTTGCGAGGCACCGTGTATACTCGGCGTCGAGTCTTGAAAGAACGGCTGCGATGGACCTGATTCGCGTTGCGGCGGGACGGCGGCGATGAGGCTTCTGGTGCGCTTCCTCGGATTCCTGTTCGCCGCGGGAACTGTCGTGTTCCTCGTCGGCATTGCCGCGGCGGCCGGCCTGTTCTGGCATTTCTCCAAGGACCTCCCGGATTACTCGCAGCTACAGGATTACGAGCCGCCGGTCATGACCCGGATCCATGCGAGCGACGGCGCCTTGCTGGCCGAATACGCCCGCGAGCGGCGGCTCTACCTGCCGATCCAGGCGGTGCCCAAGCTGGTGACGAACGCGTTCGTGGCCGCCGAGGACAAGAATTTCTACGAGCATGGTGGGCTGGATTTCGGCGGCATCATTCGCGCCGGCTGGGTCTACATCCAGAACTACGGCAGCAACCGCCGGCCCCAGGGCGCCTCGACCATCACCCAGCAGGTCGCCAAGAATTTCCTGCTGTCGAACGAGGTCTCCCTCAATCGCAAGATCAAGGAGATCCTGCTCGCGTTGCGGATCGAGCGGGCCTATTCCAAGGACAAGATCATCGAGCTGTACCTCAACGAGATCTATCTCGGGCTCGGCGCTTATGGGATCGCCGCCGCCTCGCTGCTGTATTTCGACAAGTCCGTGCATGAGCTGACGGTCGCGGAGGCGGCGTATCTTGCCGGGCTGCCCAAGGGGCCGAACAATTACAATCCGTTCCGCCAGCGCGACCGCGCCATCGAGCGGCGCAACTACGTCATCGACCGCATGGTCGAGGACCAATACATCACGCCGCAGGAAGGCGAGAAGGCCAAGAAGGAGCCGCTGAACGTGACGCCGCATCCGACCGGCGCTCACATGTTCGCGGCGGAATATTTCGCCGAGGAAGTCCGCCGGGAGATCTACGAGCGATACGGCGAGAAGAAGCTCTACGAAGGCGGCCTCTCGATCCGGACCACACTCGATCCGAAATTCCAGGTGATGGCCCGCAAGGCGTTGACCGACGGTCTCGTGCGCTTCGACGAGGCGCAAGGCTGGCGCGGGCCGCTGGCCAAGATCGATGTCGGCGGCGACTGGGGCGCCAAGCTCGCGGAGATCAAGTCGCTCGCCGATGTCGCCCCTTGGCGGCTCGCCGTGGTGCTGGAGACCTCCGACCAGGCGGCGCGCATCGGCTTGCAGCCGTTGCGGGATCCCGCCGGCACGGTCTCCCGGGAGCGCCAAGTCGGAATTTTCGCCCTCGACGGCGTGAAATGGGCAAAGTCGGCTTCCGAGCGTTCCAAGGGGGGTCCGAAGGTCAGCCAAATCCTCCAGCCGGGAGACGTGGTCTACGCCGAGCCGATCGGCAAGGATTCCGGCCAATACCGCCTGCGGCAAGTTCCCGAGGTGAGCGGCGCCATGGTGGCCATGGACCCGTGGACCGGACGCGTGCTCGCGCTGGTCGGCGGCTTCTCCTACGACCAGAGCCAGTTCAACCGCGCCACCCAGGCGCTGCGCCAGCCCGGCTCGGCGTTCAAGCCGTTCGTCTACGCCGCCGCGCTCGACAACGGCTATACGCCCTCCACCGTGGTGCTGGACGCGCCGATCGAGATCGATCAAGGCCCGGGCATGGCCGCGTGGCGTCCGGAGAACTACGAGGGCAAGTACTACGGTCCGCAGACGCTGCGGTTCGGGCTCGAGCATTCCCGCAACGTCATGACGGTGCGGCTCGCCCAGGACGTCGGCATGCCGCTGGTTGCGGAATACGCCAAGCGCTTCGGGGTCTACGACGATCTGCCGCCCTATCTGTCGTTCGCGCTGGGCGCGGGCGAGACCACGGTGCTGCGCATGACGGCGGCCTATTCCATGTTCGCCAACGGCGGCAAGCGCATCAAGCCGACCCTCATCGATCGCATCCAGGATCGCTACGGCCACACCATCTATCGCCACGACGAGCGCGAATGCCGCGGCTGCGATGCCGATCAATGGAAGAAGCAACCGGAGCCCATTCTGGTCGACCGGCGCGAGCAGGTCCTCGATCCGATGACCGCCTTCCAGGTCACCTGGATGCTCAAGGGCGTGGTCGAGCGTGGCACCGCGACGGTGGTCCAGGAGGTCGGGAAGCCGGTTGCCGGCAAGACCGGCACCACCAATGACGAGAAGGATGCGTGGTTCATCGGCTACACCCCGGACCTGACCGTCGGCGTGTACATCGGCTATGACAAGCCGCGGCATCTCGCGCGCGGCGCGACGGGCGGTCATCTTGCCGCCCCCATCGTCAAGGACTTCCTGAAGGTGGCGCTGATCGACAAGCCGGGCGTGGATTTCTCGCCGCCGGCCGGCATCAAGCTGATCCGCATCGATCCGAAGACCGGGCTGCGCCCCGGCCCGGGCGGGAGCGGAAAAGTCATCATCGAGGCGTTCAAGCCGGGCACCGCTCCGCCGGACAGCTATTCCATCGTCGGCTTCACCGATGCCGACGGCCGGCCGATCCGCTCCGACTATCCGGGCGGGGTGTCGCCGGAATCCGACCGGGCGATCCGTTCGGGAACCGGTGGGCTTTACTGAGCCATCGACATTGCCTTGCGCCGGTCCGGTCGCTACATGCGGCCCGATAGTTTCGCGGGCGCATCGTCCGGCAAATTCCCGAGAACTTCGACCATGCGCGCAGAAGTGCAAGCCACAACCGAGGCCATCAAGCAGTCCGTCGGGCTGCTGAGGAGGCATCTTTGACTTCGACAGATCCAAAGCCCGGCTCGCCGAGCTCAACCGGCAGGCCGAGGATTCCGATCTGTGGAAGGACCAGGACCGCGCCCAAAAGGTGATGCAGGAGCGCACCGCGCTCGAGGAAAGCTTAGGCGCGATCTCGCGCATCGAGCAGGAGCTCGAGGACCACCTGACCATGATCGAGCTCGGCGAGGCCGAGCACGACGCCAAGGTGGTCAAGGAAGCCGAATCCGCGCTCGATGCGCTGAGGACGGAAGCCGAGCGCCGGCAGGCGGATGCGCTGTTGTCCGGCGAGGCGGATGCCAACGACAGCTTCCTCGAGGTCCACGCCGGCGCGGGGGGAACCGAGAGCCAGGACTGGGCCCTGATGTTGTTGCGCATGTATACGCGCTGGGCCGAGCAGCATCGCTACAAGGTCGAATATCTCGAGGAGACGCCGGGCGAGGAGGCGGGGCTGAAATCCGCGACCGTGCGCATCAAGGGCCGCAACGCCTATGGCTGGCTCAAGACCGAAGGCGGCGTGCACCGGCTGGTGCGCATTTCGCCCTTCGACGCCAATGCGCGGCGGCATACCTCGTTCGCGAGCGTGAACGTCTATCCGGTGGTCGACGACCGCATCGTGGTCGACATCAAGGAATCCGACGTGCGGATCGACACCATGCGGGCCGGAGGCGCGGGCGGCCAGCACGTCAACAAGACCGAATCCGCCATCCGCCTGACCCATATTCCCAGCAACATCGTCGTGGTGTGCCAGAACGACCGCTCCCAGCACCGCAACCGCGCCCAGGCCTGGCAGATGCTGCGCGCGCGGCTCTATGAGCTCGAGCTCAAGCGACGCGAAGCGAAGGCGGCGGCCGAGCAGGCGGCCAAGACCGACATCGGCTGGGGCCACCAGATCCGTTCCTACGTGCTGCAGCCCTACCAGATGGTCAAGGACCTGCGCACCGGCGTGACCTCGCCCAATCCCATGAGCGTGCTCGACGGCAATCTCGATCCATTCATGGAGGCGGCACTGGCGCAAAAGGCGTTCGGCGACGCGCCGGCAGCGGTCGAGGACGTGGAATAGGGTTGATTGCGCGGGGAATCGGCCCATCTGTCCCTGGCATCCAAAATTGCTCGGCGGGCCCGCAGCTTCCGTACCCGGGCTGGCCCTACCCAGGACCGCCGATCTATCATCGATCGGCCGTGCCCTGGAAATGTCGGCGTCCCATGAACCTTGACTCCATCTTCCATCCCGCCGTTGCCGCGTGGTTTGCGCAGAGC
>Ga0137387_10000793_pt1 | contig 14470 bp, 16 predicted proteins | sample SagtaG_3_FD_104909 | JGI IMG/M metagenome (GOLD analysis project Ga0137387, IMG submission 104909) | Vadose zone soil microbial communities from Angelo Coast Range Reserve, California, USA - Sage2_R_115_16 metaG | ecosystem: Environmental > Terrestrial > Soil > Vadose zone > Saprolite | place...
ACGCTTCGCCCAGGGACGCTTCGCCCAGGGACGCTTCGGCCAGCGAGGCTCCGGCTCGGGGTACCCCGGCCCGGGATACTCCGGCTCGGGATACTCCGACTCGGGAGGCCGCGCCGGTCCGCGCCGCGCCGCCCGCCCCGCCCGGGGTCATCGATATCGAGACGTTGCGTCAGCGGTGGCCCGAGATCCTCGAAGCGGTGAAGCAGGAGCGCCGGGTCGCGTGGATGCTGCTCAACGCCGCTTCCGTGGACTCGCTGGAGGGCGGCGTTCTCACCGTGGCCTTCGGCGGGGAGGGCCAGGCCAAGGGCTTCGCCGCCAGCGGTCACGACCAGGTGCTTACCGGGGTGCTCGCCACGATGCTCGGGCTGAACGTCCGGGTGCGGGCGATGGGTGGCGGCGGATCCGGCCAGCGCGCCACGGCGCGGCCCGCTCCCGCGGATCCGGCGCCCGGCGCCGGCGGGCAGCCGGGCGCACCGGGTGGTGCCACGGACCGGCCGGACGACCCCGCTGGGAGACCCGGCACCCGGGGCAGCGCGGGGACGCCGGCGCCCGGTCACCGGGCCGCTGCGGGCGGGCCGGGCGGCACGGCCAAGGCCGGCGCACCCGGTCGGCGGGCGCCCGCCGCGCCGCGCATGCCCGGGCCACGCGCGGGCGGCGGGCCCGCGGCTCCGAGCAGCCCCGCGGGCCTGGACGAGGAGTGGCCCGACGACGCGGGGCCCGCCGATGGCGGTGCCGGCCCGACCGGCATGGAACTCATCGAGCGCCAGCTCGGCGGCACGGTCATCGAGGAAATCGAAGAGCCCTAGCCGGTACGCAGCGAGCGTGGCTGGCCCGCTTCCTGCCCGCATGTGTGCCGTGGGACCGCCGTTGCTGACGGGGACGGCACCGGGCCGCATGACCCGCCGCCGCGCCGATGATCATGGCGGCGTTTGTGGTCGGTGGCGCACTGACCACATTCTGGCGAGCAGCAGCTACCGGGCAAGCCTGGCCCGCACGGAGGGTGAGTGTCCGCCGGGTGGTTAGCCCGCGTGATGCCGGGGGTTACGGCGCAGCGCGGCGGGGTGTGCGGCGGCTGGGGGGCCGTAGCGCCCAGGACAGTACGGTCAGTGCGGTCAGGACGGCCAGCAGCCCCACCTCGCCCGGGGCATAGCCGGTGGTCAGGTGGGAGGCGATGGCCCCGGTGTAGGTGAAGAAGGCGCCCGCGTAGGCCCATTCCTTGAGCAACGGGCGACGCGGAACGATCAGGGCGGCCGCGCCCAGCACCTTCCAGACTCCCAGCAGCACCAGGAAATAGGACGGATAGCCCAGGTGCGTCACCAGGTCTCGGACAAACGGAATCCGCGCGAGGTCCCAGACGCCGCCGACTGCCAGTTCGGCCGCTACCGCCGCGGTGGCCAGCCAGTAGCCAGCCGATCGGAAGCGCATGGATTCGTGTCGGTTGGCGGTGGCCGGTGGTTCGGTCAAGGTGTCCATGCCGGTGTCCTCTTCTCGTCGGGCTGGCTTTGGGGTTGCGGTGTGCCGCCGGGGGGCGGCCGACGGGAGCCGTGCACCGGCCGACGCCGTTCCAGGCATCGGGCAGCCCGGCTGGCCGGGCAGAGCCCAGATGCCCGGCCTTCGCGTGCCCCTGCGCCTGGCGCTCAGTTTGAGAGTAGCACTCTTAAATTGAGAGTAGTAGTCTCAGAAGGGTGACTACCGATGCCAACCGCCGCCCCCGCCACGGCGAGGGCGGCCAGGCACGCACCCGGCTGGCCCGCGCCGCGGTCATCCAGGCGGCCCGGGCCTTGTTCCTCGAAGGCGGCTACGCCGCCACCACGATCGAGGCCATCAGCGACCGGTCGGATGTCCCGCCTGCCACCGTCTACCGGCTGTTCTCCGCCAAACTCGGGATCCTCAAAGCAGTGCTCCACGCCTCCATAGCCGGTGACGACCAAGCCGTCCCGCTGGCGGACCAGCCCCACGTCCGTGCGCTGCTCGCGGACCCAGACCCCAGAATCCAGCTATCGGGCCTCGCCGGCATCATCCACGGCATCCTGTCGCGGACCGAGCCCCTTTACCGGATCCTCGTCGGCGCGGCGGCCACCGACCCCGACGCTGCCGTGCTGCTCACGGAGCTGACACGGCAAAGGCAACGGGGCCAAGCGCAGTTCGCGCGTTCCCTGGCCCGCGCCGGCGCCCTGCGCCCGGAGCTACGCGAACGCGACGCCGCGGACATCATTCACGCGGTCACGTTGCCCGAGGTCTACCGGCTGCTCGTCTGCGACCGAGGCTGGCGCCCCGGCCGGTACCAGCAATGGCTGACGCAGACCCTCATCAGCCAGCTGCTTCCGCCTCCCGCAGGCTGACCGCTATCACCCGGAGCCGTCACCGCGGCCCTCGTTGGAGCCGTGCGTGCACCGCCACAGGCCGGCCGTCCACTCGATCCTCAGGCGCCGGTCCTGGTCAGCGGGGCAGCCCTTGTCCCATTCGCTACGACACGCTCTGGAGTGGGGTGTGTGCGGGTTGTGTGGCTGGTGTGCGGGGCATCTGTTCGAGGGTCGGGTGTCAGGTCAGTTTGGATTACGTCTCGGGGTGAGCCCTACGTCTCCGTCACGACGAAGCCCTGAATGCTGGAGGCATCCATGTAGGACCCCCGGCGCTGCACTCGCCCGGCGCGGTCAGCGGTGGCGGGAAGACCACGCCGGGCGGCGCAAACCGGGCGCCGGCCGAAACCAGCCCACCTATCTATCCCGTCTATCCCGCAAACCGAAATTGCAGGACAAGCATCCCGGCCTTGTCAACCGCTGGCAGTGAATTCGTCATGATCGCCGGACCTGTGGGCGGGCCACGGGTGGTGGGTGGTGCGGCGCGGGCTGCGGGTGCTGGGTGATGCGGTGCGCGCCGCGAGGCGGTGTGCCTAGCGCGAGGGGAAAGCCGTAGGCTCGAATCAGCGGGCGAACGCGCCCGTGCGCGGCCGGTCGGCAGGGGCTGCGCGCCGCTATGGCGCGGTACCGGCGCGACCGCCGCGGACTCGATCAAGTGAGGCACAGTGGACCCAGAGGGCGGGATGGACCTGCAGCAACTGCTCGCCGCGGCGCAGCAGATGCAGGACCATCTCATGAGTGCACAGCAAGAACTGGCTGACACCGAGGTCGAGGGAACCTCGGGCGGCGGGCTGGTCAAGGCCCGCGTGAACGGCCAGGGCGAGCTGGTGGAGCTCACCATCAGCCCGGCGGCCATCGATCCCGCCGACCCGGCGGATACCGCGCAGACCGTCGCCGACCTGGTGCTCGCGGCGGTGCACAACGCCTACCGCGCGGTCGCTGACCTGCAGCAGGAGAAGATGGGCCCGCTGGCGGCGGGCATCGGCCAGCCCGGAATGCCGGAGATCCCCGGCCTGTCAGGGCTGTTCGGCGGCGCGCCCGGCGAGCCCGGGCCCGGCGAACTCGGGCCCGGCGAACTCGGGCCCGGCGAACTCGGGCCCGGGCCGGCCGGCCGGGAGCCGGGGCAGCCCGCACCATGAAGACATGAGGAACTGACGTGTACGAGGGAGTGGTCCAGAACCTCATCGACGAGCTTGGGCGGCTGCCGGGGGTGGGGCCGAAGGGCGCACAGCGGATCGCGTTCTACCTGCTCGGCGCGGATCCTGCGGACGTCAGGCGGCTCGCCGCGGTGCTGGTTGAGGTGACCGACCGGATCCGGTTCTGCAAGATCTGCGGGAACGTGGCCGAGGAGGACGAATGCCGCATCTGCCGGGACCCGCGCCGCGATCCCTCGGTGATCTGCGTGGTCGAAGAGCCCAAGGACGTGGCGGCGATTGAGAAGATCCGCGAGTTTCGCGGTCGCTACCATGTCCTCGGCGGTGCGATCAGCCCGATCGACGGGGTCGGCCCGGAGGACCTGAGGACCAGGGAACTCATGGCGCGGCTCGCCGACGGTGGTGTCACCGAGGTGATTCTCGCCACCGACCCGAACCTTGAGGGCGAGGCGACCGCCACTTATCTGGCCCGTTTGTTGAAGCCGCTGGGGCTGCGGGTGACGCGGCCGGCCAGCGGGCTCCCGGTCGGGGGGGACCTGGAGTACGCGGATGAGGTAACCCTCGGCCGCGCGTTCGAAGGACGGAGGCTGCTTGATGTGTAGCGCACCGGCCCGGGGGCTGCGCGAGGAGGGCTCCGGGGATGGCTGGCACCCGCTCGCCGAGCGGGTCGCCGCCCAGGCGCGGGACTTCCTTGACGGGGTGGGGGCGCTCGCCAACGGGCAGGGCGGCGACGAGATCGTGCCGCTGCTCCTGCTCGAGGTGTCGCAGATCCTGCTCGCCGGCGCTCAGCTCGGCGCCAGCCAGGACGTGATCCCCCCGGGAAACTGGGAACCGGACGTCGGCGCCGATCCCGATCTTGACCAGCTCCGCGCCGGCCTCGCCGCCCGGCTGAGCGACTGCGACGAGTACGGCGAGCTTTTCGACCCGTACGCGGATACCAGGCCGACCGCGTTCCGGCTGTCGGACGACCTCGCCGCCGTGGCGGCCGACCTGATCCACGGGCTGCAGCACTACGAGGCGGGCCGGTCGCTGGAAGCCCTCTGGTGGTGGCAGTACTCCTACGTCAACCACTGGGGCACCCACGGCGGGGCCGCGCTGCGTGCGCTGCACGCCATCGTCGCCCACGCCCTGCTCGACGTCGCCGAAGAGGCCACCCCCGGCTGAGTAGGTACACTCAAGCCCGCCAGGACCCCCAACGGGAGGAGCGGCGCGCAGGTGGCGCTCGTCGTGCAGAAGTACGGTGGGTCGTCGGTCGCCGACGCCGACGGCATCAAGCGGGTGGCCCAGCGCATCGTGGTCACCAGGAAAGCGGGCCACGCGGTGGTCGTGGTCGTGTCCGCGATGGGCGACAGCACCGACGAGCTGCATGACCTGGCCCGCCGGGTCAGCCCGCTGCCGCCGGCCCGGGAACTGGACATGCTGCTGACCTCCGGCGAGCGGATCTCGATGGCGCTGCTCGCGATGGCCATCGCCAACCTCGGCCTGTCGGCCCGGTCCTTCACCGGCTCCCAGGCCGGCGTGATCACCGACGACGTGCACGGCCGGGCCCGGATCATTGACGTGACCCCGGGCCGGATCAGCGGCGCCCTCGCCGACGGGGCGATCCCGATCGTGGCCGGGTTCCAGGGTGTCTCCGCCAACGGCAAGGACATCACCACGCTCGGCCGGGGCGGCTCGGACACCACCGCGGTGGCACTGGCCGCCGCGCTCAAGGCCGACGTGTGCGAGATCTACACCGACGTCGACGGCGTCTTCACCGCCGACCCGAGGATCGTGCCGACCGCCCGGCGGATCCCGGCGATCACGTACGAGGAAATGCTCGAGATGGCGGCGTCGGGCGCGAAGGTCCTGCAGTTGCGCTGCGTGGAGTACGCCCGGCGGTACGCCGTCCCCATTCACGTCAGGTCCTCGTTCAGCAACCGGGCGGGGACCTGGGTGAGCGATGAGCCGCGCGAGGTGGAAGGGCCAGGCATGGAGCAGGCGATCATATCCGGCGTCGCACACGACCGGAGCGAGGCCAAGGTCACCGTCGCGGGCGTGCCCGATGTCGTCGGGCAGGCGGCGAAGATCTTCCGGGCCATCGCGACGGCCGGTATCAACATCGACATGATCGTGCAGAACATCTCCGCCGCGGCCACGGGGCTCACCGACATCTCGTTCACCCTCCCGCGCGACGACGGGGAGGCGGCGCTGGCGGCGCTGCGCGCGGTCCAGCAGGAGACCGGGTTCGAGAACCTGCTCTACGACGACCGGATCGGCAAGGTGTCGCTGGTGGGCGCCGGCATGCGGTCGCACCCCGGGGTGACGGCCACGTTCTTCGGCGCGCTCGCCGGGGCCGGGGTGAACATCGAGATGATCTCCACCTCGGAGATCCGGATCTCCGTCGTGGTGGACGAGAACGAGGTGGACGCGGCGGTGACCGCCACCCACCGGGCCTTCAACCTGGATACCAGCGAAGTGGAGGCCGTGATCTACGGGGGGACGGGCCGGTGACCGGGCGTCCGGCGCTGGCCGTGGTCGGCGCGACCGGAGCGGTCGGCGGCGTGATGCTCGACCTGCTTTCCACCAGGGACGACGTGTGGGGCGAGATCCGGCTGGTGGCCTCGCCGCGGTCGGCCGGCCGCCGGCTCAAGGTGCGCGGGACCCATGTCGAGGTGCAGGCCCTGTCCGCCGGGGTCTTCGACGGCATCGACGTGGCCATGTTCGACGTACCGGACGAGGTGTCGGCGGAATGGGCGCCGGTCGCGGCCGCGCGCGGCGCCGTGGTCGTGGACAACTCCGGCGCGTTCCGGATGGACCCCGAGGTGCCGCTGGTGGTCCCCGAGGTCAACCCCGAGAAGATCGCCAAGCGGCCGAAGGGCATCATCGCCAACCCGAACTGCACCACGCTGTCGCTGATCGTGGCGATGGCGGCACTGCACCGTGCCTATGGCCTGCGCCAGATGGTGGTGGCCTCCTATCAGGCCGCTTCCGGCGCCGGGCAGGCGGGGATCGACACGCTGTACGCGCAGACCGACAAGGTCGGATCCCGCGCGCTCGGCCAGCGAACCGGTGACCTGCGGGCCGCGATCGGCGACCTCGGCCCGTTCCCGGCCCCGCTCGCGCTCAACGTGGTGCCCTGGGCCGGCTCGATCAAGCAGGACGGCTGGTCCTCGGAGGAGCTGAAGGTCCGCAACGAGTCGCGGAAGATCCTCGGGCTGCCGCACCTCAAGGTGCACACGACCTGCGTCCGGGTGCCCGTGGTGACCACCCACTCGGTAGCCGTTCACGCGGAGTTCGAGCGCGAGGTGACCCGGCAGGGCGCGCAGCGCGTGCTGGCCGCCGCGCCGGGCGTGGTGCTCACCGACGACCCGGAGCGGGCCGAGTTCCCCACGCCCGCCGATGTGGTGGGCACCGATCCCACCTGGGTCGGCAGGGTCCGCGCCGCTCTCGATGACCCGCACGCGATCGAGTTGTTCGTCTGCGGCGACAACCTGCGCAAGGGCGCCGCGCTGAACACGGCCCAGATCGCCGAGCTGGTGGCCGCTCGGCTCAGCTCCCGCTGACCGCCCACCGCACTCCCAGCCTCCGGCACGTGACGTCGCGATGACGCACGCCCTGACGTGGGATGACATCACCTAAGACATCACCGTGCGTCTAACTGACGTCATATGACGCTTGACTGATGTCAGAAGTGATGTCATGATGACGTCATGGACCTCAATGAGTACACCGAAATGTTGCGGCGGGAACTGGGCTCTGTCACCCGGTTCGGCGGCGAGGAGTTCACCTGGACGGCCGAGATGCTGGCCGATGCGCTGGACTCATCCGTCCGGCTGACCCTGCTCGAGGTCCTGTCCGCCGCCGCGGCCGAGATCACCACCCGTCTCGACGGCATGGTCATCGATGTCCGGCTGTCGGGCAGCGAGCCGGAGTTCGTGGTCAGCGCGACGCCCGGCGAGCCAGCGGAGGAGCCGTCCGGGGCCGATCCCGGCGATGCCTCCGACGACATGACCAGGATCACCCTGCGACTGTCCGGGCCGCTCAAGGCCAGGGTCGACGCCGATGCCGCCGCGGCGGGACTCTCGGTGAACGCCTGGCTGGTCCGCGCCATCTCCCGCGCGCTGGACCCGGGCCCCGGCAGGCCGCCGCGCATCCAGCGCGGGCCGGGACCCGGTTCGCGATTCACCGGTTATGCGCGCGGCTGAACACCGTCCTATCCATCGGCACGACCAACACGAAACGGACTAGAACCATGCCTCACTGGGAATTCCCTGGCTCCGATCCGATCGATGCCTCCGTCGACCTGGCCTCCGGGCGCGTGACCGTGGACTGCAGGCCGGTGCCTGCCACCACCGTCGACGTCGCGCCGTCCCGGTTCAGCCGGAACGCGGAGAAGCTGATCGACGAGATCCGGGTCACCTACGATCACGGCCGGCTCGAGGTCACCGGGCCCAGGCGCACCGGACTGTTCCGCGGCCATGCCGCCTTCGACGTGACCATCACGCTGCCCGAGGGCTCACGCTGCCGGGCGCGCACCGCCTCCGCCGACATCACCTGCAACGGTGAGCTGGCCGAGCTGGACGCGCACGCGGCCAGCGGTGACATCATCGCGGCCAGCGTCACCGGCCACCTCCGGGCGGAGACCTCCTCGGGTGACGTCCGGCTCGACGAAACCGGCCCGGCGGAAATCCGCACCGCCTCCGGGGACGTGCGCCTGACCTGGGCTCGCGACGACGTCAGCGTGCGCACCGCGAGCGGCGACGTGACCATCGCCAACGCCACCGGCGACGTCGCCGGCATGACCGCCAGCGGCGACTTCCGGCTCGCCAGCGTGGCCAGGGGCAGCACCGAGGTGAGCACGGCATCCGGTGACATCGTCATCGGCGTGAACCCGGGCGTCGGGGTCTACCTGGACCTGGCCAGCGTCACCGGGTCTGTCACCAGCAAGCTGGACGAGACCGGCCCGACCGACGACGTCGCTCTCGGGGTGAGGTGCCGTACCGCCAGCGGCGACATCCGGATCATCCGGGCCGCCGTGGCCGAGCCTGCCCCGGCGCGGGAGCCGGGGCCAGCCCAGAAGCCCGCTCCGGCCATCGATCCCGCACCGGCCGAGTAACCAGCAGGCCCCGGCCGCCGGTCACCGTCCGCCGGCCAGCCCCTGGCAATCAGCGAAAGGACCACGCAGATGAATCCCTACGCCGCAGAACGGCTCACCAAGCAGCGCACCACCGAGTTCCGGGCCGAGGCGGCCCAGCGCGGGCCAGCGGGCAACGCCGGCCGCACGATCCGGCATCGGACCGGCTGGGCCCTGATCCAGATCGGGCTCGCCCTGGTCACCTCGTCGGCGCGGCGGCCGCATCGCGCCGTGAGCCCGGAACTGCCGTGAGCCGCGCCGCCCGGCGCCGCCACGACGGCACCCGCAGCCGAACGCGGGTGCCGTTCTGGCGTTGCCGGGCCCGGCGCCCCGGCAACCGAGTGGACGCGCGGGGGCGTCTTCGGCAGGCTGTCTGAGGTGGACCGGATTTTCTCGCTGGAACAGGCGCGCCTGCTGATGCCGGACCTTCTGACCAAGGCCGACGACGTGGTGCGGGTGCGAGCCGACCTGGTCGAGGTCCAGTCCGCGCTGAACCAGGGCGGCGTCTCCCCGCTCGGCGGGCTGCCCGAGGCCAAGGCGCTCGAAGCCCGGCTGAGCGAGATCCTCGGCTGGTTCACCGCCGAGGGCCTGGACTTGAAGGGCATCGCGCCGCTGCTGCTCGACTTCCCGGCCGAGCTGGACGGGGACACCGTCCTGCTGTGCTGGCTGGAGGGTGAGCGCGAGCTGGGCTGGTATCACAAGCCCGAGCACGGTTTCGCCGGACGGCGGCCCATCCCTGACGCCGGCTAGCGCGGCGGGCCGGCGGACCTTGCCCGTGGCCTGCGCCGCCGTGCCTCCTCTATCGTTTCGCTCTCAAGCAAGAATCCCGCGCCCCCCGCTGAGCCGGGCCGCCGAGCCGCCCCGCTGAGCCGGCCGGCCGGGCCAGCCCGCCCCGCCAGCGCCTACGCTGGTCCGGCGGGCTCCGCACGAGACCGGTGAGAGGGGCGAACGTGGACGCTGCGAGCGGGCAGGACGCCCCGCGGGTGCTGTCGCTGCCGGTGGGCATCACCGCCACGGGCACCAGGACGGAACGGGACTCGCTGGGCACCGTGGCGGTCCCGGCCGACCACTACTGGGGAGCCCAGACCCAGCGGTCGCTGACCTACTTCAACATCGGCGGCGACGTCATGCCCGCCACCGTCTACCACGCCTACGGCTTCGTGAAGAAGGCCTGCGCGACGGTCAACGGCCGCCAGGGCCGCCTGCCGGCCTGGAAGGCCCGGCTCATCGGCCAGGTCGCCGACGAGGTCATCGCCGGTGCGCTGGACTCCGAGTTCCCCGTGCACGTCTGGCAGACCGGGTCAGGCACGCAGTCCAACATGAACGTCAACGAGGTCATCGCCAACCGCGCCATCCAGCTCGTCGGCGGCCAGCTCGGCAGCAAGCACCCGGTGCACCCCAACGACGACGTCAACAGCGCGCAGTCGACCAATGACACGTTTCCTGCGGTGATGCACATCGCTGCCATACGAGTGCTCGTGGCTGACCTGCTCCCCGCGCTGGCCCGGCTCCGGGATGCGGCGCAACGAAAGAGCGAGCGGTGGGCCGGCGTGGTCAAGATCGGCCGGACCCATCTCCAGGACGCGACGCCGCTCACGGTCGGCCAGGAATGGTCGGGCTACGTGGGCCAGCTCGATGACGCCGTGGACACCGTCACCGCCGCGCTGCCCGGGCTGCGGCGGCTGGCCATCGGCGGCACCGCGGTCGGGACCGGGCTGAACTCCCCGCCCGGGTTCGGCGAGGAGGTGGCGGCGGAGATCTCGGCGCTCACCGGGGAAGAGTTCGTCACCGCGCCGAACAAGTTCGCCGCCATGGCCTCCCTCGATGCCCTGGTCCGGGCCTCGGCGGCCCTGCGGAGCGTGGCCGTGGCGCTGTACAAGTTCGCCAACGACATGCGCTGGCTGGGCTCGGGCCCGCGCACCGGGCTCGGTGAGCTGGTGCTGCCGTCCAACGAGCCGGGATCCTCGATCATGCCGGGCAAGGTCAACCCGACCCAGGCCGAGGCGATGCTGATGGTCTGCCTGCAGGTGATGGGGAACGACGGCGTGGTGGCGATGGCCGGCGCCGAGGGCAACTTCGAGCTGAACGCGTTCCGCCCGGTCGCGATCGCCAACTTCCTGCACTCGGCCCGCCTGCTCACCGACACCTGCGACTGCTTCCGCGAGTTCCTGGTCGAGGGGGCCGAGGTGAACCAGGCCCGGCTGGCCGACAACGTCGCCCGCTCGGTGATGATGGTGACCGCGCTGAGCCCGGTGATCGGGTATGACAAGGCCTCGGCCATCGCCCACCGCGCGGTGGCCGAGGACCTGACGCTGCGGGACGCCGCGCTGGCGTCCGGGGTCAGCGCGGAACTCTACGACGAGGTGGTCGTGCCGGAACGGCTGACCCGCCCGGGCTCGGCCGGGACCGGGAAAGAACCCGGATCCGGGGCTGGCCGCGGCGCCGGCGATGGCGGGACCAGCCCCGGCGGGGCGGGATCGTCATGAGGGCCGCCCGGCTGCACGGAGTAGGTGACCTGCGGGTGGCCGACGAGCCGGAGCCGGTCCCCGGCCCCGGCGAGGAACTCGTACGGGTGACCTCGGTCGGGGTCTGCGGCTCGGACCTGCACTGGTGGGACGAGGCGGGGATCGGGGACGCGGTCATCACCAGCCCGCTGGTGCTCGGTCATGAGGCCGCCGGGGTGATCGAGGCCGGGCCGCGGCGCGGCACCCGGGTGGCCATCGACCCGGCGATCACCTGCGGCGCGTGCCGGCCGTGCCGGGACGGCTACCGCAACCTGTGCACCCGGATCCGGTTCGCCGGGCACGGCGGCCAGGACGGGGCGCTGCGCGAGCTCCTGGCCTGGCCGTCGGACCTGCTGCACCCGCTGCCGGAGAGCGTCACGGACACCGGCGGGGCGCTGCTGGAGCCGCTGGGGGTCGCCATCCACGCCCTGGACCTCGGGCATGTCCGGCTCGGCGCCCGGGTCGCGGTGGTCGGGTGCGGGCCGATCGGGCTGCTGCTCATCGGCGTGCTCCGGGCCGCCGGGGCCGGTCACATCGCCGCGTTCGAGCCGCTGCCGCACCGGCGCGAGGCGGCCCTGCGCTACGGCGCCGACGTGTGCCTGCGGCCCGACATCCTCACCGACGACCTACGGGAACTCGTGGGGGACGGGGCCGACGCGGTGTTCGAGATGGCCGGCACCGCGCACGCCGTGACCCTGTCCATGACGGCGGCGCGGCCCGGTGGCCGGGTGGTGCTCGGCGGGATCCCGGCCGACGACCAGATCGCGTTCCGGGCCTCGACGGCCCGGCGCAAGGGGCTCACGATCGCGATGGCCCGGCGGATGAACGACGTGTACGGCCGGGCGATCGCCCTCGCGGCATCCGGCGGCGTCAGCCTCGCCCCGCTGGTCACCGAGCGGTTCGGACTGGCCAGCGCTGGTCAGGCGTTCGGTATGGCCGCGAAGCGCCAAGGCCTCAAGGTGATCATCGAGCCGTCGGCCTGACCGCCGCCGCGGCGCGCAGGACCGCCCATCCCGGTCGGCCGGGACGACGGTACCTGCCGGTAACATCCTCGGCGTGGCTGACAGCTTCTTCGTGCCGCTCGGCGAGGACAGGTGGCTCGCCACCGTGCACACCGCCGGGCCGTGGGACGAGCGCGCCCAGCACGGCGGGCCGCCCAGTGCGCTGCTCGGCCGGGCCATGCGGCACTGCGAGCCGCGCGACGACATGGTCGTGGCCAGGTTCACCACCGAGATCCTGTCCTCGATCCCGGTCGGCGAGGTCGAGGTGCGGGCCCGGCTGGCCCGGCCGGGCCGCAGCGTGCAACTGCTGGAAGCGGTGCTCAGCGCGGGCGGCCGCGAGGTGGCCTGGGCCCGGGCGTGGCGGGTGCTGCGGACCGAGTGCGAGGACACCGGGCCCGGCCTGCCTGCCCCGCCGCCGCTGCCCGGCTCCGGCACGCCGCTCGCCCCCGGCGGCTGGGTGGACGGGTACCTGTCGGCCATCGAGTGGCGCGCGGTCCGTGGTGCCTTCGGCGAGCCCGGGCCGGCCACGGTGTGGGCCAGGATGCGCTATCCGCTGGTGCCGGACGAGGAGCCGGGCCCGCTGGAGCGGGTCCTGGCGGTGGCCGACAGCGGCAACGGCATCTCGGGGGAACTGGACCTGCGCCGCTGGCTGTTCATCAATCCCGAACTCACTGTCCACCTGTTCCGGGATCCCGCCGGGGAGTGGATCTGCCTGGACGCGCAGAGCAACATTGCGGCCGGCGGAGCCGGGCTGGCGACCTCGGTGCTGTCCGATCTGGACGGCCCGGTCGGGGTGGGCGCCCAAGCGCTGCTGGTCGCGCCTCGTGGGGGCGGTCCCTCCTGAACGGGCTCGGCCGTTCGTGATCATGACTTACGGGGGCCTATAGCACCACCTAAGTCATGATCACGAATGCTGGCGCCCTAGGGAACGCCTTGTATTAGCCGGATTGTCTGGTTTGATGGCCCAGTCCGGGCGCGGTGGACCGGGGCGGGCACCCGGTCGCCACCGGGGACCGGGCGGCCATGCCCGCCGGGGCGGTGGCCGCCGCGCTGGCCTTCGCCGTGGCCCTGCGCGGCCTACCGCGCGCCTCGCCCCAGCCCCGGCAAACCTATCGTCCTCGTTGATGATCTCAGGTGGGCGTAGGCTGTTCCTGGGTTTGGACCATGCGCACCGGATTGGCTCACCAAGACGCCCGGGATGATTTTGACCGCGCCCGGCGGCGGGCGAGCTGGGCCCGGCTGACCGGGTGGCTGCACGGACGCCCGCCCGGCCGCAACCGCTTGCCAGTGCTGGGTGCGGTGCTGACCATCACGGGCGCGGCACGACCGGGCATCGGGCAGCCGCAGCAGGAGCGCGTGGGTGCCCCCAGCCGGACCGCTGAGGCGTTGGTGCCGATCGCCCAGATCGTCGGAACGGTCGAGCCCACGAGGTGCTTCGACCGTTATTTCCGGCCCACTTCAGAGTTGCCGCGAACGCGCTTTGAGCGGATAGCCGCCAATATCCGGTCCGGCCGCGGAATGGACCCGGTGGACCTCTACCGATGCGACGGCCAGTATTACGTCCTCGACGGGCATCACCGCATCGCGGTCGCCCGCGCGCTCGGCGAGCGCTGGATCCTGGCAAACATCACCGAGGTTCGCCTGCACCAACCAGGTGTGCCGACTATCACCTCATAAGCCATAAATGACGCCAAGCCGGGGCGCAGGTAGTAAGCCACGAAATCCATATCCGAGCAGGATTAATCATGGATGTCTTGGTATGTGCAGGAACTTGTCCTTGGCAGGCGGCGAGTTTGTCGGGCCGGGAATCGCACCGCCAGCCGCTCGCCACGCAGATTTCGCACCGCGTCGACGAAATAGGATTAGCCCGGCGATAGAATCGGTATAGAGGATCCTGATCGCTGCTGTGCACAATAGCCGAGGCGCGATTTCAGGTTTCCTGCGCCGGCCGGCACGACAGCCAGCCAGCCCGAGCTCTCCGACGGCAGCCGGGTGTTCGCAGGCCAGCGCGCCGAAGGCTTCTACGTCGACCTCGGCTCGATATTCGACCTCGGCGATCTGCGGCCATTCCAGAACTTCCAGGTCTTCGCCAAGGCCGAGGGGCTCAAGGCGGCACCCGGCGTCAACACCCCCAAGTTCCTGAACGTGCATTCGATCGCCTTGCAAGTGCCAATCTCGCGGGTAACCGCGCGCAACAGGCCCGTCATAGGCGTTGGGTGCGGCTCTTTTGAGGTGAGCTGGTTACGCTGCGAGGGCGAGGCTTTCGCGGTATCTGGCGTGGTGGATGTGTTCGTGTTCGCGGCGGAGGTGGTATAGCCAGTAGGCATCGAAGTCG
>Ga0137387_10000802_pt1 | contig 14386 bp, 10 predicted proteins | sample SagtaG_3_FD_104909 | JGI IMG/M metagenome (GOLD analysis project Ga0137387, IMG submission 104909) | Vadose zone soil microbial communities from Angelo Coast Range Reserve, California, USA - Sage2_R_115_16 metaG | ecosystem: Environmental > Terrestrial > Soil > Vadose zone > Saprolite | place...
AGCGGGGGGGCGCGGGGCCCGAGCAGGCGGGCGCGGGGCCCGGCGGCCCGCCGGCGGAGCCCGGGCACTCGGGCGGGCTGACGGCGGTCGTCGCGGCGCTTGCCGCCAACCTCGGCATCGCGGCCACGAAGTTCATCGCGTTCTTCGTCACCGGCTCGGCCTCGATGCTCGCCGAGGCCGTCCACTCGGTCGCCGACAGCGGGAACCAGCTACTGCTGCTGCTCGGCCGGAACCGGGCCCGGCGCGACCGGACCGAGGAGCACCCGTTCGGGTTCGGCCGGGAACGCTATTTCTACGCGTTCGTGGTCGCGGTCGTGCTGTTCACCGTGGGCGCGCTGTTCTCCATCTACGAGGGCATCCACAAGATCACCCATCCCGAGCCGGTGCACGACCCGGTCGTCGCGTTCGTCGTCCTGGCGATAGCCATCGTCATGGAGAGCCTCTCGCTGCGCACGGCGGTGCGGGAATCGAGTGAGCAGCGCAACGGGGACAACTGGCTGGCGTTCATCCGCCGCGCCAAGGCCCCGGAACTCCCGGCGATCCTGCTCGAGGACATGGCCGCCCTGGCCGGGCTGATGCTGGCCACCGCGGGCGTGGCCCTCACGGTGATCACCGGCAACGAGGCCTGGGACGGGGCCGGATCGCTGGCGATCGGGGTGCTGCTTGGCTGCGTCGCGGTCATCCTGGCGGTGGAGATGAAGAGCCTGCTCATCGGTGAGTCGGCGGGCGCCGAGGTCGAGCGCGACATCGTCACGGCGCTGGAAGCCGGGCCCGAGGTGCAGTGCGTGATCCACATGCGGACGATGCACCTGGGCCCGGAGACGCTGCTCGTCACGGCGAAGATAGCGGTGCGGCCACGGGACCGTGCGGAAGACATCGCCGCGGGCATCGACGCCGCCGAACGGCGGGTCCGGGCCGCGGTTCCCATCGCCAAGGTGATCTACCTGGAACCCGACCTGTACCGGGAGTCCCGCGCGGACGCGACCGACCCGGCGATCCGCGCCGTCCGGCGCCGCCCGCGCCGGTGACCGCCCCGCCCGCCGTGCCCCGGGAAGGCCGTCTCGGCGCCCGGCACACTGGCGTTGCCCGGCCTGGAAGGAAGGCATGTTCGAGCCCGAGTACCCGGTCCGCACCGAGCGGCTGCTGCTGCGCCCTTACGCTCCCGCCGACGTCGATGCCCTGTACGCCTACCAGCGGCTCCCGGAGGTCCACCGGTACCTGTACACCGAGCCGCGGAGCCGGTCCGAGGTCCAGAGCCTGGTGACGGAGCGGGCCGGCATGGGCGCGCTCACCGAGGCGGGCCAGGCGCTCACCCTGGTGGCCGACCTGGCGCGGACCGGCGAACTGGTGGGTGACTGCATGCTGATGTGGCACAGCCAGGAGCACCAGCAAGGCGAGGTCGGCTACGTCTTCAATCCCGCCTACCACGGCCGCGGCCTGGCCACCGAGGCCGTCGGCGCGCTGCTCCGGCTGGGGTTCGAGGGGCTGGGCCTGCACCGGATCGCCGGGCGCCTGGACGCGCGCAACATCGCGTCGGCGCGGGTGCTGGAGCGGGCCGGCCTGCGCCGCGAGGCGCACCTGGTGGAGAACGAGTTCGTCAAGGGTGAGTGGACCGACGAGGTGATCTACGCGATGCTGCGCGGCGAATGGTCGGCCCGGCAGGCGGCCGGCTGACCTCAGCCGGGGCCGCCGGCAGGGGTACGGCCGGGTGGCAGCCGCAGCAGCCGTCGTGCCCGTTCCTGCTCGAAGTCCAGGGCCCGGGCCGGCGGCGGGGCGATCCGCCCGATCCGGCGGCCCAGCTCGGCCACTTCCGCGCGGACGCCCGGCTCGGTGAGGACCTTCAAGCCGAACGCCAGCGCGGCCGGGCTGATGTCGTACCGCTGCTCGATCGCCAGCGCGTGCGCGACCGCCGCAAGGTCGTCGTCGCCGAACCGGCGGTGCGCCCGGGGCAGGCCGGAAGGTGCCGTCCCCCGGGCCCGCCTGGCCTCGCGGACCGGTGGCAGCAAGCCGAGCATGTCCCGGTACCGGAGCATCCGGGGCGACGTGCCGAGCCACTGAGCCGCTTCCGTGATGCGCATGACAGCAAACTTAACACTTTTGTGTCAAGAACTCGCGCCACCGCGTGCTATTCGGGCCGATATCGCCTACGGTCGGGTCTGTCGCCATGCCGATCGTGCCGACAAGCGATTCGTGATCATGACTTCGATGGGCCTGGGGCGCCACCTAGGTCATGATCACGAAACGGTGAGCGCCGCCTGACAGCCCAGCAACAGGACAGGAGCGGACATGCCCGCGGAAACCCTTCCGTTCAAGGTCGCCGATCTCTCGCTCGCGGAGTTCGGGCGCAAGGAGATCACCCTCGCCGAGCATGAGATGCCCGGGCTGATGGCGGTGCGTGCCGAATACGCGCGGACGCAGCCGCTGCGCGGGGCCAGGATCACCGGTTCGCTGCACATGACCGTGCAGACCGCGGTCTTGATCGAGACGCTGGCCGCGCTCGGCGCGCAGGTGCGGTGGGCAAGCTGCAACATCTTCTCCACCCAGGACCACGCGGCCGCGGCGGTGGCGGTCGGCCCGGACGGGACCCCGGACGACCCGCGGGGCGTGCCGGTGTTCGCCTGGAAGGGCGAGACGCTGACCGAGTACTGGTGGTGCACCGACCAGGCGCTGACCTGGCCGGGCGAGGACGGGCCCAACATGCTGCTCGACGACGGCGGCGACGCGACCCTGCTGGTGCATCAGGGAGCCGAGTACGAGAAGGCCGGGGCGGTGCCGCTCGCCACCGATGAGGACCCCGAGGAACTCGCCGTCATCCTCGATCTGCTCCGGGCCGGCGTGGCTGTTAGCCCGGACCGGTTTACCAGGATGGCCGCGGGCATCATCGGCGTCACCGAGGAGACCACCACCGGGGTGCATCGCCTGTACGAGCGCGCCACCGACGGCACTCTGCTGTTCCCGGCCATCAACGTCAACGACTCGGTCACCAAATCCAAGTTCGACAACAAGTACGGCTGCCGCCACTCGCTCATCGACGGCATCAAGCGGGCCACCGACGTGCTGATCGGCGGGAAGGTCGCGGTCGTCTGCGGGTACGGGGACGTGGGCAAGGGCTGCGGCGAGTCGCTGCGCGGCCAGGGAGCGCGGGTGATCGTCACCGAGATCGACCCGATCAACGCGCTCCAGGCCGCGATGGACGGCTACCAGGTCGCACGCCTGGACGACGTGGTGGCCACGGCCGACATCTTCGTCACCGCCACCGGAAACAAGGACGTCATCACCGCTGAGCACATGAGCCAGATGAAGCACCAGGCGATCGTGGGGAACATCGGGCACTTCGACAACGAGATCGACATGGCTGGCGTGGCCCGGCTGCCCGGCATCCGCAGGGAAAACATCAAGCCCCAGGTCGACGAGTGGGTGTTCCCCGACGGGCACGCCGTGATCGTCCTGTCCGAGGGGCGGCTGCTCAACCTGGGGAACGCGACCGGCCACCCGAGCTTCGTCATGTCCAACTCCTTCACCAACCAGGTGATCGCTCAGGTCGAGCTGTTCACTCGGCCGCAGGACTACCGGGCAGGCGTCCACACTCTCCCCAAGCACCTGGACGAGAAGGTGGCGCGGCTGCACCTGGACGCCCTGGGCATCAGGCTCACCGAGCTGACCAAGGCGCAGGCCAGCTATCTCGGCGTCCCAGTGGAAGGGCCGTACAAGCCGGACCACTACCGCTACTGAGGCCATGACCCACGGCGCCGGGGAATGCCCGCCCTCCGACATCGCGGACGAGGGCCTGGCCGAGGCCGGGCGGGCCAGGATCGGCTGGGCTCAGCGGGGCATGCCCGTGCTGCGGCTGCTCACCGAGCGCTACGCCGGTGAGCAGCCGTTCGCCGGGCTGACCGTCGCGGCCTGCCTGCACGTGACCGCGGAGACCGCGGGCCTGGTCGGCGCCCTGCGAGCGGGCGGCGCGCGGGTGTTCCTGGCGGCCTCCAACCCGCTGTCCACCCAGGACGACGTGGCCGCCGCCCTGGCGGCCGCGGGCACGTGCGTGTTCGCCCGGGCGGGCGTGGACGAGGTCACCTACGCCGAGCACATCCACCGGGCCCTCGACTCGGGCCCGGATCTGGTCATCGACGACGGCGGCGACCTGGTCGACACGCTGTCCGGGCAGCGGCCGGACCTGGTGCGAGGAGTCCGGGGCGGGTGTGAGTCCACGTCCACCGGGGTGCTGCGGCTGCGCCGGATGGCGGCGGCGGGCGCGCTGGCGTTCCCCATGGTGGCGACCGACACGACCACCACCAAGCGGATGTTCGACAACACGGCGGGCACCGGCCAGTCGGTCCTGGACGCGGTGCTGCGCGCCACCAACATCCTGCTCGCCGGCCGGACGGTGGTGGTGGCCGGGTTCGGCCCGTGCGGGCGGGGTGTCGCGGCCCGGGCCAGCGGGCTCGGTGCTCAGGTCATCGTCACCGAGGTGGACCCGGTCCGGGCGCTGGAGGCGATCCTGTCCGGGTACCGGGTACTGCCCATGCGCGAGGCCGCCGCCGCGGGCGACGTGATCATCACGGTGACCGGGTCACGGGACGTGGTCGCGGCCGGGCACCTGGCGGTGCTGCGGGACGGCGCGATCCTCGCCAACGCGGGGCACTTCGACGCCGAGATCGACGTGCCCGCGCTGACCGGGGCGGCGGTGAAGGTGACCCGCGGCGTGCGCCCGCACGCCGACGAGTACACCCTGGACGACGGCCGCCGGGTGGTGCTGCTCGCCGAGGGGCGCGTGGTCAACCTGGTCGCGGCGGAAGGGAACCCGCCCCAGGTCATGGATGTCTCCTTCGCCGGGCAGGCGCTGGTGCTGCGCTGGCTGGCCCGCGAGCACGAGGCGCTGTCGCCGGGCGTGCACGAGGTACCTTCCGTCATCGACGAGGAGATCGCCCGGCTGACCCTGGAGTCCTCCGGAGCGCGGATCGACACGCTCACCGAGGCGCAGCGCGAGTACCTGAACTCCTGGCGCGCCGCCCCCTGACGGTGGCATCCGGCGGCCGGTCCGCCGTGGGGCCTCCGCGGGCCGTAGCCGCGGCTCAGCGGGGCTGGTCGGCGGACTCGGTGGCGGGCCCGGCCGTGGCATCGGCACCGGCCCGCGGCCGGTCATCGACGCGCGGGAACGGGCGGGCCCGGCTGCCCCGTATCCGCAGGAAGATGAGCGTGACCCCGCCGCCAAGCAGGATCATCCAGAAGTTGATCAGCCGGTAGGCGAGCACCGCGGCCAGCGCCCTGGCCTGCGCCATGCCCGCCGCCGCCAGCGCCGCGGTCAGGGCGGTCTCCACGATGAGGAACCCGCCCGGCGTCACCCCGGTGCTGCCCGCGACGGCACCGGCGCCGTAGGCCAGCAGCAGCCCGGCCCAGGGCACCGGCTGGCCGGTGGCCCGGATGGCGCACGCCAGGCAGGCGCAGTCGGCCAGCCAGTTCACCACGGCCAGGCCGAACACCTCCCCGTACTGGGGCCAGCGGAGCCGGATGCCGGCCAGTTGCTGGAGGAACTCGTCCAGGACGTCCGGGTCGAGCCCGGGCTTGCGGATGATCCGCCGCACCAGGCCGAGGGCCCGGCTGATCACGCGGTTGGCGGCGACCCTGGCCCGCGGGTAGCGCAGCGCGAGGATCACCGTGATCGCGGGCAGCGCGAACACCGCGGCGCCGAGGAACCCCGCCGCGGTCGCCAGCGGCGCGCCGCCCGCGACCGCGCCGAACACCAGGACCAGCGCGAGCGCCGACGAGGACGCGATGGCCGAGACACCCAGCGCCCACCCGGTGACGGCCGGATCCAGCCCGCGGCGGCGGAACTGCTGGTAGGAGAAAACCACGGCGAACTGCGCCCCGGCGAACGGTATCGACATCGACAGCGCGTTCCCGGCATAGGTGATCGCCATCACCGAGCTGAACCTGGCCTGGGCGCCGTCGGCGCGCAGCAGCCGCCTGCGGCTCAGCCCGAACGCCACCAGCGAGCCGATCTCGAACAGCACCGCCAGCGCGAACCAGCGCAGGTCCAGGCTGCCCAGCGCGGACACCGACTGCCCGAGCGCGTGCCGGTCCAGGATGACCACGGTGACGATCACCGCGACGGCTAGCACCACCAGCGCGGCGCGGGCCCACCGGTGCCGCCACGCCCGGGCCCACGCCGGGCCGCTCCCGGCCCGGCCCGGCCCGGCGGGCTCGCCGGGTCCGTTCTGGCCGGGGCCGGCCCCGGCGTCCGGGGGGGTGGCTGCGCTCATAGACATCCCTGGCGATGTGCCCGCACCGGCCCGATGGTCAGGCCGGGGGCACGAATCCGCCCGCTGCTGCGGCGGGTGGTTCGTGCCCGGGAGCTTCCCCTTCCCTTGCTGCACCGGTCGGCTCTTGGATTGCTGCCCCCGCTGGCGGCCGCCATGCCGCTCCCGCGTCGGGCGGGGCGGCGGTCAGCCGGGAGCGCTCCCGGCTGCGGCGCTCGGCGAGGACCGCACTCAGGTAGGCGATCACCGGCGTGCCCGGTGGTGGCACCGGGCTGACCTGGGCGCGGACCGCGGCAGCGATGCGCTCGCCCAGCTCCGCCTGTGCCGCCGGGGTCAGCTCTGGCAGTCGGGCCAGGTACCGGCGGGCCGTCTCGGCCGTCTGATCGGTGAGCCCGGACATCTCGAGCTGGGCCCCCCAGGACGCCAGCTTCGGGCTCACCACCGGCAGTGCCGCCCCGGTCCGGGCGCCCGGCAGCCGCTGCTGGATCACGAAGGTGCCGGCGAACAGGTCGCCCAGCCGTTTGCCCCGTTCCGACAGCAGGGAGGAGACGAGCGCGGGGCAGCCGAGCAGGAGCCAGATCTCCACCACGGCCGACAGGCCGCGCACCAGCGCCTGGCGGAACCGCTCCGGCCCGCCGTCGTCGCTGACCACGCGCAGGCCCAGCGCGAACTTGCCGGGGGAGCCGCCCCTGGTCAGCGTCTCCCAGAGCACCGGGTAGCCGACGATGATGAGGATCGTCACGGTGAGCGTGATGGCGCCCGCCGTGGCCCCGTTCACCCCATCGCCGCTGAGCGCCAGCCCGACGATCAAGAACAGGATGAACAGCAGGACTAGCTGGATAGCCAGGTCGAGGGCGAGCGCGAGCAGCCGGCTGGGGAAACGGGCACACGGCACCTCGAGGACGACAGCCTCGCCGGTGACGACATCTGCCACGTCGGAAGTCCCCGCTTTCTCATGCCGGGCCATGCGCCGATCACGCCCGCACCAAGGTTAACGCCCAGTAGCGAAACGGACATCCTCTAGCCTGGGCACCGTGGATCTCGCCGTCTTCGCCGCCGCCCACGAGGCGGACTGGCGGCGGCTCGATGACCTGGTCAAGCGGCGCCGCCGGCTCTCCGGGGAGGAGATCGACGAGCTGGTGGCCCGGTACCAGCAGACCACCACGCACCTGTCCGTCGTGCAGTCGGCGGGGCAGGACCCCATCCTGGTGGCCGCGCTGTCCAGCCGCGTGGCCCGCGCCAGGTCCGCCGTGGTCGGCGCCAGCACGCCGGGCTGGGGCATGGTCGGCCGGTTCGCCCTGGTCTCCTTTCCCGCCATGGCCTACCGGGCGCGCTGGTGGTGGCTGGGCACCGCGGCGGGTTCGCTCGTGCTCGCCTTCGTCATCGGCTGGTGGGTCGCCCGGTCCGCCCAGGTGCAGGCCGCGCTGCTGCCCCCGGCCCAGGTGTCGCGGCTGGTCCACCACCAGTTCCAGCACTACTACTCCCAGTACGCCGCCACGTCGTTCGCGGCAGAGGTCTGGACCCACAATGTCTGGGTCGCGGCGGAGTCGCTGATCTTCGGGATCGTGCTGGGGCTGCCTACCCTGTGGGTGCTGTTCTCGAACGCGGCGAACGTCGGGGTCATCGGCGGGCTGATGATCGCCCACGGCAAGGGGGTCCTGTTCTTCGCGCTGATCCTCCCGCACGGCATGCTGGAACTGTCCGCGGTGTTCCTGGCGGCCGCGACCGGCCTGCGGCTGGGCTGGACCGTCATCGACCCAGGGCCGCGCCCGCGGGCCCGGGCGCTGGCCGAGGAGGGGCGCGCCTCCATCACGATCGCGCTCGGCCTCATCGTGGTGCTGCTCACCTCGGGCCTCATCGAGGCCTTCGTGACGCCGTCGCCGCTGGCCACCTGGGCCCGGATCCTCATCGGAGTGGTCGCCGAGGCGGCGTTCCTCGGCTACGTGATCGTGGCGGGCCGCCGCGCGCAGGCGGCCGGGCTGACCGCTGACATGGCCGAGGCGCCCGACGTGGCCCCGGTGGTCGGCTGACCGGCGGCCCGCGCCGGCCCGCCCTGGCCCGCCGGCCCGGCCACTGCCCCAGGCGCGCTCTGATGCACCCCACTGCGAGGGCGGGCCGCCTTGTGCTGGCTACTTGTAACTATATGAACACAATCAGCGATGTAGAAGCGTGAGGCGGTGGCGTATCTGACCCTGCGCTGACGTCTCTGTCGGGTGAGGCGCCGGATCAGGCGCGCCCGTGACTCGGGAAGAGGAGACCGGATGGCGGCCGGGTTGGCGATACCGCATGGGCGGACCCAGGATCCCGGGCTGATCGGGCGGGAACCCGAGGTCGCCGAGATCGGCGCGTTCATCGCGGCCACCGCCGGCGCGCCCGCGGCGCTCGTCATCGTGGGCGACGTCGGGATCGGCAAGACGTCAGTCTGGCGGCACGCCGTGCGGGCCGCTTCGCGCACCCACCGGGTGCTGTCCTGCCGCCCGGCCAGCGCGGAGGCGCCCCTCGCCTTTTCCGCGCTCGATGATCTTTTCGGCGGCGTGCTGGAGGAGATAATCCCCGGTCTCCCTGAGGCGCGCGGCCGGGCCCTGGCGGTCGCGCTGCGCGGCTGGCACAGCGAGCCCGTCGCCGGCGGTCAAGGGCCAGGCGTGGCAGCCGGCGGTCAAGGGCAGGGTGCGGCAGCCGGCGGACAAGGGCCAAGCGTGGCAGCCGGCAATCAGGGGATGGGCGCGGCATCCGGCGATCCGAGCGCGGCCGCCAGCCCGGGCCTAGGCAGCAGCCCGGGCCGAGGCGGCCACGCGTGGCCGGAGCCGCGCGTGCTGGCCCGTGCGGTCCTGGACGGCCTGCGGATGTTGTCCAGGGACACGCCCGTGCTGCTGGCGGTGGACGACGCGCAATGGCTGGACCGCCCCTCGGCGGCCGTCCTGGAGTTCTGCATCCGGCGGCTGGAGCAGGCCGCTGTCTCGATCCTGCTGACCCTCCGCGGTGAGGTTCCGGTGTTCCCGCTCGGGCTGGAACAGGCACTCTCGCCGGGCAGCCTGGCATGCGCGCAACTGGGCGGGGTGAGCCCCGGCGCCATCGCCGCGATCCTCAGGTCCCGGCTGGGCGTCACGTTCCCGAGGTCCACGCTGAGGCGGCTATACGACGCCTGCGGCGGCAACCCCCTCTACGCCCTGGAGAGCGGGCGGGCGCTGCTGGAGCGAGGGCGGGCGTGCGCCGCTGGCGAGCCGATACCCATCCCGCCCGGGATCGGTGACCTGGTCCGCCCCCGGCTGCGCGGCCTGTCCCCGGATGCGCTGCGGGTCGGCCGGCTGATCGCCGCGTCCGCCGACCCGCGTGAGCAGGTGATCCGGGCGGCGTCCAGCGACCAGGAATCCTGGACGGCCATGGACCAGGTCATCGACGACGGCCTGATCAGGCGGGACAGTGACGCGCTGCGGTTCACCCATCCACTGCTCGGCCCGGTCCTGTACGCCGAGATGACCATGAGCGAGCGCAGGGACGTGCACCGGCGGCTGGCGGCGAGCGCCGTGGACATCGAGGACCGCGCGTGGCACCTGGCGCTGGCCGCGGAGGGGCCCGCCGAACAGATCGCCGCCCTGCTGGACACGGCCGCCCGGCACGCGGCCGCCAGGGGGGCGCCGGAGACGGCCGCGGTCCTCGCCGAGCAGGCCATCCGGATGACCCCGGCCCGGCCGTCCGGCGCCGGGCCGGCCAGGATCTTGCGCGCGGCCGACTATCACTTCCGCGCCGGGGAGATCGGACGGAGCCGGGAACTGGTCGAATCCGCCCTCACCGGCTGCCCGCCCGGCTCCCGTCGCGCGGCGCTGCTCATCCGGCAGGCGGCCATCTGCTACCACCAGTCCGGCTGGGCGCGGGCCGAGCAACTGTTCCGCCAGGCGGCGCTGGAGGCGGCCGGCGACCCGGAGCTTCGCGGGCACGCGGAGGCCGAACTCGCGCAGGCCAGGCTGGCGGCCGGCGATCTGCCCGCCGCGGCCCGCTGGGCGGGCGCGGCGCTCCGGTCCGCCGAACAGGCCGGACGGCCGCGCCTACTGGCGCATGCCCTCGCCCGGCTGGCCACCGTGGAGTTCCTCCGGGGCGGCCCGGTGCGCACGGACCTGCTGGACCGGGCGGGCGGACTCGAGGCGGCCGACGGCGACGAGGCCGGCGAGGCGGGCGGCGGCGGGGCGCGCATCGGCCAAGCGGGCCGCGGCGGGGCGCACATCGGCCAAGCGGGCGGCGGCCAAGCGGGCCGCGGCGCGGCGGGCGGCCGCGGCGCGGCGGGCGGCGGCGGCGCGGCGGGCGGCGGCGGCGCGGCGGGCGGCGGCGGCGCGGCGGGCGGCGGCGAGGCGGTCGAGTACCTGGCGCTGTCCGGCCCTGCCCTCCTCCACGGGGCCATCCTCAAATGGTCCGACCAGCTTGACCAGGCGCGGCAACGCTTCGCCCGCTGCTACCGGCGCGCCCTGGACCGCGGCGACGACGCGGCGCTCCCGTTCCTGCTCGCCCACCTCAGTGAACTCGAATGCTGGGCGGGGAACTGGGATGCCGCCGCCGAATACGCCAGGGAAGGCTGCACGGTGGCCAGCGACAGCCACCAGCTCGCCATGCGGCCCGCGCCGCTGTATGCGCTGGCGCTGGCCCTGGCCCACCAGGGCCATGCGGACGAGGCCCGTGACCTTTCCACCGAGGCACTCACGCTGTGCGAACGGAGCGGCAACCTCGCGCTCGGGCCGGGCGTGCGGTCCGTGCTGGGTTTCATCGCCGTGTCACTCGGCGACTACCCCGCCGCACACGCGCACCTGGGCCCCCTGGTCGCCGGCCACGGCCTGGACCAGCCGAGCGTGGTCAAGTTCCTGCCGGACGAGATCGAGGCACTGGCCGCGCTCGGCGAGACCGGCCCCGCCCGGGCGCTCGCGGCGCGGCTGCACGCGCGGGGAAGCACGCTGGGCCGCCCATGGGCCTTGGCGGCGGCCGCCAGATGCCGAGCCCACCTGGCCGGCATGGCAGGTGACCACGACGGCGCCCGGTCCGCCTGCGCGGCGGCGCTCGCGGCGCACGAGCGGTTGCCCATGCCGTTCGAACTGGGGCGGACGCAGCTCATCAAGGGCATCACCGAGCGGCGGGCGCGGCGCAAGTCGGCCGCGGCGGACTCCCTTGGCCAGGCGCTGGCGATCTTCGAGCGGCTGGGCGCCCCGCTCTGGGCGGCCAAGGCACGCCGGGAACTCGCCACGATCGCGCCGCGGCCGATCGCGAGCGGGCTCACCCAGACCCAGCAGCGGGTGGCCGCGCTGATCGCGCAGGGCCGGACGAACCGGGAGATCGCCGCGGCGATGTTTGTCACCGTGAATACCGTGCAAACCCATGTCCGGCATATCTTCCAAAAGCTCGGCGTAAGGTCGCGAACGGAGCTAGCCGCCATGCTTTTGGGAACCTCGCCGCGCCCCGGCGCATTTCCGCCCGGTGGTAACCACGGCGGCGCGACCGGCTAATACACCGGTGCCCCCGATGGCGTGATACCCGGGCACTCACTTCACTGGTTCGGGGGATTCCACGGCCCTGACCCGCACGTACCGTGAGCCTTGTCGGCTGGATCGTTACGCCGTGGGGGGTGATGCTGCCCTAATACGCCGACGCAGTTAAGTAATGGGATATTGACGTGCCCCGGGGCCGTCAGAAAGGAAATCCTCTATGGTTATCCGACCGATAAGGGCCAGTGGCCGATGGGTCACATTAATTGCCGTGGCCTCGGCTCCGCTGATGCTTTCCGGGCTGTATGCGACGGTACCCGGTAACGCGTCAAGCACCACTCCCGCCGGGGTGCAGGCGGCCGCGGCCCGAACCGGCCACGTCGCGGCCGGCACCGTCATCCACGCGGCCACGAGCAGCAAGCCGTTCGTGCCGACCGCGGCGGAGAAGGCGGCCCGGGCCCGCGACATGAAACTGCTCGACTCGCTGAAGAAGGCGCCCATCGGCCCGCATACCACCGCGGCCAGCGTGGCGCCGCTGCGGGGCCCGCAGACCAGCCCGGCCCAGCACAACGCGCCGACCACGTTCACGGTCTTCAAGGACACCGCGATCCCGACGTCGTGCTCGGGCAGTTGCGCGCAGTCGACGGTCAACGAGCCGGACACGGCGAACTCGGGCAAATACCTCATGCAGACGAGCAACTGGGACATCGCCTACTCCACGAACGGCGGCGCGAGCCCGCCCACGTGGAACTACCAGAACCCGTACAGCCTGTCGAGCGGGTTCTGCTGCGACCAGACCGTCACCTACGTGCCGAGCCGGGACCGGTTCGTGTATGAGGGGCTTACCCTGGGCAGCGGCAGCCAGCAGGGGATCACCATCGCCACCACCAGGTCGACGGCGCCCACCTCGTGGTGCGTCTACCACTTCGACGCGTCTGCCTTCGGCGGGACCTCCGGCGACCTGCTCGACTACCCGAAGATCGCGTACTCGAACAACTACATCTACCTCACCTGGAACCACTACAACTCCTCCGGGAGCTCCTGGATCGACACCGGGCTGGCGCGCCTGCCGATCGACCCGCTGGCCGCGTGTTCCGGGTTCGGTTACAGCTACCTGACCAGGAGCGACAACTTCACCTTCGGGCTGACCTACGGGACAAGCTCGCTCGACACCTTCTACTGGGTCTCGAACTGGTACACCACGGCCAGCGGCAGCGGCACCGAGGAGCGCATCTACTACTGGCCGGAGAACAGCGGCACGTACTTCTTCGCGGACCGGTCGGTGAGAGGTTACAACTTCTCCGGCGGGAGCTGCGCCAGCCAGGACGGGAGGGTCACCAACTGGTGCAGCCGTCTGGACCCGAGATGGGAGACGGCCTGGATATCCCGGGCCGAGTACAACGCGCAGGCGAACTCGGCCTTCGCCGGGGACACGATCCTCGGCGTGGCCATCACCGCGGGACCGGGCGGAGGCGACCCCTTCCCCTACGTCATCTACGAGTACTTCAAGCTCAACGCGCTGAGCTTCATCCAGACCAGCGCGACGTTCAACGACGGGTTCGCGTTCGCCTACGCCGGCTGCGCGCCGAACGCGCACGGATACGTGGGCTGCGCCATGTCCTGGGGCGGCGGCACCGGCACCGGTTCGAGCGCCATCGACTACTACCCGGGCGGCCTGATCCTGCTGCAGGACAACGTCAACCCGACCCAGCCGTGGGGGTACGACTTCAACCTCTTCGGCAGCGGTAACGCCAGCGCCTGGGGCGACTACATGGTCACCCAGCCGTTCGAGCCCGATGTAGGGCCGTTCATCACCACCGAGTGGGCGGTCAACGGCAGCGGGATCGTCGTCCCCCATGTGGTGATCTGGGGGCGCGGCAACGAGTACGGCTACTCCCGGTTCAAGACGTCGTAGCCGCCGACAGAGCCCGGGTTGGCCACACGGCACCGGGGTGAACCATCGCAAGAACGCGCCCACCGCATCTGGGTGAGCGCGGGAAGGGGCCCGGGCGGCGCGTGCCGCCCGGGCCCGCCATTCCCGCCCGGCCTGTGTCGCCGGAACCGGAGGGCCGGAGGGCCCGTCCAAGGTGCATGAGGTTCCTCGCCACGGCCGCGCTCGTGATCCTGGCCGCCTGCTCCACGACGACGCCGCCGGGCGTGCCGCCCGTCCCGGCCGCGGGGATGGTGACCGGGCGGCTGGTCTCGCAGAAGTCAGACGGCTCGGACCGTGCCCCCATCGCCGGGCAGGCCATCGGCGTGTTCCGGCGGCCGGTGCTCCCCGGCAAGGTGATCCAGAACCCGCCGCCGCCGATCGCCACGACCGTCACCTTGGACGACGGTGAATTCATGTTCCGCGGCCTGGCGCCCGGCCGCTACTTCATCACCGTGGCAGGCACCGGCCCGGTCGTGCCCGGTCGGTGGGTGACGCTGGCCCCCGGCCACGGTGTTCCGGTCCTGCTGATCCAGTGCACCGACTGCCTCACGCCGCGCTAGCCGGGCCGCCAAACCCGGCCGGCCGCCGAGCCCGGCGGGCCGCCGCCCGATGTCGTCGTGCTGGCCGGGCCGCCCTCAGCGGGCGCGGGTCGAAGGCGGGCGCGGGCCGGAGGCGGGCGCGGGTCGGAGGCGGGCGCGGGTCAGAGGCGGCCGGCGGCCTTGAGTCCCAGGTAG
>Ga0137387_10000826_pt1 | contig 14233 bp, 9 predicted proteins | sample SagtaG_3_FD_104909 | JGI IMG/M metagenome (GOLD analysis project Ga0137387, IMG submission 104909) | Vadose zone soil microbial communities from Angelo Coast Range Reserve, California, USA - Sage2_R_115_16 metaG | ecosystem: Environmental > Terrestrial > Soil > Vadose zone > Saprolite | place...
ACCGAAGCTATAGCTCTGCCCACGATTAATGGTGCTCGTGCCGCCGCCCGCGCCGCGTAGTCCCTCGACAACCGAGGACGGCAGGCGCTGCGCCCCGACGGCCGCAAATGCCGGCATCATCGTTCGCGTGAGATTTGCTGGAAGAATCATCTCCCCCGCGTGAACGTGCACGAGCTGATCACGGGCCACGGCCATCCCTTCAGCAGCCGAGGCAAGACCTTGAAACGCCATCACCCCGACGAAGGTGGCCGCGGCGGCAATGGCACCCGCGATTGGCCCGCCCCAGGAGGCGGCCCAGTCGAAGGCCTTGGCGGCCGCCGATGCCGCGGCGTGCGTGATCTTCTTCAATGCCGCGATCAAACTGATTGAGGTGCTCTGCGCCGACGCCGCGGCGTCACTCGCGACCATCGCCTCGTTCGTCGTGGCGTGCACGATCGCCATCGTGACCTTGTGGGCGATCCACTGTACCAACATGCGCGCGAGGGACTGCACGAACTGCACCACCATGTTGTTCCACAGCTCGGCCATCGCCGCGCCGAAGGACTTCTGCCCGCGCAGCATCTGGCCCACCGCGTTCGCAAAGTCATTCGAGATCTGGTGGCTAAACTGCGACCACCTACCCATCCGCTCCTTCAGCGCCGTGGCGTCATCCGTCGCCATCTGCTTGTTGTAGCGGTCGGTCAGCGCCAGCAGTTCCTTCTCCGCGCGCTCGTATTCCACGGTGCCCTGCGGGTAGAGGGCCTTCTTCTTCTCGAGGGCCTGGCGCTCGAGCTCGTACTCCTGGCGCGTGATCTCCATCAGCTGGGTGATTCGCGCACGGTCGGTCAGCAGCCCGGCCGAGTGACGCGCCTCGATCCCGATGCGCGTGATCTCGAGCAAGACCTGCTGGTGGCTCTTTTCGGCCTCCGTGTCGATGGCCGCGATCGCCGTCTTGGTCTCGGCGGCCTTTAACTCGGCCGCGCTTTTTAACCCCAAGAAACGAAGATACGATTCTGAGTCCACCCCGTAGGTGACGAGCGCGTGGGCCAGCGCCGCGTCGAGCAGCGTGATCTCTTCCGCCGAGCCCTTGCGCGCCCCCGCGATCTTTACCTCTACCCCCTTAACAAATTCTCGTTCCCCCGCGGCCGCCGCCTCGCGTGTCGCCGTCACCTGCTGGTCCGAGAGGCGCTTGTACTCGGCCGTCTCCTGCGCGCCAATCGACCGCAGGAACGTAAGCTCCTCGTTCAAGATGATAACCCGCTGCTGCGACCCCGACTTCTCGGCCAACGCCCGGCGCTCGACGTACGCGACCTGCTCGGCCAGGCCCTCCTGCTGTGACTTTCGTTCAGCCTCCCTCACCAGGTGATAAACCTGCGCGTAAGTTTCTGCGTCGCCCTTCGCCGCGGCCAGCTTCGAACGCCAATAGGCGGCCTCAGACGAGATCGAATAACTGTGAAAGCCACCCTCCGCGTCCTTGATCTTCTGCAGCTCGTCCTGCCAGCCCTTTAGCATCTCGCCCTTGGGGGTTAGTCCACTTAGGTCAGTCTCCCCACCCTTGAGCCCCTTATCCAGGCCCTCCTTGCTCCACGTACTCTTCAGTTCTTCACTTAATGACTTGAAGCTCTTCCCCACCCGGGCGCCACTTTTTTCAAACTCTGCGGTAAACGCGTCCATCGCCTTATTCGCGTCGCCAGGCAATTTTCCGAGGTGAACTCCTACCTTCGCGATGTCCCCGGCCAATGCCGAAGTGTTCCGCGTAAGCACGTCATAAATCAATACTGCCACGTCCTTTACCACGTTAAGCACATCGAGCGCCACGTCCTTCATGGCCATAAAGCCTTTCACGAAGGCCATCACCGGCCCGAGCACCACCAGGTCCAATGCGCTTACGATAATCGTGGCTGCGACTTCAAAGGCATTCCCCATGGCCTTTATGGTTGGCACCAGCACCTGCAGGATCGGGATGACCGCCGACTGAAGCGTCTGCGCGAGCCCCGCGGTTGTCTTCTGCCACTGCATCGCCGAAACGCCCGCAGCGTCCGTGATCCCACTTGCCTTGCCTGCCTCGATCGCATACTTCTGTAGGTGCCCACCCAATTCCCGCATGATCGGGATCAACACGTAGCCACCGCGGCCAAAGAGTGCAATGGATGAAGCTGCGGCAACCTGAGTACTATGCGTTTCACCAATTGCCTTTGACAACCTAAAAAATAAAGCTTCTGGTTCTTTTAGCGTTGTACCCAATTCATTTACACTAATGCCTAAATTCGCAAATGCTTGCTGTTGCGCCTTATGCCCTTCAAGAGCCAGCACCTGCGCGCGCTGCATTCGCACCAGGGCCACGGTGAACGAGTCAAACGGCACCCCCAGCTGCTGGGCGATCGCCCGAAGGCCCGCGAGCGTCTGAATGTTGATGTGTGTCTGCGTCTCGAGGTGCTTGAGCTCCACGATGACGGTCGCGCTCTCGTCCAAGAAGTGGGCAGCAAAGCCCACGGCGAGGCCCACGCCCAGCAGCTTCGAGAACCCCGAGAAGGCGGTGCTCATCGCCCCGACCTCGAGGCCTGACTTCTCGGCTGAGGCCACCACCCGCTCTTCCATCCCGTGCATCGAGGCCACCACGGAGGCCGCTGCCCCCCGTGCCGAGGCCGCCAGCTCGGTAAAAAATACCCCGATCCGCGACAGCGTGCTCGCGAACAGGCCCTCGGCCTTGACCGCCTCGACCTCTGCCGACACCAGGGCCACGGGGATTATCTCGATGTTGGCCGCCGCCGTGCGCGCGCCCGCGGCAGAACTCGCCCCCAGGGTCGTGAACGACGCGTTCATCGTGCCGGTCGCCGTGGATGTGGTCGCCGCGAGTTTCTCGAGGCCAGGTAGGATCTGGCTCAGGTCGATCAGCGCGCCAACTTGGAGGATGTCCGCCATGGTCTTAGTTCATTCCCCGCTTTTTCTTTTCGGCCTCGGCCCAGTGAATCATGTCCTTGAGCTCGATGGGCAGCCGTTCGATCTCGTTCGCCCCGACCCGCGCGCGTAGCGCCTGAAATTGGTCGAAGGTCTCTTCTTCGCTGAGTGCCACCCACCCGGCAGCTTCTTCGTCGGCGGGCCAACGTTCTGGCCCACTTCTTTTCGCCTCTCGTAGTTCTCGGTGAAAGTAGCCCAGCAGTTCAATCGCCTGCGCGAGGCCTAGGTCGTCAACGTACTCGAAGGCCCAGCCGGTTCGGGAGATGATGGATCCGTAAATGTTGGTCCAGTCGAGGCGACGACCTTCGCCTCGGCTACCCCAACCGGCTGAAGCTGAGGGCCGACGATCATCCCCGAGAGCCGACAGACCTGCAGGCAAATTTCAGGTGCCCTCTTTAGGTCTACCAGCTCCCCCACCTCGTCCATCGTCAGCTCCGGGTAATTCCGCGCGAGGGCCGCATGGATGATCGCAATCATCGCGTCGAACTTTTTCGGCAGCGTCTCGGCGGTGATGCCCTTGTCCATGTCTAAGATCTCCGGCCAAAGTTTTTTCGCCTTGCCGGTGCTCAGGCTCGGCAGGACGTATTCCTTTCCACCTAGCGCGATTGGCTCCCCCTCAAATCTTGGTTGCCCATTATCTCCCACGTCTTTACGCTCCTATCTTTTTTCCGCGTTCTTTGGATGCGCGGCCCCCATTCAGGCTGAAAACTTTTTACGGATTTGCCTGGTGCACTAGCGCCCGAAACTTAAACGTCGCGTCTGCCAGCCCAGAGTTCGTGCAGAAAAACTTCGTGATGTTGCCCGCGAATGGCAGCGGGGCCACGCTATCCACCGTCCAGATCTCGCCCTTGCCAGCCTTCAGCGTGATGGTCTCCTGCGCCGCGTTGATCGAGTTGGTCTTGAGGGTCAGATCCTGGGTCGAAAAGATTACCATCGACTTGATGTTCGCCACGGTGATCGGCAGGTCAAACTGCTTGTTGGTGGTTCCCGCGGGCACCGTGTCTTCGAGGTTTACCTCCGCGTCATCCACGTAGGCCACGCTCGTCCCGATGACCGTGCCCGCGTCGTTCTTGTATGTCAGTCCAATCGTGTGAGTAAACTGCGCCATCCCTTACCTCCCTCTAAAAAGTCTTTATTCCTTACCTAGGCTTCACTCTAGCTTAAGCCCAGTTAAACCAGGTCCATCATCAGCCGCGCGATCGTGTCCGTGGCGTCCGCGTTGGCCGACCCGTCGAAGTCCGAGATCCAAAAGTCCTCCAGCTTCGTTGGAAAGCTCATGCTGCCGAGCGTCACATCATTTAGCTCGATCGCCAGGTACTTGTTCCGAAACTTGTTGTACAGCAACATCTTCAGTTCCGGTGCGTATCCCATGAGCTGATTGTTCAAGGTGAGCGTGCTGCCCCGGCTGTTAACGTGATATAGGTAAGAGATCAGCACCTGGGTGCCATCCGTCTCGTCAAACGTGTACGTGCCCGAGGTCAGGTTGACCGTGTACAGGCCCGGGGTCGTGACCGATGCCGTGTTTGGCACGAAGGTCAGCTGCTGCCCCGTCGCCTTGTAGCGAACCCCCCAGTCCTCCGCGATCGGCGTGTTGGTCACGGTGGCCACGTTCGTGGTAATCGTACGCAACTCATCGTCCACCGTCAAGTCAATCCCGGCCACCGGCGTTTGCGCAAAGTACAGCTGGTTAATCATGGCGATGTCAAACACGGCGAGCTTGCCCTTGACGGTACAGTCAAGTTTGCCGCGCGCCGTGGCCACCGCAAACTGCTTCTGCCCGAAGAGCTTCTTCAAGTCGCCCTTGAAGCTGACGTCTACCTCTTGCAGGACGCCGAACTTAAACGGGGTTGGATTTGCCGGTTGGTTTCCGGCAATCGGATTACCGTATAGCACTCCACTTCCGAATTGGATGTTGATGACGCTACCCTCCTCCGATCAGGTCGCAAGGCCTGACTGGCAAAAGTTTTTTAATCCCCCACCGGTCCCGGGATCATGTGAATGGGCACGGTGATGATGACCTGCTGGTCCGCCACTTGCGGGATCACCTCCCCCTCGATCCAGGCGTGGTACACGAGCCCACCGAGGGTCTGCTTTCCGTACGGTGGCATCACGTTAAATGAGTTGACGATCCCCCAGATGATATAGTTCGCGATCTGCGATGGCTTCGCGCTCAGGCCCACCACGCCGTCCGCCCGCAGGTAGATCACGGCGATGGCCGTAAAGATCCACTTTAGTGGCCCAAAGAGCTCCCGCGGCGTCTCCTCGAAGCGGATCAGCGAGGTCGCGTGCAGCGGTCCCTCGAACAGCAGCAGCGCGGGCTGGCTCGACGCGGGGATCTCACTCGGCAGCTGCACGACCCGCTCGACGGTGGCAAACGCGAGCCCGCTACCCGGTGGAAACGTCGCCTGCGAGAGCAGCTCGAGCAGCGCCACGTACACGTCATCCAGATATTTCGGGTCCTCAAACGTCGTTGCCACTTTTATCCTTTCAGCGCACGCGCCGCGGCCTCATACAGTCGCGAGACGATCTCCGCGCGCATCTCGTCTAGCGCCGTTTCCATGAACGACCTTCGCTGAATTGGCGGGTGCATCACGCTCTTGACCACGATGCCCCCGAGATTCGCAAACTCACCAATCTTCGCAGGACGGATCGTGCCCCGCCGCGCCCCCAGCTTAAAGTAAATTCCCGCCGACGCGCCCCGCCCCGCGCTTTGCCCCCCGGCGACGCCCGCGGCCCCCGCCGGAAAGAAGGCCAGCGCCAGCTTGTTCTTCGGCTTGATCTCATACGGGGCGCCACTCGCGCTGCCACGCTCTTGAATTACCCCGTAAAAGGCCGGGCCACCTGCCCCCGTAACCAGGCCCGTGAGCTGGCTGCCCTCCTGCGTCGTCGGCCGTTTCTCGATTGACCGGATCAGCTTTCCGGTGCGCTGTTCCAGCACGTCACCCGACAGCTTGCCCTGGATACGGCGCTGCAGCTCGAACATCAGCGCGTCCAATTCCCGCCGCAGTTCCTCGGCCACGCGGGGGCCACGCGCCCGCAAGGCCGTCTTGACCCGCTCATCCGACGCATTGAAACTAAGCTGAATCACGCGATGATCCCCATGCGATCATAAAGCCGAAACACCAGCTCGTTTTCCGGCGGCCACTCCCACGCCTGAAAGCTCGTCGAGGCCTGCGTGCCGCTCGTCGAGATGTTCCGGTTCTTTAAGTCCAACCATCCCTTGCGCTTGTAGTTGATCGCCACCACACAACGCACGGCAAATTCAAGGTCCACCGGCACGTCGTCATACCCGCAGTCGTAACCCACCTCGATGTTCTGCGTGCCACGCACGAAGACCGGCCCACGACTTCCGACCACCGGATAGGCCGGGTAAGGAAAAGAAGAAAAATTTCCACTCCCCCCACGCAACACGATCGACCGCCGCGACTGGTCGATGACCGCCCCCCACCCGTTGGCCCTGGTTGACAGTGGCACGGCCCGCCCGCCCACGTTCACGAAGCGCAGCAAACGAATCGGCCCCCCACGCAGGAACAGCCGATTGTTCCCGTTCCCATCATAAAACTCGTCGAGCGTCACCACCGAGTTCAGGCTCGGCTGCCCCGTGCGCTTAAGCAGATAGGTGCTAAACCCGGTAATCGCCGACTGGATCTCCGCGTCGTCGGTACTCGTCGTCACCCCCGCCCGGTTCTTCACCAGGTCCACCGTGGTCAGGTCCACGGTGGACCCAGCCGTCTCGACCACCGCGGGGACCTCCGCGTGATAAACTTGCTGACCGGCCACCTTGCCGTTGATCACGAGCACGTAGCCCACGCCGTTCAGCGGTGGGTCTAGCGTGCCCGGTACGCTGGCCGAGTACTGCCCACTCGAGGTGGTCACGAAGGGCAGGTCGAGGCAGTCGATCGGCGGCACGGGGGTGCCCGGCACGTTGTCCGGGTCGCGCGTCGAGCGGCCCGCGTAGAGCGTGGCGGTCACTACCGCGTTGTTGACCGCATTCCCCTGGGCGTCGGTCAACGTCCAGGTGAGCGTAAACAGCGTGCGAACGGGCAGTGAGATCGACGGCATGACGCTAGTTCACCTTTCCTTGGCCTTGGGTGACGGTGACCTTCCCGGCTCCCGTCATCAGCTCGACCGCGGTAATGCCAGTGCGCGTTCCCCCGACGCCAATTACCGAGTCCAAAATAAATTCCGTGGTCAAGAAGTTTCCACTTTCTGTCAAGAGCCTGGCCCCGCCCTCCGCCGTAATAAACTTGACGTTAGCCACCGGCCTTTACCCCCTGGGCCAGTGCCTTTATCGCCGGGCGCCCCAGTCGCTCATATTCCTGCCGCCACGCGTCCGCCTGGTCGCAGTCCCTCGTCTCCGAAAACCAGGGGCCACCGAGCGTATAGTGCAAGAGCTTGGCCTGAGGGTTCGGGTCATACTCTCCCACCAGCCAGTTCCACTCAAGCGGCAGCTCCCCGATCATTTGATTGTCAAGCCAGTTAAAACGATGCAGCTCCAGGCCACTGGCCTTGTTCACGTACGGTACCGTCAACATCCGGCAGCCAAAGTGCTGCAGGTTAAAGATCATCAGGCTCGACCAATTCTTACGCGGATAACTGGTCTGAACTTGGCCGAGAAATTTTTTATCCGTGCGCGGCGTATACTCGTGCGGGCAGATGAGCACGGCCTTGTTCGACTGTGCGTGGGCCAGCGCCACCAACTCGGCCACGTCCGCCTGGCAGAGCATGTCGCAGTCCATGAAGATGGCCAGGCCACGATACTCACAGAGACAAGGGACCAAAAAACGGGTCATTGAAAATTCCGTCGACTCGGTGGGCCCGCGCGGGCGCGTGTAAAGCTTTGCCGCGCGAAGCTGATCTTGGACCAGCGGCGTGAAGGCCACGGGGCACGACGCGCGCCGCAGGATTGACTGGGCGAGCACGTGGTAGGCGACCGGCTCCTTCGAGTCGTAGCCGATGAAGATGCGCAGCGGGTCCATCAGGGTCTCCTCACGTCATACAGCAGGGTGTGTCGGGCGCCCACCTCCCACGGCTCCACGCCATGAAAGGAACGGTCGGTCTTCGCAAAGGCAAAGAGGCTGTTCGGCCGAAACGGCATCGTCTTGGCCCGCGCAAACTCTTCAAAAGGGTAGTGCGGGCCACCCGCGCAGCGAAAGCCCTCTCGCTTTGGCGTGTAGAGCGAGGTGCCAACCCCCGCCAGCCGTTCATCACTGGGCAAGTAAAACAACAGCGTCGCCACCTTCGCCGGGGCGTCGGTGTGTGGGCCGATCTGGTACCCGGGCTCGTCACGGATCAGCAAGGTCTCGTCTTGCCACCTCGGGTCGTAGCAGCTTAGCTTGGCCCCGACCGCGCTGCGCAGGCGCCCGTCTCGCAGCCGCCGGTCTAATTCCGCCCAGAACGGACTCTTCGGCTCATGCACGCTACGTGCCGCGTAGCCCTTTACCGGGCGGGCCTCCCCGATCGGCTTCCACCTTACGGTCAAGTTTTCCACCAACTGCCGATAAAATTCTAACGGAAAGATGTTCTCGACATACAGGTGAGGAAACGGCTCGCCCACGAGCTCGGCCTCGAGCACGCGGTTAACCACCGTGTCCACCTCATCTCGTTCGCGTGTGAACAGGTACTCGGCATAGTTCGCGAAACTTCCCTCACGCCGCCGCGCCTGATCCACCTGATGAGGCTGAAAGCCAAGACCAAGGTGCTCGAGGATTTTGACCATCAGTTGATGGCGTTCTGACTTTTCATTGACCTCGACCAGCACGCTCTTCACGCGCGCCAAGGTGTCACGTGCCCCCTCAATGATCTCCGGCTCCACCCCGTCCACGTCGATCTTAACGTGATCTGGCGTAGGAAGGTGCCCGTGCTGAACCAGCTCGTCCAGGGTCAAGGTCACGCAGCCCTGATCACCATTCTGCTGAAGCTGGTGGCACGCGGCCCCCACCTCCTGGCTCGACAGTCGCAACATTCCCAAACCAAGGGCGCTGGACAGCGCCGCGCAATACGCCACGACCTTGTCCTCAAGCCGGTTCAGCCGAATGTTCGCGCACAACGAGTCATAGTTTTTGGCCGCGGGCTCAAAGGCAAACACGCGCACGCCACGCCGCGCCGCCCACAGTGAATAGCCCCCGATGTTTGCCCCCACGTCCACGAGCACCTCACCTGGTTTCATTCGCTCGAGCCACTCGATCGTCACCGGCTCCTTGGTAAACAGGCTCTCAACCCGAAACTTCACGGTGGAACTCGTCGCGAAAAATTTCACCGTGGCCCCGTTCCGCGTGGCCTCGAGAATTGGCGGTTCGGCGAAGGTCGCCTCGGCCTGCGCGACCCGCGGCCCGACCACGATGTGCAGCTCTGGTCCCTTTACGATCACCTTGGCCACGGTAAAAAATTTTCCCAGGTGCTTGACCCACCACCGCTCGTCTTGTTGAATCAGGTGAGTGTTGCGCCCGTCCGCATACTTTTTCTTCGCCGCCCCCGTGTTGATGACAAAGTACCCGACCTGCCGGACGCACCGTCGTAGGTCATCGAGCACGAAGGCCAGCTTGTCCAGCTCCACGTGCTCGAGCACGTCCGTGCAGACGACCAGTTCCGCTGGGCGCGGCGACCCAGCCTTCTCGGAAATCGCGGGGTCATACTCCCAGATCGGAAACGGCAGCGCCTTCGCGAGGTAGCCCTTGCCACAGCCATAGTCGAGGATCGACTTGGTCTTGATGTTCTCGGCGAGCTTGAGGATCGTCTCTGCGTGCTTGCCACCACCCACCCCATACTCGAGGCTGTCGCGGTGCAGCCGCGCGTTCAACTCCACCATCGCCGGGCTGATCAGCTCCGGCTTGTTAAAGGCAATGTGCCCGGTCAGCGCCGACGGCTGGCGCTTGTAATTCTTCATCATCGCCTGGACCAGCCCCTCACCATAGAAGGTTGCCTTCACGTCCGGCATCTCGTCGAGCTCGTGCGCCGTGCTGCGCGCCGCCTCGAGAAACGCCGGGGTCGTCCGGTAGGTAATCCCCTCATACTCGACCACGGAGTGACCGGGCGCCTGCATCGGGTGAACGGAAGCGTGCTTCCCGCTGTGCCCCTCGCAGCCATCACGCCCGAAGATATGTTGCTCCGTAAAGCCCAAGAACCTCGCCAGCACCATGGCCCGGAGACCCACGTCGCAGCCACCCGTGAGCGACCACTCGCCGGGCGGCAAGACCCGCATGGGCTCGTCGCTCGCGTCGAACACGTGCCAGAGCTTTACATTAAAGCCCTCGAGGTGCTTGAAGTAGTCCGGGTGGCAACACGACGCGATCAAATACTCCACGTCAGGATGTGGCGGCCCCACCAGCTGAATCTTGTGAGGCCGCGGGTCCACCTCCGTGTGCCAGGTCGGCACGATCCCCCGCCCGAGCAAAAACTGGTGTGCCCCCGAGCAGGTCATCACGTGCTTAAACTTTTTTACCTGCTCCCACGTGTCATTTAGGCTTGGCCCGTAGCCCACGATGGCGATCGGTTCGTCACGAAGCCCGTAGCGCGGTGCGATCCGCCCCTTGACCTCGCGGGTGTTAACACGTACCTGCTCATCGCGCAGCCACAGGGGAATACAGTACGAGACCTTCTGTGGCTGAGCTGCATCCAGCCGCTTCGGCAATTTTTCTAGCGTCGCTTCCATTTCTTCTTACCCTACCTTATACGCCCGGACGAACGAGCCTGCGAGCATTACGATGGCGTTGGCCGCCTGCTTTGCCACTACCTGAAGCGTACCAGCCGCGCTTGCCTTAAATAGCGCATCAATTTCCACGTAATAAGTAAATCCAGCCGACGTTCCTGGCGTCAACGAAACTAGCACGGCGTTAGAGTTCGCTGCAGCCGCCGATTCCATCCAAGGAACAATAACTTGGTTTGTCCCCCCAAAGAGTGCCGAGGCCGTTCCTGGTTGGCTTGACACCATCGCATAAACTTTTCCTGCCAACCACGCCATCTGCGGGTAACTAAGCCCAAACCCAATGGCCGTAATTGCTGAAAGCTGATAGGCGAGACGTCCCTCAAGCTGATAGATACCTCCCGCCGCACAAGAGATGCTTAGCCCGCTGATATTTGTTACCGCCGATCCCGTAATGGTGTCTGCGGTCCCAACCACGCGCATCTGCATGCCACCGAGCCCCGCCGAGATCACCGACACGGCCTGCGAAAGAATCGAAAGTTGCTGAGAGATCACGGAAATTTGAGAAAGCGCCGCGCTGGCCTGCGACAGCGCCGTGCTCACCTGCGACTGCACGCTGGCCAAGTTTACCGACAAGACGCTCACCGCGTTTGACACGATGCTCGCCGCGTTCGAGGCCGCGTTGGCCACCGAGAGCGCATTCGACGCGGCGTTCGAGACCACCGAGAGCGCTTGGCTCAACGCAGAAACTTGCTGCGAGATTACCGAAACCTGCTGACTTAACACTGAAATCTGATTTGAGAGTGTATCTGCTTTCACGGACACGGCGTTGGCGATACTTACAGCGTTTGCTGCCACGACGCTTACAATCGAAGCCGCGTTAGAAGCTGCATTCGCGACCGACAGCGCGTTGGAAGCTGCATTGGATACGATGCTCACGGCGTTCGACACGGTATTTATCGCCACAATGCGTGCCGCAGTTTCTACGGATAATGCCTGCGAAACTACCGAGGCAGCATTCGAGGCCGCGTTGGCGATTGAAATTGCACTGGCGACTTGTACAGAAATAATAGAGACAGCCTGTGAAAGAGCTGAAACCTGCTGACTCAAAACTGAAATTTGATTTGAAAGCGTGTCGGCCTTGGCAGACACCGCGTTGGCAATGCTGGTTGCGTTGGCAGCCGCGACGCTCACGATTGACGCCGCGTTGCTGGCCGCATTGGCGATTGACAGGGCACTGGCCGCTTGAACTGAGACGATCGAAACCGCATTCGAGATCGTATTATCAGCTACGATGCGTGCCGCGGTTTCCGCCGACAGTGCCTGTGAGACCACCGAGGCCGCGTTAGAAGCAGCATTCGCGATTGAAAGTGCGCTTGCCACTTGCACAGAGATGATACTTACTTGCTGCGAGAGAATCGACACCACGTTGGCCAGACTCACACGATTCGCGGTCTCTACCGACAGTGCCTGTGAAACGATGGACGCGGCATTGCTCACCGTGTTGATGTTCACTGACAGCGCATTATCAGCGCTGATTCGGTTTGACGTTTCATTTGAAACAGCATTTGAAACCACGTTCAGCGCAGAGGTTAGATCATCGAGTTGCGTGATGTCCAGCAGCAGCTCGGTCGGTGAGAGAGCCACCCCAATTTCACGAGTGACCCCCGTGGCTGGGGCCGTCGGGGTGATCAGGCCCGCCGTGACGTCCAAGTAATAAATTGAACCAGGCGTCAGCCCCCCGCTCTGCCCGGAAACGACGGCATCCCACTGGGCAGTCGTAAGCATCAGTCTCCCACTGGTTTGAACCCTCCCCGTCGTTGAGACGGCGATGGCCGTATCCGCCACCAGCCCAAAGACCGCCTTGGTCCCCGCGGCACCAGCGTTTGCCCGCTTGAACGTATCTGCCGACGTAAAGGCAAAAACCGGGGCACCGGCCGAAACGGCGGAGGTGTCATTATTCTGAAGCGCCGCCACGATGGCACCAGTCGCGCTCAAGACAGAAATCTGTTGAGAAAGAACGCTGACCGCGTTCGACACCACGTTGATCGCCGCGATCCGCGCGGCCGTCTCGACGGACAAGGCCTGTGAGACAATGGAAACTGCGTTTGACACCGTATTGACCGCGGACACACGCGCCGCCGTTTCCACCGAGAGCGCCTGGGAGACCACGCTCGCAGCGTTTGAAGCTGCGTTTGCGACCGACAAGGCATTGGCCGCCGCGATCGAAACCACGCTCGCGGCATTCGAGGCCGCGTTCGCGATTGAAATGGCACTGACCACCTGAACAGAAAGGACGCTCACCTGCTGCGAAATCACTGACACGGCGTTTGCCAAGTTTACCCGGTTGGCGGTCTCCACGGACAGCGCCTGTGACACGACTGATGCCGCGTTGCTCGCCGCATTTGCCACGCTTAACGCATTGGCCGCCGCCACCGAGACAACTGACGCGGCGTTTGAGGCCGCATTTGCGATTGACAGGGCGCTGACCACCTGGACCGAAAGCACGCTGACCTGCTGGCTCAGGATCGAGACCGCGTTGGCCAGGCTCACGCGGTTTGCGGTCTCGACCGACAGGGCCTGAGAGACCACGCTCGCCGCATTCGAGGCCGCGTTGGCCACCGACAAGGCATTCGCGGCCGCGGCTGAGACCACGGAAATATGATTCGACGTGATGTCCGCCGAAAGCGTCCCGCCGAGCGGGGTCTGCCACGACCAGTCGAAGTCCGTCGCGTTATTTTTCGTCAGCACCTGCGATGAGACCCCACCCCGCAACGTGCTAAATCGCTGACTGACGACCGAGGCCTGCTGCGACAGCACACTGACCTGTTGTGAGAGCGTGTCCGCCTTCACCGAGACCGCGTTGGCGATCGACACGGCGTTGGCAGCCACCACCGAAACGAGAGAGACCGCATTCGACACGATGTTGACGGCCGCGACCCGCGCCGCCGTCTCTACAGAGAGGGCCTGAGAGACCACGCTTACGGCGTTCGAGGCCGTGTCAACCCTCGTCGAGAGCGCGTTGTCCGCCGAGATCCGATCCACCGTGGCCACCGACACGGCCTGCGAGACCCGATTCACCCCCACCGAGAGAACCGAGGCCTGCTGTGAGAGCGCGGAAACCTGGTTGGAGATGACGTCGGCCCTCGCCGAGGTCGCGTTGGCCACGCTCAGCGCCAACGCCGCCGCCACGCTCACGACCGAAACCGCGTTTGAGATGATCGAGACCGCCTGGCTCAAGACCGAAATTTTATTCGAGGTTACGTCCGCCGAGACCCCACCACCACCGCCCCCACCCGTAGGTGTCTTCCAGGCCCAGTCATTATCTGCCGCCGTATTTTTTGTCAACACCTGGGCGGTCGTGCCACCACGCAGCGTGCTCAGCGTCGCGCTGATCGAACTAATGGCATCGCCCAGGCCCACGTCGGCCGCCGCCCGGGTGGTCGTCTCGACCGACAGGGCGTTCGAGACCACGTCCACCGCGCCCTGCAATAGCCCAGCCACGTTTCGCGCGGTCGTCTTTGCTGTGGTTCCCACCTGGACCACGGGAACGAGCTCCGCGCCGGTCAGCCCGGTAGCGGTTGGCAGCGCGCTGATGCTGATGTCAGCCAAGGTTCATCCCCTTAAAGTCCTCCCGCGAGCGCCCGTACGGCA
>Ga0137387_10000839_pt1 | contig 14168 bp, 12 predicted proteins | sample SagtaG_3_FD_104909 | JGI IMG/M metagenome (GOLD analysis project Ga0137387, IMG submission 104909) | Vadose zone soil microbial communities from Angelo Coast Range Reserve, California, USA - Sage2_R_115_16 metaG | ecosystem: Environmental > Terrestrial > Soil > Vadose zone > Saprolite | place...
CGCTCGGCGGGCCGCATACGCTGCGCCTGTTCGCGTTGCGCTCGGTGGATCAGCGCCTCCTGTACGCTCCGGCCTACAAGTACGACGACCGCTGGGCGCCGGCGCGGCGCGTGACGGGCGACCTGCTCAGCGCGCACTTGCAGCGGGCGACCAACACCCTCACCGCAGACCTGCGCGCCGGTTACTTCACGCGCGACTTCCTCCGTGGCACGCTCACCGAGCAGCCGCCTTACCGCTTCGGGGCGATCACCGGCAGGACGTTCAGATTCGTAGGCGAGGACCTGGCGCGGGCACAGGACACGGCCGGCGTGGACGGTCCGATCCCCGGCCTGCCACCACCCGACTTCAGCGACCGCTCACCGTGGGGCGTGCCGGCATTCTTCCTCGGCGCGGGTTCGAACGGCGACCTCGCCTGGAACCGGTATCGCGAGCTGCGCGGGCAGGCCGACTTCAGCGTCGGCGGGCCCAACACCGATGTGTACTTCGGCGGCGAAGTCTCACGGCAGCACGTGCGCACATTCCAGCGTGTGCTCGGCTATCTGCCCGTGGGCGATAGCGTGCCGCCGCCGGTGGCGTCGGATTTCTCACCCACGTCCGCGGCGGGTTACGTCGAGGCGCAGGCGCACGGCAGCGACTTCGTGGTCACGGTGGGCTTGCGCTACGACCAGTTCGACCCGGGTGCGAGGCTCCCCGGCACGCACCTCGGGGCCCGGCGCAGCATCAACCCGCGGTTCGGATTCTCGACCGTGCTGAAGGGCGCCACCGTCGTCGTGAGCTGGGGTCGCTTCTCCCAGGCGCCCGACTTCCAGTATCTGGTCGACGCCGCGTTCGACGACACGCTGCGCACGGGGCGGTTCCGGCGCGGCAATCCCAATCTGGGGTTCGAGCAGGCGACCCAATACGAATTCTCCGTGCGCGCCCGCCCCACGGCGAACACCTCGGTGCGCGTGAATGTCTTCAACAAGCTGCTCGACGGCCTCGTGGCATCCGTGCCACTTGGCGTCGAGGCCGACTCGACGATCTTCGGCAATCTCGATTTCGGGAACGTGAAAGGCGCGGAGGTCATCTTCGACCGTCCCTTGGTGGATTTCTGGGGCGTGCGCCTAGGGTATACGCTACAGTCCGCGACGGGGACCGCGACCAATGCGTTCGACCTGGTGCGGCGCATCCGTATCGGACCAACGGGAGACACGATCAATCCCGCCCGCGTCGAGTTCCCCCTCGACTACGACCGGCGCCACAGTGTGACCGTGATCGGCCAGGGACGCGTGCCCGACAGCATCGGTCCCCGCCCGTTCCGCGGCTTCGAGGCTGCCGCGATCGTGCGCTTCAGCTCGGGCCTGCCGTTCACGATGACGAACCTGACGGGCGACACCCTGATCGGGCTACCAAATAGCCACCGCCTCCCGCCGCTCTTGACCGTGGACATGCTGTTGCGGCGGCCGTTGCGGGTGGGGCGCTGGCGCGGGAGCGTCTACCTCGATGCGCGCAATTTGCTCAACCGGCGCAACGTCGAGGCGGTGCGGCGCGACACCGGCGAACCGGGTTTAGGTCCGCAACAGATCGACTCCCTCGCCGAGCACGCCTACCAGGCCCATCCCGAGGCGATTCCCTACGAGTCGCCGCGTTACCGGGCGTTCGCCGACGTGGATGGCAACGGGCTCATCGAGGGACACAGCGAGCTGTTCCCACTCTTCCTCGCCGCCGCGCGCGACTACACCCAGCCCCTGTTCGCCTACGGTCCGCCGCGGCAACTTCGGTTGGGCGTCGAATTCGTGTTTTAGGCGTAGGGGCACGGCATTGCCGTGCCCCTACCGTCGTCGCGACCGTCGCGCATCGTCACGCGGATTCCGTCGCGCCCTCTTTCAGGTACCCCGTCGCCACGCCACCCACCACCATCAGCAGGCCGATCACGCCCAGCGGCGTGAGGTGCTGGCTAAAGAGCAAGAACGCGAGGAGAGCGCCCACGACGGGCTCGATCGTCGCGGCGACCGCGGCGGGCGCCGCCTCGATCCGCTTGACGGCGGCGAAGAACAGGAAGTTCGCGGCGAGTACCGAGCCGGCGGCGAGGCCGAGGAGACCGCGCCACGCGGCGGGCGAGGGCGGCAACGCGGGTGGGCGACCCCAGACGGTCAGCACCAGTCCCGTGATCAGGACCCCGCCGAGCGCTTCGAGGAAGAGCACGCGCACCACGCCGTACCGAGGTACGGCGTACCGCGCCATCAGCGTCGTGAATGCGTAACTGAGGGCGGAGAGCAGGCCGCCGGCGATACCCGCCGCGATGCCGGTGCGCGCCGCTTCGGCTCCGGCGTTGCTGCCGCCGGTGACCGTCAAGGCCACGCCCGCCATAACGATCAAAGCGAGCGCCACGCGCAGAGGGGTCAGCGCTTCTTTCAAGATGACGCGCGCGAGGACGGCCACAATCACCGGCGCCGTGTAGAGCATGGCCGCGGCGCCGGCCACGCCGGCCCCGGCGATGGCGAACTGATACGCGATCTCGAACAACGCCACCAGCGCGCCGCCCCCGAGGAAGACCAGCAACCAGCCCCGCGCGTCGGCGCGAAACAGGTCGCGACGGAAGAGCAGTCCCCAGACGGCGAGGACGACGGTGCCGATGAGCACGCGCCAGAATCCGATGCTGGTCGCAGGCATGAGCGCGTACAGTCCGGTGGAGAGCGGACCGGTCGTGCCCCACGTGGCGCCCGCGCCGAGCGCGCAGAGATAGCCGATGATGCGGGTCCGTCGGCCGTCGGTCACAGGCCCGGGCCCTTGCCCCCCTGCGCGCGGGACTTGAGGGCGCGGTTCATCGCCTCGAGCCCCTGACGGAAGTTGGTTTCGAGCCGCGCGTTCGTCGCGGGACCGATCCCCGGCAACGACAGGGCGAGGCCGGTGCACGTGATCCGGTGGATCACGTGGGTCCGATTCTCGCCCTTGGGGACGAGGACGAAGCATTGCTCCGTGTCGCAGATGCCGCTGAACCCTTTGGCCCACAGCCACCGCAGCTCGCGGGGTTCTTCCGCCTCCAGGACGACCGGCTGCACGGTGAGCGCCTCACCACCCGGCAGCTCGAGTCGCAACGTGAGGGTGCCACCCACCTCGACGCCACCCTCGGCGCGCGTGATGTAGGGATTCCAATCTTTGTACGCGTCGAGGTCGCCCAAGACCTCCCAGACCCGCTGCGGCGCGGCGTGGATGTCGGCGGTGGTACGGATCTCTCTCATGTTTGCGCTGCCTCCTTGCCGCCCATATTGCCCGCCGTGAGCTCACCGCGCAACACCGTGACGGCCTGGCCGCCGAGCATCACGCGGTCGTCCTGCAGGCGCACCCGCACCGTGCCCCCGCGCGCGGAGGCCTGGTAGCCGACGAGGTCCGGCCGCCCGAGCTTGGCGGTCCAGTACGGCGCGAGCGCGCAGTGGGCCGAGCCCGTCACGGGATCCTCGTTCACGCCGGCGCGAGGCGCGAAGAAGCGCGACACGAAGTCATATGACGAGGCGGCGGCGCGACTGGTGACAATGACGCCCCGCGCGTCCACGCCGGCGAGGGCGCCGAAATCGGGTTTGCACGCGCGCACGATCTCCTCTCCGTCCACCTCGAGCAGGTAGTCGAACCGACTCCGCCCCACGAATCGCGGCTTCACGCCCAGAGCGGCGGCGAGTCCGGGCGGTGGTGTGGCGGGCTCGGCGCGGGTCGCGGGGAAGTTCATTTCGATCCAGGGACCGCGGCGGTCTGCGGTGAGCAGGCCGCTGCGCGTGTGGAACCGCGCCTGGGCTCCCGCCGCCAGGTGGTCGTCGGCCCACAGCACGTGCGCGCTCGCGAGCGTCGCGTGCCCGCACAGGTCGACCTCGACGGCCGGAGTGAACCAGCGGAGGTCGAAGCCGTCGTCTTGAGGGACGAGGAACGCGGTTTCGGAGAGGCTCATCTCCCGCGCCACGTCCTGCATCCAGCGCGGGTCAGCAGGGGTGGGCAGGAGGCAGACGGCGGCGGGGTTGCCCGCAAAGGGGCGGTCGGTGAAGGCGTCGACTTGCGTGATGCGGAGGCTCATGCCTCCAATCTAGCGTTCTCGCGCCAGTCTTCCGGCCACCCACGTCAGGAGGGCGCCGAGATACGCTGCAGACAGGGCAGCCAGGACCGTGAGGCTCGATGCCGTCGCATCGGGTACGTCGAAGTAGCGGTCGACGCCCGCATGCACGATCAGCATCACGACGACACTGCCCGCCGCCCACGCGGCTAGGGTGAGGGTCGCCCAACGCCACGGCTTGTGGGGGGCGGCACAGCTCTGTAGCCAGGCGCTGAGCGCCACGAGGAGGACGCTCAGGCTCTCGCCGCCCGCGAAGCCTCCCAGAAACGCGAGCGCGAGGGCCCAGGTCGTTACGCCGGTGATCGGTCTCATACTAAGCACCGAGCGCGAACGTGGTCTTGCCATGCAAGAAGCTGTTCTCGTGCCCGATGATGAAATGCGTCTCGAAGTCGTCGTTTCGCAGGATGAGCCGCACGCGTTGGGCGGCGGTCGGCACCTCGAACGCGATGTCCGTCGTGTACGACTCTCCCGGGATGAGGCGGCGCTTCAAGCCTTCGGTCGATCCGGGGTAGAGGTTCCCGGCCGCGTCGACCAACGCCACGAAGCGGCTGTTGGGCGACAGCGATGCGTCCTTGGGACGGCGCGGCGAGATCGTCGCTTCGTCGAAGCGCACCTTCACCGTGACCGTGTAACGGGCTGCACCGCTCGGCAGCGTCTCGGTCTTCACCCCGGCCACCGAATAAGCGAGGTGGCAGTCCACTTCGCAGATGTGCTTTTCTTCGCCGGGCGCGAGCACTCGATTGCGACTGGTGACGGATGCGATGCCGAACAGCAGGGCGTATGCGCCCGCACCCACAGCTGCAACGACGAGCGCCGCCTTGGCGAGTGACGTTCGTCCGGTGATAAGCGCGACGACGTAGGCCACAGCCAGCGCGCCGCCACAGAGGACAGCGCCGACAAAGGCGAGCACGCCGACCGGGTTTAGACCGTCGGTGACCATAGGATCACTCCGAAGAGGAATGGTCTGGGGGACAGGTCAGGGCGCGCAGCGCGTCTGCCTGCTGCGTGACGAGACGTCGAGCGCGGCTGCGGCTCCAGTTCCAGGTACGCCAGTCGGCGCCCGAATGCGGGGGCCAGCGTTTCAGGAGCGTGGTCGCGATCGCGCATTGGCTTGACGGGTCGAGGGTGGGTAACGCCTCGAGCAGCGGCGGTACGGCGTCGGCACGCAATGACAGCGCATACTTGACGTCGAACGAGCGCTCGACGCGGCTCAGGTTTGTCCGCACGATGAATGCGTCAGGGTTCAGGACGTGCAGGCCGGCGAGGACCGCGAAGCCCTGGATCAGCACTCCGAAGGCGAAGGGCCGGCCTCGGCCGCGCAACACCGTCCAGCCGAACCACGCGAGGATGCCGAACAGCAAGACCATGAACGCCGTGGCGTAGAGCCGGTCCTCGGACAGCCCGAACGCGCCGACATAGAGGCGCATGCGCTGCAGCGCCGACGCCATGACGACCGCGAGCAAGACGAGTAGCAGGCTCGCCAGCCGCCGGAACGTCGTGAGGTGCGCGGCGGTCTCGCCGCGTACCAGGTGGTCGGCACCCATCAGCACGGGCAGGACCAGGCCGCTCGCCGCCATCAACTGGAAGAAGCCTTGGCGCGCGTACTCCGCATAGGTCAGTCCCGTCGTGTCCTCGACCAGCGCCGCGCCGCCGAAGAAGTAGCGCAGTTGGACGACCACGAAGACGAGGAACAACAGGTTCACGAGGCCGAGGGCGGTGCCGACTGGTATGATGCCCGTGGCGCTCGCCGTTGCCGGGGGGGGGAGCGCGTCGGGCCGGGCAACGAGGCTCCAGCGCAGGTAGCCGGCGGTGAGCGCCGCCCAAACCCCGATCTGGATCGTGTGCGACGCCACGGCGTCGAGGTCGAAGGCAAACACGTTCCGGACGACGTTGGCGAAGACATTGTCCGCGGACGCGAACAACGCGCCGAACACCACGAGCAGGGGGGCCGCGAGCAGGACGCCAAGGCCCACGGCCCGCGCGTGACGGAGGCGCCCTTGGCCTTCTTGTTGGTGAATCTCGCGCCAGTCGATGTCGTGTCCCACGAGCAGAACACCGCCGGCGATCGTCCCGCCCGCCGCGATGATGCCGTCTCGCACGTACTCGAGGGGGCGCAGCGCCGCGAGACGCGCGCCCTGAAGGCTGGCGGCGCCGAGCGCGAGCGCGATGATCATCGCGATCACGTCGAACTGGGCAAGGACCGCCGCGTCGCGCCGCATGAACGCCGCCCCGAGCAGGATGACGGTGAGCGCCAGCCAGGACGCGTCGGGGCCGGGCGCGACTGCGTGGCGCCGCACGAGCAGCGTGCCCGTGCCGGCCAGCGCCAAGGCGCAGAGCGTGACGTTCAGGCCCCAGGGCATGGCGCGCAGCAGCACGTCACCGAGCACGCCGAGGGCGAGCCCGGCGGTGAGGATCTCGAGACCCAGTTTCGTTGAGCCGGTCCGCGCGTCGATCATACGGCCGCCCGTGTTGGAGAGGGGAGCCCGCCGAAGCGGCGCTCGCGTGTTTGGAAGTCGGCGACGGCTGTGGCGAGGTCCGGGGCGCCGAAGTCGGGCCACATCCGGTCCGTGAACCACAGCTCGGCGTAGGCGCTCTCCCACAACAGGAAGTCGGAAAGGCGTTGCTCGCCGCCCGTCCGGATCACGAGATCCGTGTCGGGGAGGACGGTACCGGCGCGGATCGCCGCGCGCGCAGAGTAATCTACGGCGAGGCGCACGTGGAGCCTGGTGCCGCCGGCCGTCGCTTCCTCTGCGCCCGCGATCGCCGTCACCAATGGGGCGGGGAGGCGGTCCCGTCTCCCGATCACCGAGAGGCGGACGCCTTGGTCGGCGAGGGGCGCGACTTCGCGCTGCAGGTAGCGCGCGAACAGGCGCATGAGGATGAAGATCTCCGCCTGGGGCCGCTTCCAGTTGTCCGCGGAAAACGCGTATAAGGTGAGCGCCGTGATGCCGACGTCCGGCGCCGCGGTCACGACGCGACGCACGGCTTCGGCGCCGGCGCGGTGGCCGGCGCCGCGCGGCAGTCCGCGACGCGTGGCCCAGCGGCCGTTGCCATCCATGATGATGCCGACGTGCAGAGAAGTACTTTGTTGCACAAAGCTAATCCTCAAAAAAAGGGCGGCCGTCAACGCGCGCGGGTGGCGCGGATCAAGGCCTCCATGTGGTCGAGATACCGCTCCAGCGCGCGCCGTCCCTGGGCCGTCAGCCGATACTCGGTCTTGGGCACGCGTCCCGCGAACGATTTGACGCAGGCCACGTACTCCGCGTCCTCGAGTTTGCGGGCGTGCACGCTCAAGTTGCCGTCGGTGGTGTGCAGCAGGGCCTTCAGCTCGTTGAAGGTGAGGCTGTCGTTCACCGCCAAGGCGCTGACGATACCGAGGCGCACGCGCTCATGGATCAGCCGGTCGAGCTGGGCCGCCCGCGCCTTCGCCATCGCTTTCACCGGCCGCTCCTGTTCCGCTTCACGTTGCGGCGCGCGCGCCGCGTTGGACTTAGCCACCGTACCTCCGTGCGATGATCCAGCCGAACACGATGTGCAGGCCGCCGAACCCCGCGGCCATGAACACGGGCCACCACCGGGCGGGGGCGAAGAGCGCCGCGGCGCCGAGCAGCGAGAAACACAAACCCATCAGCGGCACGATGCGAACCGAGAAGGCACCCGCCGTAATGACCGCCGTGCCGTACAAGAGCAGCCACATCCCCGGCATCGACTGAAACAATCCCGCCTGATGCAACGCGATCGTGAGCAGCCCTCCTACGAGCAACGGCGGCAGGAACGCGAGTCCGAAGCGGCGCCCCGGCCCCGACAGCAGGGGATCCCTGGCGGCCCGCGCCTTCCGCACGAGCGCCGCGCCGCCGATCGCGACGCCCACGACCGCTTCGCCGAGCCACACGGCGAGCCACGCCGCGTCGGTCTTCTGTCGTGACGCGATCCATGTCGCGACGAGCGCCGTCGCGCCCACGGCGACGCTCCCCCAACCCGGCACTGCGATGAACGAGCCGGCTCGTTCCATGGCGGAGCGGATGTAGCTCAGGTTGTCGAGCGCCCGGTCGTGCAGGGGCCGAGGGGCCGTCATGGAGGGGGAAGGTAAGGGCAGTGGTGTGCTGTTGTCAAGTACTTTGTAACACAAAGTCTCAGCGGTCTTTGAGCCGCCGCACCAGCTTCAGTCCCGACCACACCTCGTCGATGGCGGCCACTTTCACGTCCACGAGGCCCCCCGCGAGTGCGACGGCGCGCACCACGTCCTCCGTCACGTCGGTCGCGACCCCCGAGGCGCGCTTGGGCCACGACACCCACAGGGCCCCATCTGGGGCGAGGGCTCGCACCAGCGCTCCGAACCTCCCCTCGAGCGCCTTGCGCGTCGTGGTGAAGAACTGAATGAACGGGAGTTGCCCGCGGGCGGTCGCCGCCACACGCACGCCGGCCGGGAGCGTGCCGAGCGTGGCTCGATACCCCCGCGGGGCATTGAGGATGGCGATCCGAGCGCCCGGGGGGATGCCCAGCTTCTCCACGAGCGTGCGCTGCGAGTAACCGGCAGGCATAGGACTTCGGCAAGATACCACTGTTGCGACACCGCGACTCTTGACGCCGCCGGGTTCCCCGCATCTACATGATGATGAAGAAAACCCCGGAGGCGCTCATGAAGACTCTGTCGTCAGTGCTCGTAGCTGCCACGATCGTCCTCGGTTGTGACGCCGTCACCGCACCCCGCTCGGTCAAGTCGATCGTCGATGACTCCCAGGTACCCGCGGCTCTCCGCGCCGCATACCACGAGGACGCTGCGCGCCTAGCGCTGCGCGATCTCCTGGCCGTCGGGTACGCCGAGATCCCCATTCCCGACGAAGCGGCCCGACCGTACTACGACGGGCTCGTCCTGGTCTACAACGCCACTGTCCTGCCGGCCCGGGACACAGTTGTCGACGTATACCGCATCCACACGTTCCCGTCGCCGACGACCCGCAGTCTGTTGCTCGAGCTGTTCGGGACCGAGGAATGGGTCCAGCGGTTGGCGCGCCGCGAAGTACCCACGGGCGAGCCGACCGTCGATTCGTTGCTCGCGCGCTACTCTCTGTCGATCGGCAGCGTATACACCATGCACGACGGCGACGTACTCGTCACCCTCGGCCCCCCGGAGCCGCTCAACGTGCAGGCGCTCGCGCTCTTGTTCCGCGGAATCACGGGCGTCAGGTTTTCCGAGCCGAACGGCGTCGTCGGAGACGGCGACAACATCGCTGGATCGGTGAACGAGTCTCGTATGCTGCTCGACTACAGTGTCGGATCCGGTGACTGCCCGTCCGGGTGCACCGCGCGACGTTTCTATCATTTCGCCGTCCACGACGATGGGACGGTCGAATACCTCGGAGCCTCCGGCAGTCCGCCGACACCTCCTCCTCCGCAGCCCTGACAAAAAGGGGGCGCCTCGAGGCGCCCCCTCGTTTGTTTGACCCGCAGCCCTGCTACTGCACGCAGTTGCCGTGCGGATCCGGCTTCGGCTTGTCCACCACCACGCGGTGATCCAGGTTCGCGACCGCGACCGCCACGTCGTGCACGAACTGCGACACGTTGGTCAGCTTGTCGTAGTCGATGTACTGCGGCTCGTCGGTCACCTGGTGATAGTCGCGGTGGCCCCCGGTCGTAAAGAACGCGATCGGAATGCCGTAGCGCGCATACATGTAGTGGTCGCTGCGGCAGTAGTACTGCTCGGGATGGCCGGACGCGTCGAACTGGTAATCGAACGCGAACGGCTGCCGCCGCGCCTTGTTGACGGTCTCGATCAGGTCGCCGAGCTCGGTCGAGAGACGCCGCGTGCCGATCAGCTGGAGGTACGCCGGCCCCCCGAGCGTTTCGTCCTCGGCCCGCCCGCGGCCCACCATGTCCATGTTGAGCTGCGCCACGATCGAGTCGCGCGGCACGGTGGGATGATCGGTGAAGTACTGCGACCCGAACAGGCCCAGCTCCTCACCCGTGTGCCATACGAAGATCAACGACCGCTTCGGCCGCGCGCGCGTGCCCGCGAACGCCTCCGCGATCTCGAGCACCGCCACCGTCCCGGACCCGTCGTCATCGGCGCCGTTGAAGATCGAATCGGCCCGTGCGGCGTGGCCGCGGTGCAGGCTGTCGACGTTGACGTGGATCTGCGCCCGCTGCTCCTGGGTCACCGGCTGGCCCGGCGCCGCCAGCTCGAGGCGCCGCTCCGCGCCGTTGTAGGCGCGGATCGAGTCATGATCCACCGGGGTGTGGTCGAAGCCCACGTGATCGTTGTGAGCGCCGATCGCCACGTACTCGCCGCGCAGCGCCGCGTCGCTCCCGGGGAGGATGGCGACGACGTTGCGCGCCGGCGCCGGCGATTCGCTGAAACCGAGCGACCCCTGCACGGTCTTGCCCGCGGCTCCAGGCCGCAGGCCGTCGAGCGGAGCCCCCAACAACCGCTGCGCCACGGCCGCTGTGACGTACACGTACGACGGCAGGGTGAGGGTGTCGGTCGGTTGCGCCCCGTCGTGCAGCGCATACTGCGGCTCCCGGAAAAAGGCACGCAGGCCCGGCGGCATCGAGTCGAGGCTGGCGACCGCGATGCCCGCCGCCGCACGATAGCGGCCGAGGATGGCGCCGCGGTTTACCTGGGCGCTGGGCGGAAGATTGGCCCCGAACCGGACTCCGATCACGACGAACTTGCCGGCGGCTTGCTCGGGAGTCAGCATCGTGCTGTCGCCCAACGTCCCGGCGTACACGGCCGCTGCGCCGTCGAACGCCCTGGTCGCGCGCCGCGGATCGCGCGGCACGTAGTCGTCCCACGGCCGCAGGGTCGCGCCGTCCACGGCGAGGCTCGAGTGCGTGTCGAACTCACGCTTCACGAGCGGCACGTTCTGGAAGTAGCCACCCGAGTCGCCCGCCGCCGTGAGACCCATGCGCCGCACCTCCGCGGCGATGTAGGCGGTGGCCTTGAGGTTGTATTCCGTCCCCGCGGCCCGGCCCATCATCGAATCGTCGGCGTAGAGATAGAGGCGGGTCATCAGGTCGGCGGGGGTGATCGCGGTCTTGGTGGGTGCGGCCGGATGCTTGAGCGGCAGGGCGGACTGGGCCCACACGGGCGGCGCGACGGCCAGCAGCGCGCCGAGCGTTGCAACGCGAACGACTACCTTCATCGGACGGCCTCCAAAGAGGTGGGGGAAACGCAGCGGACTGAGAGTAAGACGCTCCCGGTCGCCACATAGTTGCGGCAGCGCGTGTCGGGATTGTGTCAGGGACGCGCGGTCACCGTGAATACCCCGCCATCCGACCGACCGTTCACCGCAGGATTATACATCTCCTCGGCGTGGGCCGGTGGACGGATGAAGACGCCGGGGGTCGTGGCCCGCGCCACGTAGGTCGCCGTGTACGTGCCCGGCCAGAGCGTGGTGGCGACGTACACCACCCGGTCGTCCCGCAGCTCGCGGTAGTCGAACGGGGACCACCAGCCGTACTCCCAGTAGCCGTACATCCAACCGTGCGGCTGCTCCTCCTGCTGCTCTCCCTCGACGGGCTGGTCGCTGGGAGGGGGAGGCAGCGCACCCTGCGTGCGCAGCGACAGGTCGACCGCCTCGAGTCCGGCGGGGAGCGCGTCGTCGACGACCAGAAAGCTGCGCTGCGCCGGCACCGTGATCCGCAAACGCACCCGCACCAGGTCGCCCTCGACAGCGGACGTCACCGGCGTGCCGGTATCGTAACGCTCGTACCAGCGCTCCACGCGGATTCCTTGGTCGAACGGCGTGACGGGCTTGGCGCGTGGCACCTCGCGCACCGTGACGTAGAAGAAGACCGGCTCGCCCGCCGCTCCCGCTTCGAGACCGAGCCGCAGGCCCTGCTTCCCGTCGGGCCGGGTCTCGAGCAGGCCGGTGAGCGCGAGGCTCGTGTCGGCGAACGATCCGCGCGCCGTCGCCTGCAACAACGTGCGACCGGCTTGCACGAGCCGCACGGGCCGCGGCCCCGCCTGGCGCCGCCGCCGCTCGTAGGCAAGCAGCGCCTGCACGGCGGCGCTGTAGTCCTGCGTGTTCCACCACTCCTGCGCGGCTCCACGCCCGCGCTGCACGACCGTCTCGACGAGTGGACCGACGAGGGGATGGCTCGGGTCCACCGCCAGCGTCGCGCTGAGGAGCCGCGCCGCGCCGCGAACCGACGAGTAGAAATAGAACCGGCGGTTCGCTTCGTCGGGCAGCGTCGCCCGCCGTCCCTCGATCTTGACCTGGCGCCACGCCGGCTCGAGCAGCGCGCGCGCGTCATCGAGTTGGCGCCGGCGAGCCACGATCTCCGCGAGGAGAACACGGTCCTCCCAAGCGAGCTGCGCGGAGAGACCGAGTAGCGCGTTCTCCGTCGCCACGTCGGGCCGGCCCAGCCGGCTGAGGAAATCGGCAGCGGCCATGCGATCCGACAGACGCACGTGCGGGTCGTCGTACCAGTAGGCGACCGGAATAAAGACCGTCGGCTCGGAGCGCAGGTAGCGGGTCAGGTAATCCGCGAGGCGACCGAGCATGGAGTCGCTCACGACGATGCCGGCGGTGCGCGCCGCCAGGAGCGCGCGGCCCGCGTGGGCGGAGAGCCACGCGTTGCTCCAATCGCGATTGCTCCACAGCCCGATGGCCCCGTCGTCGCGCTGGCGGCGACTGAGGACGGTCACAGCGTCTTCGATCTGGCGCCGCGGATCGCCCCGCAACACCGGCGTGCCGCCGAGCTGTTTCTCCGCCTGATAGAGCGCGATCAGGGGCAGCGCCACGCTCGCGATCTGCTCGGTGCAGTAATACGGATAGATCTCGAGGTCGTGCCGGTAGCCGCGCACGATCGCCAGGGAGGACGTGCCGAACGAGAGCTCGACGCGCGAGCGCGCCGGATCGAGCGCCTCGGGGAAGACGAACTCGACGCTCGCCGTGTCGGCGAGGACGCCCGCGGCGGCGAAGGCGCGCGGATGGAACGCCGGCCGGATCGGGACTCGTGTCTCGACGGCGTCGGCTTCGGTGCCGCTCGACACTTTGAAGCGGTAGGTCGCGCTGTCGCCGGGCACGCCGCGGAACCCAAAACGCACTTCGCGGCCCCGGCCCGCTGCGAGCGTGACGGTCTTCGCGGCGGAATCGACGAGCGTCACGCCGCTGCCGCGCGCCTCGACCAGCACGCGCGGTGTGCCGCCCAGGCGTTGATTCACGACGACGCCCGCGTTGAATCGGTCGTCCTCGCGCACGAACCGCGGCAGCGCCGGGCGCGCCAGCAGGGGACGAGTCACGAGCAGCGGCGACTCGCCGCTCCCATAGCGGTCGCCGGCGGTCACGGCGACGGCCATCACGCGAAACGTCGTCAGATTGTCGGGGAGCTTGGCGGCCGCGACCGCGCGGCCCGCGCTGTCGGTGACGACGGACCCCAGGAAGAAGGCCGTCGTCTGGAACCGGGAGCGCAGGACGCCCTCGACGTCCATTCCGCCGCCGCCGCCGGGCGCGCGCTGGCCCTTCTCACCTTCGACGACCTGTGCCGCCACGGCGACGAGGGTGCTCGCGAGCCGCATCCCGAGGCCGCGGCGCTTATAGAGTAGATCGACGGGATCGGGCGTCTTGTAGCCGGTGAGCGCGAGCACGCCTTCGTCGACCGCCCACAGCGTGACCTCCGCGCGGCGGCCGATGCCGCGCGCGTCCCGTGCCTGCAACCGGACGCGCGCGGTGTCGCCGGGCCGGTATTCCGGCTGCGACGGCTGGACGTCCACCTTGAGCCGTTTCACCTCCGGCGTGACGCGCAGCTCGGCGTACCCCACGCGGAGCGTGGGACGCCCCGGGTCATCCGGCGCCGCTGGCGGTGCACTGCGCCCGCGCACGACGATAATCGACACGAACGCGTTCGGGGCGTACGCCTCGGTGATCGGCAGCCGCAGCGTCGTCGTTCCCGATGTGAGGCGCAGGCGGCGTTGGTCGATGATGCCTTCGCGCTCGACCGTGATCCACGCCTCGGCGTTCGTGAACGGCGAGGCGAACAGCACGGTGGCGGTGTCGCCGACGCTGTAGCGCGTCTTGTCGGGGACGACGTCCATCTTGAACTTGCTGTCGTCGTTCCAAGGGACCCAGTCGTTGCCGACCACCCA
>Ga0137387_10000843_pt1 | contig 14155 bp, 8 predicted proteins | sample SagtaG_3_FD_104909 | JGI IMG/M metagenome (GOLD analysis project Ga0137387, IMG submission 104909) | Vadose zone soil microbial communities from Angelo Coast Range Reserve, California, USA - Sage2_R_115_16 metaG | ecosystem: Environmental > Terrestrial > Soil > Vadose zone > Saprolite | place...
GAGCCGTCGTAGGCTTGAATCCGAACCGTCAACGAATCCGACAGTAACGAATTAAACCAAACTTGACGCCCACGACGCGGCTTGTAAAACGGTCTGAACGGTATCGTATCTCAACTTCTTCACGTCCAGCTCCCACAGGCCGCGCGGCGCGCGCTTTCAATACGACAACTGGCACAACACATTCCTGCAATGAGAGTCCCTCGTGGAAATATCCATGGCCAGCGACAAAAGCAGTTAGACTGCTTGGTACCGCATATTCCCGGACGGGGCCAGTGATGCCGACGTGCGAGGCTTGCATTATCGTTACACCGGGAGATCTTGAAATACTGCCGCCAAGCAAGCTCCGCCTCTTTACCATCTTCCATTCGCCTGGCGGCTGCTGTGCAATGCTCCCCGGAGCGATCTCAGGAAGCAACACATGTCCGTGGTCAGCGACATAGACGAATGCTCCAAAACCCAATCCGACGAGCCGATCCGTGGCAGTGCGAACGTCACCGATAATGTCGCTCATCAACTTGCGAGCTAAATACAGGCTTGGGCCTTCGCCTAAAGCATCAATCTCTTGAGTACGGACCACTACGAGATCAGCCTCGCCAATGGCCGATTGAAGCTTTTTTTGGGGCATTGATAGAAGGTCACCGAGAGGAAAGTCACGGAAGCGATCACCGTAGATCTCCCGAATGAGTTCCATGCGATCAGCCGAATTGCGTAGCATTCTCCCAGCGATTGCAGGGACAATTTCATTTCGATCTTCAACCAGGCTGTAGACTCCGTCCGCGCCGGGCATCAACGCCGCCATCGCGCATGGAGTCGTGGTTGGGAGGATGGTTGTCGCTGAAGAGACAGTGACAGAGCCAAAAGACTCCAGTGTGCCCCCAAGGTCCCGACCCATCTCGTACCGCATTGAGTCGACCAGGAAATACACGACCTTCGCACGTTCTTCAAGTTCGGGAGCAACATATCTGTTGAAAACTTGAGTCTGGCGAAGAATTCCTTCAGGTGGCCAGCCTTCACGTTCTACCGACTTCAAGAAAACGGATTGTGCCGAACCAACAACTTCGGTATATCGCTGGCGAGAGATTGCGATCAACCCTCCAACCTCATCGTCCTCAGCGCATGCGGCGGCGCCCTGCTCAACGAGTCTTTGTTGGCGATCGGTCTGCCAGAAGCCGTCAGCAGCCGTATATGCCTGAATTAGATCGCGGACCGTGGTGGGAATCTTCGTGGACTGGCTGCTCCACGCCTCGGCTGCGATTAGGAAATCAATACAGCGTTCAGCGAGTTTCCAGATCAGCGCTCGTTCCGGAATATAACGCCACACCGACTGCCGACGTTGATTGACCACTTGGCGCGCCTCTGCCAGGTTTCCGGCCTTGGCCAAGGATTCCAATCTTTTCAGGTAAGTCTTTTCCTCGAATGGAAAGGTATCTCGCACACCCAGGTACGGAAGACTGGAGGCAAGCTCCGGGAGGTGTAAAGCTTTTTCTACGCGAGTCGCAAGCACGATGTAGCTGTCGCGCGCGTCGTCCGACATCCGCATTCGGTCGCAGATGGAGTAAATCGTTGGGCGATAATCTTCTGTTGCTCGGGCCACGTCAATCAATTGATCGGGCAATGCGCCCTGCAAATCCAGGGCGAACTCTGAGAAAAGAACGAAGCGCCCAAGATGTTCCAAGATGGAGTCCAAAGTCGTGACTCGCGCAGGCGGAACAAAGCCAAGGCCAGGCTGAAGCAGTCGGAGCAATTCGTTACTGGAGCCGGCCACACTCTCCAGCGTCTTCGCAGGTTCCTTCCCACATAAGAGCTGAGTGGTCACCTCAACGAGTGAATCACTTCCCAGGGCCTCTTGAAGTAGTGGATAACGAACGCTCTTGCCCAAACCTTCGATCAATGAGAGTGTCGGACGGGCATCCGCAAAGAGGCGATCGATTTCACGCTCGCGCCCTGGCAGCGCCTGGCGTGCCAATGATTGGAACATCTCAGCTTCTTTGTCTCCATATGCTGTCCCGATCAGTGCAAACGATTCGAAAGGGTCTTCACGCCGCTGATCTTCGGTCCGACCACGCGGCCAGGGGCAGTAGATCAAAAGATTCGCATTCTTGGCTTGAGATGTCTGGTTCGTGTCATTCAGCTGGCAAAGGACATCGTCCGCTTGTCGGCGAGTTCGGAGCCGAGATTGTTGACTCAGAATTACGGTACTATTCGGGGCTTTGAATGTTCGCGCTATCTCCCCGAAGGCATCTTCGCCGTCGTACCAAACGACGACGCGGTTCTCTTCGAGAAGATCGGTGAGACGCTTCTTGAGATAGGCGGTTAGGCTCACTCCTCGTCTCCTGGAACGGTTTCTTCAATGGCTATCTTCTTTGACCGTTTCTTCTTTGCAGGTTTCGCTGCGAGTTCGCACAGCGATTCCAGATCATGCGCGATTGCAATCGATCGGTCATGCTTGCAGACTTCGCGAACACGATCCGGCCAAATGGAATAGGCCAAGTGGGCCCAATCGTAGTCTCCCGCTTCCAGCTTCTTCCAGCATTCCTGAAGGTCTTTGCGCCACATCGGCAGGCGGAAAAGCTTCAAAAAAGGGGATGCGGTGATCAACACGCCATCATTGAGATCTGGCTTGTACGGGAGGTCGGCAATCCTAGCGATTTCGTCTCGAAACTCTCGCAATTCGTCGAGAAAGACTCCTGTCTCTGCAAATGAGGTCCGCAGGGACGAGGCTTCGCGGCCGGTGGCGTTGGGCAGTTCAGATTCGATTCGCCGCAACTCCTTCTCGGCATTGTCAATCTTGGGTTTCACATATTTGTTGAGCGCGGTATGGAGCGAGTCATCGTTGAGACGAGGGCAGTAAATCCACAACGTGTACGAGCCTGAAGCGGTGGAGAGTGGCCAGTAAATGGGGGCCTGACGACCGCTCTTAGAATAGCCTTTCAGGTGAAAAGCAAAGAACAACGAAGGCTTCCGAAAATATTCGCGAAGATCCTTTATGCCCAGAATCTCGCAGGACTCTTGCTCGATGAGGTCCGCCCGTTCCTCCCATATCACTCTCAACGTTTCTCTTATTTGTCGGACAACGTCATTTGGGCTGTCTTCGTCGTCTACCAAAATACCATCCCATCGAATCTCTACAGGGTAATCCCAGTCACCATTGTCGATGTCTTCCCTTGTCATCGGTAGTCCATCGCGGTTCTGGAGCATGCCGGGCGGACACACCGGCAAAGGCGCGAATGGGTCGGGGAGCTTCGTTGCTTTTCCACTTGGGACTAGTCGGATATTCCATCGCCCAAAAGAGACGCCGAGTAGGTAGGAGAAGAGTGCCCCGGTCGTGACGACTGCTTCCGGGCATTCGCCTCCTACCAGGGCGTTTTCTTCGGATGGTAGCGAAGTCTCCGATCTGGATTCCGTCGCACAGGTCGCATTCACAGCCGAACGATCTGCAGTATTAAGGTTGTAAAGCTCGAAAACGAGCTCATCGATTTCGGATTGAATAGCTTCGAACGCCTCCTTCTCAGCGCGAATACGGGCGGACCACTCAGCTGAACGCTGCACGATTCCTTCGCCCGGAACTTTGAGCACAGGCGGCTGAACAAAGGCGTGGGATGTCTCGGTTGATCTGTCCAACTCGTGTTTTTTTGCCCACGCGAGGATTGCAAGGTCTGAGATTCGCGAATCCAGGGGCGGAACAGGAATACTGTTTATGTCACCAACGTCGAATTGAGGATGCTCACTGCGCCCTAGCGTCAACTTGATAAGGTAATCCGCCATTGTGCTGTTCAGTAGGCCCAGGTCGAATCTGCAGACGTCCTCTTCTGCATAAATTCCACTGCCTCGCTTGCTAATTACTGTTCCTTCGGGCATCGCTTGTATGCAAAGCCGATGCCCGCGATATACCCATGTCAGTCCAGGACGAGAAAAGTATTCGAGGTTCGCAGGCCGGATGTCAGGGCGGTAGATAGTTCCTAAGTATCCGCGGTATGTATTTCGATGGTCATCCCAGTCGATGACGAGGTCGATATCCCGATAAAATGGGCTAAACCCTCCTCCCTTATTCCAAGTACGCCACCTTGATTGATTTCCGGCCTTAGGTTCCCACCAAGTGCGAGCGAACCGAAAATCGTCGCAAGTGGGGTTCGTTGTTCTCACTTCTCTGCCAGATTTGGCGAGCGATGGAAGAGTGGTGAAAAGATCGAGGATGCTCTTCGAACACCAATATGCGAATGTGTTCCCTGGAATGTTGGAGAATTGGCCCGGATCGCAAACAAACGTTCCTTTACTTGCCGGATCGTAGATCAATTTGACGAGTGCTGGCCCCTTGTCTTCCTCCGTTAGCGCCCGCAGACAGACGAATGGCGGAAAGACAGGGATCGGCGCAGCACCTACGGCTTCAAGGGCCTGCCAAGAGGGGCTATAGCGAATTATGTCGCCTGCGCAGCGATGTACATACCCAGCCGCTTCGAGGTATCCGAGTTCAGAGACGGCTTGATGGCGCTTGAGGCCACCACGGGCAGCCTGCCACTTCGGAAGGCTGAAACGTTTCTGCCCATCAAGCGCCACGGTTTTCAACACGGGCACGAGTGAAAGGGTGAGGTCTTGCGTCTCCGATGGTGAGAGGCTTCGCAGGACGTAAGCAGCGACTTCGACCATAGCGTCTAAGACGCCCATCCCTAGGTCAGCCAGAACGATGGGGCGGAAGAGGCGCAAGACGATGCGTGTTCGCCAGTCCTCGCTCTGGCCAAGGAAAAAACCCGTGCGCGAGCTGATGATTCCGAGGTAGCCAGATGGAAGGAGTCGTGCCTGAAAGCACTCGACGAATGCCTTGTAGACATCGCCCCTAGTGTCGCCATAGATTTCGTCGAGATAGGGTTTAGATGGCAGGCTTGCATCGCCGAACGGTGGGTTCATGAGCGCCACGTCGTAGCGCTTGCGGCAAAGATCAATGAAAGCGAAGCCACGTGTCGCATCGTCGGCAAAAAGACGGCGTTGATAGCCGTGACCATTCTCTGCCTGCTCTGCGTATCTCTGAAGCTCAGCGTAGATGCGCGCCTCGGCTTTTTCCCAGAACGCCTCGTTGGTGATGCCGGAAAAGTCGAAGTCGATATTTGCTTGCTGTGGTCGAGCCAGCTCAGCAAATAGAAGACCTTGCTCGGGCTTAGGGTCGGTGAGCCACTTCTGTTTCGCGGCGGCCACCGCGTCGGCGATTTCTTCTTCGATCTTGAGTAGTGAGCCAGCCTCTCCAGCGAGTTTCATCTTCTCAAACACCGCTTGAACGAGTTGGCCGATGACTTTTGGCTGTAGATCGTTCAAGAATTGATCGAGTAGCCCTTGCTCGCCGGGCATCGGCTCAGCGCATACAATGTTGCTGCGCTCAATCTTGGGACGTTGGGAGCTCTTTAGTCCAAGATGCTGGTAAGTATGCTGGGCTCGTAACCAGAGCGCCAATGCTGCGATCTGACAGGCGCGCAGGTCAATGTCGATGCCGTGTAGGTTATGACGGAGGATTAGTTCCGGCAACGCGATTCTAAGCCTGGTCAGATCATCATATTCATCTCGGAGCGTCTTGCCGGTGGCTTCAAAGATCGGCTGGTTCTGCTCTTCCCAGGCCTCCTGATAAATGGCTTCAAGCAAGTCGAATGCATAAAGGAGGAAATGACCGCTGCCAACTGCAGGATCGAGAATCCGTATGGTTCGAGGATCTCTCTTTGCGCGGTATGCAATGTAAACGGGCTGTTTGACAAGTTCGTCCCGGCTTGGGTTTTCTCGGGCATCTTGACCCTGGCTAAGGAAAATCTCTGAGGGACGCCGTACGAGATATCGGCAGCTTTCTTTGAGGGCAGTTTCGCCCCGCCTCATCTCATACCAGAGGCGTCCCAGAGTATTGTCTACAAGGAATTCGACGACATATCGGGGAGTGAAAAACTGATTGCGAACAGCGAACTCTCGGCTGTTCCGCGGAGCGGCTGAAGCCTCACGCATTGCTTCGCGCTCTTCTTTTGAATTGAAGTACTGATAGATCCAGCCAATGGTTTCGTCGTCTGCCCACACGTGGGCCATGTCCACTCTATTCAGAAGCGAAAGCACTTCCTCAAGGCAGCGTTCGCGGGGAAAGACGAGGGACTGCGGAGCATCCAAGTCGAAAAGAGATGGGAGGTCCACCGACAGTTCTGCAAACATCCTTTCCAGAAAGATTCGATAGGTTTCACCACGTCCGCCAAGAACGCCTTCGGAAAAGCGTTCATAAAGCGCAAAACCGTCAGACTCCAATCCCCTGCGAACGCATTCGATGACATGTCCGCGTTCCTCGCACATTCTTAGGGCAGCAAGGCGGTTCAGTACAGTGAATGCTGTCTCATGGGCGAGCCTGTCGAATGCAGCTTTCCTTTCTTGAGTCTCGGTTCCTGCCTCGGTCGAGGCGAGGTGTTCCTGCCAAAGCCGCAATGCACTAGCAACTTCGTGTCCCCGTTCATCGAGATGCGACAGGCTTGAAACCGGAAGCGCGGTGCCGTCCGGTTGAAGTCCATAGACAGCCTGAAGCTGGTGACGAATATCATCTGTCAACAAGCGTCGGCAGTCGCCGACCATGCTGGCCAGCTTGTTTCGAGTTCGTTTATCAAAACTCATTCCAAACGTTTCTTGATACGAATGATCCGATTAGATTTCAGCAACTCGTTGAGCTGTGCACGTAGGGAAGAAAGCCAGCCTTCAAGATCGGTCGTGCTCTGTATGACTTCGGGAATCATCAAATCAGCAAAGTCGACGAGTTCCTCCGATGGAGGCTCCTTCGGTACAACCGGGGGAGGCGGAGCGGGCAGTCGTCGCTGAATCTCACCCGCTACTGCGGTTCTCAGGGCATTGATCGCAGATTCTCGTGCAAGAAGCAAACGAAGATCCGATACTTCGCGGTCCCCCACTGAAATTTCAGGAAGGCCGTATGGTGTAAGTTTCTTTGCTAGCTCTTCTCTATCGTCGGTTTCAAGTCGAGACCATTCCGGCTTAGCTTCGAATTCCCGGAGGATCGCCTGTAGCGACGCTGCATAAGCACTGCGGCGCTCAGCGTACCTGCTTTTTACCCGATCGATTGTTGAGCGAACCGCTCCGCGGAGAGCCGGTAGATGCTCCTGAATATTCTCTGCAGCCAGGGCTTCACGGATTGCCGCTGCATCGCCCAGAGAGATAATGCCGTCTCCCCCAGAAGGGAAAAGACTGGCTAGATCTGCCAAATTGTTCTCAATATCTTTTGCGGCGCGTACCTCGGCCTCACCGCCGTTGCTCAAAGCCTCGGTCAGTTCACGTGCCCACTTTGCATCGCCGGGGATCGAACTGTCAGTACCGCCGAGTAGCGCAGTTGCCCCGATAGCGTCCTGTTTCAGGAGGTCGGCGCAGGTCTCCAACAAACGGCGGGCTCGGGCCTCTCCCGGCAGTCCAAGAAGACGCAGGCGATCTGGCAGTGAGCCTACTTTTTCCATAAGGCCAGGAACGCTACCTCGGACGGCTTTGCTAATGTGATCCTCAAGCGGAAGGACATCCACCCCAAACATGTTCTGGAGGCGGTTCGCGGCACGATCCAAGGCTTCAGCGGGGGGACGGCTGTCACGTCGGGATATACCGATGCGGTTAAATGCAACAGTGGACTTCAGAGCCTCTTGTGCTAGCGGCCCTGAAGTCTTGATCGGACCGTTCGGCGTATGGAGCTCGATTTCGCCAGCCGTAAGCAGCGCAGCGAAGAGATAGCGGGTGGCGTCCTTGGACCAGCCATAGGGCGGGACTGCGAAGAAGTCTTGGAGAGCATTTCCCTGCAGGCGGCCGCCGCCAGATTCGTCCAGTTTCTTGTTGAACGCACGAAGGGTTTCAGCTAGGGCCGGGTGGTGGATATCGGGTTTAGGGCTGCCACCTCTCGTGACCACCAAGTTGAGAGGATCAAGTTCCCTTGGCATTCGGTCTAGTCTCTCCACGCCGAGGAATTTGTACGCTAGGTCAGTTGATGGCCGGATCGGAACCAGCCGGAGATACGGGAAGATTTCCGCAGCCGAAGTGGTGAGTACGCCGCGAGCGGCTGCGTCGAGCGTTTGCCCAGATTCTGTCACCCCAGTCGGCCGGCCATGAAAAACAAAAGCTCCTTCTAGGAGTCCGGTCTGTATGAGCTTGCGGGCTCTCTCCCGAGACTTTTCCGCAGCACGGCGTTCGGCGCGGAGAAATTGGGCCACGTCCCGATCAGCTTCTCGCTCTGGTGTGGTACTGACCACCCAATCAGAACGGCTGGCATCAACGAGGAGATTATCTAGCTCGTCAGAGAATGTGGCCAACCACACAATGGTATCTTTCAGTTCGGGGAGCGTATTGGTCTCAGACAAAAGCGCGGTCCGGCGCGCGGCGAACGCTGGAGGGTCAACGGCCTCAATGCGAAACTGGATGTCAGCATCTTCGCCGAGGATGGGGACTTTGCCGTACCGGACACCCGCTTTGACTTCTTTGACGTTTTCGATCTTCACTGACGGGGGCGGATCGAACACGGCCTGAATCAGCTTGGAGCGAACAAGGTTTACTTCCGCGGCCGTTGGTAGATAAGCATTCCTCTTTTCTCGCAGAGGCTTCACGCCTTCACTAAGGAACAGGTATCCGCCGGCTTGTGGATCTTCGATGATCCCGCACTCTTGCCTTGCAACCAAGCTCCGGAGAACCTCCCTTACTTCTGCAAGAAGACCCTGGGCTCCCAGCTTCGGATAAAGAAGCGCGGCGATGTTCTCCGCGGTCTTAGGGAAACCTTCTATTGCTTGCAAGACACCGATCGTCTTCGCCACCCGTACGGCGAGCGTTTCATTCGGGAAAGCCGCGGCAACCCGGTCAACCGCGCGGGGAACATGAGCCAAAACTTTCGCAATATCTGCGCGCAAGGTATCGTAGAAGTCATCCGCACAAGCCAGCACGCCTACCTGTCGATCGGCTATCTTTAATGCTTCTGGGGGCAGTACCTTGCTTGTATCGACCAAAAGATCCTGAATGACCCGGATTGCAGATCTCAAGCCGATGCCTCCGGTGGAGCGAGCCAATGTCCTAATCAATTCGAGGAGAAGATCAAAGTGCTGTGGCAAGAAAGGGTATAGACGCGCAAACGTGGCAGCATCGGCGTCGCCCCGGTAGAGAGTCGTGCCAGTGAGGCGAGTAAAGTTGAGAAGCCCCTGGCCGTAGCGCCCGAACTCATCTTTCAGTCGTTGTTCGCCTTCTGGCGATTTGGTAAGCAAGCGACGATAGGTAATCTCCCGAATATCTTGGGCATCAAGATTGATGGGTATGGGGAAGCGGTCGCGCAGCTTGTTCAACTCGGCTGAGTTGTGCGCCGCCTTTTCGACGATCTCCGCAAGTGTCTGCTGCCCGGTTGCAACGATCCAAACCTTTCCTTGGCCAAGTTCTTTCAAGTTACGGGCTAGGCCATCGAGGTTTAGTATTCGATCTCCGCTGGGAGCAACATACTGGCCTGCTTCATCAATGAGAAACAGGATGTTCTCTTTGCCGGACTTGCGGCGAACCAGCTCAATGATTCTCCTTGCGCGGTCGCGAAGGTCTGCGGCCTCTTCGAACCGCAGATTCCTAAAGCTTTCCGGAGTCGGAAATTCCTTGAGTTGTAGAGAGGGGAGAATCTGCGCGGCTCGTGCGACGCCTATGAGTGGATCGTTGTGAACCTTCTCCCAATCGTCGGCGAACTTTTCTCGATAGAGTTGCTGAAACCGCTCAGTGAGTCCACGTGCTTCCAATGTGAGTTCGAGCTCAGCTAGCTTCTTTTCCTTCGCGTATCCGGCCCATTGTAGAACCTTCCAATAGAGAACCGTTGATACAGGCGCCGAGCTCGTATCGGCCAACTGTTCACTTCCCAGGTCGAGGAAAACTACTGCTGCTGGAAATTGTGTCGCCAGGGTCCGCAGGCCGGCTTTGATCTCGGCTGAACCCAAACGTTCACATAACAGATCGAGAAACGGTCTGCCCCCGACGAGGCGGCTACGATCTAGACTGAACCCGAGGTATTTTGTGAAAGAGCTCTTGCCTGATCCATAGAACCCGGCTACCCAGACGCCGATCTCGGTCACATGGCCAGATCGGACCCCGTCTCCAAACGTGTCGAGGAATTTGCGAAAGCAACGTTCAACATTGTCGGTCACTTCATATTCTTCTATTTCTGCCAAGAGGCGTTTTTCATCAGTGGCGTAATAATCGATGACCTTCTCAATAGGTCGATCAATCGGCCGTCTGGCAGAAAAAAGAGTCCGGATGCTCATTCCAGCCCCCCTAACAGCGTTGCGCGATAGTTCCCGTCAAATTCGTAGAAGCCTAGAAAATGCAAACCATACTGACCTGACCGGCGTCCTGGATAGAAGATCACTGTGGGCACTTTGACTCTATCGTGAAGACCGCTCTCTAGGGATCGTGCACGGAAGTAGGGATGTAAAGCGACGGCATCGGCGACGAACACTAGTTTTCGGGGTTGTTCCTGACTAACGTGCCCGGCCAAAGATTCGACCAAGGCATTGTCCGTGCGTAGGACGTCAGCGATCGCTTCGTTCATTGCTTCTGGATCTGCTTCCGGCTCAAGTGTTAGCCATTCATCCCAGCGACCGGAATCGTCCACTATTTCCCAAATGAGCTTCGACAGCGACACATGGTCGATTGTCCACCCTTCGTTCCTCAGCACAGATGTCCATACTCCCAGCCGCTGTTTGACTGTTAGCGTTTCTGCCGGGTCGTGCACGAAGTAGAAGAAAGGGTCACTTTTGGCAGGATTGAGGCTTTCGGGGTGTCGAAGATGCGTCGTCAACATATCAAAGGTTTCATCGAGCGAGGGCATCGGCGACCTCCTCCATGCTGGCATGTTTCCATGTGATTCGCACGACAGAACCGGCAATCTGGGCGAGCCACCATCCCTCACCGCTGAGCCTGTCGAGGGCTGCGGCTACTTCTCTAGGAGTCAATCCGAACAAGGCCCAATCCTGGTGATCCACCACTCCGGCGTCTGTCGATCCAACGAAATGCAAATCATAAGCAACAAAGACGATTGTGTGATCTGTAGGGCGGAAATGAACCAGTTCGCGCCTACTACGGCTTACCTCCACCAAAAGTCCAAAATCCGCCATTCCCTTGAGAATTCCCCTAGCCGCTTTCAGTTTCACTTGTTCTGACCAAGGTTCGGGTATTCGTGCGTCGCGCTCAGCTTGGCGCAAAAACTCAACGACATGAGCTGGAGCCAGGGTAAGTCTGCCTTCAGACAGGGCAGGCCAGTATAGATGAGTCACCACGTCTCGGATAAGTTCGTCATTGCGGGAGGCATATAAGAGACAGAGATCCGAAAATAACTGCCCCGAGTGTCCACCTTTTAACAGTCGTTTTAATAGCAGTGCCGGTTTGTTATCCGGCCGTAGATAGCGGCGGGCAAATACTCGACGCACAATATCCCTAGCCCTGTACGCGGTCATTCGTCCTAACAGATCCTCGCGAAGTACGCGCTCGCAAAACTCATTGAGCGATTCGCCTGGCTGCCAAGCTCGCAGCAAAGTCCTCGTCTCGTCGAGCAGAGCACTACCTTTGGAAATCGTGTTGGTGTACTGGTGAGCCTCGGACACAATTGTATTCAAGCTCCACCATCCGCGTCGTCGAAGTACGGAAAGACTCGACGATTCGTCTGGGAGGAATGGCGATAATGAGCGGCTAGGGCTTCAACTCCAGCTTTTAGGATATTGGCGGTAGATGCGACTCGAATTGGGCCGTCAGCAGGGATTTCCTCACGGCCATGTGCCATAGTTGCGAGCTCGTGGATCAAGTCGTCGCGTCCTTTTAATACTATGGCTGTCGTCCGTGATGTGAATGCCCCCTCCGCCAACAAGGGTGTGAGTGCGTGCTCTATATTTGAGGGTAAGCGAAACAGATGATACCTGGATCCGACTCCAATCCGCTTGTCATGGTCGTTGCGCGCTGCGATGAGTACAGAGTTCAAGGCGGCTGACGCGGCAGTTCGAGGGAAAACTCTCGTCAAAGCTCGTAGCCCGACATCTGTGAGAAACTGAGTCCGCCACCACTGCGGAGTCGTGCGTTCTCCAAGTACCGCCACGACGGTGCGAAGGCGGAGAAGATTGGAAAGTTGATCTGGAGAATCCATCCCGGAATCATATCGCTGACGAGGCGACGTTGTCAGTTGTTGACCCTAGTCTGGTCTAGATAAAAAGATTCAGCAACCCGCCCGTTTCTCAAGTTCTCGGCGGGAGCGTTCGAGTTCCCGGACGATGAGCTTTTCATCTGGGAGAACGGTCTGATACTCGGCCGCGAGCACCTTGTTGGGGAGATTATCGAGTGCGTAGTGGGCCTCGGCTCCTCCCTTTTCGGCGCATAGAATGAGTCCGACGGGCGGGTTCTCGCCGGGCTTCGTCCAGTGGTTGCTGGCATAGTTCAAATACAGGTGCATCTGGCCAGCATCCGCGTAACTGAATTTGCCTACCTTGAGGTCAACAACGACCAAGCAGCGCAAGCGGCGGTGAAAGAAGACGAGGTCGATACGAAACCAGGTGTCGTCGATACGGAGCCTGCGCTGGCGACCGAGGAACGCAAAATCATCACCCAGCTCCAAGAGGAAGTCCGTGAGGTGCTGGATAAGCGCTTCCTCCAAATCTGGGTAATCAACGATTTGCCTATACCCAGGCCCGCACGGAAGCACTTGTGACCCGAACTGAAAACGCGGCGGTTGGTAGAGGAGCGTTTTTAGGTCGTGGCACACTTGCGGCTCACCGCGTCCACCAGGAAGAAAAGCCTGGCTGGATCAAATCGTGCAGCGAGCACCCCTGCCACTTTACATGCGCCGTATTGAAAGCGATTCATCCCTAGGACTAGCTGTGCGGAAACGACCGCGCAACTTTCACTAGCGGATGGAATCCGGGGCGACGGTTGTCTCTATACGTAAAGAGGCTGATTCTCTGGCCTATTTGCCGGTTGAGATACTCCCGCTGTCGGAAGCCCAAGCCGAGATTCTGGACAGCTGGGGAATCCGAAGATGTCGCGATCTCGCTCTGCTGCCTCCAGTACCGCTCGTGGAGCGGCTCGGACAGGCTGGTCTTCATCTGCAACGTCTCGCTGGTGTCGAGGTAAATCGCACGCTCGTTCCTGTAGATCCACCGCTGAGATTTGCGGAGAACTTCGAATTTGAGGATTCCGTCGAAGACCTGAATTCACTCCTGTTTGTCATAAACCGGCTTCTCGAACAGATTGGCGCGCGACTGATTTCGCGGTCCCTTGCAACCGACGAGGTACGGCTAACCCTTGGGCTTGAAGTCCACGAAGACCGCGATGTGAAAACAGAGTCTCGGAAGACTACGCTGCAGATTTTCGAACGCACGCTCAAGCTACCGGTTGCCATGCAGGACACGAAAGTGCTGCTAAAGCTGCTGCAGCTTGATCTGGCACAACACAGTCCCGGCGCGGCCGTAAAGAGTGTGTCTCTCGGAGCGCGAGCAGCTCGGAGGCGCCTTACGCAGGGCAGTCTCTTTGCTCAAGCAGGCCCGGAAGCAGAGAAGTTGGAAGTGACACTTGCGCGCATTCGCGGGGTTGTTGGCGAAATGGATCAGCGAGGCCGCGGGCGGGTCGGCTCGCCAGAAGTGCTCGACTCGCATCGTCCTGATGATTTCCGCATGACTCCTTTCACGACACATGACGAGAAGCGCGCTGTGGCAGGACCCGTCGATTATCCGTCAATCACGATGAGCATGTTTCGGCCGCCGCTGGTTGCTCATGTCCGCTGCCAGGCGGACACGCCGGTTCATATCTCCTTCGCAGAAATTGCGTCCCCCATTCTCTGCGCGGCTGGCCCCTGGCATACATCAGGAAATTGGTGGAAGAAAGCTGAAGAGTGGCGGCGCGAAGAGTGGGACATTGCCGTCCAGCTTGCCACTGGTGTTGGTCTGTATCGCATCTTCCGGGACCTCAAACAGAATGCGTGGTTCGTGGAGGGCCTTTACGACTGATGCAGTACGTGGAACTTCACGGACGGAGCGCGTTCAGTTTTCTTGAAGGCTCGTCTCTCCCCGAGGCCTTGGCCTACTCCTGTGGCGAGAAGCAACTGCCGGCAATGGCTCTGCTTGACCGGAACGGCGTATACGGATCGCCTCGATTTCATTTTGCGACAAAGCCC
>Ga0137387_10000857_pt1 | contig 14087 bp, 12 predicted proteins | sample SagtaG_3_FD_104909 | JGI IMG/M metagenome (GOLD analysis project Ga0137387, IMG submission 104909) | Vadose zone soil microbial communities from Angelo Coast Range Reserve, California, USA - Sage2_R_115_16 metaG | ecosystem: Environmental > Terrestrial > Soil > Vadose zone > Saprolite | place...
CCAATCTGTTCCTTGCGCCAGGTGATCTTCGCTTGTCTGACTTTGAGGGCGAGCTTACCCAGATGTGGGCGGAATGCTTTCAGCGCAAGCTTAAGGGATTTCGCGGCACGACTGCGCTGAGTGCAATTGTAGACACGCTTGTAACGAACCGTAAGATCGACTTCGTTTTCTATGATTCGGGACCAAACATCGGACCCCTAACCCGTATCGTCCTGCTCGATTGCGATTACTTCATCGTCCCGGCTGCCTGTGACTTATTTTCTGTGCGCGCGCTGAAAACACTGGGCACAACACTCGCGAACTGGATTAGAGACTGGCAAACCATTACTCGGCTAGCGCCCGATAAGATTGAATTGCTTCCGGGGTTGCCGAGGTTTTTAGGTTACATTCCCCAGAGATTTCGCATTTACCGAGGCCAAATCATTTCGGGCCACGCCGACTACCTCGCACAAATCGAAAAACACATTTACAGCGACATAGTCGCTGTTTTGCGCGACGTGGACGCAAGTCTCGCTCGAGGCTCGATTAGCCAACTGCGCCTTGGTCAAATCAAGGACTACGCAAGCCTCGTTCCCGCTTCTCAGCGAGAGGGAGTCGCGTTCAAAGACGTCAAGGCTGCTGACAAAATGCAGGCGCGTGATGCGGATCGGGCGTTCAAGGGCATCGCAGAGAAGATTATTGCTCGCACCAAAACTGCCCCCTGACCAATCGTGAGCACGACCCCCGCCCTGACAGCCAAGGAAAAAGCACGGGTTCGCGAGCTTGTTGAATTTTACGAACAATATATAAATGAAATTGGGTTATTCGTTAGCCAAATCGAAGGACGATTGACTGAGACGAAGGAACTTTTTCGCCTGATCCACTCCATAAAATGGCGATTAAAGGAGCCTAGCCACCTGCGAGACAAACTGATTCGCAAAATCAACGAGGCACGACAGAAACAGCAGGTCTTCGACATCACGAAAGATAATCTCTTCGCCAAAATCAACGACCTTGGCGGGGTTAGATTGCTTCATCTTCATACGCGACAGTTCGAAGAAATTCACCAGAGACTCATCGCTGCGTTAGCTGAATCGCAACTACCAATTGTCGAAGGTCCAATCGCAAAGACCTGGGATGATAAAACGCGGAAGTACTTTCAACAATTAGGTATCACGACAGAGGAAAGCCCGTCAATGTATACCAGCGTTCACTATGTTATTGAGTCCAACTTCCGTACAAAATATACATGCGAGCTGCAGGTGCGAACGCTTGCAGAAGAACTCTGGGGTGAAGTTTCGCACCTCTTTGACTATCCCCATCCCACGCGAAGCGTGGCATGTGCAGAGCAGATCAAGGTGCTAGCACGCTTCACATCCGGATGTTCGCGGCTCGTTGATTCAATCTTCCGATCACACGATGAGTACAGCCGCAACCAGAAACGTCCCACCAAAAAATAGGCGGTGCCCACCTACAACGGAACACCTTTTTGGCATTGCCCCAAAAGGGTGTAGCCAAAAAATCTAGGCGGGAACAGCGTTATGGCTTGATTTCTATCCCCGGCGGGAATGGAGCCGCTGGGAAGCGAGCGACATGGACGGAGCCCGTCAGGGTGAGCGAACGGGAGTGGGTTAAATTGGTGTCGCGTCTAAACATTTAACATTCGGTTAAGCACATCGCTAGTCAGCTCGGAGCAAAATATCCCCGGCGGGAATAGAGCGAGTCGGGAGACCGCGACATGGACTTGGCCCCCTACGGGTGAGCGAACGGGAGTGAGCGAATCAATCGAAGACCTGACACGCTCGTTGCCCAAAGGGTCTCACGCGCACTAGGTCACGCAGATTATCCCCGGCGGGAATGGAGCCACTGGGAGGCGAGCGACATAGACGTAAGTCCGTCAGGGTGAGCTTTCGGGCGAAAGCGAATCAATCGAAGCGCGCGTCAACGCGTGTTCCCGAAGAGTCTCCCACGCATTGAGTCACACAAACTATCCCCGGCGGGAATGGAGCGAGTCGGGAGACCGCGACATGGACGTAGCCCCGTAGGGGTGAGCGAACGGGAGTGAGCGAATCAATCGAAGCCAGCGTGAAAGAATTTCCCGAAGAGTCTGATGCGCACCGGATCACGCAATCTATCCCCGGCGGGAATGGAGCAGCTGGGAAGCGAGCGACATAGACGTCAGCCCGTCAGGGTGAGCGAACGGGAGTGAGCGAATCAATCGAAGACCGGACACACTCGTTGCCCAAAGAGTCTCACGCGCACTGGGTCACGCAGATTATCCCCGGCGGGAATCGAACCCACATCTAAGGTTTAGGAAACCTCCGTTCTATCCGTTGAACTACGGGGACAGGAAGCAAGGCAAAAGTAAGAAGGATGAAGTAAGAAGTCCAGCCGCCCGCTGCGGCGGCGGTGCGAGATCAGATTTTCGATTTCGGCTTAGCTGATTTTCTTTGCGAGCTTCCTGCCGGAATCGCAACACAATATTTCTTGTTCAAGCCAAGGTCGGCGAGTTTAACTCATCGCAGGATGACCGAAACCCAAATCGAGCCTGCCGCAGGAAATCGCGGACCGCATCGTTTTCGTTATTTGATCGACATCATCGTGCTCGTGGCAGTGACGTTTCTTCTCGATGCCGTTGTCGGTGCTTTTGTTCCCGCGCCGATCGATTGGCGGAAGGGATTCGTGTTGGACGCGATTGGCAAAATGCTGCTGGTCGGAGTTGGGTGGGGATTGATTCGGTTACGCGGTGAGAGGGCGGCTGTCACCTCAACGGACTTATCGCTGCGTGCCATGCTCATTTGGGAAAAAACGCTTCCAGACCGATTCGTAGGCATCACCGGCTTTGCTTCCGGGATACTTCCTCCGCACATCTTCCAGTGTCATCAAAGAGCCATCTTGACTGGGATCGGAGGCGCTCACTGCGCTGGCAATGTCTGCCAGCCATGGAGGCGCAGGTTTTGCTTTGAAGTTTTCGGGTGCAGCCTCCGCGCGCGGCCGATACAACGGACTGACGTCTATGAGGCGCAGGCTGTCGTACACATTCCACGTTCCGCCTGATAAAATCAGCAATCGTTGGCCATCTAAACGGAACTGTGGAATTCCCATTGAGCCGCGGAAGACCACGGGCTCGGCCGGCTCCTTCATTTGCGTAAGCTTTGCGACTTCGACTCGACCATAGAGCGATGTTGCCACTACAGGCGGAGCGCCTGGTGGTGCGAAGACTATGCGCATGAACTGATCGCGAAACGTCGGCGGGGGGACCGGAGTGACCTGTCCATCACGGAGATCGAGGATTCGGACGCCGCTCCACATTGTTAGGGTAAGTTGGTCAGCGCCGGGACCGAAAGCGACGCTATTCGGTTGGAAACCCTCGGATAATCGAATCGAATCCTGTCCGTGCATAGCCCCCGATATAACCTTGAGATCATCCCCGCCGATGAAACTTACCTTCCGCAGCGCTGGCGCTGCGGAGTCCACAGACACTGCGGCCATGCCACTGCGGTACTTGGCAAAGGCAAGCGCCACGATTTTCATCCTGTTGAGTTCGTTCGATCGATCGACGAGTTCTCGGAAAGTCTCTCCCTCCTGCTCGAAGAAGGCACATTCGGCCTCGTTGAGGCGGGCATTTATAAGGACAACACGGTCGGATTCGTTAGACCAAGCAAAGTTGAAGATGCGGGAACCTCGAAGCCGCTGAATTTCCAAGTCCTCGCCCGCAGGTTCGTATGTCCGTTTCTGCATCGACCATCGCCAGATCTGCAATTTACATGGCTCGTAGCCACTGCCGGCAGAAGGGGGAATTACTCCCTGCTGGGGCCCGCCTTGTCCAGGAGCTTCCGCGTTCGCGGCCGAAATTAGAGTCGGAGGGATAATGAACAGCCATAGGCTATCGGGGCTGAAAGAGGCGGAGCCAGGTTGCACGACATGTTGAAGGTCCTGTTGCGGCTTCTCAAACAAATACCGGAAGTGCGACAGGTCGCTCCCGTTCCAGAGCAGCAACTGACCATCGCCCGATACAGCGAAAATTTCGTTGTTGCTTCCCGGAACGAAGGTCGCTGCTAGTAATGCATCTTTCTGATAGGTCACAGCCGGCGCGGCCGGCGGACACCAAACATGTTGAAGCAATAGATTGCTAGCCAGCCTTGCTGCTTCCGTATCCCGAGGATTACAATTCAGAGCAAGCGCGAGGTTCCGGAGCGCAGTTACGTCTTTTATCGGATTCGTCTCATCAACCAAGTCTGTGTTTGCCTTTTCTCTCAAAATCCGACCCTTCTCGACGAGTTGTTCAACTTGCGCCTTCAGGTCTGCGGCAATTTTTTTCGAAAGCCGCCAAGCCCGGTCTGACACTAACCAGAGGGCTGCGAAGACAATCAGCATGATTATCCCGAGAAGGAGGACCGTGACGCCGAAAATTCGTTCCCGCTTACGCTTCTCGAGCAGGAGCTTCACGCGTTCGCTCTCGGCCTTATGCAGCCGTTCCTGCTCTCGAGCGCGCTGTCGCGCTTCCTCTAACTCCTCGGCCTGGCGCCTTTTGGCCTCCTCCACTTGCTTCCTGCTGCGTGTAACAAGCAGCCGCGCCTCCGGAGTTGCACCGAGAATCTTCGCCTCTGGCGAATTCAAATACTCCTCTGCTTCGCGCAGCTCCACTTCATCCAGAGGTTCATCCGAGGCGCGCTTAACGTACTCTTCCAACTTCGCGCGAACCCGCTCCGCCTCGTGGTATCGTGCAAGCCATTTATCGTTCGACTTCTGTATTGGTTCGATGAAGCGATCGTGGGTCAGCTCGTGAGTTGTTGTGCCGGAGCGGTCCTCGCGGCGTATAACATGCGCTTCCTCCAGTTCTTTCAGCGCCAGGCCAGGTATTCTCCACGGAGCTCCAGGCGCACCGCGAAAGGCAAGTCCGCGCGTTCCCGTAGGCGTTATCAAAGCCGTTCCAAACCAACGCCGCAATTCACCTTCTCCGATCTTCCCTTCACTGGCGGCGGCAGCTCTCTCAACCGAGCGATCGTAATAGCACGCCAAAGCATTATCCACGTCGCCGAAGCGTTCGATGTATTCAGACGTGATCAGGCGCGTTCCATCGCTGCTGGCGTTCGGTCCATTCTTCCATTCCGCGGGCAGATTTTCCCAGAGCGATTGGCAGACTACCTGCAACTGAACCGGTTCGACGAACTCACCGTGCGTTTCCCGGAACTTGTCGCCTTCTGCGACGCGAATCTCCGAAAGCTCCTTCATCAATTCGTCGGCCGCAGTCTGGTCGAAAGAAAGGCCTCGGTTCTGAAAAGGTTTTACCACCGCAGAACGGGCAGCGTTGCCGCGCAGTCGCTCCACGTGCATGCGTGGGCGCAATTTTTCCGGCAGCAGTTCACCAAATGGCTCCAGCTGGGCGATGTACTCCTCACGCATGACGAAAACCACCTTCATGGTTGGCAAATCGTGCAGGGCCTGGGCAAGCTGATCGAAAAATGGCCGTCGTTCCTGCCATCGATCGGCATTTGTCGTAAAGAATTCTTCGAACTGATCAAAGATGACGATCAGCGGTGGCGAGTGTTCCTCGCCGGCTTCCGGAGGAACAACAAGCGGTTTGAGAAACTCAGACAGCGTGGTCTTCGCATGATCTTTGATTGATTGGCCGCTCGGCAGTTTTGCCGCCCAGTACTGAAGAGCATGGTAAACAAATATGTTTTGTACGCTCTCCGGTGAAACGTCATTCGGCCGTAAGCCATGGACGCGTGCGGACCGCAGAACCTCGTAATGCTGTTCCTCCAAGCGCTTGATGACACCTGCCCTCAACAACGAGCTCTTGCCGGCTCCCGATTGCGCATATACAAGGACGGCACGGTGCGCGATGATGAGTGACAGAAGCTCCTCGGTCTCGCGGGTGCGGCCAAAAAAGCGGTCGCTGTCCTCTTTTTCAAAAGGCCGGGGGCCGACGAAGGGGGAATTGCTCATCCGTGGCTGAAAGCTTCCCACCGCACTCGCAGCTCCTCGCAAAACTCCTGACAAGTGCCCCAATAGATTTTTACCTGTGCGCTGCCGAAATAGGAATCGAGGTACTTCACCGCGTTCGCCGCTTTCTCCTCCTGGTTGTCTGGCGCACCCGAAGGCTCGAGTTGCACCGCGATATGCGTATTCCCGCTGTCGCGCAGCTTGTTCGCGAAGAGGCGAAAGAGAACCAGGAAATCCCAGTCCCACAAAGTGTAGCCGAGAAAGAGGAGCGCGCCTCCCAACGCACGATCGACTCGATGCGCGATTGATTTGTAATCGCGCGAAATGTTGATCAGGAATTCGAAATAATCGTCCTCGGTCACAACAGCCGATTCTGCCCATGGCGTGCAGCCGTGAAAGTGATAGACAAGTGGGTTCGCTACTGAATACTCGAACTCGGGATCGAAACTCGGCGCCTTCTCAGGGATATGGCGGTTCCAACGGCAGATCGCGAGGCGCGCGTCTCGTTGCTTGTATTCCTTTAGCGCGCGGTACATCCGATCATCGAAATTACTTGTCAGGTAGACCGGGAACGGAAGATCAGCCAAGACTCGGTGCGGTTCGTTAGGTAGCTCTGAGAAGGGCGGGGTAGGAAGGTCTTTGTAGTACTCGGCGAGTCCCTCCTTCGGAACCATAATGTCATTTGTCGCTGCGACGTATTTCGCCACTCGCTCCAGCTTGCCCTGGTCGTCGAGCGGATAGCCGTACTCAGCCGCGAACTTGAGGGCGATCTGTTCCTTCGAGGGATATTTTAGTTTTGCCCATTCCTCCGGATCCGCGCCGGAGGGAGGCGCTGTGCACGCCGCCGACCCAATCACCGCTGTGCATTTGTCGTCCCTGATGCGCCTCAACAGCCGATCCCAAGTCATGCCGTCCAGCTTCGCCGGGAAAGCCGCCTTCGGCGCAGTGGCAATGGATTCAGCGCTCATTTTTGTTTGCTTCGAAGCCTACGTCTTGAAAGCCTCCCAGCGCTCCTCCAACTGCGATGAAAACTCGCGCGCCGTGCCCCAGAAAATCTTCATGTCCAAGGCACCATAAAATTTCTCGAAATAAGTCTGATGCGCCACGCGGTTCGGATCGGTTTCGTCAGGAGGTTTCAGGACCACTATGCTACTGAATTGTTGCCGAGCTCGTAAAGTCTGAAAGATGACGCGAAAATTCCAGTCACCCAATCGGTAGCCAATGAAGAGAAAGCTACTGGCGGCAAACGCCTGTTGCACGACCTCTGGGAGAAGGTCCCGCGATGCGGCCATGTTCGCGAGGAACGTCAGGTAGTCGTCTTCCGTCAAAACGAGCGACTCAGAGACGTCGAGCGAGCCGTGCAAATGGAAGACGAGCGGATTTGCCGGCGTCGGTTTGTAATCTGGCTCCTTCTCGAAAATCGAGTCCACGTGTTGCAGAACGTCCTGCCAGCGGCAGATTTCGCGGCGTGCGTCTTTCAATTTCCATTTGAAAGCCTGCATCATGAAGTCGTCATAGTTCGTCGTGATGACCACAGGTAGCGGAAGACCTGCAAGGACGCTGTGCGGCTCGCCGTCCGTCCCGAACCGAGGCGGTTGCGAATATTTTGGAGGACCTGCGGCGCGCATGATGTCCACGACGTCCTCTTTGGGCGCGTTCGGGTCGGACTGTATGGCGGCATACTGCGCGACGCGCACAAGATCGCGATCCGGAAACGGGTAGTCGTAGCGTTGCGCGAGTTCTTGCGCGAGATCCGCACCGAGAGGGAGCGCTCCATAGCAGGCGCCCGCTCCCAGCAGAGGGGTGCACTTCCCCGACTGAATCCTGCGCAGGAGCCGATTCCAATCCGCTTGTTGAAGTTCGCTCGTCACATCAGATTGACTAACGAGAGTCGCGTAAGACAATTAAGGATTTTCGCGCGCTATGTCAATACTACGACTTGTGGATGTGTATATCGCAATCTTCAAGATCGACCCGCGCAAACGTATTGCCAACGTCGTGAAGTGCGACCGCGTATGAGAATGCCGAGATGATTCTCCCTTAATTGCATGGACATTTGCAATTCAAACCGCTAAGGAAAGTGCTCGCTTAAACAAAACAAGGAGGTCATATGCCAATTAAAATTCCGCCCAATAAAATCCAAAATCTTCAACAGATCGAAGCCGTAGTCGCTGGTCCTGATGAAGTGAATCGACTGCTCATCATCGACGGACAGTTTAATTCAGTAGTAAGCGCGGTTTCTCAAACTGATGACGCATTACGAAAAGAAATTTTTAGTGTCCTAGTCGGCCCAGTCTTCACTAGGAAGCAGTTCGTTAACGCAACTGCCACAGCTTCTATTGTGAACACTTCTCTCGAAGTCACTGTGTCGCCGTTTGCCGTGAACTGGCAGATCACAGATGCGGATGCCGATTGGGACGATGAATCCGGGCAGGTTGAATTAAGAATCGAGGCAACGGTGGAGATCAACGGTGGCCAGAACAACAAGATTGCGATCTACGGCTTTGCGTTTCATGTAACTATTCTTGCAGCGGTTCCTGCTGCTTGAATTGAAACCAACGCACGTTTACGAAGTCCGCCCGCACGAACCGACTAACGAGAGTCGCTCTTGGGGTAATCTAAAGACTTTTGCGCGATGCGTTCAATAAAAGGGGCAGTCGATCTTGGCTGGGTCGCGTGAGCGATCCTCGTCAACCGAGCACGGTCCGAAAATTTCTTCTATCCAGCGAAGCTTACGATCTAAGATGATCTGGTCCTCTGAATTTTTGGTGGGTAAATTAAGACCAACCGTACCGGCAAGAAACGGACGGCGGGTACATGTGTCGCTTATTTGGTCTATTTGAGTAACAGACTGCAGCTAGAGAAGGATTTATGTTCCCGTAGTTCAACGGATAGAACGGAGGTTTCCTAAACCTTAAATGTGGGTTCGATTCCCGCCGGGAACGTTTTCCATGATTTTACGAGCCTGAGACGCGAGGCTTTCGATTTTGCGATGAAACGATTATTTCTTGCGAATGACGGAAAGCCACGTTGAGCCAACCGAAGGAAGTCGTAAACCTCGGCGCTGGCGTTATTTGATCGACATCGTCGCGCTCGTGGCGGTGACGTTTGTTCTCGATGCCGTTCTCAGTGCGTTTATTCCTGTGCCGATCAATTTGCAGAAGGGATTTGTGTTCGACGCGATTGGGAAAATGCTGCTGATTGGAGTTGCGTGGGGGTTGATCAGGTTACGTGGCGAAACATTGGCTGACATCGGGCTAAAGCGGCCGGCGAGTTGGATGCGCACGTTTATGATCGGTATTGGGTTCGCCGCAATTGTTTTCGTCGCCATGTATCTTTCGGAAAAGGCGGGCTTTCGCCGCGACCTCAGCAAGTTCAAGGATGTACAGGGAAATCTGGAACTCGCAGTTCTCGGCGTTCTGTATGCATCTATCGGAGCAGGCTTTTATGAGGAATTCATGTTTCGCGGATTCCTTATGCAGGGCCTGGCCATGCTTTTCGGTTCAAGCCGTAGCGCGTGGATCGTTGCATGCGTTATCCAAGGCGCGCTTTTTGGTGCAGCGCACGCTTACCAAAATGCACTCGGCATCGCGATTACTGGCACGCTTGGCATTTTGATGGGCCTGCTGGTTCTCGCGTCAGGCCGCAATCTTTGGCCGGTGATTATCGGACACGGACTCTTCGACGCGAGTCGTTTCGTTTTGTTTTATTTCCAAGGCCCGCCGACTGGCTGAGTTGTTCGATCCGGCACGTCTTCCCGTTGATCATCAGCGATTCAATAGGCGTGGATCGAAGCGATATTCGATCGGTTTGCTGATCTTGATCTTTTTGAAATCGGAGTGCCTGGGATTTAACAGGAAGTTCATCTCGCTTGCGCTTAGCACGCTCGGCACTGCGAGCGCAACGGAACTTCCCCGGCGGACCCAGTCGTCGCCGATTTGCATCGTTTCGAACGTGGGCGGTTCTGCGTTCCAATGTGGCGGGAGATTCTTGAGCGAAAAGTATTCGGTCAGTTTGTCCTCCCACTCGAGCCGGAAACAGAGGTATCGCTCGGTCGGAGCAAGCGGCATCGTGTGAACGAACAATTCCAGCGCTGCGAGCGATTCGTGTTCGCTTACGTAAACCACTGCCGTGCCTCGCGAGTTCCAGCGGCCGCCGTAGACGCGACCGCCTTCGCCTGTGAATGCGCTGTTAACGCGTGCCGCGCGTACAATTCGCCACGCGGACGGCATCAAGTATAAACGCTGTATTCAATCCGCCCGAGCAAATTATCCACTTCCCGGGCGCCAACCTCTGTTTCTGCATAATCGAGCGGAATAGCGCCGCCAAGCCCGCGCTGCGGAAACTTCAACCAGGCCCGTGCTCTTTCGATGTCGCCAAATACATTTGTGGCATGCTCGAGCAATCGCGAGAGGCGCATAACCTTATCCGATTCATCTGGCGACAATCGCCCCGCCGCTTTGCGCCGCTGCAAAGTGGATCTTGAGATCGCAAGTTTTGCTGCGAGCTGCTCAAATGGCAGATCGATGCTGTTTTGCAAAGTCTCCAGCTCAGAGAAACGTAGCCCCTTCTGAATTTTCCGAATCAGTTCGGTGGGATGCTTTGCTTTTGCACTCGACATTTGCTTTTCCACTGCTGCAGTTCTCATAAACGCGCCTTTTGATTCAATTGAAACAATCTAATGCGTCAATTGGGCAGAGTCAACAGTGTGGACTCCGCTCTCGTGGCGGACATGAGTGCTAGATTCCGGCGCGAATGCTGTAGTGTGCGCTGTCCTCAGCGCATCAATCAAGGCGACAGAAACTCCGCTGAGGACAGCGGACGCTTACAGTCGAGCTCCGCTGAGGACAGGGACGCAAGAGCACAATGAAACACGCTTTCAGGCGGCAACCTGGCCCAGGACAGCGCGCAATTCGTGAAAGTCCACCGGTTTTGTAAGATGGAAATCGAACCCGGCTTGCTTGCCGCGCTCAATGTCCTCAGTTGCGCTAAAGCCGGTGAGCGCTACGGCTTTGACAGGTCGTTTTCGCTTGGCTTCGGCAATCACGTCGTAGCCGCTGCCATCGGGCAGCGCGATGTCGCACAGAACGACGTCGAACTCTTTGGAGTCAATAATATTCAGCGCAGTTTGCGCGCGATCGGCAAGGGAAATTTCGTGGCCGAAATGACTGAGAAGACGCGACAACGCTTGCAATGTGTCGCTGTGATCTTCGACCACCAGGATACGCAAACGCTTTCCTGAATTGTACGAAGCCCTCGTTCGCTCGTCGCTCATGCTCACCGCTTCCTCCGCGAAAGTCTATAATCGGATTTTGCGGCGCGTCCAGATGGAATTGGAGGACGTTAACGAAAATTTCACAGTTGGAAAAATGTTCGCAGCCGGTTCAAGAACGTCGCCGAGTATTGCCGTTGCTTTAAGGCTTGTTCGTCGGTGCGGCTAACTTCCTTTAGGATTCCTTCCGTTTCCATTTTCCGCTGGGCCAGTAACTCGCTCAATAACACGAGGCAGTCAGGTGCGTCACGCAGCACTTCGCCCATGACAGGTTTGCCGATTTCCATCACGTAGCAATCGCCGTCGGCGCGCACAGTTGCACTACGCGGTTCACCGGTGAGCAGCGACATTTCTCCAAAGCAATCGCCCGCGTTCAGCGTAGCTACCTGAATTGATGATCCGTTTTTTGAAATGGAAACCTTCGCTGCGCCGCGCAACAGCACGAACATCGAGTTGCCGGGCGAGCCTTCCTCAATCACCGGTTCGCCGCGACCGAAAATGTTGAGGCGAGCCTGTTTCACCAGCTGATCGAGCTGCTCGTCGGAAAGACAGCTGAAAAGTGGTTCCCCACGCAGAATAGACAATGCCTCGGCGTGGTCGTCGTGTACGGGGCGCGCTTTGCGCTCGACGTGCAATGTGCGAATCGGAAAAGGAATGGTGATGCCCCGGCGCTTGAGTTCGTACCAAACGTTCGTGCGAACTGCGTCGTTGATCTCGTTGATCCTGGAATGATTGCCCATGTAATACTTGATTTCGTAGATCACGGCGAAATCCGCAAAATCGACCAGAAAGACCTTCACTTTCGGCTGGGCCAGAACACCGTCAGCCGTAGAAGCTGCTCGAAACAGCGCGTCCTTCACCAGATTGGGTGGGTTTTTGTATTCAACGCCAACGCGAATCCGCATGGCGTGGACTTCCGTCGGATAGTGGAGATTGACTATCTCGTGGCTCACCATCTCGTTGTTCGGGATGTCGAGATAAATGCCGTCGTTCGTACGCAGTCGCGTCGAACGCCAGTTAATCTCCATCACTTCGGCAAAGCGCTCGTGTACTTGTAACCAGTCGCCCACCTTATAAGGCCGGTTAATTTGAATCGATATGCCGCCGATGATTCCGGCAAAGAGATTCTGTCCAGCGAAGCCAAGGATAATTGCGATCACCCCTGAGCCCGCCAGCAGTCCTTTCAATTGCGTTTCGGCGTGATAGCCGTAGCTCAGGACAAACAGCAGTACGATCAAGAAAATGATGCCGCCGACAACCTCCCGAAGAAAATGCGGAATCGGTGTCTGCCGTTTCTTTTCGAAATAGAAGTCCCAAACGTACCGATTCACGAGCGCGACAACCAGCGCCGTGCTTAACAGGATCGCTACTGCGCCTACATGGTGCCGCCACGGCGCATGAACTCCGTACACGGCAATGGCGGCATAAAAGGCGAGTATCAAAGAGAAGAGCCGAAACAGCAGGCCCAGTCGCACACCGGCTCGGTTCTTTAAGAACCGGCCAATGCCCAGGGTAACAAAAAACGTGGCGAGGAACACGATCACCGTGATCGCGTCTCGCTCTGCTTCGGGGACTGCGTTGAACATCAGGTGCAAGTATATCAGAAAAGAGTTCGCTTGGACAACCTCAGGGTTGTAGCGGCGTTTGTGTCAAACGCCCGAGGTGGATCGGCTTCTCCGAAGACGATAAGTTGCGCCAAGCCGCTACGACCTTGGCGCGATAATTAACCACGCCCAGCCAGCTAGGAAACACAGGCCTCCAACAGGGGTAATCGCACCGAGCCAGCGAAGGTTTGTCAGCGCCATAAGATACAGGCTCCCACTGAAAAGGAAGACCCCGGCGAAGAGCAACCACCACGTGCCGCGATTGATTGTTCCATAAAGCGCGAGAACGAGCAGCGCGATCGCGTGAATGAAGTGATAGAGGGCCGCCTTGTTCCAGGCATCGAGCATGCCATGAGCTTCGAGCGTTGATCTCAGGCTATGTGCGCCAAACGCACCCAGCGCCACCGCTAGGAAACAAAGCGCAGCAGCGATCCGAATCATTGTCATGTCGAGTTCAGTCGAGACATCTCTTGATTTGCAATTATCAATCTAAAAGCAAACTCATTTCCAGCGACTTCGGCGCATCTCCAACTGCTTTTTTAAATCGTTCAATGCTGATTGCCGGCGTTGGCGAATCGTTTTCACATAGAAAATCGTTCCGGCAGCGCCGAGAGCGGCTGCTCCGAGAAAGTTTAGTGCCGGCCCAAGTTTCCACAGATACGCGCCAAGAATTGCGCCAGTGCTGACGATCAAATCTCGAACAAGGTAGTATGTACCGATCATTTGCCCGCGTCGCGCAGAGTCGCTATATCCAATGATAAGCGCCTTGCGCGATGTATCGCCGAACTCCTTAAGGCCTCGAATGGAGAATGCGATGACGAGCGCCGAAAAACTTCGCGCCATCAGCAGGCTGATCGGAAAAAGCGTGAACATGACAAAGGTCACGATCACGAATGGCTCGCGGCGGTATCGATCGGCGTAATGCGCGGCGGGGATGATGCACAACATGGAAGCAAGCATTTCTATCGCTGTTAAGATGCCTACTTGCCGGCCACTGACGCCGATATAATCCATCGCGAAGATCACGACCCAGACGTAGGGAATTCGTTCGCAAAAACGAATTAAGATGTCGCTTAAGAGCAAACGTCTCATGGGCGAATTGAACTCCCGCAAGCTTCGCCAGAAATTCCAACGATCGCTGTTCTGAACTCTCTCTTTTGGCTCTTCCCGTAATTGTCTTTGTAGAAAAATTGTGCCAGCAGAGAAGAACACCGACACCACGAGTGCGATGCGCACGCCGGGGATGATGCCGAATCGATCGATTAGGATTCCGCCGAAAAACG
>Ga0137387_10000861_pt1 | contig 14067 bp, 19 predicted proteins | sample SagtaG_3_FD_104909 | JGI IMG/M metagenome (GOLD analysis project Ga0137387, IMG submission 104909) | Vadose zone soil microbial communities from Angelo Coast Range Reserve, California, USA - Sage2_R_115_16 metaG | ecosystem: Environmental > Terrestrial > Soil > Vadose zone > Saprolite | place...
ATCTCACTGGCCTTTGTTTGAATGGAATCGGGTTTTTGAAACTTGCGCTAGTCGCCCACGATGATGCCGCGCTGTTTTTTTGTTTGGTTAATCATCCTGGGCTCTTCTTCCTTGTATTAACGGTTGATAGTTTGATTGCGGTTAATAGTTAACGATTAGGGGACGGTGCGTATTAGTCACCGAGAACGACGCCTTTATTCATTTTCTTTTCTCCTCTCAATTGAATTTCTCCCTGTCGCTGCGGTCTTAAAAGTTGTTGGGTTGCGGTTGAAACGTGCTTGCTTTGTGTTCGGCCTTTATTAGTCACCGAGAACGACGCCCTTATTCATTTTCTTTTCTCCTCTCCTAATTGTTTCGTTCGGACGCCTTGTGACTTGGCAATGAATGTGCCGCAGAAAACTGGAGAGCTTTTCTGTGACGTTAGTCTATTGACGTGAATGAGTTAGAGACTTGGCGAGGTCGATCAGGAGAGCACACACGTTCCTTCGCTAAGGTGATTACGAAGTATGCAAGTTTACGGAGAACGAGGAGTAACTTGCTGCGAGTCTGTGCTTTAAGTATGAATTGGAAACACGCTATACAGTGGATACCTGGTAGCCAACGTAACAGCTTTGCACAAGAACCCCTCGTCCGGGACGACTTGCTGTGCAGGCTTCGGACTTTTTGTGCAAGAATCAGCCGCCATGGTGCCCATTCCTTTGTCTTGGCTCTTCGATCAACTCGCAAAGGAGTGGGGTGTGATCAAGCAAGCACCGTTATCTTTTGCCCTGGCCTGTTTGATTACGTCGGTCATTCTCTATTTCCTTTTTAGATGGAGATATCGCGAAAGACTTGATGCCCAAAACGAAATCATAGGCTTGTATCGTGAAAAGCTCGGCTTACTACCGGCGAACGACGCTGCGAATCAAATAACGACTCGCCCTCAGGCTGAGGCAGAGCTTATCGCTATTAGGGACAGCATCGCTTCACTACACGCACGACTAGCCGACGCCGCTAAAGATCAACTGGTTTTTGAAGTAGACGGGGCTTTCAGAAGCCGGGTGAAATTGGAAAGGTATGATGATAATAACGACGCAGTCGATGATCCCATGACGCGAACTTATAGTTTGGATGGCGATTTGCGAATTCGCTTCAAGAACGCAGACGCGCTATCTAGAGGTGTCACGGCTCTTGAGTTCTCGATTGTAAGCTCGTCGAGGAGCAAACAGCCATTGACCTACTTCTTGTTGCCTCTAACAATCCAACACCCCGAGGATTCTGAAAAGAGAGAGTTTTTAAGTCTACGAGTGGAAGGATCAGATACAACCGTGTGGTATGCCTTTGTTTTTAGCGTCGTGTTGCCGACCGAGTGCGCTTTGTCCCTCGACAAAAGCTCGTTACTGAGGATAACGATGAGGGCAACAAGACAAGAGCCGATCTTCCTCGACTACCGAGCCCCATGGAAGAGGGCCTATGGAGAATTTGTCCCGATTGGCCTCGTTGCAGAGTCGCCGAATAATGTTGAATAAAAACGGATTATCTTATTGAATTTACAGCGTCTTAGAGGTATAATTCCCGTGCTTTTCAAAACCGAAAACCCTGTCAGTTGCGCAAACAACCAACAGGGTCTTTTGAATCTAACGCGATGTGGCGCATTAGTTCTATCGGCGGTTCTATTGTGCCTTCGTCGCCTTATTAAGACAAGGAGCACAATGGACATCCGAGAACACAAAGGGCTGCAAATCGCAGCACTCCTAAAAGTAAGACAGCAAGGCGATCTCTGGTTGGTTCCGTCTCAGTCCGGGCCAACTAAATACAAAGTCAAACCCGACCCGCAAAGCCCGCAATGCACTTGCCCGGACTTTGAATTTCGGCAAGCGCGATGCAAACACATCATCGCCGTCGAGATCACTATTCGGCGGGAGCAATCGTCTGACGGTCAGACGGTCATCACTGAAACTGTGAGAGTCACGCAGAAGACCTATCCTCAAGACTGGCCTGCCTACAACCAAGCGCAGACCAACGAGAAGGATCAATTTCAGTGCTTGCTGCACGCGCTGGTGAAAGGCATTGGCGAGCCATCGCAGAAGATTGGCCGTCCGCGTCTGCCTTTCGACGAGATGATCTTCGCGGTTACGTTCAAGGTCTTCTCCACAATGTCGCAGCGGCGGTTCGTCAGCGACTTGCGAGACGCGCACGCTAAGGGCTACATCTCGAAAGTTCCCCACTTCAATTCCATTTCGAATTATCTTGAGAGCGAAACGCTTACGCCCTATCTCAAGATGCTAATCGAAGAAAGCAGCTTGCCGCTCCGAGAAGTAGAGCATGACTTCGCTGTTGACTCGTCGGGTTTCTCGACTTGTCGGTTCGTTCAGTGGGTTCAAGCGAGACACTACAACCCGAAATTGCTTGAGGCGCGGGAGTGGGTCAAGGTTCACTTAATGTGCGGGGTCAAGACTAACGTGGTGACGGCAGTCGAAGTGGGCGAACGCTTCAGCGGAGATAGCCCTTTCTTTGCCCCTCTAGTCGAAGCAACGTCGCAGAATTTCTTAATGAACGAAGTCTCCGCAGATAAGGCATACTCGTCTGCCAAGAATCTCAAGCTTGTGATTTCCAAAGCCGCGATGCCATACATTCCCTTCCGGTCAAATGCCACAGGCTCGGGGCAAGGCGGATCGGTGTGGAAGCGCCTCTATTATTACTACAGCTACAACCAGGAATGGTTCTTTCAGCACTACCACAAGCGCAGCAACGTGGAGTCAACTTTCTCAATGATCAAGGCCAAGTTTGGTGATGCGCTCAGAAGCAAAACCAAAACCGCGCAGATCAACGAAGCCTTGTGCAAGGTACTCTGTCATAACCTGTGCTGTCTGATTCAGAGCATGTATGAGTTGAATATCAAGCCAGAGTTTTGGGCTAAGGCGGCGTAAGAGGGATGCAACAGAAGTGCTGAGAGATATTAAGCCGTGGTTGGATACGCTGTTCGGGCTAGCAGCTATAGGACTATCTACCTATGCAATGCTGGTATCTCGTTCTGCTCGCCGACGCCTGATCATCACTGAGCCGGAAGACGGCGAAGTTCATCAAGAGTACGCGACCATTAGTGGAATCGGGGCTCGCCGACGAAGGAAAGTCCTTATTCTCCAAAGGACGGACCGCTGGTATCTTCAGAAAGAAGCAGTGACTCCAAGCGAGCACGGGAACTGGGTTCATTCGTACTGCCATTTCTGGTTGGTAAGCGGTGATCGCACGGTTATCGCGCTTGAAGTGCGCCCGAAAACGGCCGAGAAATTGCGCCAAGCCTTCGGCGACTGGGGTCCCGACGGAAATAAGAATGAAGTGAAGAATTGGGACGAACTATTGACGCTACTGGATCGGGTTGGTCACTACAGATTGTCCGATCCTCGGCGAATACGTAGGGTGACCTAATCGGTGAGCTGAACTGAGCCCTGGGTTTATCTAACGCGGCGATTGTGATCCTCTAAAGTCTTACTGATGCCGTCGCAGATATGATAGAAACCGTAAAGGCTTGACCCCAAAGTTAACTTCTGAGCGTTTTCCCGTTCCTCTGGTGACAATCCGGGCGATGCGGCGTACGCCGCAAAGGACTTAGTGATCTCGAAGTTGATCGGCGAATACTTCTGCCACGCCCGTCGGACCACCTCCGCGAATATATCGGCGAGTACCTGACTAAACATTGCGCCGAGATCTTGCGTCGGCGGAAGGGCTGCTGGCTGTGATGTCATTGGTGTCGGTGGCAGAACCGGCTGAAGTTTTCGCAAAGATTCCAGCGCTTGGATCATTCCAGGCGACAGCGTTTTTGTCCGCCGTGCCGAGCCCAGACGCCGCCGCGGTGTATGTCGGCCCGTTCGCCGTGTTTGGTCGTTAGCATCCATGATAACCTTTCTGTTCTAAGCGTCAGTATCCTTCTAGCCAATTAGGTTGTCAACAACAGTGATCAACCGGGATTCTTGTGCAGTTAGCCGCCTTTCTGTGCAACCGGCCCTTTCTGTGCAAAGCCCAACGTAACAGGCTTTGCCCACAAAGCTAAGAGCTGACCATAAAACGTTCCGTGGTTGACTATATAAGCGAGCCTCCTGGGGGGACTTCTGACGGTCCGATGGGCGGACGCGCGGACGAAGGGGACGAAGGGCTATGGTTATTCTCCTTCGGGCCTGCAGTAGTAAACTACCCGTGAATTTGGAACGGAAAATAACAGATGACCCTACATAAAATCGTTGAGGTTCAGACCAAGGAAGACTGGGATAGGATACGTGCACTCGGATGGAGAATTATCGGACAAGAAGATATCGAGGGCGGAATGAGTCGCGTGGATTTTGTGGATGATGAGAACGACGCCGAGGTTATGGCCTACTCGCCTACCAAGCTACTTCCTGACGCACTCTTTTGGACCAACTCATAAGTTCACCTCCGGTAAGAGGCTGATCCCTAGTTCATATTTTGCTTGTATCAAACAACAGATGTTGTGGCAAAGAACTTTCAGTAGTACCTCGTTAGCCGTTGCGGGCCATTTCTTACTCCTTACCTGCTCGCCGAACTTTCGCTTGATCATGCTGAACGTCGCCTCAACGTTCGAACGGCTGTGATAATGAGCCAAGAATCGCTCGGGATCTTGAATCCAAAGATTGTACATTCGTTTCCATGTTGCTGGACTATTCTTCTGGGGATTCCTGTTTGCAGTGAACGGTATGTATGGTATGGCCGCTTTAGAGGCGACCAGCGTAAGGTTCCTGTATGAGCTATACGCCTTATCTGCAACGACTTCGTCGATAACGAAATCTTCCCGCGTCTTGTTGAATAACGGCTCGAAGTATTTGTGATCACTCGCAAAAGGATCTGTAACTATTGCTGCCGTAATGATGTTGCTGACAACGTCGGTTGCTGCGTGCAGCTTTACCCAATCCTTGCGCTTGATCGCGTTAGGCACCTTTTTACCGTGGACGATTCTCGCGTGATCCCATTTAACGTCGCCCCACCTCTGCGAGTTGCAAATACCAAACCCTGACGAGTCAAAAGCAAAAACTCTCGCATATTTGCGCAGAGGCCTCGCCGATTCGGAAATCAGTTCTGTAAGGATCGAAGTTAGTTCATCATGTGCCAGATATTTCGACAGCGTGTTGTAGTGGGGAGCGTGATGGATATGACCTTTTGTTGTTATGTCGTTTATGAGTGGCGTCACGCGGCGGCCAGACATGCGCGTAAAAACCTTCATTACGCCAGCAGCGATCAAATCTCTTACGCGGGCTGGTGGTCGCCCTTGTCCTGGGGTAGGTTCGGGAATCCATCCGCACAGCCAATAAAGAACCTTTTGCGCTTCGGCTACTTCGTTGGTTTGAGCCTGATTGTATGCGGACCAATTTTGTTTATATGTCTGTCGCGGTTTGTTTGGTTCAGCGACTCTCGGCTTGGGCGTTGCCATTTTGGGACTTGACCCTTCAGCGGCCGACTCCAACAATGAAAGTTGCTGAGGGACACGACCGCGTTGAACATTAGAAGGGAGTTCCAGCTCGCCCTGCTGGCCCCCTTGTTTCACGTGTGATTGGCTTGTATTATGCATGAAACGTCCTTACTGGGCAACGTAAATACGTACCCCGCACCTGTTTTATTTACGGAATTTATCAGGCTCTCGAGGACCGGCGGGCGAGGTGTGGAAATATCCCCTTGACAGGTGCGTTGACAAGGATATAATGAACACACTTCGGCCCTTACTGATTGCTTGGTTCAGTCCGAAGGATAGAATATTCAGCGACGGAAGCGCCCAACGGCCAGGTTGAGGCGCTTTAATTCTTTTATGGTCCTCTAGCCATTCCGATCAAAGCTCCAAAAAAACAAACGCCGCTTCCGATTTGGCCCTCAAACGAGAGCTTCGAGAAGCGGCGACACGCGTCAACCTCTAGATTGTCGGCGCGGATCTTACCACAGAACCAGTTCGAATCGAGCTTCTTTTCTTTTGATCAATGACAAGACTGGACAGTGACGGTTGGGAACTACCGAGACTTGCCAGCTGGCTTGGGCAATTATTCCAAGGTCTAAGCGGTTAGGGCGAGCGATTGGAGTTGTCTAAGTTGACAGCGGTATCTTTCCCTGCGGTTAGTTCAACCCTTACGTTCCACGCAACACGCTCGCGTCCTGCGTGGAATTCTCCATAAAGGAATCTGGTTCCTGGCGCAAGCGATTCGAACTTCGCCTTCCCATTAAAGTCGGTGATCACGGACGCAATGACGTGAGACTCTATTGCACTCTTAATCTGACTGTACTCCTTGTCTATGCTGCTGCCCTCGCTCAGGGCGCGCAACAAATCCATCATAGAGCCGAGCGTTCCCGGCGTCTCACCAAACGGCTTTAAGATGATCCTCAAGTCCTCGTCCAAAAGATAAAACGTCGTTCGCGCGACTGGCTTGACGTCGCCGGATTCATAGATCAAGCCAGCCTCGATTGACAGAGTCGCTTGCGACATCGGTGTAGGAGCCGCCGCGGCCGTCGCGTTCGGTTGGGTTTGAGATGCACGCCGGCGCGTGCTCCGTTTCTGGCCGGTCGCTACCGTCGAACAAGCGAAAGCGAGTATGATGGCGACGGTAAAGCTCCTAATCTTCATGGCTGGCACGCTCCTGCGTAACGGATAAATGAGGATTGCCAGGAAGTCACTGAACTTCCGGGCCTCGATTTCTAACCAACCGATTATCTACGTAAATACGTACCTCGGCAAGCCGCTGGGTTTCGTTCCATCAGGAGGCTCATGCTGATGGGGCGCACAGCTCGCGAGAGGCCGCGCAAGCTTGCTGCTAAATTGCTTCAGATTAGACAGAAGCTCGGCATGACCCAGGAGCAGATGTTGGTCGCGTTGAAGCTGGATAAGAAGGTATTTGCGAGTGCAATTTCAGGATATGAGCTCGGAACGCGAGAGCCTTCCTTGCCCGTACTACTGAAATATGCGCGATTGGCAAGAATATCTACAGACGTCTTAATCGATGACAAGGTAAACCTGACGCTTTGACTTGGATCTCAATAGATTCTTTGCAGTTTTTGTATTTGGTCTTCTAAGGAAACAAGAAGCAGCATCTGCCTCTCATTTCTCAAGATATCTACAACCTGCTTGTCAGTATGCGCAACATGAAAGATGCTGATACCGTCCGTTAACAGATGTGTCTGTGCATTGAAACGAAATTTTTGGTCTTCCATGTTCTTCATCGCACGCCTGATCTGGCGAAAATTAAACTTGGCTTGTTTCAGATCGCTTATTATCAGGGCCTTTAGCACCGACTCCTCGGAATAGTAAACAGTCGGTCGCTTCTTACGCGACTTCGTGTACTTTCTCAGCTGTGGTATCAGCTTGATTTCGTCATAGTAGGCCAATTCGGCGCGCGTAAAGCCTGTTAATATTTCTAACTCATGGATTTTGCATGGGCCATCCCGCCGGAGAGCACGCCACGTTCGCCCCAGTTCCATAAGAACTGGAGTCTGCGGCTCTTCATTGTTGGCAGGTTGGGGTTTCACGTATTCAGAATTTTATAGATTTTTCTATATCGTTTGCTATGTAGAATTCTACTTGTTTTTTAACCTCTTTCGGAGTATACGTATTTCGTGAACTTCCGGCAACAGTTTTGTTTTCATGTCGGCTTGAGGTAGACTACTGTTGCATCAGTGGCACGCTATGCGAACTGCGCAACGGCAGCTGCCAAAAGGATCGGTCCAAACTTTGTGACTTTGACTGGAGAAAAGTGTTTTATTTTGATAAGGTCAGCGAGATTTTGTGATAATACTCGCAGTCCCAAGACATCTCGATTGAGCGTCGCTTGGCAAGTCGAGGTGTCTTTCCCGGCCAGTAGGAAGCTTCCCCGGTATTGACAGGAGGATGATCATGTCCAGTTCGGTCTTCTCACCAACGCAACCCGTCCTAAGTACACCCCTTCTCATCGCTCTTGTTACGCTAAAGGGCTATCAGGAATTTCAAAAGGGCGAGAAGCTGTATATCGAGGATCTGGCGGAGTACTTGGTTAAACTAAAGGCGGACGGCATAGACATCAGCCGTATAGCGCTTTCGAGAAGCCTTGACAAGTACTGGTCCGAGGACGTTGCTCAATTCGTCAGTGAAGGACTAGTATTTGGTTTTTTGACTCACAAGAGCCCGCTCGGCTTCGATAAGAGATGCGTAGTGGTATGCAAGAAGGCAATTGACAGTCACATCAAGAATAACCAAGCACTCCGACCAATTGTGGAACGAGCAGAGAGAATCTTGGAGCTCGAGCCCATCGAAACGCTCGCTGCGTAGAAGATCATTTTTCAGTTAGCAGTGCTTCAGCTGCTTGATAAACGCCTTCGATTTGCGCGTCAGCAAGATCGCACGATGCGAACACTTTTATGCTGTAACGGTCAACCGCTAAGTGCTTGAGAACTCCCTCCCAGAATCCCGTCATTCTATCCAGTTTCTTATAATCATATCCTGAATCAGTTCGGACTAAGATTTTAATATCATCAAATTTTGGTTCAACCATCCCTGGGGAAGGTACCGTAACCGCGATTTTCCAACTGTCTTCTGCGAGACCGGCATCGGCCGCTATTTTGGTTTCCCATTGTGCCGGCGTGATTAGATTTCGATCCATGTAATTAAGGCTATCCTCTTCCCAATTTCCAATACGCTTGGCTGGTTTGGGCGGCACATCTTCGTCTTCTCTAGAAATCTCCTTGCTGTCTTTCTTGCTCATCTCTTGCTTCTCAATATACGCAGCATACTTTCTGGGGCAAATTGAGAAGACTTCCTTAAATGGCACATTTCGGAGTAGTGCGTGAGCATAGTTGTTTGATACATCACCAGGATCGGAGAACTCAGTCAACATTCTAAGCAGTTCCTCGTCCGTAAGCAGCACCAAGTCCTTGACTTCGATCGTTGTATTCCTTCGAGAAAACTCGTCCACGGCCTTCGTTAACATTCTTTCGGCGACGAGCTTTCTTGGGTGCTCATAACAGTTCAAGTACATACTATCTCTGGCGTATAGCAAATGCGTTATGTATGAAATCGCCGAAGATTCGAATGCCAAAATAACTTGTTCTCGCGTTTCGTCTCCAACTGTGATTCTGCCTTGAAAGGGCACCATGTGCTCGATGAGAGCGTCTATGTTTACGGTGCCAATCGACAGGCCAGTCATGTGCGCATCGCGGACCAAGTAATCCATTCTGTCGACATCGAGTGGAGAGTCGATGAGATTACTAATCAATGTGTCGTAACCGTCGAGTTCGCTTCGACGCTTCGAGTCTAAAATCCTTAAAATATCGTCTATATCGATCCCACAGGATGAGATGGTCTCGCCGAGATATTCAGAAACATAGTCGACTGCATAAAATTTGTCCGGCGATGTTTCCCCTGTGATCGCAGTGATGTACTGGTCAAGTCCATGACCGAATGGCCCGTGGCCCAAATCGTGCAGTAATGCTGCTACTTTTGCTTTCACTATAAGCTTCTGTTTCTCTTGATCCGGAAGATCAATATCTATTGCCCCATCAGAGGTAAAAATTTTGCCCTTTTGCAGTATTCGACTTAGTGCCAGCTCTGCATTTCTGCAGGCACCTAGTGAATGAGACAGCCGACTGTGTGTCGCAGACGGAAAGATCAAGTAGCTGAAGGACAGCTGCCGAATATGGGCCAACCTTTGAACGATCGGATGATTAAAGATGGGCGCGATTTCTTCTTGAATCAATAGATGGCGATAGATTGGATCATCAATATGGATGGCCCTCGTTCTGGGAGCAGTGTAATTACTAGTCCAAATCGCTCGATTATTATCAAGGAGCCGTCTTAATTTTTCTGGTCTTGAGGCGTGTACTTGGCTCTCAAAAGGTCGCAAACGTTCAATTTCACGATCTTTCTGACGAACGCGGTCGTCCGCTTCCTTCAAACCGACTTCTTTGAGAAGATCCGAGATTTTTAGATTTGTACGAACCATGGACTTTCAGTCCTGCGCGAAGAAATGGGAGAAACTGAGAGCGGCCTCACGTGTAACCAAGTCCTCGTCTTGAACCGGGAGGTCTAGCTCTGGCTTCCTGTCATATAAGGCCCGAACTATTTCAAGAGCGATCAGTTTCTGTCTTTTCTTAAGTTGATCCACTCCGAACACCTTAATCAAGAACCGGTTGACTGGTCCGAGTATTCGGTAGGCCAGGAATGAGTAGAGAATCCATAGAATGATACCGACCAAAATGTATATCTTCCAAGGCATTTCCCAATCGGTTGCGTGAATTAAGACGGTCACTGTCGTCCCTGCAGCGACGGCGCTGATTCCGAAGGCAACAGGACGGAATGCCGACTGGGTCTTGCAATAGAGTTGCATGCTCGATGGGCTAAGGTGCGAGCCGTGAGCCCCTTATACCACAACTAGCTCTTATTGCAGCATATCTAGGGACTTCGCAACGCTTGCTAAACATCTAGCGACCGATTCTTCCACTTGGAAACCCTTAACCGGTGATCTTCTGAAATAGCCGGGCTGTTACGATGGCAGTACTAGCCAAAGGCCGCCTGTTTGGTTACGCCAACTGCGGTGTAAATTCTCTTGCATTTCAAAAAAGTCGTGTTAGACTCGCGATTGCCATTTACGCTAATGGTGGCGTAAACACTGGCGTGGTTCTCTTGGGACCAAGAAGGGAGGAGGAATGGACCTGTTTGGCGATGTCTTTAAGCGGGCAAAGCTCGCGAAGAAAGCGACATTGCGGGAGCTTGCGGAGTTCACCGGCAAATCCATCGGATACTTGTCGGATGTCCTGCAAAAGCGGAAGGGACCGCCGGACTTGGAAACAGTTACTAAAATCGAGAAATTCTTAGGCGTTAAAGATCACTCTTTGCTGCACGCCGCAGCAAGGGAAAGAGCAGCGAAGCCGTCGAATCTGGCTCGGCGCGTAAAGTCGCGGCCACTCCTTAGAGAGGCACTACTTCGCATGGAAGATATGTCCAATGAGGAGTTAGAAAAGATCGTCGACCAGCTTCCCGGTAATTACCTACTGTTCAAAGGAAAAGTCGAGGGGGAATAATGGCGCGCAAGGTGGTTATGGCCGCTCCGAAAAGCGGCGCCGATATCGAACTTCTCGTGGTCAACATCATTCAACGCTACCAGCCGGAAGCACTGATTAGGCCACAGGAGTTCGACGTTGAACGATTCTTTGAAAATGAGCTGGAAGCCTTAACCGGCGTGAAAGCTGATTATCAACATCTATCGTTACCCGTACATGGCTACACTGACTCCGATCAGATGGTTTCCGTTGTTTCTACCGACTTGGCGGAAAATCCTTCGCAACGTAACCGATTCAGAGCAACCGTTGCGCATGAGATCGGTCACGCTATTCAACACGTACCGGAGTTTCGTCGTCGGAAGCAAGTGTTGCGATTTACCCACGATTGTGAGGACGTCAGTCTTCGAATGTTTAGAGAAGATGAAGTCCCAGCATACAGAAATCCCGAATGGCAAGCTTGGAGGTTCGCTGGCGCACTCTTAATGCCTGAAAAGACATTTAGAATGTCGCTCGCGAGCGGCGTCAGTCTTTATCAGGTGGCGCGAACTTTCGGTGTCAGCGTTGATTTCGTGCGATCTCGAATGAAGCAGCTGAGGCTTTAGCAACTCAAAGCCTCCTTGATGTTCGCGACATCAAGGAGGCCAGCGTCTTTCTTAAGCTCCCTAATCTCAGGTAGAGGCCGGGAGCCGATTGACTGCTACGTGATGTGGGCTGTTAACCCGCCGACCATTATACGCGGCTAAGCCATTCAGTCAATCGGAAAGAGCTTCTCCAAAGGAAGGTGATTGACGTATGGCAAAAAAGCCACGACAAAACAATTACATCATCGTTTTTGTTAGGAGTTTTCGCCACTGGAAAACGGGCAAAATTGTCCGCAGACCAGACGGCGGAGCGTTTCCGCTTCACATTCGCGTGAAACGGTAGTTCCACATTTGGGAAGCCCACGGGTGAGGTCTACCCGTGGGCCCCTTAATCCAAAATCCAAAACAGGGGAAACTAGGAGAAAAAAGGCATGGGAAAGAACCAACATGTTGTCCCAGTCGATGGTGACTGGGGTGTCCGAGGAGAAGGCAATGAGCGGCTGACGAGCATTCACGACACTCAAGCTGAAGCAATTGACGCCGCGAGAGAGATTGCCATTAACCAGGAATCGGAAGTGGTGATTCACGATCGTCACGGCCGCATACGGGACAAGGATAGCTACGGGAACGATCCTTTTCCTCCCCGCGACCGGAGGCATTGATCCAAAGTAGGATGAAAGGAGCGAAATGAAATACGTTACAAAGCGGTTCCATTGTCCCAGCTGCAAGCAGTCATTTGAGCGTTTTGTCTTGGAGACTGCTGTGACGGCCGCATGTCCGAAGTGTCAGCCTTTTGTCGCTTTCTTAGAGTCAATAGGCATGACACCTAAGCAAGCGTTAGTTGTAGCACTGTGCGTCGTTGGAATCAGCTACTGGGCCGGAAAGAGCTGAGTAGCGAGCAGAATTGAATAGCAAAGAGTTGGCGTGCCTGGTGATCCCTGACGCGCCCTTTTTGTGTGCCGCCGCAGCTATGAACTGCGAATTACTTTATGGTCAGAACACTGCCTTGACCACAAAGTAAACTATCCTGACCACAAAGTCTGACCACAAATCCTGTTTAAAGGCAAAGCCAACGTAACAACGTAACAACGTAACGGCTTTGCCTAAAAAGTCGCGTTTCGAGCGAGGTTTTTGGGCAGATTCAGGACTCTTTGGGCAAAAGTTTCTGGCACTTCTAATTACGAACCCGCCCGATTCCGACTAAGGGCCTCTTAGTCTCCTTGTTTTCCGGAAACCTCACAATCCAGCGGAGACGAGACATCAGCAAAGGCTGCCTCACACGAGGCCAGTGCCGGATCGTCTGCTTCATTTTTTCGCCGGTAGATATCTACGGCAACGCCTTCCGATGTGCGATGAACGTAGACATTCAGCTTTTCAACTGAGATCCACGCGCTGCGCGCTTCGAGTCGGTAATCATTACTGTCTTCGTCTTCGCCCTCAAAAACCAGGCTACCCACCTTTTGTGCGATGGCTCGCATAATGCAAACGATCTTAACAGAGAGATCAAGTAATGATTTTTATCAACGAAGAGAAAAATACCCACGAGGCGCTCTGTAAAGATTCTGGCGCACAAGATTTGCTGCCTGATCCAGAGCATCTTTGAACTGGAAATTCAGCCGGAATTTTGGCAGGAAGTCCAGTCATAAATAGTGTCATCGAGCAGCTAATGTTTTATAGCCGCCCTGCTTGCCATCCGACGGCATTCGCCGCTAAAATCATCGTTGGTTGCCATAGCCGACAAGTCGCACATAGTCAAAATCCGATACTTTTTCGCGGCTGCGATTTGACAGAAGTTTATGCCGAAAACGCAGCTATTACCGATCTATTCGGACAACTCAAGCCGCCATCTTAATGGGCATCTGACTCTAGTCCCGAAGCGCAAGAAACGTGAGATGTTCACGTTGGAATTATGCGCAGGCGGCGGCGGTGCCGCACTAGGATTAGAGATGGCCGGATTCTCGCCCACAGCACTGATCGACCTTGATCCGCACTCCTGCGCTACGCTTCGGAGCAATCGGCCATATTGGAATGTGATTCAAGCTGACATGCGCCGCTTCGATGCGTCGTATTGGCAAGATGTCGATTTATTATCGGGCGGATTGCCGTGTCCCCCATTCTCGATCGCCGGGCAGCAGTTAGGCTCTGCCGATGATAGAAACATGTTTCCCGCAATGCTAAGGATCGTAAAGGAAGTGCGGCCGCGCGCAGTGCTGATTGAGAATGTGCGCGGCATTCTGACCGCACGATTTTCGCCGTTCCGCGCGGATATTGAAAGAGCTTTTGATATCTTGGGATTCGATACCTATTGGAAAGGATTCAACGCTCTCGACTTCGGCGTGCCCCAACATCGACACCGGGCATTTCTTGTCGCTCTGCGTCGTGGAGCTACAAATCCGCTTCACTGGCCTCACGGAACAGAACCCGCCGATATTCAGTCCGTTGGCGGAACTATCGGAGACCTCATGGCTGAGCGCGGTTGGCGCGGCGCTCG
>Ga0137387_10000864_pt1 | contig 14048 bp, 9 predicted proteins | sample SagtaG_3_FD_104909 | JGI IMG/M metagenome (GOLD analysis project Ga0137387, IMG submission 104909) | Vadose zone soil microbial communities from Angelo Coast Range Reserve, California, USA - Sage2_R_115_16 metaG | ecosystem: Environmental > Terrestrial > Soil > Vadose zone > Saprolite | place...
TATCTCGCCCCCTTCCGCCGCCCAAAGTATCGGGCTACGTCCCGGTCACTCACGACGGCATTCCAAAGGGACTGGTCGGGACGGATGGAGCTCGGCTTTACTTTAACGAGTTCGGTTCCAGGGGTGGGAGCATCGCGCAAGTGTCCGGCTCCGGTGGGGAAGTGGCCCACGTCCCAATGCCCGCACCGACCATGTTTTTGCTTGCAGTTTCTCCCGATGGGGCAACCTTGCTCGTAGCCGACGAAGTGGGCCAGACTGCATTCAACGGATCGCTTTGGGGAGTCCCGGTGCTCGGCGGATCACCTCGCAGGCTGGGAGAGGCCATTGGACAGGCCGCCGCCTGGTCCCCTGACGGCCAAAGGATTGTCTACGCCGATGGTCGCGATTTATTCCTGGCAAGGAGCGATGGCACCGAACCCCACAAGCTTATCGCCGCGCCCGATCAAACGTCTGATCCCGCTTGGTCGCTGGACGGTACTGTGATTCGATTCAGAGTCGGGGGCACGACCGTTCCCCAAGGCGAGCTTTGGCAGGTTTCGCTCAACGGGACGGACCCTCATCTTCTGTTGCCGGGTTGGCACGCTCCTCCCAACGAGTGTTGCGGCCGATGGACTTCGGACGGAAAATATTTCGTTTTTCAGTCAAGAGGCAATATCTGGGCCCGTGCGGAAGAGACCAGTTGGTTTGGAAAACCCAGCGGCCAACCTTTCCAGCTGACCTCGGGGCCGATGGCTTTCTCCTCGCCTCTGCCCAGCAAGGATGGCAAAAACCTGTTCGTGGTGGGGACACTAGCCCGCGGTGAGCTGGCTCGCTATGACGCGAAGTCTGCCCAGTTCGTTCCATTTCTTTCCGGGATTTCCGCAGATAGCGTCAGCTTCTCTAAGGATGGTCAGTGGGTGGCCTATGTCGGTTTTCCGGAGGGCACACTTTGGAGAAGCAAATCGGACGGCAGCCAGCGAATTCAACTCACTTACCCGCCCCTCACTGCCGTGCTGCCTGGCTGGTCGCCCGATGACCATCAGATCGTGTTCTATGGGTTTTTGCCGGGACAGAAGTCTAAGGTATATACGGTCTCAAGCGAAGGGGGAACGCCGCGCGAACTGATGCACGAAGACCCCCAGGAACAATACGATCCTACGTGGTCGCCGGACGGAACAAGGATTGTCTTCGGTGGCCCTCCGGCTGATCCCAACAGTACCGTCCGGATCCTTGATATCACCACCCATCAAATTTCGATGCTGCCAGAATCAAAGGGCTTTTTCTCACCTCGCTGGTCGCCCGACGGACGCTATCTCGTCGCCATGCCTTTCGCATCTCGCAGCCTTATGCTTTTCGATTTTGCCACCGAAAAGTGGGAGGAGATTGCGAAGATAACCCTGGGTTTCCCCAACTGGTCGAAAACCGGAGACTATGTTTACTTCCTGCATCAGGAGGACCAGCAGCCTTCGGTGATGCGGATACACATTCGCGACCGGAAGATTGAGCGGGTGGCCGATTTGAGAAACATACGGCGAACAGGCTTTTACGGGGTGTGGCTAGGCATGTCTTCCGACGATTCACCGCTTCTGCTTCGCGACACCGGTACCGAGGAAATCTACTCTCTCGACTGGCAAGCCCCGTAAGTCACACTCGCTGATCCGGCGACAATAATCCAGATTCCGCTAGATCAACCGATTGAAAAAATGCTTGGCGTCCGTTGAACCGAACCTGAGCACTGATGTCGAGTTAGTATTGGCAATCTTTGCCAATCGTGTTTACAGTGAACTCGAAATCTACATCCGTCGATCACGGATTTCTCCCTTGCGGGCACCCGTGAACGCCGCCACCGCAACGATCGTCGCGGCCGGTTCGGGAAGAATTGCCAGCATCCGAACTTCTTCCTCAAGCGTATAGGCATGCGTTTCACCCGCCGGGCGCGCTCTGGGAATCTCCACTTTCCGCGTAGGGTTGGGAGAATCGAGCACTCCTTGGCTCCGGGCATATTGAGACCCGGTTGTAAAATTTTCTTCCCTCAGTTTTGTTACGTGAGAGCAAATCATGGCTCCGACAATAGCAATTGGCAGGAACTCAACTTAGTTTTGGAGTGCAAAACGAATCTGCGAAAGGAGTGCTCTGCGAGTGAATGGCTTCTCGAGAACCCGGGTCCCCCGCTGAACCGCACCATGCTGCGCTACCAATTCCGAAGAATAGCCTGACATGAAGAGCACCTTGACGTCGGGCTCTATCGCCCGAACGCGTCCCGCCAGCTCACCGCCGCTGATCGTCGGCATAACCACGTCCGTCAGCAAAAGGTCGATCTTTCCCCTGTATCGTGCGACCAGATGCAACGCGGCATGCGCAGTTTCGGCTTCCAGCACTTTGAGGCCGGGCAAATCGAGCAGCCTAACAACCATGCTGCGAAGTACTTCGTCGTCTTCCACAACCAGGATTGTGCCGGTGAGAGAATCGAGTTCAGCTTCTTTTTCGGCCTCGGATTCGACGGTCGGTTCAGGGCTATCCGGGATTCTTGGAAAGTAAATCTTGAACGTTGTTCCCTTTCCCAACTCGCTGTACACCCAGATGTAGCCGTTGCTTTGTTTGACGATGCCATAGACTGTTGAAAGCCCCAACCCCGTACCACTTCCTGGGCCTTTCGTCGTGAAGAATGGCTCAAAAATATGGGGAATCGTCTGTTCACTCATACCGCAGCCGCTGTCGCTAACCGACATCATCGCGTACTTCCCTGGAATTACAGGAAGGTGGTTGGCCGCATAGTTCGAATCGAGGTCGACTTCCGCAGTTTCGATTGTCAACGTTCCGCCCAGAGGCATTGCGTCGCGCGCATTCACAACCAAGTTCATTACGACCTGCTCAATCTGAGCGAGGTCAGCTCGAATGGGGCCAAGAGAAGCAGCGGGTTTGAAGTCAAGTGCAATGTCTTCGCCCAGCATGGGAACAAGCATTTCATTTAGGTTTTGCACTACTTCATTTAGATCCAGAATTTGCGGATAAAGGAGTTGTTGCCGGCTGAAAGCCAAAAGCTGTCTTATGAGCGCCGCCGCGCGATCGGCTGCTTTCTTGATCTGTGCAATGTTCCGGCTCAACTTGTGCTCGCCGCCGAGACGTTCCTGGGAGATCTCGCTGTAGCCGATGATCACGCCCAACACATTATTGAAATCATGAGCCAAGCCACCGGCCAGGCGACCGACTGCTTCCATCCTTTGAGCACGCAAGAACTGGTTCTCCATGCGCTTTGCGGCCGTCACGTCGCGTTTGACGGCGAGAAGGCACTGGGTCCCGTCCATTTCGATCCGCTCGCCATAGATATCAACGTCCCGAATTTCTCCATTGCTTGCCCGTAGGCGCGCGTGGACAGGCTCTTTGTGTCGTTCGTTTTGGTTCAATTGCTCGAGCAAATCCGCCGGGCTCTTCGGCTCAACCCAAAGATTCATTGCCCAGCTTGTCTGCCCGACCACGTCGCTTCGCGTAACGCCAAACATTTCGAGAAACGCGCCGTTGACGTCGATGTACCGGCCTTCGTCCCAGGTGCTGATGCTGATAGCCAGGGGGCTTGACTGGAAAGCTCGAACAAAGCGCTCATGGGACTTTCCTACCTCTTCTTCTGCAGTCACGGCCTCCGTGATGTCTCGGAAATTGATCAGAACAGCCTGGATCGCGGCGACTTCCAGAAGATTCTTGAGCACGGCTTCTACCCACAACCATGAACCGTTCTCGTGACGCAATCTCGTGCGCACCTTGACTTGTACACGTGGACGAGCAAGTGATTCGTTGAATGCGCGCTTGATCGCGTCGAGGTCTTCTTGGTGGACGAATTCGAAGATACTGCACCCCCGGGCTTCGTAGGGACTACAGTTCAGGATCTGCTCGGCGGAGAGGCGACAGTAAAGCGTCCTTCCTTCCGCGTTGACGAGAGCCAACGCGTCAGCACTGTTGTCTAGCAGCGCGCGGAGACGCGTCTCCGCCGCACGGCTGGTTTGCGCTTCTTCGCTACGACTGAGCAAATCGATGTCTCTTCCCGGAATAAACGCGCTGGCCACCTCACCGTCGCGCTGGTAAGTGATCCCCGCAAAAACCGCGCTCATGACTTCTTCATTCTTGCTCTCGCTTTTGGTGCACAAATCCTGCGGCATTTCACATTCAGCAGCGGTCCGCGGAATCACCTCCAGCGTGTCTGGGCGCTTGGCTGCGATACCCATTGAACGGTTAACCCCCCATTCGAAGAGGGACTCGGCAAACACCTCGGGGACGATCGCGGCGTATCGGGGTCTGTTCCACGCATATACCTGAGGTCTGCTGTTTTGGCGACTAACAAGCTCGCCACACTGATGAGTGTGGCCGGGCAAGCGGCCGCACGTGCTACTGGCAAGCACACTCTTTGCATGAACGTGCGAAAATACGCCGCTCATAAGGAATAGCGCGAACCAGAAAGCAAGCCATGGATATGCTTTTAGCGTGGGAATACTTCGCACCCACTTACGCTCGGGAAGCCCAGACTTTAGGGAAGGAACTTTGCGTTGCGACACGGTGAGGACTTGACTGTCTCTCATGTCTACGGACTTACCTCTTCGTTTCACACTCGACTTTGCATATGTGAGACGTCGCGTGCGGCCTCACGCCCATGGACATTGGCATGAGCCGAAGGGGCGCGCTCGACTGAGCACTTCCGTGGAGCCTTTTCTAAGGCTTTCCGCCTGATGGCACTACCCTGATTCAGGAGCGCAGTTGCATTCATAACCTTTAACTCTTCGGGCCCTGATTTCAATGCGCAATGATTCGTGTTTTGCGTTGCGGATACTACCTATAATAGGAATTGCGTGACGGATTGTGTTTAGGACTCGTTCCTCGCGTATGTTGCGACAATGTCGATGCGTGTGGATGGACATGACAGGGCTTATCCCTAGCAGTCTCCGCTCTGCCGAGGCATCGCTGGGGGCCCGCAGACATCGGGTGTTTGGGCAATCCGGATTTTGTAAATACAACGTCAAGTCGTGGCCTAGATGTACGCGCTGTCTCCACGACCGCTAGCACGTAGAACTACGTATTGCTGAGGTTCCTGTTTCTCGCCACAATGTCGGCGAGTTGATTCGGTTGTCAGCCTCACAGAATCGAGCCTATGGTTGTCCGCCTTAGGAGATTCTGCGCGTGAAGTTGCGAACCGGCTGGTCTGCAAGAAATTTCTGTCGCCCCACGAAGATAAGCATGAGTTTTCTTGTCCAGCATCGGGCTTCTACAGCGCACTGGCAACGGCCCGCAGCCGCATCGATACGTGGCAGGATGCACAGTCTGGGAAACACGGCGCCAGCACACCTGGTTGAATGTTATGGGACCGGCTAATGCAGCACGGACGCACTGCGGTGCTAGCAAAATTGGCTCTGGAGAATGTGAAATCATCCGAGACAGACGGACAAGATTCATGACCTTCTGGACCCGCAGCAGGAGACTCGTAGGGAAGTTCACCCTTTCCGCGGGCAACAAGGGATGAAGAGCGCCTCGATCTTGATAGCAGACGACCACGCCGTGGTTCGTCATGGACTGCGGGCCCTTCTTGAAACTCAACCTGGTTGGAAAGTTGTTGGCGCGGCAAAAACGGGCCGCGAAGCGCTTGAGAGAGCCGTCGAGCTGCACCCGGACGTTGCCATTCTCGACATAGGAATGCCCGTGCTGAATGGATTAGACGCAGCGACACTGATCTTGAAGGCTTTGCCAAATACACGCGTCCTGTTCCTAACAATGCATACGGCGGAAGAGCTGATCGAGAAAACGATCAAGGCGGGAGCCCGCGGCTACATCCTAAAATCCGACGCGGAACGCGATTTGATCGCGGCGGTCGATGCCATCATGCACGACAAGACCTTCTTCACACCTGCCGCGTCGGAAGTGATCATGGACATCTTCAGGAATCCCCATCGAAGAAAGCAAAGGCCCTCACGCGCTGGACGGCTCAGCGTGCGCGAGCGGCAAGTCGTACAACTCCTTGCGGAAGGAAAGAGCAACAAGGAAGTGGCCTCAGAACTCAATGTTGCAACCCGCACCATAGAGGGCCATCGCGCCAAAATCATGGGCAAACTCCGTTTGCGTTCCTTCAGCGAACTCGTTCGATACGCAGTGCGAAACAAGATTGTTGAGCCCTGAGGCACTCGGACGCCTACCCAGGTGTTCACTTGATCAGGGAAGTTGTTCAGGAATTCGTGCGCTCAATATTGTGCCGGTCTGACTGCTCACGACGTCTAATGTTCCGCCGATCTGCATGATGCGCTCGCGCATTCCAGGAATACCCACACTGCCCAAGCGCCCAGTAAACGGATTGATCTCTTTCAGGATTTTGCGTGGAATCCCGCGACCTTGATCGGCAACCGTAACATTCACAGAGCCTCCTTCGCTCCACAAATGCACAGCCGCTGTCTTGCTTCCGGAATGGCGGTAAATATTAGCGAAAGCCTCCTGAACGAATCGGAACACTGCAATTTCCTGAGAGGGATCGAGTCGGTCGTCCTCCAAATAGCCTTCGATATCGATCGTCGCGCGAATTCCGCTGCGATTCCGGAATTGCGTGACAAAGACACGAAGCGCAGCCCATAATCCAAACTCATCCAACATCGGCGGATGAAGAAGATAGGAAAATGTTCGAATCTCGCGGGACACCTTCTGTGCCAGATTGAGGCATTTGGCAATCAGCTTCGTTGCTTTGGGTGATAGATTTGTCTGCGACTTCTTCAGCGCTCCCAAGTGTAGGGCTAACGCGGTGATTTCCTGTGACGTCGAATCATGGACTTCCCTGGCGATGCGCCGTTGCTCTTCTTCCTGAACGCGCAGCATGAGTGTCGACAATTGCCGCAACGATTCCTGAGCAGCTTCCTGTTCCGTGATGTCCTCGATCATGGACACACAATATTGCAGCGGCCCATCCTTGTCGCGCATGGCGGACGTCGTCAGCCACGTCCAACAGATCTGGCCGTCTTTGCGGATATACCGATTCTTGATGCGAAAACCTTCGCGCTTGCCCTCTACGAGATCCTGAAAAAGAGAGGAACTCGAGGCGACATCATCCGGATGCGTGATGCCGACGAAGGTCATCTTCTTCATTTCTGCGTCGGTATATTGCAGAAGATTCAGCATAGCTGGATTTGCGCGGATCAACTGGCCAGAGACGTCCAAAAGAGTCATGCCGATTGCAGCCTTGTCAAATATCATGCGGAACTCTGCCTCGCTGTGTTTCAGCGCCTGCTCTGCCTCTTTTTGGTTGGTGATATTTGTGAGAGTATTAACGATTTGCCAAACACTACCATCGGATTTGAGAACAGGAGCCGCATCGGACAAAACCCAAATCCAGTCCGCGAACGCGCGGCGATAAATACGCAACACGATCCCCCGACTCGCGTTTTCCTTTAGCAACTCTTGTGAAACAGGGCACTGCTTTGGCGGACATTCTCTGCCGTCCTCGTAAAAAGCTGTGCTGATCAAAACCTCGTACGGTCTTCCCAGGACTTGTTGTTCTGTCACGCCAAACATACTGAGAGCAGTAGAATTGCAGAACTGAATACTTCCGTCTGTCCCAAATACCGTAATGCCAACCTGGGCCGTTTCGACAACCGTCCGGAAACGCGCTTCACTCGCTCGCAAGTCTTCATACAATTTTTGCAGCTTTCTGCCGGTGTCATTAAACACTTCAGAAAGCTCCGCCAGTTCATCATGGCCGGTCAGTTTCACTTTGTGCAGAAACTCGCCGCGCGCGAGTACCCTCGCGCTTTGTCCTAGCCGTTCCAGGGGCTCCGTTATGCTTCGCGTCACCTGAAGTCCCAACACGCCTGCTGTCAATAGCGTCACCAAGGCGGTGACGGCCAGTATGAACAGGACCCGTCGTTCCACTTGCCGAACGCTGTCCAGTGCTCGCGATCTCTCAGCTGCCACTTCGGAATCCACTTTGTCGATGAGCGAGGTTGTAAGCGCACTCAGTGCCGTGAGCTGGTCGTCTGACCGCATCCGCACAGCCATCCAATCGCCCGAGTTCGCAAGATTGGTAAGAATGTTGACCTGCGAGGGTACGGCACTTCCTACAGCCTGTAGGGTTGCTGACAAGTTTGGGTCGCGCGCCAGACCAGGTGATACGTTACTTAAAACCTGCTTGGCTCGTTCAACGTCCGCCAGAAGAGTGTTGCCTAATTGTGCAGCCTCCACTGCAAATCGACGAGCGTCTCCGGCAGTAACAAGCGAATCCAGCTTTTCGCGGAAGCTGAGCAGATTGGTGTGGACTCGGAGTACGGCGATGAGCTTATCGTCTGCGAGAACAAGATGCTGGGCTTGTTGCCGGACTGAACGCAGTTGCCAAAAGGCAACGATACTCGCCACAAGCATGAGCAGTACAACGGCGATAAAACTCGCAGCCAGACGCGCACCGATCTTAAGCCTGTTTTGAAGATACCGGCTGGCGCGTCTCCCATTGGAGCTACCCGCCGGTTCGGCCTGGGTGCTCGTCTTCATTGACCCTTAATGGACCTTCAGCGCGGTTTGTACTGAGTCTTGCTTTTTGAATCCAGTAAGTCGAACTAGTTCTTCTTCTAATTCTTTTGCCGCGTCTACTGCATTCTTTTCTTTGGTTAAGACGGCATGTACTGCTCGAAAATAGGATGTGGACACTTCCGGATACTTCCTGCCGGCAATCTTTGCTGGACGGACCACGCTACCATTCTGAAAGGATCGCTTTAAACGCCCTAGATATGGATTCGCTTCCACAATTTCTGGCACGTCGTAGAGTTCTGGCAACGTCGGTGGCTCGGAGAACACCACGGCCCACTTCATTTCAATGTCACGCCGGCACAAAAACCGGACTAACTCAATTGCCTCCCGAACGTGCTCGGAAAATCGGGAAACGCCTAAGCCGGAGCCTCCCAAAGTTCCGGCTCGTCCCTTTTTGTCTCTCGGAAGCAGAGTGACGTCGAATCTGCCTTTGATCACGGAACCCGATGCCTGACTCCTTCGAAAAGCTGGCGTCCAGTTACGCATGAAGGCTGCCTCGCCCGACAGCCACAGATTGTTCGCATCTGATTCTCGATAGGATGTGACTCCAGGAGGAGAAATCGTGCCTACCCAGTGTGCAGCCCTTTCCCACGAGCGAATCGTCCGAGGATTGTTGACACTAATCCTGCCGTCTTCTTCAAGGATCGAACCACCTTCTTCCGCAGCCTGCCACTCGAGTGCATTGCACGTAAGCCCTTCCGCCGCGTCTCCTTCCCATACAAATCCCCAAAAATTGTTCTTTCCTGCGGCGCGCTCGCCTGCTTGAATTCTTGTCGCCATGTTTTCGAGCTCCGCCCAGGACTGCGGGGGCGTCCGGTAGCCATATTTTCGGAGCAAATCTGTGCGGTAAAACAGTACCCCCATGTTTGCATGATACGGCATGGCGACAAGTCTGCCATTCACGGTGTAGCTGGCCACGAGCATCGGAAAATGCGCTGCGGCGTCTTGCTCCAAAAAGGGATTTAGATCGATGAGATAGTCGTTCAACGTTACCGGCCAGATTACGTCTACGCCATAAACGTCCGGAGTTTTGCCGCCCTCGGAAAGCAATTTCTGCCAGAAGGCAAGCTGATCGAGGGATGTCTCCGGTGCAGGCAGAACTTTTACTTGAATCCCCGTTTCTCGCGTGAATTGCTGTAGCACTTCCTCTCGTTTGTCCAAGAATTCTCGTGTCATCCAGCCTTGATCAAGCAAGGTGAGAGTGACGTGCTCTGCCGTCTGCTTTTTGCATCCTGTCGACCCCACGAAAAAAATGAGGATGCCAATCCAGAGCAGGATACTGCAGGGTAAAAAATCTAGACGTTTTGCAGACACACGGCGGGCCCCTGAATTCCACACCAGCGGGCTACATCGCTCCGCATGCAAGGAATTTGTCGCTGGCAAGCGCATCCCCCCGACAGCTCCTACGTGTGCTTGCACCTGGCGTGAGCCTGCCCGTAGCCGGCAGGCAAAAATCATTTCAAGCCAGTGCACAGACATTGACGGTTCATTTGTACACCGACGGGAAAAGTGCAGTTTGACCGTGAATACGCCTCAATGCGGTTTCGTTGAACATAGCAGGAAAAAACGTGGCTGAAAAGCAGTCACTCGCCCAATCTGTGAGAGCGGCCACCCGGGAGGAGAGTCCGTGGAACGGTCAGCCAAGAAACGCAGATGGTTAGACTTTAAACAGAAAATAACACAGGCGGAAAGGAACTCCAATCCGTGCTCCCGAAGATGGATCAGGTTGTTCCAGATGCCGACTGATGTGTGCCGTGATATCTCTCGCGACCAGAAGAACGAGGCTGTTGCGTGCAATCGTGCGCGGGACCCCTGATATGAGCGGCCATAGCACCAGCGAACGGAAGCAACGGAATCGTGGGATCTGCCACAGCAGTTGGTTCGACATGTGTTTGGAAGAACAGGTCTCAAGCATTGATACGATCCGCCCAAGGGCACGAATTCCTGTCAAGGCTGCCAAAGGGGGCGCTTCCGAGATAAACATCGTTCAGCGTGCATTGAATACTGGCAACGGCTTGCGCTTCTTGGGCAAGATGGATGCAGGTTCGAAGGGAGCACAACTGCCCAGGAGTTGGCTTTGTTTTGGGCGAGCGTCTCGATTTCCTTTCCTATCAGAAACCATCGTACGGTGTCAGGCCGCGGTCCCTCGCCTACGCTGTACGTAAGACGCATGAGGACCTCGCGCCTTAGCTCTAAACTGTATCGCACGACGGTGATCACTTCTTCTCGCATCGATTTCTCCCCAATACCTTTCCCTGCGCGCCCTTCGCCGCGGCCTGCGGCCTGTTCATTTCCAACGCTCTCTCAAAGCAGTCTTCTCTTACAAGCAGCAGAAATACTCATCAACGGATGTGGAAAATACCTGCTGTGGAACATCTGTCCAAATCCTTTGTGGCCACCGGCGGACTGTTTTTGGATGCGGAGTGCGATCTCCTAGCATCAAGCCGCCCTGTTCGCCAATATGTTCCGAACCGCGCGGTCCGTCGGATGCCATTCCGGTCAGCACCAGCCCCAAGGACGTTGGCGCCATACACCAGAGAAATGAAATCTCCTTAAATTTCGAGAAGTGTTAGTACTGTCTTGGAAGCGCCCCCGCCTGAGGCACTCGTCCAAGATGCACTTCTCCCGTTGTGGCACAGTGCTCCTCGTTCTCGACAGCATCGAAATTTCCGGAGGGTGTCGAAGCTATTTGCGATTCTGGACAGATTGCGGATGGTAAGTTCAGAAGTACTTTTGGACGGGCGATTTCTCGAGATTCGTTCAAAAGTCGGCGACGAGACCGATTGCGGCTGAGAATCGGTTGGCGCAGGCATAAAGCGAAGCGACCAGAACACCCTCCGTTATTTCAGCATCGTTCCATCCAGCTTCGCGCACGCGGTCGAAATCCTGCCGTTCGATGTCCGCTGGTTGGCGAGAAACCTTCGCAAGGAATTGGAAGAGTGTCATTATTTTCGGCTCGAGAGGCGCACTCTCGAAATTCAGGGCTAGCTTTCGGGCAAAGGATTTCTCGAAACCGAGCCGCCCGAGAATTTCCAAGTGCGCGGCCAGACAATAGTTAGACAGATTGATTCCGCTGACGACCAGCGCAATTTGCTCCTTGATGGCGCGCGGCAACGCACGTTCTTCGAACATGAGGTGCGTGAACATGTTCACTTGATCCTGAAGCAGTTGAGGATGGCCGCCAAGCGCCTGGAAGTAATTAGGGACAAAACCCCAATTTTCCTGCAAGAAGTTGTAGACATTTCTTACTTCTGGAGATGCCTGTTCCGCTGAAACCGAGGATACCCAAGACATGCATAACCTCCCCGTCAAAGGCCTACATGGAACTCAGGGCGTGGAAGATGCGGGCCACTGAGTAAGTTGTCGCATAGTAGCAGATTTAGATAAACCCGTGGTGAACGCTGGAAACGCGGGAAAGGCTCAGGACGGGTCGTGATTGATCTTGCGACGCAACTGGGTGTGAAGGCGGTCCCTCACATCTGTGGGCAGCGAAACGGGCCGGGAGTCGCACAGAATCTCGATCGATTTCCGGGTCTGATCGACGATCATCGTGCAGTCTTCGCAGTGCTCAAGGTGACGCTCGAGTTCCTGTTTCACGACGGGATCCAGATCCCCATCGATATAGTTAGAAATCTCGCGAATGACGCCTTTGCAGTTCAATTCAGCGCACCTTGGCGAAAATGTCGGCTCAGTTTTTCTCTGAGCTTGAGTCGGGCCCGAAGTAATCGTGATTTCACGGCCGAGAGAGAGATGCCCAGCGCGTCGGCAGTTTCCTGTGTAGACAGTTCCTCAACGTCGCGCAACACGAGCACGATCCTGTACTCATCCTCCAACTGGTCTACAAACGAGGAAACGATCTTGTCGATTTCCGACTTGGCGTAGAGCTGCTCAGGGTTCGGACGCCATTCGTCTAGCTCGCGCGGCATCAGGTCGGAGTCACCTTCGATGGGTTGATCCAGCGAAAAATGATTCGGCCTGCGTTTGCGAAGGCGCATCAGCGCTTCGTTCGCGGCGATGCGTACGAGCCAGGTGTAGAAGCGCGATTCGCCATGAAAGTCTTTGAGATGAGCATAGGCCTTCAAAAAAGCATCCTGCATCGCGTCTTCGGCGTCCTCGCGATTTCTTGTGATATTGCTGGTGAGACGGAAGATCTTGTCTTCGTAGCGGCCGACGAGTTCTTCAAACGCAGATGCATTTCCAGAGCGAGCCGAAGCAACTAGTAAAGGCTCGTCGTCACGGACGACGCTCGACGGCAACGGGTGTGGTTTTGGCGTGGTCACTGGGAACAACGGCCTCCGGACCATGACACGAAATCCAGTTTCGCGGGCAAATATAGCACTAAACATCCCGTCAGAACCCTCAATGGCCCTTTTGGATGCCGAACGGCGGCCCCCGGATTCAGAAAAGTGATCGAAGTGAGGCGGTACAGCTCGACGATGTTTGCGCGCCGTTTCATACCTTTATGGTGTTTTCGGAAAGCGGTGACCATGTCGTCTCCGCAACCATCCTTGCACAAGCCTAACCAAAGCTTGCTCGCCACGAGCACAAGACTTCCGCGACGGTCCAGGCCTGAGCAATACAACCTCGCGGATTGAAGGGTGCGTCTCCGTCGAAGATCTCACTGAGCGTCCCAAGACCAGCCAAACCCTTGGGTTCAACGGCGCCACTCGTCCAGCGATTTGTAGCGAGAGGATAATCTGCGTCGTCATAGCTTGCGACTTCATCGAGCTTGGCAACCATCTGAGTTCGTCCCATAGGCGGATTGAGCGCCGCGAACAAGAGTCCATGATAGCGGCGAGTCAGATTGCCACTGATCGTTCCGGACGCGAAGCCGCCGATTCCGTTCGTGACCAGCCATTCGCGCTGTTCCGCCTGTTCGAGGGAACCGCACGTTTCGCGGCCGAAACTCACCGTGTCAGCTCGCGGCAAACCTGCTGGCGACGATTCGTCGAATGTAGCTTTGCGTTTCCGGGTTGATGTTATTGCGCGATCGGTTTGTCTTTGCACTTGTGTTGCCATCGTGTTTGTCCTCTCGCTGAGAGTCTTCTTATTGCAGCTGATCCGCTCCGGGGACCTTCACGGAGAGTCGATAAATTCCAGTTTGTGCTGCGAGATAAAGAGTCTTGTGATCTTCTCCACCCCACGCCAGATTGTGGGGATGTTCCGGTCCGATAATCGTTCCGAGATGCTTTCCTTCGGGTGAAATGATCCAAAGTCCGCCCGGGCCCGAGGCATAAACGTTGCCTTGGCGATCGACTTTCAGCCCGTCCCAGGCGTCTTCACCTGGTTCATTGGTTGCGTCGAGGAACACAGTCTTGTTTGTGAGCGATCCATTCGGCTGGACGTCGTAACGCAGGATCACTTTGTTCTTGTCGTCCCAGTCGTCCACGTATAGATATTTTTCGTCCGGGGAGAACGCCAACCCGTTTGGACCAGTTAGATCAGTGCTGACAAGTTTCAATTCACCATTGATCAGGCAATAGACTCCGCTGAAAGAAAGTTCCTTACGAGGATCGTCGAAGAACTTCGGCAAA
>Ga0137387_10000865_pt1 | contig 14040 bp, 8 predicted proteins | sample SagtaG_3_FD_104909 | JGI IMG/M metagenome (GOLD analysis project Ga0137387, IMG submission 104909) | Vadose zone soil microbial communities from Angelo Coast Range Reserve, California, USA - Sage2_R_115_16 metaG | ecosystem: Environmental > Terrestrial > Soil > Vadose zone > Saprolite | place...
ACCAACTTGTTTTGTGTACCCATTCACTACCGCAACCATTACTGGCACTGTGAGACTTGATGATGTCCCATAGTAGGGGATCACGTAGATCAATCCGCCATTGATCGCGTATAGCAACATGTTTCCGCTGGTCCAGTCAGGGTGCAGCGTTAGTCGTGACTTGACAGTCGGGTCGGTGGTTACTGCCGACGCGGCCGAGTTAGGGCCTATGACGGTTGTTCCTTCAGGGAATCTGATCAGGTATACCGTACCCGTCTGGTTTCCAGCTGGAGCAATGTAGAGACCGGCCAAGTTCTGGGACGGGCTCTGGTAGATTTCCACCAGCCTAACAGCAGCCCAAGTCAGGTTTCCGTTGATGGGAGTGATGATGAACCGGGTGTCCTCGGTTGACTGGAGGAACACGTTCCTCTGCCACTGTAATGGGTCTGTCTGGAAATAGAAGTTGTAAACGTCTTGTTGAGTGTTGAAGTATGATTCGGGATATCTCAGCTGAGGAATGAGCCAGGACGGCATTGGCTGATTCCATTGAGGATACATTGAGCGGTAGAAGGATGTGACATAGTCCGTCTTGCCATTATTGTAGAGGTATCCGGTGATCGCTCCTGTTTTCACGTCGGTCAGGGCTGCGCCGAATAGTCTCAGAATGGACGTTTGAGTGTGTTCGGGGTAGTCGGCGAAGTCGCCTGGACTCTTCCAGTCGACCCAGATCCAGTGCAGCAGGTAGATGTTTCCCTGGTTGTCTACCACCGGGTACGGGTCCGGGTCCATTTGCATGTTTGGCAGGAGAATGTTGGAGAGTCGGTCGTTCACATCTCTGTATTCTAGGGCTTTGATGTTTCCGTAGTTGCCGTTGGCAAAGTCGAATCTTCCCTGCCAGAAGAACTTCCAGTACAACCAGAAGCCCTTGTAGGTATAATCGGGCGCGCCGTTGTAGCTAGGTGGACCGTTGTAACTAGTCAGGTGGGTCTCGTTGAACCCTGGAATATTGAGGTAGACCTCATCGACCGATGACCATAATCCCCCTTCTCCATAGTAGACTTGGGGTGTCTGGGTCAGCTTCCATATCGTGCTCATGTCAACGGTCTCAGTAGTCGCCGCGTTCACCGCTAGGATTTTTTCCGAGTGAGTCAGAAGTAGATGTTGAGTTCGCCAGACATCAACATCGTTGGCATAGTTGGCCTGTACTAGTTGGAGTATGGAGACCCAGTATTCTGTGCCGTCGATGTAGATGATATCGACTGGCGCGTTGTCGATCGACATCCAGTTCACCCCGACCAAGGGTCTCATGTTGAGGCGGGCTGATGAGTTCGTGAATATTCGAATATGATTCAACACATTCGTCTGGTTAGTGTAACTCGTGATCGTCGGCAGGCCGGCGCTCGTGACAGAGTCAACTCCGTAAGACCATCGGGTGTACTGGATTGTCGGGACGTAGGCTGGGTTCCACTGGTAGTTGATGTACTGTGCGGATTGCGCGCGGAGGAATGTTGCGAATGAGGGAGGAGCGATCGCTGCGGCCAGTACAATCATGAGAACGATTATTCCCTTGATCCATGTCATCTTGAAGTGGAGTATTCTCTGTCTTCTAGTTATTCCGGCGAGAAAGGCGAAACCTACTAGGAAGATCAGCAGGGTCCAGAGGATGAAAGCTGTTCCAACGTCATAGACCCAGGCGCCGCTACTGAGGAGCGCATAGACGAAGGGTAGGAGTATGATTGCGAAGAGGCTGCTGAGGGCATTGCGGGACATTCCCAGTGCCTTCTTTGTGACGCCGACTAGGAAGTTGGGGATGATCGAGATAGCGAGCTTGATTCCAAGAACGATGAAGGCTAGGCCTAGTAGTGAGAGGATGAGTCTGAAGACCTCGAAAGTGAAGACGTTGTCTATTCCGAAGTTCGGAGTGACCTGGTAGGTTCCTGCGAGTCTCATGGCGATGATTCCGAAGTAATTTCCTATCTGAGCTATCCAGGAACTGTTCGTCTGTGCCATGTAGTTCTGGATAGTCAGGAATCTCAACGCAATATCGTTGGATAGGATGGCGGCGATGCCGAGGGCTAGTAGGAATTTGATAGCTGTCCAAGCTAGAAAGAGGGGGGACTTGACCGAGAAACGGTCGTTCCATTCTATCTTGCCATTCTTAGAGAGCACCGCATGATCCAGATTCTCTCCAATGTCCCACTCCACCGGCTGTCTGGGCTTAGAATAGTCAAGGTATCTCCTGCGTGGAAAGACGTCTCCAAGATTGGCCTTCCGGAATAATCGTATGAGTCCGAGAAGTTTGCTGTGCATGTAGAGGTGCTTCTTTCCATCTTCCCCAGCGCCGAAGGAGATGCGTGGGTCGCTGAGCATGAAGAGAGCTGTGAGACCGAGAGCCGTCCAGATAACCGCACCACCAAGGTATTGGAGGTTGAGATAGTCGATTCCGGCCTTCCCGAGATAGGTCGAGTATTTCACGTCGAGACTGAGTCCGTTGTTCATGCCGCTGGTGAAGGCTCCGAAGATTGCCAGTCCTAGTAAGATGTAGTAGACGATCCAGGGCTTTCTCGTCCCGTTTGACCGGTGAACGGTCATGCTGGCGAAGGACCCTACGACTACGAGGATCAATAGAAGGGCAGCTGCGATCAGGAACTGTGATACGAAGACCCAGAGTCCGAGCCCAGTCTTGAAAACCGACAACTGTCTTAGAAGTGCTAGTTCTAAGAGGAAGTCGGCGAGTATTGCGAGAATACCTGCAACGAGCCCGATTCTGAAGTAGCGGTTAGCCCCGCTTACGACAACGGTCAACCGGTCTTCCTCGTCCGCTATCTCAAGAGGATTGTAAGATAAACCTAGGTCGGAACATCTGGATTTGAGCTACGATTGTTATTGGCGCTGATTATCGGTTGAATGTTTCACGATCAATCTCCCCTCATTCTTCTGGTCCTCAAAGAAGAACTGCGTCAAATCCTCAAACAGATGCGTGGGTCTAGCGCTGTTAGGATTCAGAGCGTTCATAGTAGTCGCGTCGTTAGCCGCATGAACTAAGTCAAGGTCCGGCTCTATGTTCCACGAGCAATAGTATCACTCTGCAAATATCGTCCCAGCGCTTCTGGCTGCCAATAGTCGTGGAACGTGTTTCTGCGGAACAAGGGAGTGTGAGGACCACCAATGTCCGTGACGGCAGACCTTGGGCTGGTAGTGCTGTTTGTCCTAGCTTTTGGCAATGGAGCGAATGATGTTGGAAAGAGCATTGTGGCTCTGATGACAGATCCGGAGACGTCAACGTTTCGGCCGCGGTACTCGCCGCTTGTCTGGGGAGGCCTATTCACCGGGCTCGGCAGCCTCTCAGCCATAATCATCTCAGTCAGACTCTTCTCCGCGTTCACGCCCCAGAGTTTCCTCCAGACAGCTCCTGGGTCTTCTTTCATACTAGCAGCGCTCGTAGGTGCTGCCGCTTGGATCCTGCTCGCAACTCTACTCAGAATTCAAGTCTCGACAACGCACGCAATAGTCGGCGCTATAATTGTACAGGCCGTCTACTTGTTCGGAAGCTCTGGTTTACAATGGTCCTTCCTCATCTGGAGGATCCTCCTTCCTCTAGCCGCGGGTCCGTTTGCCGCCCTGCTAGGAGTCTACATTCTTAGCCGTTTGTCTCGGAAGCGAGGAGTCGAGACTGATGAAGCCTCGTCAAGACGCGTTGGGATTGCGGATTGGAGCTCCTCCGCGGGCGTCGCATTCGCGAGGGGCGTTAACGACGCTCCCAAAATGGCCGCACTGGGAACATTCCTCTTGCTAGGCACGCCACAGGACACTGTCTGGTTACCCTACGTGGTCGTTGGCATCGCTGTCGTCGCTGGTTCCTTAGTTTGGGGCGACCGAGTGGCCAAAACTTTGATTGGTCATACCCCGCAGCACCGCGGGCACCGGCTGAAGGCCCATGCTGCGACGGCATTCCTAGTATCTGCGGGAGCATATTTCGGTGACGCCTTCTCAACGACTCACGTGTCCGACGGTGCAGCAGCAGGTCATCATGGTAAGAAGGGTAGGCAGTTCCTAGGATCGGCTCTACGTGGCATGGCGACGGCCTGGGTCGTGACCCTCCCCATGGCAGGATTGTTCGCCATTGCCGCGTCTATTCTCGGCGCAGGAATTTGGGGCTAATGATAGCCAACCCCGTCGAAGATGAGTAACACACAGGGACAGTGAAACAAGAACGAATGCGCTAGATCCTATTCTAAGACTTTTCATTATGTTTTTCCCAGTCGGATTCGTCGAGCTATCTGTGGATTTATGCGACACGTACACAATTGAAAATATATCATGATTCGAGAATGTCGGGAATCGATAGGTTTGAACATCATTATCTCTGCGTCAAGTAGCAGAATCTTCCATGAGAGAACCCAAAGTCCATAATGATAATCGATGGGTCCGATACCGAGGCCAATATGGCGTTGGAGATTTACGAGAACCATGCTACGCAGTTTGCGAGATGACAGCTTCGATTTGAGTCCTAAAGATCGTTCTTAAATGCTCTAAGGTTAGTGTGATGTCTCTGATCGCGTTCATGCTATGCAACGATCCATGGCCCTCATCGCGGGTTATAGCCAGCTGCACCGGTAGTCCTAGCTTCTCGGCTTCCGCGGAGAATTTCTTAACGGGCTCAAGAGGGGTTATCGTATCGTTTTCGCCGTGAAGTATCAGTAGAGGCTTGGTTAGTCCCTTGAGGTGGGTTATCGGCGACCTATCATCGTACAAGTCCGACCTCTCAGTTGGGGTTCCTCCGAAGAAGTGGACGCAGAACTTTCGATAGTGGGAATCTGAGAGATTGTAGTCTTCCTTCCAGTCGGTCGTAGGCGCGATCGCGACACCCCCAGACCACGCGTCGGGTTGTGTCACGAGTCCCTGGAGTGTTAGATAACCGCCGTAGGAGCCTCCAAAGAGGGCAGGTCTACGATCAGTCTTGACAGCCTCCATGGCGTATCGAGCCCCATAACGAACATCTTGGAGATCGCCGCCGCCCAAGTCTCCAATGTTCAAGTCTCTAAACTCCATCCCGAATCCATCGCTACCCCGAAAGTTAGGAGCGAAAACGTGGAAGCCAGCAATCGCCAAGGCCGGAATCTCTGGATACCACCAATCTCCCTGAATTGCCGTCGGACCCCCATGAAGATACATGACCAACGGAGCTTTCGGATTCGGATTCCTCAACAACCAACACTGAACACTCCTTCCATCAAAGCTCTGATAATGGTGATTCTCAACCCGAATGTCTTGTGCAACAGAACGTGGCGGGATGAGATTTACAACAACGCCGTTTCTGAGAGCTTGCAAGAATGGAGGTTGTAAGAAACTGTTCGCCACCCAGACCGGACCATCTTTAGTCACGGTCGAGAAAAGACCAGATAGATCAGCCAGCGGAGGTGACCATTCTCCATTGTGAATGTCGACAATTCGCGGCAACAACCGGCCGTCGTCTAAAATTACTCCGAACAGATGACTCTCGTCAACCCATTCCACGAAACCGAAGCCTGGAATCCTCACTCGACTTATCTCTTCCAAAGACTCTATCGATCTGACCACGAGTTCCTGGTGCGTTCGTTTGTCAATCGAATATGCGAGGAGTCCTCGTTCTGAGTAGACGGATGGTGGATAGAATGGGGGAATCCCAGCCTCCGGAACCCATTGCCAATGATTAGGGTGGGTGATGTCAATGATTACGAGTTTAGCCCCTTCTCTTCCGACGGAGAATGTGAGAAGGTTTCTCTGGCTGTCGTATGCGGCGCCTAGGATCTGTTCGTTTGTTGTGTAGAGATCCTTCATTGTTCCGTCTCGAAGGAGAGATTTGGCGTACACGGTCTGTTGGTTGTGCCCGACAACTATCCACTCGTCGTCATTGACCCAGAAAGTATAGAAGATTCGGCCAATCGGTCCAGTTATCTTTTCTAAGACGTTTCTCGAATAATCCAGAGTAAACAGTTCATAGTTTACATCGCCTCCCTTGTCTTTTGGAAAGATTACGAGAGGTTTCGACGGGTGTAGTGCTGCCGCGCCTGCATATGGGAAAATAGGCTCGTCGCCTGGAGTTAGCAGCTGGCCCTCTTCTAGATTGCTGTCCCACCGATACAAAAGTGGGAGACCCGTTTGTGTGGAAACATAGAGGAAGTCTGAGCGCTGCCTGTTGCCGCCCAAGAAGTAGAAGAGAAGGTGGGAATGGAGAGAACTAACCATTTCGTAGAACTGGCTCTCTCTGAAAGACGCAGGGTCTATCGTAGGACGTTACTCGTCAAGGCTAATGGCTTATAGCGAATATAGCACTTGCCCTGAATCAGCTTCTCTGAAGATACCTCTCTAACGTCTTCCGCGTGAATGAGTCGAGCTCCAGCCTAAACGCAGCGCCCGGATATTCCCAAACGTACTCCTGTAGCTCGCGCCCATCAAGCTTGACCTGCTGGTCCTTGCTCTTGCAGAGAAAATCGAAGAAGATGAAATGCTTCCTCTTCCAGAATTCCTTCGCGAATATGGCCTCTTGCATCAGCAACATCTCCGCAACTTCAACATCCAATCCAACCTCCTCCCTGACTTCTCGGATAACAGCGTCCCTCATGGTCTCGCCGACCTCGATGTGCCCGCCAGGGAGAGTGTACTTGTCAAACCACTTGTGAGACTTCGTCAGCAGTATCTTTCCTTCCTTGTTGACTATCAATGCGCCAACAGTGGGTTCGGGGTAGATTTGATTCTGAGTAGCCTTCTGATCAGTCAATGTCGACATGGCTTGATCCCGTTCTCGCTCCTTGTTAGAACTTTCCAAGAAATATCGTCAATTCAATCGACTATCTGCTAGCTATCCCCGATAAGCCTAAGAGCAAAATCACGTTCACCGGTTTTCCAATGCAACGAATCCTCTGGATAGCCATAGTCAGCCTATTCACATCAGCTATTCTCGATAGACTAACGACCTTCATGGGGCTCTCTTCCGGGTTTGTGGAAACCAATCCCGCACAAGCCTGGGTGCTTGCACACTCTCCATGGTTCTTCTACTCAACAGCGCTTCTTGCTCCAGCAGCAATTGGGCTCATTATGATGCTGGGATTTCGAGCCTTGGAGGGACCACGATTTCAGCTACACAGACGCTTTCTAGCGTCTTTCTTCCTTGGTCTCAGCGTGTTCAGTTGGACAACCGTCCTCCACAACTCTCTCCTGCTTCTACAGCCTGCGTGACGAAGCAAGGGTCGGCATCCGCTACCCTAGACTTGTACAATAGGGAACATCACAATTTAGATTGACCTTAAGGTAATCGGCGTGGAATACAATATGTCGAGGGTCCAAGGAAAGGATTCGGATCTCTCTAGCGAACTCCCATTCAGTAATCTGAAAGAGAGATGTGAAACATGCAGGAATATTTCCGCCTGCAACGTGTGCGGCAGCTCAATCTCCGGGTTCGAACATATCGGCGTGAGGGCGACTGCAGGTCAAGAATCAGGAATCTGGCACTATGCCAACCCCTGCCGTCATCGGAACCAGCTCCGCGCAACGTCAGCCAATGTGAAATATGGCAGCGGCCCACTTTGGAAGAACGGCTACACCTGGCAGAGCATCTACTGGGGCCCATACTTCATAGGTTCTTCCGCGTCAGCATGGGTGGCGAGTGTAGAGAAGGCTGTCGCAGATATAGAGTCGGACAAGACGTATTCTGGAGGGCTGTCGCAGTACAATGTTGGAATCGGGAAGATTAGTCCTCTCGTCAACATAACGACCGCTCCCGCTGCGAAAATATCTGACGGACAAATCAAACAGACCCTCACTGGCTGGATTGCTTCAGGTACCGTCCCCAACCTAGGCGGCCGGGGTGCGTACAACATTTTCCTGCCACCGGGAGTTACTGTGTCTCTCACGCCGCTAGAGGCATCCTGCTCGGTCTTCTGTGATTATCACAATACCGTAAACGGGTCCAACGGTCCCTTCTACACGGTTGAACCCTATCCGTGTGCCAACGGTTGCAATCACTGCACTAACAATCCTCTAGATACCTTGACTCAGGGTTTGTCGGAGGAGATAGTGGAGCTGAAGACAGACATGAACCCTGGAACGGGATGGGTGATAGGAAATCTTGAACTCTGCGACTATTGTGATGCGAAATTCGTCTGCAACCGAATTAGCGGTGGCGAGTACGTCAATTCCTGGTACGACAAGAGCAAGAAAGCTTGCTGGAAAGGAATCTAATTCGTAAATTTCGATCCTTCAAGAACCGCTCTTTGTTTTGACCCGCCCTTTAGCGGGAAGTCTCGAGCTATGATACCGGACGGCCAGTATTATTAGGGAATTGTCTCAGGAAAGAATTTCGCAAGTAATAACTAAGCCGTTTTTCTGTGGCTATCACGGCGAATTCTCCTTGAGCCGGCCTGCAAACTCAGTCATAGTTGACGTGGATAATATCTGGAAGATTTACCAGACAGGCTCCGTCAAAGTTGAAGCCCTGAGAGGCGTCAACCTGGCCGTCAAGAGGGGTGAAATGATTGCGGTCATGGGTCCCTCCGGATGCGGCAAAACTACTCTCCTCAACTGCGTGTCTGGCCTCGACGACCTCTCAAAGGGCAAGGTGGCTGTTGAAGGGGTGGACCTTGCCAAGATGTCTGACGATCAAAAGTCCGAGTTCCGGGCCAAGAGAATGGGTTTCATCTTCCAAGCCTACAACCTCCTCCCTGTACTCACTGCTCAGGAAAACGTCGAACTCCCGCTATTGCTTGCCGGAGTCTCTGAGTCTGAGGCGCATCCTTTAGCTTTGGATGCATTGAAGATGGTTGGGTTGACGGAGTGGAGATCTCACAAGCCCATGGAGTTGAGTGGAGGACAGCAGCAACGCGTGACCATCGCGCGGGCGCTTGTCAACAAGCCGGCGATCGTGTGGGCTGATGAACCGACTGGAAACCTGGACTCTGAGAATTCGCAAGAGATAGTCAAGCTTCTACGGAGCCTGAACAAACAATACGGCCTGACTCTAGTCTTGGTCAGCCACGATTCACAGATTGCTCAGCAGACCGATCGGATCGTTCATATGCGGAACGGACAGATCGAGAGAGAAGTCATACCCACCACCGTCCCAGCAGCGTAGACATAGAAGAGAAGGTCCGAGAATTGGGTTCATCTGGTTCAAGACCTCTCCTGGTCAGCCTAACAGTATTAGTCTTGATCATCGCTCTCGGCGAGCTCTTCGCTCTTCTGCTAGATTACCAGAACAACAACTACCTACAACAGTACGTCTCGAACAACATGTCCCTGGTCTTCGAACAAATTATCGGACTGGCTTTGTTGGGCTCTGGAAGCGCATTCCTGGCCTACAAGCTCTCTACAGCGAGTCCGACAGGAAGACTAGGACGAGCGTCCCGTCGAGCCCGCGGTCTCTCTCCAATAATCGCAGTTATCATAGCGCTGATTCTCTACTTCTCCGTCTTCAGTTCGATATTCGGAAGCTCACTGATAGGATTGGAGCTTTACGGTGTGATAGTTCTCTTCCTAATCACCCTCGGAATGATGACCAAGGATAAGATCACCGTTCGTATGAGCCTCAGAAACTTCACCCGCCGAAAGACCAGCATGGCCCTCGTCATCGCGGGACTCATGATCGGCACAGCTATGATTTCGGGATCTCTAGTCACCGGGGATACGCTCACCAATCTGTTCACGCGAGGAGCCTACAATGGCTACGGCTACGCCGATGAAGTGGTCTATTCGCAAGGTGGGGGAGGCGGGTATCAATTCTTCCCTTTGAGCAAAGCTCACGACCTCTACCAAGGCCTTTCCAATAGCCCCAGTGCCGGCGCGTACCTTCGAGGAGTGACTCCCGAGATACTGAGCACTGTCACCGCGAATAATACCTCATGGGGTGTTGTTCAATCGGGCGCTACCCTGATCGGGACATTTTCCAATGCCTCCCAGGTACTTGGCGACTTTCACGCTAGTGATGGGTCCGTTATCCCGTCCACCTTGACAGATACCGAGGCAATCGTGAACGATCGGGGTGCACGGAACCTTAACGCAACTGTCGGCGACCAGCTAACAATATTCTCCCCGGTCAATCAGACATTTTCGGTATCGGTGAGACTTGTTGGCATCGCAGTGTCTGACGCGAGAGGCTCCTTCTCTGGAGGAGACAATATTTTTGTCAGCCTGAGCACGGCTCAAGCTCTAACCTTCCATCCTGGATCGGCAAACTTCATTGCGATAACTAACATCGGTGGACTCCGCGATTCTATCCAATACACATCAACCGTTGGCTTAGCGGCAAACCAGACCCTCAACAGTATTCAACAGCTCGCGCCCAACTTCGAATGTAAGACCAGCCCCAACGTCCCAGCAAACTCGACAACACTGTTCTGCGCTTACGGGTCGAAGATGGAGGCAGTTAGCAGCGCCACTACAGGAGCCATGCAACTGACGAACCTCTTCACCGTTCTCAGTACAATCACGATCATTGCCGGCGTCGTGCTAATCATCAACATGTTCATCATGCTTGCCGAGGAACGAAAGTCTGAGATGGGTATGGCTCGCGCTGTGGGCATGAAGAGAAGCCAGCTGACCAAACTGTTTCTCTTCGAAGGAACACTATACGCAGCAGGCGCGTCCCTAGTTGGAATCCTTGTCGGAATCGGCATCGCATACGGCATACTCTACGCCTTCGGAAGCATCATCAGCGGCTTCTTCCCAGTAAGCCTAGCCCAAGTCCTTGACAGCTTCACCTTTACACCAGTAAGCCTCTTCACCGCGTTTACAGAAGGACTATTCATCACATACTTCACGATCCTCCTAACCTCGTGGCGGGTCAGCAAACTCAACATTATCCGAGCAGTCAGAGACATCCCAGAGCCACCCAGAGGAAAAAGAACCTACACAGTCCTCTCACTCCTCGGCGTCGTTCTCGCGATACTGGGCGTCTTCCTGTTTGAAGCGTCCTTCGCAGCCAAATCGGCAATAGAAGCATTAGTAGGTCCCAGCCTCGTGATTATCGGAGCGGGACTAGTGCTCTCGCGGTTTCTCCTGAACCGCTACGCGTTCACCCTGACGGGGATAGCACTCCTGATCCAGTGGGGCGTCCCGAGCTTCTCTTTCAACAGCAGCATCATCCAGAACTACAACGTCGGCCCTGAAACCCTGATCGTCGGTGGAATGATTATGGTCATGGGCGCCATCCTTCTAGCCCTATACAACACCGACGTGATCCTGAAAATCCTCCATCTCTTCTATCGCGGCAGAAAGCGGCTCACTGTCATCTTCAAGACAGCGCTCTCCTATCCTAGCAACAAGAGATTCAGAACCGGCGCCACCGTCGCCATGTTCGCGCTCGTACTCCTCTCCGTCACCGTAATCGCGTTCCTAACCGCGGAGCAAGGCGCGGCCCTGAACAGCGTAGTACAGCAAGACTCAGGCGGCTACGATATCGTAACCCGAACAACATTGCCGGTGGCAGATCTTGCAAGTCGAATCGTAGCCGACCCGGCCCTCTCAGGCAAAGTAGCTGCCGTAATCCCATTCAACAGCACGGGAGTAGCGGTCAGAGACCTTACTTCTGGAACAGGTTTCGATCCACAGCTAATAGTAGGAGGTGACCCAAACGCTCCCTCGCAGAGCAACTTCTACACCGGCAATACCTTCACTATGGCCGAGATGGCCAACAGCTACAAGACTGCAGCAGATGTCTGGAAGTCAGTAACCACCTCTAACTCTTCCAATGTGGTCTGGTCATTCGGGTCCGTAAACTTCAACGGGCCCCCTACCTCTTCCAGAACCCCCGCAGCCGGCGACCTCCTACAGCTCTACTACGCACCAAACAACACCACCGTCATCTCGAAAACTGTTACGGTAGCAGGAGTATTGAACGGCGTCTTCTTTAACGGGATCGTAGGCACAAGCCAACTTCTCAAGAACGCCTTCGGAGTAGGAACCGGACAAGTCGGATTCGTAAAGGTCTCCAACGGCGTCGACCCGACGTCAGTCTCCAACATTTTGAAGAGAGACTTCGCCCACCTCGGCATGCAGACCATCGCCATAGCTGCACTCGTCAGCACCTTCATCCAAATTGGCCAATCCTTCCTCGGAATCTTCGAAGCATTCCTCGCCCTAGGATTGGTCGTGGGAATTGCGGGTCTGGGAATAATCTCGATAAGATCTGTGGTTGAGCGCCGGAAAGAGATCGGAGTCCTCCGCGCCATAGGCTACAGAAAGAGCATGGTACTCTCCGCGTTCCTTCTCGAAAACAGCTACGTCGCGCTACTCGGAATACTGATCGGAATAGTCCTCGGAATAGACCTAGGTTACGCCATAGCCACAAGCCCAGGCTCAGGCCTAAACTTCGTTGTACCCTGGGTATCGCTTCTCGAAATCATCGCCTTCAGCTACGGCCTCGCTGTCCTCGCCACCCTAAGCTCCAGTAGAAGGGCCGCTCGAATTCCACCCGCTGAAGCCCTGAGATACACCGAATAGACACGAGCCTTAAGTCAATACGCCGACATCTTGGAAGAGAGTCCCTTTGTCCGGCGAGCTTCATGTCATTTATTCCGAAATCCTAGAGTGCACGAAATGCGATCTTCACAAGAGCCGGACAAAGGCAGTGCCTGGCGAGGGTCCCTATGACGCGAGAATCATGTTCGTGGGCGAAGGTCCAGGTCAGACCGAGGATGAGCAGGGCAGACCCTTCGTAGGAGCAGCAGGAAAGTTTCTCACAGAACTCCTAGAGTCCATTGGGCTGAAAAGGTCGGATGTGTTCATCACGAACATCGTCAAGTGTAGACCGCCGAACAACAGGGCGCCTAGAAAATCTGAGATAGAAGCCTGCAACCCATACTTGCAGGCTCAGATCAGACTAATCAACCCTAGAATCGTCTGCGCGTTAGGAACCCCAGCCATCAGTACTCTGATGGGAGATGAATACTCAGCTAGCAGGTTCCACGGACAGCCCTTGACAAAAGGAGAGGTCACAATCCTCCCGATGTACCATCCAGCAGCAGCCCTCTACGACGCCAGCCTCAAAGAAACAATCTACCACGACTTCAAGATCCTCAAGCAACTATTGGAGAAGGAGGAAACGTTCAACCCGAGCACTCCAAAGAGTGCAGAGTCAAGTGGCGGGAAGCAAACGCTAGAAAAATGGGCGTAAGAACCTAAGGCGAGAATTCAAGTTCCTCGCCGACAAGATTCTTATCGCCGCGACACTCGACCCATGTTTTTCATGGATCAGCGGACAACGATTGCGGCACTCAGGAAACGCGTCTCCAATTTCAGGGACGAACGAAACTGGTTGAAGGATAGTACTCCCAAGAATCTGGCGATTTCAATCAGTGTTGAAGCTGCGGAACTCCTAGAGCACTTTCAGTGGAAGACTGATGAGCAGATTCGCGTAGTCGTGAAAGATAGAGCGAAGAGGGACCAAGTCTCTGACGAGCTTGTTGACGTCTTGATCTTATGCTTGGGTTTCTCGGACGTAATGGGAATTGATATTTCCGAGGCGGTCGAAGCGAAACTAAGAAAGGCCGCTGATAAATATCCGGTGATGAAGACCTCACTAAAAGGTAACCCTGAAAGTCAAGGCGACCGGGCATCCTCTTAATAGCTAGACTTTTGCCGTTCCTGAAATGGAGGCAAGAATTGCGCAGATTTCTTCTTCGACTGTCCCGTATTTCTTGGGGGTCTCGATGAATCTGCCGATTTCTTTCCAGTTCTTGTCGAAGACGATGATCGTTGGGAGTTTTCCCACACCCATCTCGTCTGCCATGTCACGGTAGTTGTCATGGTCTATGACCTTGGCCTGGATCATGTTGTTCTTTGCGATCGCGAGGGACTTTGCTAGCGCGGGTACGTAGGCTACGCAGTCGCCGCACCATTCTGCTGAGAAGACGATGAGATGATACTTCTGATCGATGTTCTCCATCTTGTCGATAGAGCTAGGATTCGGCGTGTACTCCTGCAGCCGACGCTTCATTGCGTGCTTGGATCGTTCGATCTTTACTTCGTTGATGTAGTCGAAGGGGTCTTTCCCGACTCTGAGCGCCATCATAACTAGCTCACAAGCGG